>Ga0335083_10001406_pt1 | contig 33306 bp, 24 predicted proteins | sample Lox_Sample_42_FD_206716 | JGI IMG/M metagenome (GOLD analysis project Ga0335083, IMG submission 206716) | Soil microbial communities from Loxahatchee National Wildlife Refuge, Florida, United States - Lox_Sample_4.2 | ecosystem: Environmental > Terrestrial > Soil > Wetlands | place: USA...
CGCTCGGCCACCTCCCCGCCGCGGACTTGGCCCGCGCCAACCCCGTCTGTCAACGAGCTGAAAACGCCGAAAAACCGCGGGTTTGCGCGTGGGGGTGCTTCCGCGCGATAGTTCCCGCCGTGAGAACGCTTGCGCCCTCGACGCTCCTCGCGTGCCTCGCCTTGACGCGCTTCGCGCTCGCGCAGTCGCCGCCCGTCGCGCCGACGGCGCCGCCCGCTGCTTCGGCGACCCCGCCCGCCGAAACGACGCCGCGCCCCGCTCCCACCACGTCCGGCGCCGAGGAACCCGCGCCGCCCGCGCAGCCGACGCCACCGACGGGCGGCCCGCAGCCGACGCCCGACGTTCCGGTGCAAACCGAACCGTCGCCGCCGACTCCGCTCGAACCCGCGCCGGGCACGCCCGTACCCGGCGCGATCCAAACGCCCGACGCGACGGCGCCGACGCCGGCCGCGATGCTCGGCGTCAACGTGCCGGGTGACAAGGCGTCCGCGCGCACCGAAGCGCCGACGAAGGACGCTTGGCAGGACGGTCACGCCCTTGGCGTCGACGTGATGGCACGCGGGGGCAGTCGTGTCGGCGCGCCGAGCTTCGCCGCGGACACGCAGGAAAAAGCCGGACTCGGCTTCGCGCTCGGTGCGGCGTTCCGGCTCGTGCCGGCGTTCTCGTTCGGGTTCGGCCTCGATCGCATGAGCCTCGGCTCCGCGTCGGCGACGAGCGGCCAGAGCACCGTGAACGCCCACTACGCCATGACGGAGCTCGAGCTCGGCGCTCGCGCGTACCCGCTGCGTTGGGACGAAGCCGAGCTCTTCGTCGGCCTCCATGTCGGGCTCGCGTGGCAAGACGTGGACGCTTCGGGTCTGCGGCAGTCGGCGAACCTCGACCCCGCACAGGTGTTCCGTTGCTCGGACACGGCGGGCCCCGGCTTCGCGCTCGGCGCCGAGCTCGGCGGAGCACTGCGGCTCGCGCGTTCGTTCTGGTTCGTCGGCAACGTCGCCGCCGACGGTTATCAACTCTCGAGCGATCCCATCGGCACCTGCGCCGTCGGCATCGGCTCGATCACCGCGCTCTCCGTCGGGGCCGGCTTGCTCTACGCCTTCGATCTCGGCCGCGAAGCGCAGCTCTCCGCGACACGGAGCCGGTCCGCGTTCTGAGCCCGGCCGTCGCGGCTCGGCGGAGCCGGCCGATACCTCGCCGTAACCGGATCGGAACGTCCGGCTCGGCTCCATGGGCGTGCTGCGATGAACACTTGGTCGACGGCGGAGGTGTTGCCGGCGCTGCGGCGCGAACCGCGGGAGGTGCTCGCCGTCGGGTTCGCGCTGACCATCTTCACGAGCGCGTTCCTGCTCTTTCAGATCGAGCCGCTGATCAGCAAAGTGATTCTTCCGTGGTTCGGCGGAAGTCCCGCGGTGTGGACGACCTGCCTGCTGTTCTTCCAGGTGCTTCTCTTCCTCGGCTACGCCTACGCGCACCTGACGACGCGGTTCCTCTCGCGGTCGCGTCAGACCTGGCTGCACCTCGGGCTCGTCGTCTGCGCGGCGCTGCTCTTGCCGCCGGTGCCTGGCGCGCACGCACGTCCCACCGCCGGTGACGATCCGACGCTCGGCGTCTTCCTGCTGCTCTTGCGCAGCGTGGGGCTCCCGTACTTCGTGCTTTCGTCGACCGGTCCGCTCGTCCAGGGCTGGTTCGGGCAAGCTTTCCCGGGACGCGCGCCGTACCGGCTGTACGCGCTCTCGAACCTCGGCTCGTTGCTCGCGCTCGTGAGCTACCCCTTCGTGGTCGAGCCGGCGTTCACCACGCAAACTCAGGCGCGCGAGTGGTCCTCTGGTTTCGTGCTGTTCACGCTGCTCGTCGGCGCGCTCGCCTCCGGGCGGCTGCGCGCACCGCCCGAATCCTCGCCGAGCGCAGCGTTCGCGCCGCCGAGCGCCGCGGCGTCTCCTGCTCCCACGTGGCGCCGGCGCGCGGTCTGGGTCGGCTTGCCGGCGTTCGCCTCGGCGTTCCTGCTCGCGACGACCAACCACGTGTGCGAGGACGTGGCCGTCATTCCGTTCTTGTGGGTCGTCCCGCTCGCTCTCTACTTGCTTTCGTTCATCGTGGCGTTCGACGGACCGCGCTGGTACGCGCGGCGCACCTTCGCGCTTTCGGGCGGTCTCTTGGCTCTCGCCGCCGGCTGCATCGACCCGCTCGACGAGCTCTGTTCCGCGCTCGGCCACGGGCTCGGCTTCAAAGAGCTCGTCGTGCTCGACTTCGCGCTCTTGTTCGTCACGAGCATGCTGTGCCACGGCGAGCTCGTGCGCACGAAGCCGCGCTCCGAACGGCTCACCGAGTTTTACCTCTGGGTCGCCTTCGGCGGCGCCCTCGGCGGGCTCGCGGTGAGCATCGTGTGTCCCGCGGTATTCTCCACGTTCCTCGAGTGGCCACTCGGTCTACTGGGCTCGTTCGTGCTCGCCCTCGGCGTGTGGTGGAGCGCGGCCGAGAGCGCGGGCTGGCGCGGCCGCTACGGGCTCGTCGCGAAGACGCTCGTCTTTTCGCTCGGTATCGTGGCCATCGCGCATGGTCAGGCCGACGACGACCCGCCGCTCGCCATCTCGCGGAACTTCTACGGCACGGTCGCCGTCTACGACGTGGACGCGAACGATCCTGCGCAACGCCACTACTCGCTGCTTCACGGCGCCATCGTGCACGGTCGCCAATTCCGCGCCCCGGAGAAGCAAGATCAGCCGCTTTCCTACTACGGCGACGTCTCCGGTGTCGGCCGCACCCTTTCGTACTTCGGCGCGCTACCGGAGCTCCGCGTCGGCGCGGTCGGTCTCGGCGTCGGCACGCTCGCGCACTACGTTCACGCGGGCCAGCACCTGCGCTTTTACGAGATCAACCCCGAGGTCGTGCGTCTCGCGCGAACGCACTTCACCTACCTCGCTCGCTGCGGCGCGGCGTGCGACGTCGTGCTCGGCGACGCGCGGCTCTCGCTCGAGCGTGAATCGCCGCAGCACTTCGACGTGCTCGTCCTCGACGCGTTCAGCGGCGACGCGGTGCCCGCGCACCTGCTCACGCGCGAGGCTCTCGACGTTTACACCCGCCACCTCGAACCCGACGGCGTCATCGCCGTGAACATCACGAACCGCATGCTCGATCTCGCGCCCGTGCTCGAGGGGCTTGCCCGCGAAGCGCATCTCAAGGCCGTTCGCGTCTACAGCGACGACGACGCGGCCCGCGAGCTCTATCACGCCGACTGGATGCTGCTCACGAGGAACGCGCGCTTTCTCGCGGCCGTGCCGCCGCGCCTGCCGCCCGAGCTGCCGTCGCCGAAGCTCGCCGTCCTCTGGACGGACAACCACAGTAACCTCTTCGAGCTCTTGAAGTGACGGCCCGCGCTCGACGGCCCCGCTCGGAGACGAGCGGCGGTTACAAGTGATAGTTCGGCGCTTCTTCGGAAATCATCACGTCGTGCACGTGGCTCTCGCGCAGGCCCTGGCTCGTGATGCGGATGAATTGCCCATTTTTGCGCAACTCGCCGATCGTGCGTGAGCCCGTGTACCCCATGCCGGAACGCAGGCCGCCCACGAGCTGCTGGATGATGCTCGCGAGCGAACCGCGGTGCGGCACGCGTCCCTCGATGCCCTCGGGCACGAGCTTCTCGTCGGCCGCGCCCGCCTGGCCGTAGCGATCCTTGCTGCCGCGCTTCATCGCGCCGAGCGAGCCCATCCCTCGGTACACCTTGTAGCTGCGGCCCTGATAGAGGACGAGCTCGCCGGGCGCCTCGTCCGTGCCGGCGAAGAGCGAGCCGATCATCACGCTCGACGCGCCGGCCGCGAGCGCCTTCGTCACCTCGCCGGAATATTTGATGCCGCCGTCGGCGATCACGGGGATGCCGCGCGGCTCCGCCACTTCGGCGCAATCCGCGATGGCCGTGATCTGCGGCACGCCGATGCCCGCGACGATGCGCGTCGTGCAGATGCTGCCCGGCCCGATGCCGACTTTGATCGCGTCGACGCCCGCGTCGATGAGCGCGCGCGCCGCTTCCGCCGTCGCGATGTTGCCGGCGACGAGCTCGATGTTCGGAAAGCGCTTCTTCGTGTCGCGCACCGCGTCGATCACGCCGCGCGAATGTCCGTGCGCCGTATCGACCACGATCACGTCCGCGCCCACGTCGATCAGCGCCTCGGTGCGTTCCACGCGGTCCGGCCCCGGGCCCACCGCCGCGCCCACGCGCAAACGCCCGCGATCGTCCTTCACCGCGAGCGGGTTTCTCTCGGCCTGCAAAAGATCCTTGATCGTGATGAGCCCGACGAGCTTCTTCTGCTCGATCACGAGCAGCTTCTCGATCCGGTGCTTGTGCAAGAGCTCGCGCGCCTCCTCGGGCTTCACGGCGCTCGTCACGCTCACTAGCTCGCGCGTCATCAGCGCGCTCACCGGCTGATCGAGGTTCTTCTCGAACCGAATGTCGCGCGCGGTGAGAATGCCGACCGGCGTGTCGCCCTCGACCACCGGCACGCCCGACACGTCGTTCTCGCGCATCACCGCGACCGCTTCGCGCAGCGACTGCGACGGCCGCACCGTGACCGGATTCAAGATGATGCCGCTCTCCGCGCGCTTCACGCGATCGACCTCTTGGGCCTGCTGCGCGATCGGCAAGTTCTTGTGGATGATGCCCATGCCGCCCGCGCGCGCCATCGCGATGGCCGCGCGCGCCTCGGTCACGGAGTCCATCGCCGCGCTCACGATGGGCACGTTCAAGTCGATGTTCCGCGACAGCCGCGTCTTCACCTCGACGTCCGCCGGCAACACCTCGCTGTAAGCGGGCACGAGCATGACGTCGTCGAACGTCAGGCACTCGCGCAATTGCTTGTCAAACATGGCGCATGTTTCTTCACGCCCCCCGGCGACGCAAGCCGCCCTCGAGCGGCGGTCGCACAATCCTTCAAATTTATTGAGTTTTTGGTGTGGGCACGCCACCGCGCGTCACCGCGAGCCGCCCCTGCGTCGCGACTGACTCGCCGAAAAGCGTTAGGTTCCGAGCGTGGCCGCGCACACCGCTCACGGCGCTCACGGTGGACACGGCCACGGCTCGCACGGCGGCCACGGCTCGCACGGCGGCAGCGGGTCGCACGGCGGCAGCGGGTCGCACGGCGGTCACGGCTCGCACGGCGGTCACGGCTCGCACGGCGGTCACGGCTCGCACGGCGGTCACGGTGCGAGCTCGACGTCGCTCGTGCCCGCGATGGTGCTCACGACGGCGTTCATGTTCGTCGAAGCCGGCGTCGGCCTCTGGACGCAGAGCCTCGCGCTCGTCGCCGACGCGGGGCACATGCTGGCGGACGCCGGTGCGCTCGCGCTCGCCCTCATCGCGCAACGCATCGCGGAACGTCCGCGCACCGAACGCTCGACGTACGGCTATCGCCGCGCCGAAGTGCTCGCCGCGTTCGCGAACGGCATGGTGCTCGCAGGCGTCGCCGTGCTCGTCCTGAAAGAAGCGAGCGAACGCTACTTCGAACCGGTCGCGATCCGCGGCGGCGCGATGCTCGGCACCGCCGTCACGGGCCTCTGCGTGAACCTCCTCGTCGCGGCGCTGCTCATTCGCGGCCAAAAAGACAGCATCAACGTGCGCGCGGCCTTCATGCACGTGCTCACGGACCTGCTCGGCTCCGTCGGCGCCATTCTCGCCGGCATCGCCATCGTCACGCTCGGCTGGACGCGCGCCGACCCCGTGCTCGGCGGTCTCATCGCGCTCATCGTCGCCTGGAGCGGCTTTCGCGTCCTCAAAGAGACGGCGTCGATCCTCCTCGAGTCCGCGCCGCCGCACGTCGACGTGGCCGCCGTCGAGCGCACCATCCGCGCGGCGCCCGGCGTTGCCGACGTCCACGACCTTCACGTCTGGCGCATCTCCGAGCAATTCGACTCGCTCACCGCGCACGTCGTCCTCGCCCGCGGCGAGCACGGCACCGAAGTCTGCCGCCGCGTCGCCGACGCCCTCCGCGCCGAGCACGCGCTCACCCACGTCACCATCCAGCCCGAAGCCCCGCCGCCCGACATCATCGTCCCGGTCCGCTCGAGCCGCGACGGCCGCACCCTCGGCGGCGCCTAACGCACCTCGCGCTCGACCGCGCGCCCGCGCCCGCTCACTCCGCGGTCCATCTGTCCCACCCGGTGCTCCCGGCCCGACTGGTCCCCGCGTGGCGGCGCCCGGCCCGCTCCGGGTGCTCTTCCAAAGCGCGCGCGGAACTCACTTGCAACTTCCGAATACAATCCCGAAGTCGCAAGCCCAGCCCCGCCAGTTCGGAACACAACCCCGAAGCTGCTAGCCCACACACGCAAGCTCGGCACTCAACCCCGAAACTGCCGGTGCGGAACCGCAAGTTCGGCATTCGATCCCGAACTTGCCGGTGTGTACGTGCAAGTTCGGTATTCGATCCCGAACTTTCCGGCGCGGGGTTGAAAATTCGGTATTCGGTCCCGAAACTGCCGGTGCGGACGTGCAGGTTCGGCATTTGATCCCGAGCTTGCGGGCGCGGGGGTTGAAAGTTCGGTATTCGGTCCCGAACTTGCCGGTGCGGACGTGCAAGTTCGGGATTTGATCCCGAACTTGGCGGGCGTGGGGTGAGATTTCGGTGTTCGGTCCCGAAATTGCCGGTGTGGAAGGTGCGATTTCGGGATTCGATCCCGAACTTGCGGGCGTGGGGGTGAGATTTCGGTGATCGATCCCGAGGTTGTGGGGGCGGAGGTGAGATTTCGGGATTCGATCCCGAGGTTGCGGGTGGGGAGGCGAAGGTTCGGGATGCGATGCGGGGCTTGCATGCGTGGTCGCGGGCTCGGTGGCGCACGGTTCCGGGGCGGTGGATCCGGTGATCCCGTGTCCGCGCCGTCGGGGCGACGAATGGCGGGTGAAGGGTCGGGGCTTTGGTGACCTCGGGTGGAGGCTTCGGGCCGGGGTCGTGAGCTGGGTGTGGCGGCCCTGTGCCGCCGGATCAAAAAAAGAAACGCGGCGGCGCGCGCAACCGGTGCACCGCGCCGCCCGATACGCGGGTGTTCGGCTCGGACCCGTGGGTCAGCGAGCCCACGAAAGGAACAGCCATGCGTCTTTCTCAACGTTCAGCATTCGGATTGGTTTTCGGCGGTGGATTTGCCGTGACGAGCGCGCTCGCGGGCGTCGCGTGCGGCGGGGGCGGGTTCAACGGGTGTGAGGCGTCGCGCACGTGCGTTGCGCAGGCGGGCTCGGGTTCGAGCGGCGCACCGACGGCGGGCTATGGGGGCGAGGGCGCCGCGGGCAAGGCCGGCCAGGGGGGAGCGAGCGCCGGGGGCTCGAGTGGCAGCGCCGACAAGGGTGGCTCGGGTGGCAAAACACCGAGTTCGATGGATGACGCGGGCGCCGGCAACGTACACGAGGCAACCGGCTCCGGTGGCGGTGGCACTCACGACGGCGAATCGGCAGCCGGCGCTGGAGACGAGAAACCGCCGCCGCCCGCAGGCTCCGGCGGCGGCACCGACGTGGCGGACGACGGCGGCGCGGGCATGGGCGGAGCCGAAACGGAGCCACCCCGCGACACCACGGCGCCGACGGTCGTCATGGTGACGACCGAGCGCACGATGACGCCCTGGCCCGACACCGGCGGGACCGGCGTGGAGCAAGGCGACGTGATCGTCGTCGTGTTCAGCGAGCCGATGGACACGGAGAAAACCGAAGGCGCCTACGCTTCCGACGCGAACGACCTTCCGGCGACGGTGGTCAAGTTCTCCTGGGACGACACCAAGACGCGCCTAGCGATTCAGCCGCAAGAAGCGCTGCAATACACGGAGGTCAACGACCCTGCAGAACCAGGGCAGAAGCATTCGTTCGTCATTGGAACGGGAGCCGAGGACACGTCGGGGAACGCGCTTGCGGCGTCGAGGACGGTCGTTTTCACGATGATGAGGCATCTCGTGCATTCACTGTCGGTCGAGCTGGGCGGAGGGGCGGTCGTCACGCAGCCCACGACGGGGAAGAACGACGTCTCGATTCGTTGCCAGGTAGCCCATGACCACTTGAGCGCGGGCGACGACGAAGACGACGACGCGGTGTTCGCGCTCGCGATGTTCGACCTCACGCCGTTGCCGGATGCAATCTACCAATGGGGCTCCGCGACGTTGACCGCGAGTCTCGATACTACCCTCACGAACCCCTACGGCAGCGATACCGGCCATCTCGGCCAGGTGCATGCTTTCGCGACGAGCGTCGCGCCGACGACGGCCGTGTGGGAGTCCGCCACCAACGACATTGGGCTATTCGGCAAATATGCGAGTCAAACGGATGCTTCACTCGACGTGACCGCCACCGTGAAGTCCGACTACCAGAACCGCAAGCCGCAACAAAACCTGTCCGAGTACCTCTTCCGCTTCGACCGGCAAACGAACGGCGATGGAACGGCCGAGTACGCGTACATCTACTGCGACGACCTCAAGCTGAACCTCGACTACGTCGCGCCGTGACGGAGGAGGTGCGTCGGCGCCGCGCGGCGGTCGGGAACGCGGGCCGCCGCGCGCGTCTGCGGGAGGGGCCGTTCGTGATAAGCTCGCGCGCCCATGTCTCGCGCCCGCTCGTCTTGGCTTTCGTCCCCGTTGGGTCCGTCGCCCGTCACGTCGGGCGCGCTGGTTCTCGCTGCGCTCGTGGGCGTGACGGCGCGCGCGAGCGCGAGCGGGCGGATGATTCACGCCGAGCCGATGCAGGGCGAAAAGGTGCGCGTCGACGGCGATTTGCGTGAGTGGCCTGCGAAGATGACGGAGCTCGGCGAGACGGTGCAGGGCTCGGTGAGCGGCGGGGATCCGAAGGCGGGCGTGGTGCTCGGTTACGACGACACGACGCTCTATTGCGTGCTGCGCGTCACGGACAAGAAGCTCTATCGCACGAGCGCCGCGGGGCCGAACGAGGATCACGCGACGCTCTTCTTGTCGTTCCCGCGCGGGCAAACGTACGAGGTTTTGCTCTATCCGGGCGATCCGGGGAAGAGCCCCGGAGTCGTGAAGATCCACGGGGCCGCGGTGCCGAGCGCCAAGCTCGTCGAGGCACCGACCGAAAAGGGTTACGACATCGAAGCGGCGATTCCGTGGAGTGTCTTTCCGGAAGCGGCGCGGCAACGTGTGGGCCTGCGTGCGGCGGTGCGTTTGACGGACGCGGACGCGGGCGGCTCGGTGAAGGCGGTGATCGCGACGTCGGGAGCGACCGCGGGCCACGGGCTTCCGCCGCTCCTCACGTCCGCCGAGGAAGGGCTCGACGAGTACGTGACGAAAGAGAAGGGGCTCTCGTCGAACCCGCAGCGCGACGCGTACGGCAACGTGAGCGGCGACGGGATGCTCGAGCGCGTCGCCGTGTTCGGCCCGCTCCTCGCCATCGTGGGCCCGACGTTCCGGGGCGGGAAGGAGTTTTACGTCGGCGACCTCGGGGTCGAGGACGCGTCGATGGTGACGCGTCTCGAGCTCGTCGACTTCGACGGCGACGGGCACGACGAGATCGTGATTCAGAAGCGCTTCGGGGCGAAGGATCATTATCGCGAGGTGCTCACGGTCACGAAAATCGGGCGCGACGATCAGCCGTTTCAAGCCTTCGCGCACGAAGTGGGGCTCAAGACGAAGGACGGCACCATCGCGAACAAGGTGTCGATTCACGGCGGCACCATCGAGATCGCGCAGGGCGACTCGGAGGGTTTCGACCCGGCGACGTACGACGAGCCGACGCCCCCGGACATGGGCGGCACGATTTTGCCTTGGGAGTCGGTGAAGTCGAAGTCCTTCAAATGGCAGGGCGACGGCTTCAAGCCCGCAGGCGAAACGACGTGGACGCCCAAAGTGACGGTGGCCAAAGGCGGCCCTGCGCCGAGGGTACGCGCGCCCGAGGGTCCGGCTCAGCCGCCACCGCCGCGCCCGCCCACTTCCGACGAGCTCCTCGATCGCGTCTACGCCCTTTACAAGAAGGACCGCGGCACCGGCAACGAGCGGCCGCGCTTCGACTTCGTGACGGACGTCGCGGGGGACGCCGGTCCCGAGCGCGTCCTGATTCACGATCGTGATCTCGTCGTGTTCGGCAAAGGGTTTCGGGGCGGGACGAGCTACGCGTTCATCACGATCGGCGTCGCGGATGCGAAGGACATTCTCGACGCGACCGCGCGCGACCTCACCGGCGACGGCAAGGCCGAGATCATCGTGCGCGGCGTGCTGCACGCCAAGGCGAGCAAAGCGCTCGGCGGCTCTTCGGTCGATCGCTACGCGCTCTTCGTTTACGGAGTGGAAGGCGACGCGCTCGTGCGCGTCTTCGCCGCCGAGACGGGCCGCGCCGTCGAGAAGGACCGCGTGCTCGGCGCCGTGGAGTTCGCGCCGGGCGACCACGGCGCGACGCGCATCGAGCTCCTGCCGGGCCACGCCGTCGGTTGGACCGAGAAGACCTATCCGTTTCCCGTCGATACGACGACGGCCGGCGGGCTCGAGCCGTTGCTCCTGCCGTGGGGCTCGCCGAGCCCGCGCCGCTACAAGTGGGACGGCAGAGCGTACGTCGCCGAGTAAGCCGCGCTCACGTGCGGCGCTCAGCGCAAGGAGCGCAAGTAGATTTGCCCTTCGCCCGTCGTGTCCGCGGGTAGCAGGGATTGATAGACGAGGAAGGCGACGGACCCGCCGTTGCTCGCGAACGCGAACGTGTCGGCGCCGTCGTCGATCTGCTGGCCGTCGGCGTCGAGGTCGACGCGCATGGTCTTCTTGCTCGCCATGTCGCGGACGAAGACGTCTTGCACGAGGTTCGTGTCGCCGGCGACGAGGTTCGACGCGTAGGAGGTGAACGCGACGTAACGGCCGTCGGCGCTGATTTGCGGCGTGAAGCTGTTGCCGTTCGCTTCGCCGCCCGTCGTGCTCACGCTCACCTTGGTGAGCGCGCCCGTCGTCAGATCCTTCACGAACACGTCGCCGAAATCGAATTGGTCCTTCGTCGGCAAGAGGTCGCTGCAGGTCGAGTCGAACGCGACGAAGTTGCCGTCCGCGCTGATGACGGCGTCCATGGAGCCCGCCTCGTTCGGCATGGTGGTGCAGGCGTGGCCGTCCGGGTTCGCGCTCAAGAGCGAAGTGGCAGGCTTCTTCGGATCCGAAAGATCGCGCAAGAAGACGTCGTAGGCGCAGTTCGCGTCGGTGTCCGTCGTGAGCCCGATGCCGATGCTGTCGAACACGATGCGCGTGCCGTCGGCCGAAATGCTCGGCAGCTCGGCGTCGGCGCGCGCGTCCGAGCCGCACGTCGTGTCGGCGGCGGGCGCCTTGCCCGCGTTGCTGACGCTCACGAGCACGGCCGCGGCGCTCGGCTTCGTGCTGAGGTAGACGGCCGGGCCCGCGATCGCGGTGCTCGTCAGTTTGAGCGCCGATTGGAAGACGATGCCGTCACCGTCGGCGGCGAGCGCGGGCTCGTCCGAGTCCGCATTGCTCGCGGTGCTGCCTTGTGCCGCCGAGCGCCAGAGCGTCGTGTTGTCGGCGGCGTCGCGCACGAACACGGCGAGCGCGTTCAGGTTGCCCGAATCCAAGTTGTCGGCCTTGCTCGCGAACGCCACGCGGCTCCCGTCCGGCGTGATCGCGATCGCGGAATCGACCGGGGCGTCCGCCGGAGCGCCGTCTTGGTTGACGCTCGCGCGCGTGGTCGCGCCGGTCACCATGTCCCGCACGTACGCTTCGGGACCCGTGACGCCGACCGTCGGTCCGTCGAGATCCTGCCCGTTCGAGACGAAGGCGACGTAGCGCCCGTCCGCGCTCAGGGCGATCCCCGACGGCAGCCCGGCGCTGCCGGTTCCGGTGCTCGCGACGGTGACGAGCTCGAGCCCGCTGCACGTCTTGCCGTCGCCCGTCTGGCCGTCACGACAGCGGCACGCGTAACCGCCGTCGGTGTTGATGCACTCGCCGCTCGGGCTGCAGTCGTTGTCGCCGGCGCATTCGTCGACGTCGGTGCACGTCTGCCCGTCGCCCGTGTAGCCGTCGTTGCACGCGCAGGCGCCGCCGTCGCACGCGGCGTGCGCGCCGCACGTCACGTCGCAGGCGCCGCAATGGCCGGCGTCGATGTTCGTGTCCACGCAGGCGTCGCCGCAGCGCGTGGTGCCGCCCGCGCAGGGTGAGGCGCACTTGCCGCTCGCGCACGTTTCCCCGCCCTTCACGTCGCACGCCGTCTTGCAGTCGCCGCAGTGCAGCGGGTCGCTCGTGAAATCGACGCAGCTCTGATCGCAGAGCGACGCCCCGCCCGCGCACGTGAGCCCGCAGCTGCCCGCCGAACAGACCTGCCCGTCGCCGCACGCGGTGGTGCAGTCGCCGCAATGGTCGGGGTCGTTGTCCGTGTTGACGCAGTCGCCGTCGCACGCGGTCGTGCCCCCGCCGCAGGCGAGCGCGCAGCTTCCGTGCGCGCACACTTCGCCCCCGGCCGTGTCGCACACGGTGGTGCAGTTGCCGCAGTGCGCGGCGTCGGCGTTCGTATCGACGCAGCTCGTGCCGCACGCGGTCGTTCCCGACGCGCACGCGAGCATGCACGCGCCGCCCGCGCAAATTTCGCCTTTCTGGACGTCGCACGGCGTGCCGCACGCGCCGCAGTTTTGCGCGTCGGTGCTCGTGTCGACGCAGCTCGTGCCGCACTCGACGAGAGGCGACGCGCATGCCGAAAACGTCGGCACGGTCGGCTCTTCACCGACGCAGCCCACGGCGAGCGCGGCCGAGAGCGCGAGCCCGAAAAGTCGCTTCGTCACGTCCGAGCGCCTCACCGCAAATACCTGAGGTAAATCTGCCCGTTGCCCGTCGTGTCGGCCGGCAGGAGCGACTGATACACGATGAACGCGACCACGGCGCCGTTGCTCGAGAAGGCGAAGGTGCTCGCGCCGTCGTCGATTTGCTTGCCGTCGGCGTCGAGGTCGACGCGCGTCGTCTTGTTCGTCGTCCGGTCGTGCACGAACACGTCCTCCACGAGGTTCGTATCGCCCGACACGAGGTTCGACGCGTACGACACGAACGCGACGTAGCGGCCGTCGGCGCTGATCTGGGGCACGGAGCTGTCGCCGTTGGCCTCGCCGCCGGTCGTGCTCACGCTCACGTCCTCGAGCGTGTTCTTCGTGAGGTCGCGCACGAAGATGTCGCGAAAATGCAGCTGTTTGCGCGTCGCCAGCAAATCCATGCAGCTCGAGCTGAAGGCGACGAAGTTGCCGTCCGCGCTGAAGGCCGGTTCACTCGAGCCCGTTCCTCTGCCGGTGTCCGTGCAGGCGCTGCCGTCGGTGTTCACGCTGAGGAGCGTCGTCGTCGGCGGCTTCACGCCGAGATCCCTGAGGAAGACGTCGGCGTTGCAGTTGGTGTCGAGCTCGGCGGTGAGACCCGTGCCGGCGCTCACGAAGGCGACGCGCTTTCCGTCGCCCGACACGCTCGGTAGGACGGCGTCGGCGTTGGCCTCGTTCGTACACGGCGACGGAGCGACGGGCACGTCCCCGGCGTTGCTCACGCTGACGAGCACGAAGGGGTCGCTCGGTCCCGTGCTGAGGTAGACGCCGTAGCCGTTCGGCGTCGTGTCCGTGAGCACGCGCAGGGAATGGAAGACCAGCGTGCCGCCGTCGTCGGAGAGCGCCGGTTGTCCGGAGTCCGGCTGCGCGCTCGCGCTGTCCGAGCCCGAGCGTCCGAGCGTCGTGTCGTTCGCGATGTCGCGCACGTCCACGCTGAGGGTGTTCACGCCCGTGCCGAGGTTCGGCGCCTTGGCCGCGAACGCCACGAAATTGCCGTCGCCGGACAACGAGATCGCGGAGTCGACCTCGCCGTTCGCGGCCTCGCCTTCGTCGTCGATGCTCGCGAGCACGACGTCGCCGGTCAACATGTCGCGCTCGTACGCCTGCGCGACGCTGGTTTCGGCCGTGCCGAAGTCGTGTCCGCTCGTGACGAACGCGACGTAGCGACCGTCGTCGCTGAGCGCGAGGGCGCTCGGCACGCCCGCGCTGCCGCTCCCCGTGCTCGCGACGGTGACGAGCTCGAGGCCGGTGCAGCTCGTGCCGTCGCCGGTCTGGTCGTCGTGGCAGGCGCAGGCGTAGCCGCCGGGCGTATTGATGCACTCGCCGCTCGGGCTGCAGTCGTTGTCGCCGGCGCACTCGTCGACGTCGGTGCACGTCGTGCCGTCGCCGGTGTAGCCGTCCGCGCAGACGCACTCGCCCCCGCTGCAGGTCGCGTTCGCGTCGCACGTCACGTCGCAGCCGCCGCAGTGATTGGGATCGATGCCGGTGTCGACGCAGGCGTCGCCGCATTGCGTCGTGCCGCCGGTGCAGCTGAACGTGCATTTGCCGTTCGCGCAGGTTTCTCCGCCGTTCACGTCGCAGGTCGTCTTGCAGTCGCCGCAGTGCAGCGGATCGCTCGTGAAGTCGACGCAGCTCTGCCCGCAGAGCGAAGTGCCGCCCGCGCACGAGAGGGTGCACTTGCCGGCGGAACAAACTTGCCCGTCGCTGCACGCGGTGGCGCAGTCGCCGCAGTGTTCGGGATCGTCGTCCGTGTTGACGCAGTCGGCGTCGCACTGGGTCGCGCCGCCGGCGCAAGCGAGCGCGCAGCTGCCGTTCGAGCACACTTCGCCGCCGGCGACGTCGCAGGCCTTGGTGCAAGCGCCGCAGTGCGCGGCGTTCGTCTTCGTGTTCACGCAAAGGCCGCCGCAGCTCGTCGTCCCCGAGCCGCAAGCGAACGCCGAGGCGAGCGCGCAGGAGCCGCCGGCGCAGGCTTCACCGTGGGCCGTATCGCACGCCATCCCGCAAGCGCCGCAGTTGAGGGCGTCGGCGCTCGTGTCCACGCAGCTGCCGTCGCACAAAACGAGCGGATCCGCGCACTCCGGCGCGGTCGGCAAGACCGGTTCTTGCCCGACGCACCCTGCCGCGAGCACGGCGAGCGCTCCGAGCTCGACCAGCCGCTTCGCCCACGCGCGCCGCATCGAGCCCCTCAAAAGCTCCCCACGGCGGTCGCCCCGAGCGCTCCGGGCGCGAACCACGGCGACGCATGGACCTCGGCGCGCTGATTCTCGGTCGTGAGCGGCACGACGAGGAGGGCCGCGGCCGCCCCCGCCGCCACGAGCCCGATGCCGCCGGTCACGAGCATCCAGCGCTGCGCGACTTCGGCGGCGTGATGTTCGTCGAACGCGCGCTGGTCGTAACAAGCGACGCCGGGCGCGCACAGGGCGTCACGCTTGCTCGCGTGATTGGCCGTGCTCACTCCGAAGTAAATCCCCGCACCGATGCCGACGGCCGCGACGGCGGCGCTCCCGTAGATGAGCCCGTGACGCAGATCGAGCCCACCGCCGCTCGGCTCGGGCGGCGCCGAGGGGGGCGGTACGGGGTTTTGGGGCGGCGCAAGCGGGGCCGCCGCGGGTGGGGGCGCCGGCGGCGGGGCTTGCGCGGGCGCGAGCTCGGGCACGGTGATGCGTTCGGTGCCGGGCTCGGCGCTGGTCGTGAAGTGCGTGGACCACGGCGCGCGGCCCGGCGCGGTCGCGCGGAGCTCGTGGTCACCGGGGTCGACCGGAATCGCGACGCCGAACGCGGAGGGCGCGACGTTCGTCCCGTCGAGCACGAGCACGATGCCGTCAGCGGGCGCGTCGGCGTCGAGCGTCACCTTGTGCAGCGTGGGCTCGATCTTGTTCAGGCGCGCCGCCGCGTACTTCTCGCGCGCGGAGTCGCCCGCCTTCTGCGCGAGCGACGCGACCTCGGAGAACTCGAGCCACGCCGTCGCGCTCCGCCCCTCGCGTTCGTGGCACACGGCGAGGTTCAGCCGCGTGCCGAGCGCGGGGTCCGCCTTCTGGCTCGCCGCGAACTTCTCGCACGCTTCGTGGACGTGCCCGTCGGCCAGGAGCTTCTGCGCGTCGCGAAAGAGCGCCTCCGCGACGGTCCCGCTCGCCTGGGCGCGCGCGCCGCCCGCGAGCGAGACGAGCGCCGAGCCGCAGGCTGCGGCCAAGAACGATCGGCGCGCTCGACGCATGGGACGCTATTTGCGGTTGAAAAGCACGCTGTCGTCAACGTCGCTCTTCGGCTTCGTGTGCGGAGCCTTTTGCGGCGCCGTTCGCGCGGGCGACCCGCTCGCCGCCGCGCGCGGCTTGGGTGCGGCGCTCGCGGGCAGGGCGGGCGTGGTCGGCGCCGCGCTCGGCTCGGGAGCCGCGACCGGAACGACCGTGACCGGTTCGGCGCTCGGGGCCGGAGGAGGCGCGGGCAAGCTCGCTTTCGCCACTTCGGCCGAGGCGGGGACGCTCGCCGCGGCCCGCGCGGGTTCGCTCTGGGCCGCGGGCGCGTGCGACCCCGCGCTCTTCACGAGCACGACCGCGAGCACCGCGAGCACGGGCAACCCGATGATCGGCACGAGTTGGCTCCGCGCGCGCGGGCGCTTCACGCGCTGGCTCTCCGCCCAGCTCTCCGCCGTCTTCCCGCTGTTCGGCTCGAGCACGGGCGTGGCCGGCGTCGGCGTCCTCGGGGCCGGCGTCGCGCCGAGCTCCACGCCGGGTTGCGTGATGGTGTGGTCGCTCCGTGCGGGCGGCGGCGTGCTCGCGCGCCGGCTCGCGGCGCCGAGCGTCGTGCGGATGCGATCGAGCGAATAGCGCGCCTTGGCCGGCGCGAACGGAGCGAGCGCTTCGGCGAGCTCGTCCACGCTCTGAAAGCGCGTGTCGCGGTTGCGATCGAGGCAGCGCAGCACGGCGCGTTCGAGCTCGGCCGGCACGTCCGGGCGATGCGTCCGGAGCGGCGTCGGCGCATTTTCGAGAATGGCCGCGAGCACCGTGCCGAGGTTGTCGCCGTCGAACGGCGCCTTGTTCGCGATCAGGCGGTAGAGAATCACGCCGATCGACCAGATGTCGCTCCGCGCGTCGATGTGCTTCGAGCTCCGCACCTGTTCGGGCGACATGTAGCTCGGGGAACCGAGCAGGGCGCGCGAGTCCGTCACCGGATCGCCGTGTTGTTTGCGCTCGAACCCGACGAGCTTCGAGATGCCGAAGTCGAGCACCTTGACCATGGGCGGCCCTTTCTCGCGTTGCGCGAGATACAGGTTCGCCGGTTTCAGATCGCGGTGCACGATGCCGAGCGCGTGCGCTTCCGCGATCGCCTCGAGCGCCTGGAGCACGTAATCGACTGCTTCCTCGATCGAGAGCGCCCCGCGCTCCTCGAGGAGGCGCGCGAGATCGGAGCCGCGCAGGAGCTCGAGCACGATGTACGCGGAGCCGTCCTCGAGCCGGCCCACGTCCATCACCTGCGCGACGTGCTCGTTGCGGATCCGAGCCGACGCGCGCGCCTCGTTGATGAAACGCGTCGCCGCGCCCGCGTGCTCGGCGGCTTCCGGCAGGAGCACTTTCAGCGCGACGGCCTGATCGAGGATCTCGTGATGCACCTCGTAGACGGCGCCCATGCCGCCACAGGCGATGAGCCTCCGCACCACGTACTTTCCGGCGAGCTTGTCGCCCACACGGGGCAGCCCTTCTGGAATTTCGTCCTCCGGCCGCGGCACCGGCTCATCTTACACCTACATCTCGCCCTTCGCTCGGCGTTCAGCGCCGACTTACCGAAGTTGAACGAAACGCGCAGCGTGCACGTGAACGATTTTCGCCGTGCGACGGACGTCGCCGTCCACCGAGCTCGACGTCGTCGTTCGTGCGCGAGCTCGTCGCCGCGCGCGCTCGTGCTCGCGAAGCTTGGCTCCGACGTAGGCGCGAGTGGGTGTGAACGGACGCACGAAAAATTGAAAGTCGTGCGGCGTGACGAGCGCACGGAAGTATTGCGACCAAATGCTGGGCTGCTAGGCTCGGTGGTTGTTAGCCCCCTGCGACGGGCGCGCTTCTGCCTCGGGACTCGCGGGCTCGAACCGTTCACATGCCAAGCGCACCGTCATGTCGATGAATCTTCGTCCTCTCGCGACCATCGCCCTGATCGCCGCGTCTTGCTTCTGGGCTTGCGAGCCCGATCTCGGCGCCCTCTCGTCGCAGTACACGGCTTCGGGCGGCATGGGCGCGACGCCCGCAACGGGGGGTACCGGCGCCGTCGCGGGCAAGGCCGCGAGCGGCGGCACGGGCGGCAGCGACGCGCTGAGCGGCGGCACCGGCGGCGACATGACGATGCCGGAAGGCGGATCCGGGGATACGGCGGGAGCGGCGGGCGAGCCGGGAGAGAGCGGCGCCGGCGGCAGTGGCGGGACGGGCGGCGGCGGTACCGGCGGGGGCACCGGCGGTTCGAGCGGCACGGCCGGCACCGGCGGCAGCAGCACGCAGTCGAGCTGCAGCGACGGCACGACGGATTCGGGCGAGACCGACGTCGATTGCGGCGGGTCGACCAAATGCGCGCGCTGCGCGACGAACCTTCATTGCTCGGCGAACTCCGACTGCGAGTCCGGCTTCTGCAAAAACAAGATCTGCACGGCGCCGACCTGCGCCGACGGGGTCAAGAACCAGGACGAGACGGGCAAGGATTGCGGCGGCTCGTCGTGCCCGCCGTGCGCCGACGGGGTCACGTGCGTCACCGACGACGACTGCGCCGGCGAATTTTGCAAGAGCGGCGTGTGCACCGATCACTGCACGAGCATGCGTCAGGAAGCCGACGAGACGGACGTCGACTGCGGCGGCAAGGATTGCGATCCGTGCGCCGACAAGAAGAAGTGCGTGACCGCGTCGGATTGCGTGAGCTTGAACTGCGGCAACAACAAGTGCGTGCCGGCGACGTGCTCCGACGGCATCAAGAATCAGGGTGAAGGCGACGTCGATTGCGGCGCGGTGTGCGCCGATCAGGGCAAATGGTGCACGGTCGCCATGCACAACACCTGCAATCTCGCCGAGGATTGTGCGTCGAGCGTTTGCACCTCCGGCAAATGCGGCACCGACATCGTCATCCCGCCCGGCGACGTGATCGACGACTTCGAGGACGGGGATCAGTATCTCCCGATGACGAACGGACGCGTCGGCAACTGGTACGCGTACAACGACGGTACGACCACCGGCACGCCGATGCAGAGCATGTCGATGCCGCAGATCCCCGGTCATCGCGGCGATGCGAGCGTTTTCGGCATGCACGCGACCGGCAGCGGCTACACGAACTGGGGCTGCGGCTTCGGCGCGGATCTCGACAACGGCGGCACCGGGCAAAGCAGCAAGGTGCCGTACGACGCGACCTTCGACGACGACGGCACGCCGACGCTCTACGCGGGCGTCACGTTCTGGGCGAAGTCGGACATGGGGCCGCTCGCCGTCTCGGTCGTGTTGCCCGACGGCGACACCGACGCCGCGGGCAACATCTGCAACCAGAACCCCGTGCCGAGCCCCGGCTCGGGCGCGGGCGTGTGCGACCACCACTGGCTCGCCTCGGTCCAGCTCGGCAGTGATTGGCAGCGCTTCACGGTCTTGTTCAGCGATCTGAAGCTCGAGTCGGGCGGTAACCCCGTGCCGACGAGCTTCGATCCGTCGCGCATCGTCTCGGTACAGTTCCGGATCTTGCCTGGCACAACCTTCGACTTCTGGGTGGATGACGTCGCATTCGTGAGGCCACAATGACGATGAAGAACACGAGCCGCTTTCTCGGTCCGGCAGCCCTTGGACTCGCCTGTTTGCTCGCGGAGGGCCTTGCGCGCGCGCAAGACGCGACGCCGCCCGCCGCCTCCGCGACGCCGCCGGCGCAATCGACCGGCGCGTCGTGCGAAGCGTCCTACGAGAAAGCGCAGACGGATCGACTCGCGGGTCATTACGTCTCGGCCCAGGCCGCCGCGCTCGCCTGCTCGCAGATCCAGTGCAACCAGGCCATCGTGCGCGAGTGCCTGCGCCTCTACGAGTCGCTCCAAGAGGACACGCCGACCCTCGTCTTTTCGGCGCGCAAGGCCGAAGGCGGCGAGCTCATCGACGTGAAGGTCGAGATGGACGGCAAGCAGATCCTCGACGGCATCACGGGGCGGCCGTTCCCGGTGGATCCCGGCCCGCACCAGTTCGCCTTCATCGATCCGACGCGCGGACGCCAGGAAACGACCGAGTCGGCGCGCGTCGGCGATCACGCGCGCGTCGTCGAAGTGACCTTTCCCGATCCGAACGCGAAGCTTCCGCCTGCGACGACTCCCGGGGCTCCCGGCGCCGATCACCCCGTCGCCGCGCACAAGAAGCCGGCCATTCCCGTGATGACGTTCGTGCTCGGCGGCGTGGGCGTGGTCGGTCTCGCCTCGTTCGCTTACTTCCGGCTGAGCGGCGTCGGTGACTACAACCACTACAACGCGACGTGCAGCCCGTACTGCAACCCGAACGACATCGACGGAGTGCGGACCAAGTTCTTGCTGTCGTACATTTCGCTCGGCGTCGGCATCGCGGGCGCGGCGGGCGCGGGGCTCGTGTACGTGCTGAATCACGGCGGTAGCGAAGGCGCGCAGACGGAAGCGTCGCTCGAGCCGCTCGGCGGCGGCGGCGCGCTTGCTCGGGTAAGGACGCGATTTTGAGGCCACGGCGCCAGAGCTCGGCGGAGCGGGTGCTCCGCCGGCGAGGCGCCTCGCCACTCGTTGCCTTACTCTGCGCCACGGCGAGTTGCGCGCCGAACGGCGCGGGCCTGCTTTTGGGCGCGACGCAGGGTAGCGAGGCGGACACGCAAGCGACGGAGTTCGTCGTCGATACCGCGGCGGTGCGTCAGCGCATCACGGGCTTCGGCGCTTCTTCGGCCTGGACCGGCGACATGATCTCGCCGGAGACGGCCGACCTCTTGTTCTCGCCGGACACCGGGCTCGGGCTTTCGCTCTTGCGCATGCACATCGCGCCGGACGGAACCACGACGGAGACGAACACCGCGCTCCTCGCCGTTCAGCGCGGGGTCAAGGTGTGGGCCGCGCCGTGGTCACCGCCCGGCGAGTGGAAGACGAGCGGCACGGACACGAACGGCGGTTCGCTCCTGCCGGACTACTACCAGTCGTGGGCCGATCGACTGGCGGGGTTCGTCACGTCGGAGGCCGACGCCGGCGTGCCGCTCATGGCGCTCTCGTCGCAAAACGAGCCGAACTGGACCGCGACGTGGGAGACGTGCACGTACACGCCCGACGATCTGAACACGTTCATTCGCGACTATCTCGCGCCGACGCTCGCGGCAGCGAGTCCGAAGACGAAGCTCCTCGCGCCCGAAACCATCGACTGGTCGACGCTCGCGACCTTCGCCGATCCGCTGCTCGCCGATCCCGCTACGAACGCCGCACTCGGCATCGTCGCCGTCCACGACTACGGCGGGGTGCCGTTCGACTACAGCGCGGCCGCCGCGAGCGGCAAAGAGCTCTGGGAAACCGAGGTCAGCTACGACAGCGCAACGGGCGTCACCGCCGCGCTCGAGACGGCACGCGAGATGGAGCTTCATCTCGTGGACGGCAACGTCAACGCCTTCCACTACTGGTGGCTCATCGGGGACGACACCGGCGGCGGCCTGCTCGTCGACGGCGCGCCGACGCCGCAAGCCTACGGCTTCGCGCATTACAGCAAGTTCGTGCGGCCGGGCTTCGTTCGGCTCGACACCCCTTCGGCCGTGCCGGCCGGCGTATCGATGTCGGCGTTCTACCAGCCGAATACCAATCGCACCGTGATCGTCGCCGTGAACGAGAACGACACGCCGGTCGATCTCAGCATTCGTTACACGGGCGTCGCGGCCTCCTCGGTCGACGTCTGGATCACGAACGCGAACGCTTCGCTCGCCGAACAGCCGCTCGTCCCGTTCACGACGCCGTTTGCGTACTCGCTCTCGCCCGAAAGCGTCACGACGCTCGTGACGATCGACGACGGGTCGACCTCGACCCAGAACGGCGGCGCGGGCGGAGAGCCCGGTGAGGCCGGCACGACGGGCGACGGCGGCGGCGCGCCGAACGGCGGCGCCGGCAGCGACGCGGGAGCCCCGGCAACGGGCGGCACCGGCGGATCCTCGAGTCACGCGTCGGGCGGCACCGCCGCGAAGCCGCCCGCGAGTCACCATCCGACGTCGAGCGCCGGCTCGACGAGCACGAGCGGCACCTCGGCGGAAGGCGGCGCCGGCGAGTTACCGGACGGCGGCGTCAGCGAGGACGGCGGCACGGCGCGACGCGTGCCGGGCTACTACTCTCCGTGCCTGTGCTCGCTGCCGGGCGGCGGCGGTGGCGGCGGTGGCGGCGGGAGCGTGAATGCCGCGCCGCTCGTGGCCTTGGTCGGATTTTGGGCACGCCGGCGACTCCGTCGCGCGCGGTAACGCTCGCGCGCGGTGCGAGGAACGCGCGAGCCGTTCCGCCGCCACAAAACGGACGAAGCTCGACGCAACCGAGTGCGCCGAGCTTCGTCGCGGGTGCGAGACTGCGATCAGTCGACCGTGATGTCGTCCATGTAGATCGTCGTCTCGACGGGTGCAGGCCCGGTCGAGACCGTCTGCAGTTGAACGGACACCGCGCGCACGTTGCTGAGATCCACCGTGCCGCCGGTGTAGTCCGGCGATGCGAGCGGGAAGACCGCTTCCGCCCAGGTATCGAGCGGGAATTGACTGATCGGGAAGCCCTTCGCGGCGTAGACGTAGCCCGTGCCGCTCAAGAAGCCGACCGCGACCTGCGAAATTCCGGTGAGGTCGGTCGCCGTGTGCACCTTGATCCAAACGTGCAGGTTCGTCTTGCACGACCAGTCGAGCGAGCCGAAGTAGGCCGTGACCATCGCCTGCTGACCGTCCGTGTCGAACGTCGCGTCGAGGAACGTGGAACCCGAGGTGCCCGCGTTCGTGTGACTCTCCGTGCCCGTCCAACCGATGGAGCTGTTTGCGACGGCGCCCGAGCCGTCCGGCGGATTCGGCTCGTAGTAGTGCGTCAGGTAAGTCCCCGACGCGTCGAAGGTCGAGACGGTTGCCGCCGGACAGCTGCTGCTGCCACCCGACCCCGCCATGCCGCTCGAGCCCGCCGCCGCGCCGCCCGCGCCGCTCGAGCCTGCCGCCGCGCCGCCCGCGCCCGCGCCACCCGAGGTGCCAGCGCCGCCCGCGGTGCCGCCGCTACCGGCCGCGCTCGTGCCCGCGGTGCCGGTACCAGCCGTGCCGGTGCCCGCCGTGCCGCCGGGCATCGCGCCGCCTTCGCCGGACTCGCCGCCCATGCCGGACTCACCGCTCATCCCGCCTTCATTGCCGGTGTTGCCCGTGCCGCCGGTCGCGTTGGTGCCGCCCGTCGTGCCGCCGGTGCCGCTCGAGCCGCCCGTGGTGCTCGTCCCGCCCGTCGAACCGCCGGTGCCGCCCGACCCGCCCGTGTTGCTCGAGCCACCCGTCGTGCTCGTGCCGCCCGTCGTGCCGCCCGTCGAACCGCCGGTGCCGCCGCTGCTCTTGCCGGCCGACGATGTCGTGCCGCTCGAGCCGCCCTTCGCAGTCGAGCCGGCCGAACCACCTTTGCCACCCGAACCGCCGGTCCCTCCGGCAGCTGCGTTGTCGTCGTCGTCACCGCCGCAGGCGGCCATGAAACCAGCCATGGCGACGGGCAGAACGAACACGAGATTCACGGCAGACCGTTTCGAAAAGCGACGCGAACGTGTCAAAGCATCCTCCTACAGTGGGCGCACTGGATCAGCGCGCTGGGACCGATAGGCTAAGAGAACTCGCGCGTGTGGGTCAAGCGTTGCTCGCGCTCGTGACGCATTCTCGTCGCGCCTCTTCTCACAGTGCGCTCGCTCCACTCACACCGCGCACGTTGCGCGCGACGTCGATTACAACGATGCCGTCGCGCTAGCGCACATCGACCTACTCACACTCGGGCCGAATGCGACGCGTGCCGTCTGGGGCCAGATAAAGCGGCTCTTCGCAAGTTGCTTTCTTGTCCATCTGCTTCGGTTGGACTACGGCCGTCCCCTTCGTGGGGCGCGGCGCGCGGGGAGCGACCGTGATTTTTTGTCGCTGGCGCGCGGCGCTCGTCGGCGTCGGAGCGGAGACGACGGAGGCCGTCGCGGTCGCGTCCGGAGCGGCCACGGACGTCTCGCGCGGAGTCGAGCTCTCTGCCGCGACGGGCTCCGTGACCGCGAGCGGCGCGGTGGTGGCGCTGGGAGCGAGCGCGGCGTGCGCCACGGGCACCGCCACGTCGGCGCGGGCGAGCGCATGCGCGCCGCGAAAATGCGCCACCCCGAGCGCGGCGGCGGCTCCCGCGGCGAGCGCGAAAAAAAGGCTGAAACGGCGCTTCGGACGCGCCGCCGGCCCCGACGTCGTGGGTTGCCACGCGCCGCTCTGCTCGTCGTCGAGCCCCGCAAGGTCCTCGTAGCTCTGCGAGACGACCATCGCCGCGGCGCCGCTCGAGCTCTCTTCGGTGGCGGCGAGGGTCAGGCGTCGCTCGACGAGCGAACGCACTTCGGCGCGCGTGTCCGCGAAGAGCTCCGAGACGTACTGCGCGAGATCTTTCTGCTTCGCTTGAACGCTGAAGCGCTCCGCGTATGCCTCGAGATCTTGCTCGAGCTCGAGCGCCGTCTGGTACCGCTCCTCGCACTTCCACGAGAGCGCCCGCATCACGATGTGATTGAGCTCGTCGTCGCAGCTCGGGGTCGTCGCTCGCGGCGTCGGGACCTCGTCGTGCATCACGTGGCGCATGACGTGCACGTCGGGGACGTCCTTCCAGAGCTTCTTGCCGGTGGCGGCGGCCCACAGCATGCAGCCGACGGAGAACACGTCGGCGCGCCGGTCGACGCTCTCACCGCTGATTTGCTCCGGGGCCATGTACGCAATCTTGCCCTTGATGACGCCGGTCGCGGTGTGCACCGAGGACGAGGCGGCCTTGGCGATGCCGAAATCGAGCACTTTCACCTGGCCGTCGTAGGTCACGAACACGTTGTGCGGCGAGATGTCGCGGTGCACGAGCGCGAGCGGAGTGCCGTCGTAGGCGCAGAGCTCGTGCGCGTAGTGCAGGCCTTCGAGCGCGCTCATGATCACGCGCAAATGGAGCTTCTGCGGGAACGGTTCGCCGCGCAATTCGGCGCGTTTGACGATGGCCGAGAGCGATTGGCCCTCGAGATACTCCATCACGATGACGTGCCGATCGCCCTCCGTGCCGACCTCGTAGGTTTGCACCACGTTCGGGTGGTTGAGCTGCGCGGCGAGGCGAGCCTCGTCCAAGAACATCGTGAGCGATTCCGGCTCGCTCGCGAGCTCGGGCAAGAGCGCCTTCAACACGACGAGCTTGTTCACCCCGCCCGGTCCGTGCGCGACGACGAGATACACCGTGGCCATGCCGCCGCGTCCGAGCTCGGTCAAAATCCGGTACTTGCCGACGCGCCGGCTCGTGCCGCCGGGCGGCGACAGGGAGCGTTTGGCCTTCGAGGGTGTCAAAGCCGAGTGCGAGTCAGGCGCGGATTTCGCCATCTTTCCAACCTAGCATTCAGCGCGCACAGGCGCGTTTTATCGCCAGCCGCGTTCGTCACTTTTGTGGGTGATTGGCGGTAGTCGTGTGTTGAGTGACGCGACGTCGCGCCGGCCGCTCATTTTTCGCGCCGGCCGCAACGCGGACGCACGTTCGCCCACCCGTGACGCGGACCGCGCACACGCACGCAGACGCGGGTTCGTCCGCGCCGTCAGCGAAGGACGGTGAGGGCGGTGACGGAAAAACCGCCCGGCGCGAGCGTGACGGTCTTGGTGCGGCTCGCGCCGTTCGCGCTCATCGCGACGACGTGCCGGCCGCTCGGGATCCGCACGCGGGCGAGCGCGATGCGCGCCGGCAGCGTCTCCCAACTGCGCGTGTCCGGCGTGTCGGTCGCGGTGAGCGTCGCCTGCGTGCCGAGCGACACGAGCGCGCCGAGCAGCGAGTTCTTGCTGGCGCTTTCCGCGACCGCGCCCGCCGCCGTCCCGGCGAGCACGCGCGTGATCGTGCGCGTGATGGCGGCGGCCATGATGGGGCCCTTCGCGTCGTCCCACGCGCGCTGTGCTTCTTGATCCACCGCGAGCACGCCGTCGAGCGCCGTGGGCTCGCGATCGACGGCGAGCCGTGGATCGACCCAGCCGAGGTGCGGACGCCCGAGCTCGGGATAGTTCACCCAGGTGACGAGCCCCTGCGCCGCGAGGCGGTTGGCGGTCGCGTCCTCACCCGCGCCGAGATAGAGGCTCGCGTAGGTGAGGGCGAGTCCGATCGGCACGCGCCGCGCGATTTTCGCCGGGACGCGCCCGTAGCCGATGATGACGAGGAGCTCCGCGTCGTCGCTCGCCGCCGGCGCGTCGCGCGCGGACGAGCCGGCGTTGCCGATGAGGTCGCGCAGGCGCGGGGTGCGATAACTGCTCTGCTGCGCGAGTCGCCGAATCGGCTCCTCGAGCGAAGGATAGCTCTGGTAGGCGAGCGCTTCGTCGTAGTAGCGGAGCGCCTCGTCCGCGTCGCCGCTCTTTTCGAACGTGAAGCCGGCGAGGTAGCTCCCGAGGCCGAGCAATCCGCGCCCCTTGCCCTCGCTCTGCTCGATGAACTGCTGCATCACCGCGAGGCGCCGCGCCTCCACGCGCGCGCCCTGCAGATCGCCGCGCACGAGGTAGTTCACCATGTTCATGGTGTTGATCATGAGCTTCTCGTACGCGGGGGCTTTGTACGGCCCCACGTCGTCCGAGTAGAGGTACTTGCCGATGTCGTGCGCGGCGTTGCGAGAAAGGTCGAGTACCTCGATTTGCTTGTCCGACACTTCCAGATCGCGACTCGAAAGCGCGTAGTCGTCGAGCGCCTGCAGCACCATCGAGCGGTCGAGCAAGAGGAGCGCGTTGTCGCCCTGCACCTTCTCGGGCAGCTCCTTGGCGCTCTTCACGTCGAGCTCTTCGTCGATCAGCCCGAGCGCGCGCGTCGTATCGCCCGCGTCGAGCGCCGTGCGGAACGGTCGCGTCTTGTCCGAGTGGCTCGCGCAGCCGAAGAGGCCGCTCGCGACGAGCACGGTCGCGAGAAAGCGTTCCACTCGCGCGAGCTTCGATCGCATCGTTCCCGTTTTCGCGCGCGAGGGCCCGCGAAAGCTACATGATAGCCTTCGTCACCGCGGTCTTGTTCTGGAACAGGATCTCGCCCGTCTGCACGTCGAGCACCTGCATGAACATGAAGTACTGCACGCGCCGCTCGCCGCTCTGACGTTCGTCCGTGTTGTAGACCTTGCCGGTCACGATGTAGCGCGCGCCGACCTGCTTGCCCCACTGGGCCGTCTGGCTCGGGTCGAAGGCGCCGGAATATTGCCGGCGGATCTCCTCCACGAGCTTCGGCTGCTCCTCCATGCTGATCACCTTGACGTGACCGGCGTTCACGAGCGTCGTCTCGATGTCGCTGATCAGCGCGTCGAGGGCGCTGTCGATGTGCTCGCTCGTCTCGTTGCGGAACGGGATCACGGCGAGCGCCGGCTTGTCTTCCTGGGCCCAGCGCTGGACGACGGGTGAGTTCTGCAGCGCGTTCATGTTCTCGCGCTCCATGCGCTCGAGGTCGCGCTTGTCGAGCCCCGTGCTCATCGCCTGCGTGTCGAGGCCGGCCACGTCCGTGTCGCGCACCGCCTTCGGCCCGCAGCCGGAGAGCACGCCCGCGCCGAGCGCCAAGAGTCCCAAGCATCGGAATGCGTTCATGGTCGTCCTTTGCACCCCGACTTACGCCTACGCAGCGCCGCGCGCAATTCTTCCTTCGTCGCGCGGGCGCGTCGCCGGCGTCGCAAAGAAATTGTCAGCTTTGGCCGGACGTTTCGCTCGCGGGCGAGGGACGTCGCACGGGAATGATCTGCACGCGGCGATCCTCGCCCTCCCCGTCGCTCTTCGTGATCACGCCCTCGAACTTCGCGAGCGCCATGTGCACCACGCGCCGATCACGCGGATTCATCGGCTCGAACGTGATGATCTTGCCCTCGTGCACGGCTTGACGGCCGAGGCGCTTGGCCATGCTCGCGAGCGAGTCGTCGCGCCGGCTGCGGTAACCCTCCGCGTCGACCAGCACGTGACGCTTCTCGAGCGTCGGGCGGTTCACCACGCGGTGCGTGAGAAACTGCAGCGCCTGCAACACTTGGCCCTTCTTGCCGATGGCGAGCCCGGCGTCACGGCCGACGATCTCGATGTTGATCTCGTCCGGCGAGTCGCCTTCACGCGGACGGCGCAAGCGCACCTTGCACTCGAGCTCCATCTCGCGAATCACGTCCGTCACGAACGCGAGCGCCTGCTTGGTGCGCTCGTCTTTCGGCTCGATCTCCTCGCCGTGGTCCGCGCCCTCGGCTTCGGCCGCGCCGGTTCCTTCACCCGCCTCGTCCGCCTCGTCGTCCCAGCCGTCGTCTGTCGTCTGTTCGTCGTTGTCCATCTGATGTCCGGATCTCGTGAGCGCCCGCAGGCGTTGAATCGTTCGGGGACGCCGGGTTTCGGCAATCCGCCTCGGCCAAACCTATTTCCGTCTCACCCGTCGCGCAAGCCCGGCCGGTTCGCGCGCCAATCGCCGCTTTCTAAGCCTTTTTCCCCTGGGTGACGGCCCGCCGCGCGTGCCACTCCACCGCTTGCTGCTGCAGGATTCCGAGCACGCCGTTCGTGAACATGTAAACGCCGAGACCCGACGGCAAAAACAGCATCATCACGATGAAGATGCCGGGCATGAGGTAGAGCATCATCTTCTGCTGGGCGGGGTCGCCCTGCATCGGCATGAGCTTCTGCTGCAAGAAGTTCGTGCCGCCGATCACGAACGGCAGGATGAAGAGCGGGTCGGGGCCGGACAGGTCCGGGAACCAAAGGAACGGGATGTTGTAGAGCTCGACCGCCGTCTGGAGCGTCGTGTAGAGCGCGAACCAGACGGGCATCGACGCCATCTGCGGCAGACAGCCCTTGAGCGGATTCACGTTGTGCTTCCGCCAGAGCTCCATCTGCGCGAGTCCCTTGGCTTGCGCGTCGTCCTTGAACTTCTCGTTCAGGGCGTCGATCTCGGGCTTGAGCTCCCGCATCCGGATCATCTGCCGGACGCCCGGCAGCGTGAGCGGGAAGAGCAGCGTGCGCGCCGTGATCGTGAGCACGATGATCGCGAGGCCCCAGTTCGGGACCACGGAGTGCACCTTCAAGAGGAAGGCGACGAGCACCTTCGCGATGGCCGAGAAGAAGCCGAGATCGATGAGCTCGATCAGCCGGTGGCCGCCGCCGCCCGCGCCCTCGAGGATGCTGCGCTCCTTCGGGCCGACGTAGGAGAGCACCCGGTACGTCTCGCTCTGTCCGGGCGCGACCTCGTGCGGCGCGTAGGCGAGCCGCGCGCGGAACATCGCGCCGCCGTTCGGATCGTCTTTTCGGCTGTGGTAACGGCGCGGATCCCAGCGTTCCTCGGCCTGCAGCTGGCACGCCGGATCGGTCGGACCGGCGAGCGGCACGAGCGCTTGGGAGAAGAAGGAGTTCGAAACCGCGCCGAACGCGGGCTTGCCCGGAGCCTGGAACCAATCGCCCTGGGCGAGCGGCGTCGGCGGAAAATCCTTGAATTTGTCGGCGTCGAAATCCTCGAGGCGCTTGCGCGTCGCCGTGCCCGCGTCGTTCACGCACTCGACGTGCGTGATCACGGCCGTGGCGCCGCCGCCGAAGAGCCCCGACTTCTGCTCCTTGTCCGTGCGCCAAGCGTCCGTGTCCACCGACAGCGCCTGACGGAGCGGGAGGGACGACCGGTTCGTCACCGTCGCTTCGACCTCGAGCTCGTACGGCCGGCTCGTCGCGCTCACCGTCTCCTTCACGCTCGCGCGCGCGTCCTCGTACGTGAACTCGCAGCTCGTCTTCGACGTCTGCGTGACGTGGTAGTCGATGAGGTCGTCTTGAACGAGCCAGTCGTCGTTCTTCAAGCCGAGCGCCGGGTTTCGCCAATCGAACCGGAGCTGCCTGCGCGTCTCCACGTCCGGCGTCGTCGACAGGTCGATCGGCTCGCCCTTCTTCCGGTACTTCGCGCGCAAGAGCTCGAAGTGGGTGAGCGTCGCGCTGCGGCTCGACAGCTTCGCGTGGAAGTCGTCCGTCCAGATGTCGCAGAACGTCTCCGGGGCGCGCGGGGTGACTTCGGTGAGGTGCTCGGGACGGAGCGGCTGGATGGAGCCCGAACCGTGTAGCCACTTGGGCAGCACCACGAGAGCGAAGAAGATCCCGGCGGCGATGAAGATTAAGCGTCCGAGATTGCCTCGTTCCATGGTGTTCTTGCGGGCTCAGTGAGGACCCGCTTCGGAGGGTCGCGGTCCTAGCACGGTCAGGGCGGCGGGGGATCGTAACCGCCAGGGTGAAAGGGGTGACATTTGGCGAGCCGGCGCACCGTGAGGTAGCTGCCACGGAGGGTGCCGTGCAGGGCGAGGCACTGAGCCGAGTACTCGGAGCAGGACGGATAGAAGCGGCAAACCGGGCCGAGCAGGCGTGACAGCGTGCGCTGGTAGACGCGGATCAGGAAAATCAGCAGGCGCGCAATCACGGCTCGGTGCCTTCTGCTTTCTTGGGTTCTGCCGGGGCGCCGAGCAAGCCCGTGACGCGACGTTCGACCGCGCCGCGGGCGCCGCGCCACTCGGCGACCACGTCGGCGAGCCGCAGCCCCGCGAGCGACCGCCGCACGATGACGACGAGGTCGATGCCGGGGGCGAAGAGGTCGCGCGTTTCGCGAAAGGCGCCGCGCACCAGCCGTTTCGCGCGGTTACGCACGACGGCGCCGCCGATTTTGCGTGACGCGGTGACGCCGAGGCGCGCCGGAGCGTCGCCCTCGACGTTCCGAGCGAAGATCAACACGAAACGGGCGGTCTGGACGCGTTCGCCGTTCCGCTGGATGCGCTCGAACTCGGCGCGCTTGCGCACGTGCGTCGCGTGGCGCACGCGCGGCGACGCGGCTCTACTTTTCGTAGGTCGAGACCGTCAGACGCCAGCGACCCTTGCGCCGGCGGTTGGCGAGCACTTTGCGCCCGCCCTTGGTGCTCACGCGCTTGCGATAGCCATGCGTCCGGATTCGGCTGATGTTGTGGGGCTGGTAAGTGCGCTTCATGACGGGCCGCGGTTTCGGGGCGGGGAGTCAGCCATGCGCCCGTGTGTTCGTCAAGTCGTCGCCCGGGGCCGTGCCAAGAACCCCCTAAAATACCCACAAATCGGCCGAAGGGTGGTTCAGCCGGCCACGACGGCCTCGAGCAGGGCGAGGTCCGCGAGCGCTTCTTCCGGCGTGAGGGCGAGGGGGCGGCCCTTCTGGACGACGGCTGCGAAATGCTCGAGCTCGGCGCGGAAGCTCGAGGCGCCGGCGGGGTACACGCGCTCCCGCGCACGCGCGTCCTCGACGACGAGGCGATCGTAGAAGAGCTCGGCTCGGCCACGCGTGCCGAAGACGCGCAGCATGGGGCCGTCGTCGGGCACCGTGAACGAGCTCGACCACGTGCCGACGAGACCCGACTCGAACTTCAGGAGCGCGAGCGCCGTGTCGAGCGGCGGCAAGCGCGCATCGAAGCTCGCCGTCAGGTTCTTCACGACGCGCGGCGTGCCGAACGAAGCGCGCAGCAAACTCGCGATGTGCACGCCCGCGTCCGTGACGAAACCGCCGACGTGGCGCGGGTCGGTGCGCCACGCGGTGTGAAAGTACGGATTCTTCGCGTCCATGCGCGTGAGCTGCCGCGCCTCGACGAGCCGCACCTCCCCGAGCTTTTCTGCTTTCACGAGCTCGCGGAGCTTCCTCGCGTGCGCCATGAACGTGAAGTTTTCGCCGACGAGCCACGGCAGCGGGTAGCGGCGCGCGGCTTTGATCAAGCGTTTGGCGGCGGCGACGGACGGACCGACCGGCTTCTCGCTGAGCACCGGCTTGCCCGCGGCGAGCGCGCGGAGGACGTACTCGGGCTGCGCGTCGATGGGCAGGCTCACCATGACCGCATCGACTTCGGGCAGCGCGAAGAGCTCGTCCGCGCCGTCGACGACTTTCGGGATGCGGGCGATGCGGGCGTAGCGCTCGGCCTTCTTCCGCGTGCGGTTCGCGCACGCGACCACGTCGACCTTGCCGCGGAGCTCCTCGAACGCGGGGAGGTACAGCTTTTCGGCGGCGACGCCCGTGCCGAGCAACCCGAGGCGGAGCGCGGGCATCGAGCTCAGTAGGGCGGATTGCAGACGGTGCGGCAGGCGTCCTGGATTTCGGTACAGGCGTGCTTGGTCACGCAATCCGAACACTTGTCGCGATGGGAGGAGTCGAGCTCGTTTTCGACCTGGTATTCGCAGTCCTTTTCGCCGAAGCCGTTCGGCTCCTGGGGGCTCGTGCCCGTCGGGAACAGGTTGCACTCTTTGAGGCGCTCGCAGATGGTCGTCTGGTCGCTCTTGCACCCCCCCGCGGCGCCGCCCAAGAGCGCCGCGAGCACCCAGAAAATCGGCCTCTTCACCGAACCGTAGACTAGCACGGGGGCTCCCGACGCCCGGCCCGATGTTTCCGGCTTCGATAAGTCGGGGGCGCCCGGGGCGGGGTTCGGGGTGTCGGGTTCGGCCGGGCGACCGCCGCCCGGGCTCGTTGCCTTGCTCCTACCGGTGGGGGCGTGCTACCTCCCGCATCCCCATGCGCGAGAACATCCGCCTCCTCTCGTCGGCCGGCACCGGCTACACGTACTACGCGACGAAGAACAAGCGCACGCAGACGAACAAGCTCGAGGTCAAAAAGTACGACCCCGTCGTTCGCCAGCACGTGGTGTTCAAGGAGGCGAAGATGCCTCCGCACAGCAAGTGAGCGCGCGTCCGCGTTAGGGGCGGAACAAGGTCGCCACCCGGAGGCGAGCTCGCTCGCGAAAGCCGTCGAACCACGGCGCGGCTTCGCGCCGCGTGGCGCGGGTGAGCTTTATTCTTTGAGGATCTTGAAGTCGACGCGTCGGTTGCGGGCGCGGCCTTCGTCGGTGTTGTTGTCCGCGATGGGCTTGTTCGGGCCGAAACCCTCCGACTCGAGGCGGCTCGCCGCGATGCCGTGGTTGATGAGGTAGTTCTTGCAGGCGGCCGCGCGGTCCTTCGAGAGGCGCATGTTGAGGGCGATGGCGCCGTGGTTGTCCGTGTGCCCGTAGACGCCCATGCGCACGGTCGGGCGCGCCTTCATGAGCGCGAGCACCTCGTCGAGGATCGGGTAGCTCACCTCTTTGATCACGGATTTCCCGTACTCGAACTCGATCGGCTTCAAGAGCTGGACGTTGCCGCTCTCGTCCACCTGGGTGAGGCCCGGGCAGCCGACCTTCGCAGGATCGGCCGAGCGCACGCCGGCTTCGAGCGGGCACTTGTCCTCGACGTCCGGGATGCCGTCGCTGTCCGCGTCGGTCTCCGGGCAGCCGTCCTCGTCTTGAATGCCGTCCTTGTCCTCGGGCTGATCGGGACACGCGTCCTTCGAGTCGGGGATGCCGTCGTGATCGCGATCGGCGGTGCCCGGGCAGCCGTCGGCCGGATCCGGCGGCTTGCCGTCTTCCTTCTCGTGCGGACACTTGTCGATGCTGTC
>Ga0335083_10001408_pt1 | contig 33285 bp, 27 predicted proteins | sample Lox_Sample_42_FD_206716 | JGI IMG/M metagenome (GOLD analysis project Ga0335083, IMG submission 206716) | Soil microbial communities from Loxahatchee National Wildlife Refuge, Florida, United States - Lox_Sample_4.2 | ecosystem: Environmental > Terrestrial > Soil > Wetlands | place: USA...
TGGATGGCGGTGACATTGCATGGCGGCAACACGACGGCGGACATACGGATGCGCCGAACTGGCCGGCGTTTTTGACGTGGGCCGACCGCTATATTCATAGCCCAATGCCGCCGTTGTAGGCCGGTGGGGGTTAATGTGAAGCAATATTTGCCAGGCTGGAATCCCGCACGGGCAAATTTTCCCGGTAGAGTGCGATTTCAGCCTGCAATTGATTCACCGTGACATTATCGCCGCTCCCGGCGGCCTGTTGCAGCGCCAGTTGGGCCGTGGCAATCGCATCTGGAAATTGTCCCGCATTGGCGTACGCGGCTGAGAGGGTGTTGACGATATCCGGATCTTTGCCACCCGAAAGCTCATTCGCTTTGCGGGCCAGTTCGATCGCCCTGGGCCCTTTTCGCATCCCGGCCTCGGGACTGGTGGCCAGGATACGGGCCAGGTAATGGCAGGCATCCAGGTCGTTTGGATCCATCTCCAATGTTTTTTCAAACTGTGCCGCCGCTTCGTTTATCTGCCCGGTGCGAAGAAATAAAAATCCAATATTGTCACAAACCATTGTGGATTTCGGTGACAGTTTGAATGCTTCCTGTAATTGTTGCAGCGCCTTGTCCGTCTGCCCGGTATGGAGCAGGGCATCGGCGAGGTTATTGTGCGCCGGCAAATAATCCGGCTGCAGTTCGATCGTTTTTTGATATTGTTCGATGGCCTGGTCCCAGTCTCCCTTTTGTCCGTAAGCGGCGCCGAGATTAAAATGGACCAAGGTATAAGCAGGCTCGATTTCGAGGGCCTTTTGATATTGCCCAATCGCCTCAGCCACTTTTCCTTCTGACATGAAAGCCATGCCAAGATTGTTGCGCGCCACAGCGTTGTCTTTCGTGCAGGCGATGGTGTGGTTCCAGAGTGATTCGCTGTCGCGCCAATAGGCAGTTTGATCGAATGAAGCAATGCTTAAAATTGCAATCACGGCTACGGCAAATAAACCCAGGACAGGACGCCGGTATGGCCAGCCGGAAAAAAGTTCCGCGATGCCCCATGTGAGAGCCAAATAGAGTCCAATCTGCGGCAGATACGTGTAGCGGTCCGCGTGCGCCGCTGAGCCGACCTGCACCAGGCCAATCACCGGCACTAACATTCCCAAATACCAAAGCCAGCCGACTAAGAGATATCGTTTTTTGAAGTAGAGAATCCCGGCGCTAATCGCCAGCAGGAACAACACCGAACCAGCCACTTCCCATGCCGGCAGATGTGCGGCTAAAGGATAGTAAACAGCCAGCCGGGACGGATAAAACATTTGCCCAATAAGGATTAGGTAAGAGACAAGGGCATTGCTGATTCGCAAGGGAATACCAATGTCCGTAACCAGGGCGACTGCATTCTTTTGGGCCATCAATGCCGCCACGCATCCCAGCGCAGAAATCACCAGCAAAGGGATTTTTTCCAATAAAAGTCGCCTGAAAATGGAAAGGTAACTCTTTGTTTCATGGAGCTTATCAAACCGGTTGAGCGGCCAGTAATCTAACAACAGCAAAAGAAATGGAAGTGTTACGAGCATTGGTTTGCACATGAGCCCCAGCGCCAGCAAAAGCGCGACCAGGAGATAACGGGCAATAGAAAATGGCCGGCGTACGTAGCGGACATACGCCCACAACGTCAACATAAAGAATACGCCGCCCAGGACGTCTTTGCGTTCGGCAATCCAGGCGACGGATTCCACGCGCAGTGGGTGAACCGCAAACATCGCGGCGACAAATGCGCTTCGCCAAAGCGTTCCGGTAAGTTCCTTCAAAACAAAAAATAAAAGAATAGCAGCGATGGCATGCAGGAGAACATTAGTGAGGTGGTAGGCGCCGGCGTTCAACCCGTATAACTGGTAATCCAGCATCAAAGAAATAGTCGTCAGCGGATGCCAATTGGCCGCCAAAGTGTGCGTGAAGGCCCAGCCAATTCCATCCAGGGTCAGCCCTTTTTGGATGGCGGCATTTTCGGAAACATAGGCGCCGTCATCATAATTGATGAACCCATAGTGGAACGTTTGGCTGAAAACGATCAGGGTAATCGCTGCCAGGAAGAGGCAAATTCCTGAAACCAAAAAAGTCTGGTTTGGAGGGATGGCAGGGCGGTTTTCCTTAAGGCTTTTGCCTGCCGGAGGAGAGCGGAGCCGGGTTTTCGCCCGCCGTTTCATTTCGGCGGATTATACCAGAATTTAGGTAAGCTAACCTACCCGGGAATGTTATTCGGACCCAACAGCTTGCAATCCGGCCCGCAGGTATCCCAGGGCATAGGCCATGCCGGCGTGCCAGGGCGCGGCGCAAGCCATCTGCGGCGCGTGATCGGGAATAATGACGCCGGTAAAATTATTTTTCTTCAAAATCCGGAGCACGCACAAAATGTCCACGTCCCCGTCGTCAATAAACGTCTCTTTATAATACGGCACCTTGTCGCGGACATTGCGCAAATGAACGTAGGCGAGCCTTTTTTGGCGGCTGTAATTTTCCACGGCTTCATAAACGTTGCCGTCAACCATCTCGCCAATTGTGCCGACGCAAAATTCCAGCGCGTTGCGCGGGCTGGGCTTCAGGTCAATGAGCTTCTGGTAAAGCTGCGGCTGCCAGACCAATCGTGGCTGGGCGCGAACGGTGGGCAGGGGAGGGTCATCAGGATGCGCGGCGAGCGTCACGCCGGCTTCTTCGGCGACCGGGATGAGTTCATCCAGGAAATATTTCAGGCGCGACCAAAGCTGTTCGGTCGTAGCGGTGGGAACAGTTCCTGCCGGGGCCTTCGGATCGTAAACCATGTTCCAAACCATGCCGTTGGGCAACGGCTGGTCGAGCGGTCCATCCATGCCGACGGCTTCGGCTTCTCCGCGCGCAAATTTTCCCTTCACCCGTCCGGCGACACCCGCAATGGAAAAATTATAACCAAAAACCGGAATACCTGCGTGGCCGACGTTGCGGATAATTTGTTTCAGGTTTTCGATCTGTTGGGATTTCTTTGGGCCGTCCAATAAAACGTCATGCCAATGCGCCGGGTCAAAATTTTCAATCGCTTCGATTTCGAGGCCCATGGCGCCGGCTTCTTTCTTGATGGCAGCAATTTCCTCGAAGGTCCAAATTTTCTCCGGGTCACCCGCCAGGCCCCAACCGGAATCATCGCCCACGGGCTGGTCCCCGGGACGATTGCGCGACGAGCGGAAATAATCCACCAGGTGAATTACCAGGTGCGTACAGCCGCACTGTTTCGCAAATTGAAAATGCTCGCGGTCGAGCTGGTGCCGGTAAAGTCCGAGTCCGAGTTTCATTTTGAGGCAACCTGCCCGATGATCTCAAACGGCACCGTCAACCGGATATCATCCGAAGCGCTGCCGATGAGCAGTTCATATTTGCCTGCTTCCACGACGTATTGCTTTTTCGCAGTATCCCAATAGCGCAATCGCTCCGCCGGAAAACTCATTGTAACCGTCGTATCTTTGCCTTTGTTCAAATGAATGCGCTGAAAGCTGCACAGTGTCTCTTTTGCCTGTGGCACAGCCGAATCCACGTGGCGGAAATAGACTTGCGCGACTTCATCACCGTCACGTTTGCCGGAATTTTTGACGTTGAACGAAACGCTTACCGTGCCAGACGGGGTGAGGGAAGACTGGCCCAGGCGGGGCTTTTTGTACGAAAATTTGGTGTAGCTGAGCCCGTGGCCGAAGGCAAACAGCGGCTGGCCGTTGAAGTAACGGTAAGTGCGATTGCTCATCGAATAATCTTCAAAGTCAGGCAAGTCACCGGTGGACGCGTAAAAAGTGACCGGCAAACGTCCGGCGGGATTGGCATCGCCAAAGAGAATTTCGCCCACGGCCCGCCCGCCTTGCTCGCCGGGATACCATGCCTGCACAATGGCCGGCAAATTTTGAGCTTCCCACGGCATGGCAATGGCGCTGCCGCTGCAATTCACGAAGATCACTGGTTTGCCCGTGGCCGAGAGGGCCTTCAACAAATCGGTTTGCACGCCGGGTAATTCAATTTGTGTGCGATCACCGCCATTGAAACCTTCGTATCCATTCGCGCGTGACATTTCTTCGCCCTCGAGTTGCGCGCTGATGCCGCCCACGTAGATGACTACGTCAGCCGATTTCGCCGCGGCGATGGCATGGGCGATAACCTCAGGCGTCGGCTTGTTCGAGCCATCGCGTCGCAAGGCCAGCGGGCAGCCTGCTTCATAGGTCACTTCAACGCCCGGCCCAGCCACGGCTTTGATGCCATCTAAAATAGTCACCGGCCGCGCCGGAGTGCCGTAGTAATTGCCGATGAGCATCGGGATAGAAATCGCGTTTGTGCCGATGACCGCAATGCGTTTGATATGGCGGCGATTCAACGGCAGCGTTCCGTCATTTTTTAAAAGCACAATCGACTCTTCCGCGACCTTGAGCGCCAAGGCTTCATTAGCCGGCGTGTCATTTTGGTCCATGCCAACTTTTGACCATGGAACATCCTGCGGCGGATCAAATAGCCCGAGGCGGAAACGCGTGATAAGCGCGTAATAGAGCGCGTTGTCAATTTCAGGTTCGGTAATCAATCCCTGTTGAACGGCTTTGAGCAGCGCATTGTAGGAACCGCCGCAGCAAATGTCGCAGCCGGCCTTGACCGCCGCTGCCGCCGCTGCCGGCAGCGAATCCGTGTAATGGTGGCCGGAATAAATGTCGTGGATGGCATCACAATCGGAAACGATATAACCGTCAAAACCCCATTGCTTGCGGAGTGTATCGGTCAGCAGGAAAGAATTAGCGCAATCGGGCACGCCATTGAGCGCGCTGTAAGCGCCCATCACACCGCCGACATGGCCTTCGCGCACGGCCATTTCGAATTGGGGCAGGTAGGTTTCATAAAGATCGCGTTCGGGCGGTTCGGCATTGAAACCGTGGCGCGACGGTTCGGGCCCGCTATGCACCGCATAATGTTTGGCGCAAGCCATGGCCTTGATGTAGTTCGGGTCATTACCCTGCACGCCCTGGATAAAGGCCACGCCCAATGAGCCGGACAGGAACGGGTCTTCGCCATAAGTTTCCTGGCCGCGCCCCCAGCGCGGGTCGCGGAAGATGTTGATATTGGGCGACCAAAACGTGAGGCCGTTAAATCGTGTGCTGTCGCCGTCATGTTTGCGGACGAACTCGTTATACTTGGCGCGTGCTTCGGTGGAAATGACGTCGCCCTCGCTATGAATTAACGGCACGTCCCACGTGGCGGCCATGCCGATGGCCTGGGGAAAAACCGTGGCTATGCCGGCCCGGGCCACGCCGTGCAGCGCTTCGCTCCAGACATCGTAAGCGGGAATTCCCAGCCGCGGAATCCCGGGTGTCGTGCTGCCGAGCTCCTGTACTTTTTCCGCGAGCGACATCCGGCTAATCAGGTCTTTCACGCGTGCATCCTGCGGATATTTTGGGTTGGTCCAAATGGCCGGCGTGCTGACTGCAGGCGGCTGGTTGGCAGCGGCTGTGAGCGGGTCGGCGAAATCCGATGCGTTGAGCGAAACCAACTGCTCGCCGTTCGTATCGAGGATCTCGAAGGTGTTAAACTTGGCGTTATTTTTTATCGCAGTGAACGTCACTGTCAGCGGAGACATGCTATCCGCTTTATCCACTTCGCCCGTGATGGAATAAACCCGGTTGGCGCCGTTGGCAGCGGCAACGATATCAAAGTTGGAAGCGATGACGTCATCGCCTGAAATCACATTGAAGATGCGGTCGCCCGGCTGGTTAAAATAAGTTTCAGCTTCACCAATGATGACGATGTATTTCCCGCTGTGGAGGTGGGTGGCTGAAATGGTAAAATTAGTCCCGGCGATTTCCTCGCGAAAGGCCGCCGCGTTATCTTGCGTCGTGCCGGCCACGTGCAGGTTGTCCGCGGTTTTGTGGTGGGCGAATTGCCCAGTGGCCTGCACCGTATGGTCGCATGCCGCGCAAATTTCCTCATCGGCCCGTGCCGGCGCGTTTGTTAGAAGCAAACCCAGCGCACAAAATAAGAGAGAGGGACGAATACATGAATAGAGTCGTGACATGGAACTCCTGCTTTTTGAGGTTTATAAAAATTGGCCGCGGGCCAATGTTTGTGTCAGGGAAACAAATTTTTTCCGCGTGGCAACGTAATCGGCAGCGGTCTGTTTTTCGGGCACAATCTTTTCGGGATTGATTTGCACAAAGGCCGAAGACCAGTCGGCGATGGATTTTGACGTTTGGGCGCCGGCCAGCGCCTGGATGGCGGCACCGAGCGCCGCGCCTTCCGATTGCGCGAGGGTGACCACCGGACAATCAAAAATATTGGCGCACATTTGCCGCCACACGGCGCTCTTGCTGGCGCCGCCCGTGAGGCGGATTTCGGTGGGGACGATTCCCAGTTCCTTCATGCGTTCCAAACCGTAAGCGAGTCCCAGCGTCACGCCTTCCATGACTGCGCGCGCCATCAGCGCCGGTTTCATGTTGCGCGTGTTTAAGCCGTGAAAAACACCATTGCCGTTGGGCAAATTTGGCGTGCGTTCACCATTTAAGTAGGGCAGAAAAAGAAGTCCTTCTGCACCGGCGGGCGCGCCTTCGATCGCGCCATCCAATTGCGCGACGGACCAGCCAAAAAGATTCCGCACCGCTTCCGTGGCTACGGTGACATTCATCGTGCAGAGCAACGGCAGCCACGCATCCGTGCTGTCGCAGAAACCGGCGATTTCTCCTTTGACATCGGTTACGGGCTTCTGGCTGTAGGCGTAAATCGTACCGGACGTCCCGAGGCTGGCCGTGACCCGGCCGGGAACGACGTTGGCCGTTCCGATGGCGCCCATCATATTGTCGCCGCCGCCCGCGCTCACGATCACCTCTTTTGGCAAACCCCAATGCGCGGCCAGTTCCGGTTTCAACGTGCCCGCCGCTTTGCGCGAAGATTCGAGCTTCGGCATTTTGTCCGGCAACGCCTGGTCAATGAATTTTACCACGTCCGCCTCCCATTGGCGGCTGTGAATGTTCATCAGGGCCGTGCCTGAGGCATCGCCGTACTCCATGCCGAATTTGCCGGTGAGATAATAATTCAGGTAATCATGCGGCAATAAAACGGTATGAAGCTTGGAAAAATTCTCCGGTTCATGGCGCTTGAGCCATAAAATTTTTGGCGCGGTAAAACCCGGGAGCATGTCCGAGCCGACTTTCTCGATGAAAAATTGCGAGCCGCCAAAATGCTTTCGCATTAAATCGCACTCTTCCACTGTCGAAGTGTCGCACCACAATTTCGCCGGGCGAATCACCTGTCCCTGCGCATCCAGCGCGACGAATCCATGCTGCTGACCCGAAATGCCGATGCCTGCGATCTCTTTGCGCCGGTCGCCCAGCGCTTTCACGACCTGGCCCACCGTGACATCCATCGCTTGTACCCAGGTGGCGGGATGTTGTTCGGCATGGCCCGGAGGCAGGCCCGGCAACACATCGTAAGTTTGCGTTGCCGAACCAATAATTTTCCCTGTGTCCCCGTCCAGAGCGATAGTTTTGGTGCTCTGCGTCCCGCAATCTATGCCCAGGTAAATCATGCGATCTATATATCGGATGGCCTTTCGGCCTTAACTCTGCCGATGGCCGTTAATTTTTGGAAAAACGATTGGCGCCCGCTCGCTGTTCCCTCTCCGCTCCCATCCCATGGGAGGGGAGAGGGTAAGGGTGAGGTGAGGGCTCTGTTCGTTCATTAATACAGGCACTCGGCGAGGTAACCGGCCAGCGCCGTGTACCGCTGCGTCCGGCGAAACTCCGCGATGCGCTTACGGTCCACTTTCAAGGCCTTCTTCCACAACCGCTGCAAGTTCGCGGCGCTCGTGTGCAGGATGTCCGCGATATCTTCCTGCCGGTCCGTGCGCGGTGCCTTCACGTCGAAGGCCAAAATGCCCGGCCATTTGGCGTCCTGCAACGCAACGCACAGCGCGAAATCTTTCAACGGCTCGGTATAACCGAACGGCAAATCCTGGTCGTAACGCGTGGTGTCCTGCGAATTCAAATGAATGTGGAACAGTTTTCCCGCTTCGAGACAAAGCTCCACGTCCCAGAGATAATCCAGTCCGGCCATGCGGCTGTGCGCCGTTTCCGGATTAAGGCCGAAGATTGGCTGCACGGCTTTGTCCAGCCGGCTGATGAGATAGAGGGCTTCGCCCACGTTCCCCAAATACATGTTCGCGCGCGGTTCATTCGGCTTGGGCTCCAGCGCGAAGCGCGGCGAGCGTTTGCCGTATTTCCTCAGCGCATATTTGCCCACGGCATTGAAACCTTCAATCAGGCGGCGCACGGATTCCTGCCCGTCTTTGGCGAGCATAAAATCAAAACCTTCGCGGCCATTCCAAAACACCATGATCTCCGCGCCGAGTTCCACGGTCACGTCCACTGCCTGCAGCGCGTTCTCCAGCGCCAGCTTGCGCACGGCGGGATCGTTGCTCGTCATGGCGCCGTCTTTGAAAACCGGGTCGGCGAAAAACGACGGCGTGTACATTCCCATTTTGACGCCGTGCTGCTTCATCAACTGCTTCGCCAGGGGAACGTCATCCGCGGAAATTTCTACGTCATGCGCCTCGATATAAGTAATGCCTGCGGCGGCCAAAAGGGGAATGCGGTCAAGAATCGGGATTTCTTCGCGGGTCGGTCCGCCAAACGGATCGCGTCCGGCGCCGAGGTTCCAAACCCCTGCGCCAATGCCCTGTTTTCCTGCCTTTTTCTCGATAACTATTTTGCTCATGTTTCTAGATTTCTATTAGGATAGACAGTTTACCAGTACTTTACGGCTGTGCCTTGTCTCTATTCCCACCGGTAAAAAATACACAAGTCATGCTGCCTGATTGACGTCTAAAATAGCAACTGTTAAAACATGGACTATGATACGGCAGCTGCCGCGAAGACCCCGCCAATTCTTTGACCTTTTTGAAGAATACGGCAGCGGCAGCATTGCCCGCCTGCCCAAGCACCGCAACGGAGGCCTGGAACTCCACTACATCGCCCGAGGCCATCTCCATTGGGAAATTGAAGGTCGCCCGTTTTTGGTTCCGCCGAAATCCGTTTTTTTTACCTTCCCCTGGGAGAAGCACGGGAGCAGCGCGGACTTTGAGCCGGGCCACTTTTTTCATTTTGTCGTGTTTCGCATGCGGCAACCGGAAGAATTGAATCCCGCGAAAATCCGCCTGGCGCCCGGGTTCGGCCTTTCCCATGCCGAGGAGAGCGAAATCTTTTTTAAGCTGCTGTCCGTTCGCAACCGCTGCTTTGTGGCCAGCCCGGATTTTGCCTGGGTGATGGCGCGCCTGACGAAGGAACTGACCGAGCCCGGCGCGCTGGCGCGCACCAATATCATCGCCCTGTCCCGCGCCGTGCTGTGCGAATTGGTAAAAAATGCCCGCTCTACCGAAAGCCGGAATCACAAGAACCACTCGAGCGAGCCGCGCGTCATCCAGTTCGCCAATGAACTGCGCACCCGCTGCGCCGAGCCGTGGACCCTGGATTCCATGGCCGCGGCCTGCCGCCTCAAGCGCACGCAATTTGAAATCCTCACCAAGGAACTTACCGGCGATACCCCGTCGCGCCTGCTAAACCGTTTCCGCGTGAGGCTGTCTCAGCAGCCGTTGCGGAGCGGCCACAGGACCATTACCGAGATTGCGTTTAATTCCGGGTTCAGTTCCAGCCAGTATTTTTCCCGCATCTTTAAAAACATTATCGGCATTACGCCTTCCCAATATCGCCAGCGCCGCGGCAACCTCGCCGTCTACGACCGCCGCTTCCTCCAGGTCCTGACCCAACTCAAGTCTTCACGGAACGGGTTTAAATTAGCCAATGGTAAAGACTGATCGCGTTATGAAAACTCAACAGGAATTCGAGGCGAGTGGAATGGTTTCGGTTTGGGTTGGAGATTTTCTAACGGATGTGCAATTCGACAAGTACATGAATCTGACGGAAGATTTTGAGAAAGATTTTGGTTTTAAAATTCATGATCGCGGTATCAGAGAATGCGTTGTTGAGAATAGATCGAAGCCGATAGCACAGTTGGCCGAAGGCTTCTCCAGTTGGACGTCTTTTGTCGCTGCTGTGGCCGAAGTAGCTAGAAAAATGGGCGTTGATCAAGCAACTACAATGATTGTCTTCTATTGCGTTAAATATGATCCCTCAAGGACAATAATTAATTCAAACGCTCCACTTAAATTTATTGGGGCCTTTCCATTTGCGTAAATCGTAAATGGGAAACATTCGTGGCTAAAAATCTGTGTTTATCTGTGTTAATCTGTGGCCAAAATTCCCTGCCGTTTGGACCATCGTCCCTGGCTGGTGCAACCAGACAATCATTTCACCTTTGCCGCGGTTCGCCCAGGCGAAGTAGGGGATGGCTTTGAAAGGCTGTTCGGTTTTTGACTGCGTTCCGTCCGCGTTTGTGGACACAGCCCAGGCTTTGCCGGTGATGGTTTCAACGCCGTTCAATAATCCTGGATCGAACTCGGCCGTAAATTTCTGGTTCTCCGGCAAAATCAAATTGCGTACCTGGCCGTTAGGATTGTCCGGCCATTCGGCGCAGAAAATAATCGGCCCGCGCTGCAACGCCACACGGTCCCTGTCCGACTTGATATGCGGGTCGGCAATGACGCGGCGTATCGGCATCGGTAAATTCAGTTCGATTGTATCGCCAGCCTGCCACGTGCGGCGGAGCGCCACATACCCTTCGTTTAATTTCACTGGCACAGAATGGCCGTTTACTTTAAGCGTGACCGGCTCGTTATTTTTGTCCGCGAATTCATAGAGGCCGCCCGGCATCGCTTCATTGCGCGCCCAGCCCGGGATGCGCACGTTCACGGTGAAGCGCGACGTTTTCTCCGGTGCCACGGTGATTTTGACTTCGCCGTCCCACGGATACTGCGTTGCCTGTGTCAGGACCACTTTACGTCCGTCATCCAGCGAAATATCCGCCGTGCCGCCGGCATAAAGATTTACGTAAATCTTATCGCCCTGCTTCGCGTAAAAATAGCCGGGCAGCGACGGCAGGAACCGCGTGATATTGCCGGGGCAACAGGCGCAGCCGAACCACGGGCTGCGCGCGTAATTGGTGGCTTCGAGCGGGTTGGGATAGAAAAACGTTTTGCCGTCCAGAGAAACGCCAGAGAGCAGGCCGTTGTAAAGCGTGCGTTCGAGTACGTCCACGTATTTGGAATCGCCGTGCAGCAGGAACATGCGTTCGTTCCAGAAATCGTTGGCCACGGCAGCGCAAGTCTCATTGTAGGCGGTTGCATTCGGCAGTTCGTAATCGCGTCCGAATGCCTCGCCGGCCGGGCGCGCGCCGATGCCGCCGGTAATGTAAATCTTATCATCGACGCAATTGCTCCAAATCAAATCGAGCGCATGCACATACCGCTCGTCGCCGGTGAGCGCGGCCACGTCTGCCATGCCGCTGTAAAGGTAACCGGCGCGGACGGCGTGGCCCGTTGCTTCGGTCTGGTCTACCGGCGGAATGCGCGATTGGTGATAATCGTCGCCGCCCGGATAACTGCCGCGCACATCGAGAAAATATTTGGCGAGGGCAAGGTACTGCTCGTTGCCGGTCACTCGGTATAGTTTCACCAGGCCCATCTCGACGATTTCGTGGCCGGACCAGACGTGAAGCTGGTTGGTTCCCGGGCCAAAGGTAACGCAGAGCAGGTTGGCTTCTTTGATGGCCACGTTGAGCAGGTTGGTTTCGCCGGTGGCCTGGTAATGCGCCGCGGCGGCCTCGAACAAATGCCCGGCGTTGTATAATTCATGGCTGAGCTGCTCTTCATTCACCCAGCGTTTGTTACCCGACCATTTGTGGGGATTCTGGGGATCAATCGTGCGTGTGGTATAAAGATAGCCGTCGGGCTCCTGCGCGGACGCAATCAGCGCGATAAGCTTGTCGAGATACGCCGACATTTTCGGGTCCGGCTGGACGGCGAGCGAATACGACGCCCCTTCGAGCACCTTGTACGGGTCCGTATCATCAAACGGATATCCCGGTGGTTTGAGGTCGGTGATTTTTTCTCCGCGCAAAACGGCCGCGGCGCGTTCGAAATTATACATGCGGCCGGACTCTTCACATTTTTGGAAAGCGTAAGGAATGGTCGTAACCCTATTTGTCTCCAGGCGCGGCGCCCAGAAGGCGTCGTCAAGATGGACGGCGGTGAACGGCACCGGCTGGTAGGGATAATCGTTCGCCCTCGCCGCACCGGCCGAGACAAACATCAAAGTGATCCAAAAAATGCGCCGCGCCAGGCGCTTGCCCGAAAGAAATCTCATAGATTTACAGTGATTCTCGCGCCTCTTTTCTGAAATATCAAATATCAAATTGTGCAGTTTCACTCAGAATTCGAGGATGAGGACGACCTGTCTGGACGGTACGGTGGGTCTCTTGAACTTGACGCCAGATGCTGGAAGAAAGGAAGCTCCGTCAGGAGCGACATGTTCCGATAACTCCCCGGCATTCGTTGGCGCGACTGCCCTCTGTAGCTTCAGCAAAGGCGGGCGTGCCGCGCCGAAGCCAGATGTAGGCGGGTGAACAACCAGGAGTCAAGTTTCGGTTGCGAAAGTTCCCGGTTAGTGGTTGATAGTCAATGGCAAGCTGCGCGAAACGCGGCAAGCGTAGTTCTTTGACATAATGAGACGAGGCAAAAGCGGCGATGAATCGCCGCACTCCATACGCTTTGCGAGGATATTTGACTCACGACAGTCGCGGAGCGTCTGGAGCACGCGCGTGTGGTGCGTGTGCTTCAGCACCGCTTTTTTACAGTTTTGCCAGCCGCCAAATTAACCTAAATCAACCCTCCTGAGTCAAAAACCAAACTAAAAACAAACCAAAACAGGCCGAAAAATGAAGCCGGATTCTGAAGCCTACTAAAGCCTATTGAAGGCTAATGTAGGCTACTAAAGACCCCCGGGGGGGGCGGGGGAAGTCGGTGGCAAAGCCAAAAGATTTTTACTTTGTGCTCTTTGCGTTCTCTCGCGGCCATCCTTCTGGGCGTTCAGAAGGCTACGGAAGGCTACGGAAAGGTCCTCCCAGGGGGTTGGCTAACTCCCAGGCATGAGGAAAATTCCCCTTAACCCTTCAATCTTGCACTTTAAATACCTTGTAATAAACTATGTATCGGACGTTACGCCTATTCCGTCTGAAGGAGGCGACTGAAAAATGATATGTTGATGCCGTCTTCGAAGAAACATTTGCTGTTAGCGATGCTGTTTGTCCTGGCCGCGCTGCTGACCAGCGGTTGTGAGACGTATAGCCACAAAAACAAGGTCATCGTATATTGGCGCGAAGGGAATGTTCCCCGGGCGGCGGAAGAAGCGACTAAACGCGCAGAAAAGAGCGGCGATGGCAAAGACATGATTGTCTGGCACCTTGAAGAAGGGGCGACGTTGCGCGCTTTGGGCAAATATCAGGAGAGTAACCAGGCGTTTGACCAGGCGCAGGAACGGATGGATTACTACGCGCAAAAGGCCAAAGTGAGCATTAGCGAAGAGACCGCCGCTTTCCTCTCCAACCAGGCCAATCTGCCGTATGAAGGCCGTTCTTACGATGGCATCATGTTGAATACCTACGAGGCCTTGAATTATCTCGCCCTGGGACAACCAGAACGCGCGCGCCCGGCGCTGATTCGCGCTTACCAATGGCAGCAGGAAGCCGTCGCGGAAAATGCGAAGCGCATCGAAAACGCGCAAAAGCAAGTCGAGGAGAGCAAAGACAAAAAGTACATCGAAATGGCCGAGCAGGACCCGAAGGTGCAGTCGCAAATCCAGGGGTCAACCAAAGATCTAAACGGCCTGAGTATCTATGCCGATTACGTGAATCCTTTCACTGTCTATATGGACGGCTTGTTCTTTTTGGCCGATGCCACGGATAATTCGGATTTGGAACGCGCCCATAAATCGTTTGAACGCGTGGCCGGTTTCAACGGCACGGACGAATACATCAAGCGCGATTTTTCGCTGGTGGACGAGCGCATGAACAACAAGCCGATGTCGCCGACCACCTTTGTGATTTTTGAAACCGGTTGCGCGCCGATTCGCGACCAGATCCGCATTGATATTCCCATCATCGTGACGTACGTCTCCTACGTGGGCGCCGCATTTCCCACGCTGCAGCTCCAGGGCGACTTCCAGCCCGGCCTGAATGTCGCGGCCAACGGGGCGACGTATGCCACGCACGAGGTGGCCAGCATGGACGGCATCATAGCGCAGGATTTCAAAAATGAATTGCCGGTCATTATTGCCAAGACCATTGCCTCAAGCGTCGCCAAAGGTGTGGCGGCGTACTTCGCCAACCAGGCGGTGGGGCAGCAGAGCGATTGGGGCGGCTTCCTGATGCAGGTGGCCACGGCGGCGTACCAAATGTCGGTCAACATCGCCGACACGCGCACCTGGACGACGCTGCCCAAACAATTTCAAATTTGTTGCTTTCCCACCCCGCCGGACGGTAAAATTGAAGTGATGACACCCACAGGCGCCAGGGTCATGGTGACCCTGATTCCAGCGAATCAGGGCAAAAGCGGAGTTTTTGCGAACGGTTTGAATGTGGTCTATGTCAAATCCATTGCCATAGGAACGCCATTGCTCATAAGCCAATTTATACTCCAATGAAAAAGATAATTGCACTATTCCTGCTCTCCGCCGTGTTTATCCTGGCCGGCTGCGCTACGACCGCCGACCGGCGGATCATGACGGACGAAGACTTTAGCAAAAACATTGACGTCATCAGCGTCAACACCACGACCGTGGGCGGCGACATGCTCAAAGCCCAGGTGGAACTGCTCAATAAAACGAAGGACATACAGCGGTTTAACTACCGGTTCGAGTGGTTTGATGCCCATGGCATGCAAATCAACAATGCCATGTCCGCCCTGATTCCCGACCAGATTGACGGCAGCCAAAGCAAATTTGTTTCGGGCGTGGCCCCCACGCCGAGTTGCACCGATTTTCGTGTTCGATTTATCAAAGCCAAACCAGTGACTACCGACGAATGAAAACTAAATCTTTAATTGCCATTCCCGCGATTGCCGCCACCGTGATTCTCAGCGGTTGCACCGGCGGTTCCAACGCCCACTATATCCAAACCGGCGGACAGGAAAGCGTGGTGACCGTAGGCCAGATTAACATCCAGGATTTTATCTCCGCTGCGAACGCCGCCACGGGCGACCTGCTCGCCTCCGGCGTGCTTAGCCGCGTGCCGAATCCGCCCGCAGTACTCGCGATGAGCCGCATCGTGAATAACACGAGCCAGCAGATTGATACCGATTTGCTGACCAAGAAGATCCGCGTGGCGCTCCTGCAAAGCGGCAAGGCCGTGACTACTACGACGTTTGGCCTGGGCGGCGCGGAAGATCCGCTCGCCCAAAGCATCCAGCAGCAGCCTTCGCGTCCGCCGGATTTTACCCTCTCCGGCAAAATCATTGAGACCAGTGTCAACGCGGGAAACACGAAGCAATCCACCTTTACCTTCCAGCTCTCCCTGACCGACCAGCGCGGCCTCGCCGTTTGGGAATCGGACAAGGACATCACCAAGCAGGGGAGCCGATCATCGGTTGGGTTTTGAACCTGTTAATTAGTTAGAGCCTTGCGGACTCGGCTATTGATAGCTCGCCCTCACCCCGGCCCTCTCCCCCAGGAGAGGGGGAATCGCCGTCCGATTGTTTGGAACGACAACGACCGTATCGGTTCAGAAGGTTAATTTGAATCTGAAGGCTTGCGACCGATGGGCAGCCGCACTTTGAAGCGGGTCTCACCAGGTTTGGACTCGAATTCAATTTCGCCGCCATGGCGATCGCCGACGATGCGGTTGCAAATGATAAGTCCCAGGCCGGTGCCGGAACCGACGCTCTTGGTCGTGAAAAATGGCTCGAACATGTGCGACTGGACTTCGGCGGGAATTCCCGGGCCGTTGTCCACGATTTCGACGACAACCTGGTCATCGTCTTTAAAGGTGCCGATGCAAATTTTGCCGGAACCGTTCACGGCATCAATGGCGTTATCAATGAGGTTCGTCCATACCTGGTTCAACTCGCTGCCATAAGCGGCGATGCGCGGAATGGAACGATCAAATGACCGTTCGACGGTGACATTCCGCAGCTTGTATCCCAGCATGGTCAAGGTGCTCTCAATGCCCTCGTGGACGTCCACTTCCTGCACCGGCGCCTGGTCCATGTAAGAATAGGACTTAATCGCCTTGACCAGTTCCACGATGCGATTAGTGCTTTGCTCAACCTGTGCGGTGAGCAATTTCAAATTTAAACGGGATTCGAGCCAGCCGATGGCATTGGCCCGGCAGGCATCGGGGAGTTTTTCCACGACTTCTCCGAGAAACGCTGTGTCCATGTCCGCGCTGACAAACGTCGGGGCCAAATCCCAGGCAAAAGCCACGCCGCGAGCTTCAAGCCACTGTGCGATTTCGTCCTCACGGTCGCTGCGTTCGAGATTATTGAGAACCGGAGCTTTGGCCAATTTTTCGTTGGCCTGCAATTCGGTGTTCAAAAGATGTTGCCAGTGCTCCAACTCAAGGCAGCGACTGAGCTGGCAAAGATAGGACTGCGCTTTGTTGGCGGTTTCACCCAGGTGCGCAGCAGCCCGGCGCGCGGCGGCTGCGGGATTATTCAATTCGTGCGCCAACCCCGCGGCCATGGTGCCGAGGGAAGCGAGTTTTTCCCGTTGTTGCGTATAGCCCTCCACGTTTCGCATGCGGGTGGCCGCGGAGCGAAAAACGTCGCGCGAAATGTCATGGCACAGGGTCATCATCCGCCAGAAGCCCGGCTCGTCCAGCCGGAACAACCGCGCCGGTTTGGTCACGCGCACCGTGGACAGCCAGGGGATATCCAGCAGGAGCATGATTTCTCCGAAATAACTTCCGGCGCCTTTGAGCGTCCGCATCAGGATGGTCTGGTTATCGTAATCACGGGTAATCCGGACTTCGCCTTCCAGCAGGACATGGAAAAAACCGCTGCACTCATCTTCGATGGCCAGGACCGTGCCGGGAGCTGCGGTCATGATTTCGCCATTTTTAAGACTGTCGATGCATTCCTGCTTGTCATCCGTCAAATTGGCAAATAACGGAGTGGCGCGGACTTCTTTGAGTTCACTCGGGCTCAGGCTCATAACAAACCAAGGTATTGATGGATCAGTTTTACCGCCATGGCACCTTCGCCGACGCCGGAAGTGACGCCTTTGGCGGACCGATGCCGCACATCACCTACCACGAAGATGCCCGGCACGCTGGTCTCCAGATAAAACGGATCGCGTTCCGGCGTCCATCCGGCGGGGCGTTTTCCTTCCAGCATCAAATGCTGGCCGGAAATGATATAACCCTGGGCATCCCGCATGACGACTCCCTCCAGCCAGTCGGTGCGCGGACTGGCTCCCGCATAAATCAAAAGCGCGTTGGCGGAAACGGTTTCCGTCTCGTGCGTTTTGGTATTGCGAATCGTGATCGTTTCGCAGCGTTCCGTGCCTTCCACGGCCGTGACCGCGGAGTTTAATTTTACGGTAATATTCTTTGTGGCGGCGAGCTGCTTTTCCAAATACAAAGACATAGAGTCTGACAACGCTTCGCCGCGCACGAGCATGGTGACGTGCCGGGCAAATTTGGAAAAATACATGGCCGCCTGGCCGGCGGAATTTGCGCCGCCGACAATATAGATATTTCCGTCGCGGTAGGAAAATGCCTCGGACATGGACGCGTAATAATAGACGCCCGCGCCAATCAGGCGATTCAGGCCGGGGACCTCCAGCTTGCGGTAAGCGATGCCTGTAGCAATGATGAGTGCCTTGCAACCAATCTCTGAACCGTCCGCGAGCTTCAGTACACGGGAAGGACCTTCGACGCGGACGCTTTGGACTTCCTGCGGAGCGAGAATTTCCGCACCGAAACGCCGGGCCTGGGCAATGGCGCGCCGTGCCAGGTCATTACCGCTCAGCCCGGTGGGGAAACCCAGATAATTTTCGATTCGGGAACTTAGCCCGGCCTGTCCGCCGGGAGCTTCACGTTCGATCAGCAACGTCTGAAGACCGTCGGCCGAGCCATAGACAGTGGCCGCGAGGCCGGCGGGTCCTGCGCCCACGACGACCAGGTCATAGAAGGGCAGTTCAGCCTTCGTCCTCAGTCCCAATTTTTTGGCGACGTCGGAGATGGGAGGGTTTTTTAGAAAAGAACCATCCGAAAAAATGACAACCGGCAAACAGTCGGCCCCGGCGTTGGCACTTTCCAGAAGGCTTTTGGCGTTCTCGTCGTCCTCGACGTTGAGCCATTGGTGCGGCACGAAATTGCGTCCCAGAAAATCGCGGATGTCGTTCGATTGCGGAGACCACCGGTGGCCAATGACGCGGACGCCATCAAATTCGGGACGCCATGCAGCCTGCCAATCGTCGAGCAAATCATCCACGACGCCGTAGAGACGTTCCTCCGGTGGATCCCACGGCTTCATCAGGTAGTGGTGAATGTGGACGTTATTGATGGCGCGGATAGCGGCATCAGTGTCCGCATAAGCCGTCAAAAGGGCACGCTTGGATTCCGGGTAAAATTCAAGGGCCTTTTCCAGAAATTCAACGCCCGACATGCGTGGCATCCGCTGATCTACCAGGAAAAGCGCTACGGCTTCGTTGCGCAGCTTCAATTGCTTTACACCTTCAAGGGCGGAAACACCGGAATCGGCGGAGATGACACGATAGCGGTCGCCGTAATGGCGGCGCAGGTCGCGCTCGACGGCGCGCAAGACGTCCGGGTCGTCGTCAATAGTCCAGATGACAGGCTTTGGCATAATCAGTTATTCACGTACAATATCATGTCCGTCCAGTCAGCCTACATTATTGAGGGGGAGCTGTCGCCGTTTTTTCCTTGGCTTTCCCGGAACGCGATGGCCAGAGGGCCATACGGTCCAGCAGCCGGTCGCGAATGACGAGCGTATGAAATAAAACCGCCGTCAGATGCGCCAGGAACGTAAAGAATAGCAGATAGGCGAGAATCGTATGCGATTTGCGCAGAACTGCATAAAGGAATGGGTTTGCCGGCAGAATGGGCGGCAAATGCACCGGCCCGAACATGACGATGGGATAGTGTCCCGCCGATAACATTCCCCAGCCGACCAGCGGCAAAGCCAGCATCAGTGCATACAACAACTTTTCCGAGGCTGAGGCGATGCGCCGTTCGAGCGCGGACATGGTAGGCGGAAACGGAGGCAGCGTCGTGAATATGCGATTGATGAGCCTGATGACTGCTAAAATCAAAATCATGATGCCCAGTGGACGATGGATGGCGACCAGCCGGTGGTAATCGCCCAAGGAGGAAACCATGGCTACGCCGATGAATAACATTGTCAAAAGCATCCCCGCCATCAGCCAATGCAGGATGCGCGACTGAAGGGCAAATTGATTCGGATTTTTATTCATCTTACTTTTCAGTTTCGGCCGTCGAAATCGCGCTTGGCTCCTTATGCTCGCCTTCCCGTTTAGTGAACGATCGCGCGTAGACCGCCGAACGGGCGCTTAACAACGGATCGTCTGAAGCAATGATGCCATTGGGCAGCACCAACGGATCAAAATTGATATCGCGTACAACGCTGGTTTCTTCGCTCTTAACATTATTGATGGTCAGTGTTCCGACATCAATTTGTTGCCGGTCCGATGGCCAGGGCAGGGTAGCATCATTAATCGGGTCGCCCGGTTGGGCAACGGTAATAACCAGATGCCACTGCAATGGATGTGGATGAATGCTTTCAATCAGCGCATCGAACAAATAATTCGTGTCCGTTTGCCGGGGGTCTGATGTGCTAATCGGTTCAAATGGCTGGGCCGGCACCAGCGACCAGCGGACCCACGTGACCGTGCCATGGTCATTGACGAAGCCAAAGGCGTTTAAACTATTGAACGTGCTATTGGCGAAACCGGAGGACGTGGGATGGGTCTTGAATAATTGGACGGCTTTGGCGGATTCAGGATATTCGGTAAAAAAGGCCTGCATCTTTTTCGGGTCAGGTTTTCCCGTCTCGGGGACCGGGGCCGACGCCAGCAGCAGATCGTAAAATGCCTGTGGCGTAGCTGCGGGGAAAACGGGCAGGTTAACCATGGCCGTACGCCATTCTTCGCCGTTCGAAAGTTTAAACACAACACCCAACCCGCGCACCGTCGCGGCGGTATCGGCAGCGTAGGGATTTCCGCCGGACAACGAAAACCGCCCGATGACCGGCACGCGCCCGGGTTGAAAGATCGACGACCTGGACAGTCCGGCTCCCTGGCCGTTGCTTTCAAACCATCCGCTCACGCAGACACCTTTGGCATGGTTGCGGCGAAAACCGGAATGCACGCCGTTCAGTGTTTCAAATCTATCAATGATTTGTTTCGAGGTGAGAGTGCGCGGTGTCAGCCAGCCGCCGGTGTACGCAAATAAACCGGCAATCGCTGCAATCACCACGCCAATGAACCCCAGTCGCAGGATCAAATTTGTTTTGGACAAATCGGATGGTAACATTGGACCTTTACGTTTTGGCCGGAACTGCGGCAAACAGCGAATTGAGCCCCTCGTGCATGGTGGGGTGGGCGAAGATGGCATCAGCCAATGTGGTGTAAGGTATGCCCGCCAGCATGGCCACCTGCACAGTCGGCATCACTTCTCCGCCATCCGCCCCGAAGATGATGAAGCCCAGGATGCGATCGCTTTTGGCGTCCACCAGAGTTTTCAGGAAACCTCGTGGTTCGGAAATCGTGCGTGTGCGTAAAATCGCCGACATGGGAATTTTGGCCACGCGATAGGCGATCCCTTTTTCTTTGGCCTCGGTTTCGTTCAGGCCGATTCGCGCAAATTCAGGATCGGTGAACATGCAAAAGGGGACCTGCCGGCCGGTAGTGACCCGCTGGCCTCCCAAGATATTGTCATGAATGACGCGAAAATCGTGCTCGGAGATATGCGTGAATTGCGGGCTCCCGGCGCAATCTCCCGCCGCCCAAACGTCGGGCGCGGTCGTCTCCAGCCGTTCGTTCACTTTAATGTAGCCATGACTAGTGAGTTGCACGCCGGCCACGCCCAAACCAATGCCATTGGTGTTGGGCGTACGGCCAGTGGCCACGAGGATATCTGAACCTTGCACAATAATCTCAGAGCCATCCCGTTTGATATACAGTTTTACAGATTCCCCGGATTTGCCTTCCACGCGGTCAATGGGCGCATTGGTGATGACGTCAATTCCCTCATCCTTGAACAATTCATGCATGGCAGACGAAATATCCTCGTCCTCGCGATGAAGCAGCCGGCCATTCCGTTCAATGACCGTAACGCGGCTGCCGAAGCGGCGCATGGCTTGCGCGAATTCAAGGCCGACATAGCCGCCGCCAATCACCAGCAAATGTTCTGGAATGCGATCCAGTTCGAGAGCTTCGACATGCGTTAGGGGTTTCGCCCCGGCCAGTCCCGGGGTACTGTCAATCGTTGAATGGGTTCCGATATTGATGACTACTTTTTTCCCGTGCAGCACACTTTTTTTGCCTTCGGCGGTGGTTACCTCGATGGTTTTCGGGGCGATGAAGCGCCCCGAGCCCATGATGAGTTGAGCGCCGCTTTTTTTATACAGATCCAGGTGCAGGTCCACGAGGCCGGTGACCATCTTGCGTTTGCGTTCGCGCACCGCGGCCATGTTAATCCTGGTGTTGTCCTTGGTGATGCCAAATTCGGCGCTGCGGAAAAAATACGAAGCCACCTTGGCGCTTTGGATGACGTTCTTGCTGGGCAGGCAGGCGATATTGGGGCATGAACCGCCAATGTACTTGCGTTCAACGACGCCGACTTTCATTCCTCTTTTGCCCAGGGTCCAGGCGATGAGTTTGCCGCCTCCTCCACTGCCCAGGACAAGGACATCGTATTCTTCAGGTTGAGATGTTTGTGTTTTCATAGTGCCCATGAAATTTTGTGTTTAAGCCCGGGCGCGCGCCAGGTGACGGCCTTGGTTGCGCCGAGCCGGCAAACGTTTGAGAAAAGTCCGAATTTCCCGGCCAATTTCTACCGCATGCGTTTCCAGGGCGAAATGGCCTGTGTCATAGAAAATAATTTTCGCTGCGGGATTATCACGTCGGTAGGCCCGGGCGCCGGCGGGCAAAAAGAAAGGATCATTCCTGCCCCATACGGCCAGTGTGGGCGGCTGGTACTTGCGGAAAAATTCCTGGAACTTCGGGTACAGCGCGATATTGCTCCGATAATCGAGGATTAGGTCGAGTTGCATTTCATCCGCGCCCGGCCGCGCCAGGTAGGCCATGTCCAGCATGTAACCGTCCGGCGAAACATATTTCGGGTCGGTTCCATGGAAATATTGGATATCACGAACGACTTTAAAACTGAGCGCATCACGGCACGCCTCCCGGTTTTTTGCCGTGGGATTTTTCCAGTAATTTTTCCACGGCTCCCAGGCATCGCTGAATCCTTCCACGTACGCATTGCCATTCTGGGTGATCAGCGCGGAAATCCGGTTTGGAAAGCGGAAGGCCACTCGCAGGCCCGTCGGAGCGCCATAATCGAAGATGTAAATCGCAAATTTTTTCAGGCCAATTTTTTCGACGAAGTCCCCGATCATTTTCGCGAGGTAGTCGAACGTATTGTGAAAACCTTGGCGCTTCGGTACTTCGGAAAGTCCGAAGCCCGGGAGGTCCGGCGCGATGACATGGAAATCACCGGCGAGTTCCGGGATTAAATTTCGGAACATATGGCTCGAGGTGGGAAAGCCGTGCAGTAACAACACCACCGGCGCGGACGGACTGCCTGCCCGGCGGTAAAAGATTTTGACGCCGTTAACCTGCAAAGTATGGAACGAAACCTGGAATGTTTTTGTTGTCATAAATTTTAGAGACAAAAAAGCGAAGTAGTCACCTGGCCTCCCTCGCTATGGTTATTTTCCTTCGTTTTCCAGCGCAGCCACTTTCCCCAGTCGCCGCATGTGCCGTTCAGCTCCGCTGAATTTGGCCTTCAGAAATGTTTGGATCAAATCCCACGCCAGTTCCGGTCCCTCAATTCTTCCGCCCAGGCAAATCAGGTTCAGGTTGTCATCCTCAACCCCTTGCCGGGCGGAAAAATTATCTTCGATTAAACAGGCGCGAACGCCTTTGATTTTGCACGCGCAGATGGAAGCGCCAACGCCGCTGCCGCAAACGGCAATGCCGCGTTCCACTTTTCCGGCGGCCACCGCCCGGCCTAGTGGAATGACAAAGTCGGGATAATCATCGCCTGACTCCAGCGTATGCGCCCCAAAATCCTCAATCTCATGGCCCGCGGCGCGCAGCCGTTCAACGAGTTTTTGTTTCAGATCGAAACCGCCATGATCGGTCGCAATTCCAATACGCATAAACTTCTTCTTTAGGTGTTTACCACTGGATTCTGCCAGCCGCCCGGCGGCGTGACGGCTTCCACCTCTTTGGGTCCCCAGGTTTTGGGCTCATACTCATAAACCGGGGTGTTGCTCTTGAGCGCCGGATCCACGATGCGCCATGCTTCCTCCACATAATCTTCACGGGCAAACAACGTGGCGTCTCCGGCCATGGCATCGGTGAGCACGCGCGCATAAGCATCGCTCTCTTTCGAAGTGGGATGATGGCTGGCCACCATCTCGCCGACTATGCTTACGGATTCGTTCTCGGGCGAGATGCGGTTGACTCCAAATGCGCCCACAATCTCGGGGCTGATCCGGAAGCGGAAATAATTCGGCTTCAAATCATAGTTCGTGTACATCGTTGGCGGCAGGCGCAGGCGAATTAAAACCTCTGTGCAAGTAACGGGCAGAGATTTACCGGCCCGGATATAAAAGGGAACCCCGCGCCAGCGCCAGGAATCGATCTCCAGCTTTAGCGCGGCAAACGTTTCAACTTTGGAATCAGGCGCCACGCCGGGTTCACTGCGATAGCCCTTGAACTGGCCGCGGATAAGATTTTTTGGTTCCAGGGGCGGGATCGCCTTAAGCACCTTGACCTTTTCGTCGCGGATGGATTCGCTGTCTGTACGGACAGGCGGCTCCATCGCGAGATTGGCCATTACCTGGAACAGATGGTTTTGCATCACATCCCGGACCGTGCCGACCTGCTCATAAAACGCGCCCCGGCCCTGGACGCCGAAATCTTCCGCCATCGTGATCTGCACGCTCTCGATATGATGACGGTTCCAGAACGGCTCGAACATGGCGTTGGCAAAACGGAAGAAGAGCATGTTATGCACAGGCCCTTTGCCGAGATAATGGTCTATCCGGAAAATTGCTTTTTCATCGAATGTCTTCAGCAGGATGGCATTGAGTTCTTTGGCTGAGGGAAGATCGCGGCCAAAGGGTTTTTCAATAATGACCCTGGTCTCACCATTGCAACAATCGGCTTTGGATAATTGCTCTACGACATTGCCGAACGCGGCGGGCGGGATGGCCAGGTAATGCGCCGGCCGTTTGGCCTGGCCCATTTCCTTGCGCAAGGCCTGGAAGGTTTTGGCATCGTTGAAGTCACCGTCCACGTAATGCAGCAACTGCATCAATTTTTCAAACGCCGCCGGATCGAGCTTGCTGTGCTTTTCAATGCTGTCTTTGGCGCGGGCTTTGAGCTGGTCGAGGTTCCAGCCGGCTTTGGCCACGCCGATGACCGGCACGTTGAGCACGCCACGTTTGATCATTTCCTGGAGCGCCGGGAAGATTTTCTTGTAGGCCAAATCTCCCGTGGCCCCGAAAAATACCAGGGTATCCGATTGCGATTGGCTCATTTGGTCGCTCCTCCCTTTTTCTCCAAATGCCCGCCGAAACCAAACCGCATCGCCGAGAGCAGTTTATCCTGGTAATCAGCCTCGCCGCGCGAGATGAACCGCTGATAAAGCGCCATGGTCAAAACCGGCACCGGCACACCTTCATCCACCGCCGCCTTGATGGTCCAGCGGCCTTCGCCGGAGTCGGAGACATGGCCGGCGAACTGCGCCAGGCTGGGATCCGCCGCCAGCGCGTTCGCGGTCAGGTCCAGCAGCCACGACGAAATCACGCTGCCGCGGCGCCAGACTTCCGACACGTCGGCCAGGTTAATATCGAATTGATAATGTTCCGGGTCGCGCAAAGGGGTCGTTTCCGCATCCGTTTCCGTTTTCACTCTGCCTACGTTGGCGCCTTTCAAAACGCCCAGCCCTTCGGCATAAGCGGCCATGATGCCGTATTCAATGCCGTTGTGGACCATCTTCACGAAATGGCCGGCGCCATTGGGGCCGCAGTGCAGGTAACCCTGCTCAGAAGTGCCGCCAAGCTTTTCGCGGCCTGGCGTGCGGGGAATGTCCCCAACGCCGGGCGCGAGGGTGGCAAAGATCGGATCCAGGCGTTTAACGACCTCGTTCTCGCCGCCAATCATCATGCAATAGCCGCGGTCCAGGCCCCAAACGCCGCCGCTCGTCCCCACATCCACGTAATGAATGCCTTTCTTGGCGAGTTCCTTCGCGCGGCGGATGTCGTCCACGTAATACGAATTGCCGCCGTCAATCAGGATATCTCCCGATTCGAGCAGCGGAGCAAAATTGGCGATGGTCTGGTCCACGACTCCCGCCGGGACCATCAGCCAAACCGCGCGCGGCTTCGCCAGTTTCTTCACAAAGTCGGCGATCGAAGTGGCGCCCGTGGCTTTCTCTTTGGTCAAACCTTCTACGGCTTGCGGTGATTGATCGTAAACGACGCATTCATGGCCGCTTCGAATAAGCCGGCGCACCATGTTAGCGCCCATCCGCCCCAGTCCTACCATTCCTAATTGCATAATATTGACTCCTTTTTTCTTCTTAATTTTGTTTATTGAATCTCAGGCCCCATTCTTCAGCGTGGACGCTTCGTAAATACTTTGAATGACGGAATCCAATTCACCATTGAATTCAGTTTCGGATTGTTGGGCTTTCAAGCTGTCCAGCAACGCCCGTGAAAAGCTCGCGACCACTCCGTTATTCTTGCGCAAGCGCTCATCCGCTTCCTCAAGCGAATAACCGCCAGAGAGGGCCACGACTTTCAAGACCTTCGGATGTTTGACGAAATCGAGATAGAGGTCGCTCTTCTCCGGCAGCGTTAGCTTGAGCATTACCAATTGTCCCGCCGGCAGGGCATTGAGCTGTTCGGTGATGGCCGCCTTGAGCAGCGCTTCCGCGCCCGCTTTGTCCGGGCAATGAATGTCCACTTCCGGCTCGATGATGGGAACCAGGCCCGCGGCGATGATTTGCGCGCCGATTTCGAATTGCTGGCGAACAATGGCTTTGACGCCGGCGGCATTGGCTTGCTTTATCACCGAGCGCATTTTCGTCCCGAAAATGTTTTTGGTATTTGCCCGTTTCAGGAGCGCGCCCAGATCCGGCATGGGTTTCATTAACTGGACCCCATCCGCTTCACCGGCCAGGCCTTTGTCCACTTTCAAAATGGGCACCACGCGTTTTACGTTCCACAGATAATCCGCCGTGGGCGTTCCCTGGATATCGCGGTCCATCGTGCCTTCAAAGAGAATCGCGCCGAGGATGCGGTCTCCATTGAAACTGGGACTGGTGATGACGCGCGTGCGCATCTGGTGCACCAAAGCGAACATTTGTTCTTCATTGGACCACGCATTTTCCTGGAGACCGTAGGCGATCAGTGCTTTGGGCGTGCTGCCGCCGCTTTGGTCCAGCGCAGCCAGGAAACCGGGCTGGGTTTTGATTTTGCGTTGCTGTTGTTCTTTCAAACCGATTGTCTTCATTTCGTGCCTTTCATTTCCCGATAGCGGCGAATCAAATTGTTCGTCGAGCTGTCATGGTTCAATTTTGGTTCTGTTGGATTTTCGAGTTCAGGAATAATTCGTTGGGCGAGTGCTTTCCCCAATTCCACGCCCCATTGGTCGAACGAATTGATATTCCAAATAACTCCCTGTGTAAACACACTGTGTTCGTAAAGCGCCACCAGCACGCCGAGCATTTCAGGAGTCAGTTTTTCGGCGAGGATTGTATTGGACGGGCGGTTTCCCTCAAACACCCGGTGCAACACCAGCGGGCCTTTGGTTCCTTCCGCCTTGACCTGTTCAGCCGTTTTGCCAAAGGCCAGCGCTTCAGTTTGTGCAAACACATTGGCCATGAGCATGTCATGGTGCCGGCCGAGCGGAGTCAGCGTGTGGGCAAAGGCAATGAAGTCGCAGGGAATCAATCGTGTCCCCTGGTGGATTAATTGATAAAACGAGTGCTGCCCATTGGTGCCTGGTTCGCCCCAGAAAATCGCGCCGGTGTCGTAGTTAACGTGTTTGCCATCAAGTGTCACGTGCTTGCCATTGCTTTCCATCGTCAACTGCTGCAGGTAGGCGGGGAAACGTTTCAAGTATTGTTCATAAGGCAAAACCGCAACGGTTTGGGCGTTGAAAAAGTCCGTGTACCAGACATTCAGCAGACCCATGAGCACTGGCAGATTTCTCTCGAACGGCTCCGAATAAAAATGCTCGTCCATCAGGTGAAAGCCGCTGAGCAGGGCCTCGAAATTTTCCGGGCCAATCGCCAGCATGGTGGAAAGCCCGATGGCTGAATCCATCGAGTAACGGCCGCCCACCCAATCCCAGAAGCCAAACATATTGGCCGTATCAATGCCGAACGCGGACACTTTTTCAGCGTTGGTGGAAACCGCCACGAAATGTTTTGCCACGGCCTTCTTATCGCCGCCCAAGCCTTCGAGCGACCATTTGCGCGCGGTTTCGGCATTGGTCATTGTCTCCAGCGTGGTAAACGTTTTGGACGAAACGATGAATAATGTTTCCGCCGGGTTCAGACCCTGGACTGCTTCCACAAAATCAATGCCGTCCACGTTGGACACAAAACGGAAGGTCATATTCCGGTCACTGTAGTGGCGAAGCGCTTCGTAAGCCATCACGGGACCGAGGTCGGAACCGCCGATGCCGATGTTGATGACATTGCGGATCGGTTTGCCGGTGTGGCCTTTCCATTGTCCACTGCGCACGCGGTTGGCGAACGCCGCCATCTTGTCGAGTACGGCATGGACTTCCGGCACCACATTCTTGCCATCCACCATGATGCTGGCTCCTTTCGGCGCGCGTAAGGCCACGTGCAGCACCGCCCGATTTTCGGTGATGTTGATTTTATCGCCACGGAACATCGCGTCGATTTTTGCGCGCAAGCCGGCTTCTTTAGCCAGTTGCAAAAGCAGCTTCAGCGTCTTGTCCGTAATGCGGTTCTTGGAATAGTCCAGGAATAAACCCGCGCCTTCGGCGGTGAAGTGTTTGCCGCGTTCGGGATCCTTCTTGAATAAATCCCGCAGGTGCAGTTTTTTAATTTGCTTGCTGTGTGCCGCCAGGGCTTTCCAGGCGGCGAATTGGGTAAGTGATTTGGCTTTTTTCATTTTCTTTTCGTCTTTTCTTTCTTGTGATGAGAAATAATTTCTTTGGCGTGGTCTGTTGGATTTGCCGGCACGCGCTGCGTGCCGGGCTCATGGTCCCACAGGCGAAAGCCGCCGATGAAGGCGTTCTTGTTATCGCCCGCCCGGCAGAGGGGGGGAAGCTTTTTTAGTTGCTTGGTCATGCCGCCGCCCAGGACCACTTCATCCGGCTCCAGCGCCGCAATCAGGCGCGCTGTCACGTCTGCCACGTACTTGCGCCATTTTTTCTTCCCGTATTTTTTAAATCCGCGCAGCCCGACATAATCTTCAAATGTGGAGTCCTTGTAAGGCAGATGCGCAAGTTCCAGGGGAAGAACCTGTCCCTCGACGATGAACGCCGAGCCCAGCCCCGTGCCCAATCCCAGAAAAAGCATCTTTCCGCTCCGATAGCTTCCCAAGGCCTGCATGGCCGCGTCATTGACGATTTTGATCGGGCGTTTGAATGCTTTTTTGAAATCGAAACCCACCCAGCCTTTGCCCAGGTTCCATGGATCCAGCGCCGGATCGTTCTTGATCACCGGGCCCGGATATCCCATGGAAATAGCTTCGTATTCCCAATCCGCCGCCAATTTCTTAACGTCGGCCACCATTCGTTTGGGCGTCATGTGCTTGCCGGAAACGACTTCGCGATGGATTTTTTGCCCGGTGGCCAGCACCTTGACGTGAGTTCCTCCAACATCAATCACCAATACCTTCATAGTTTTTTATAGTTAAGCGGCTTTTTTCAGAGTCTCGCTCTTGGAAGAGAGTACTGACATCAGTTCGTTCCAGGATTTAACAAATGATTTGGCTCCCTCTTCCTGCAGTTGGACCGCCAGCTTGTCGGTGTCAATGCCGGCCTGGTTGAATTGCTTGAAAATTTCTTCACAGTTGCCGCCATCGGCTGCCATCACCTCGCCTACTTCACCGTGGTCAGCCACGGCATTCAAGGTTCCTTCCGGCATTGTGTTCACCGTGTAAGGAGCTGCCAATGCTTTGATGTAAATGACATCGGAAGCTTTGGGATCTTTGGTCCCGGTGCTGGCAAACAAAAGTCGCTGGGGCCGGGCGCCGACGTTAAAGGCGCGCTGCCAGCGGGGCGAAGCCAGCAATTCGTGGTACGCTTTGTACACAGTGTTGCCCACGGCAATCCCCAATTGATTGTTTAATGCCGCCGGCACTTTGCCTGCCACGGCCACGTCCCAACGGCTGATGAAAACCGAGGCCACAGAACCGACCTGCGGATTTAATCCCGCTTCAATCCGGCGTTCGATGCCGCGCATAAAAGCGTCCGCCGCCGCCACATACTGGTCGCGCGAAAACAGTAACGTCACATTGATGGGGACGCCGGCAAAAATCGCTTCCTCGATGGCTGGCAAACCTTCCTTGGTGCCGGGAATTTTTATGAACAGATTTGGCCGCCCGGCGTAGTGATGAAGTTCCTTGGCGGCTTTTAGGGTGGTCGCCGTGTCGTAAGCCAGAAGCGGGGACACCTCCAGCGATACCCAGCCATCCACGCCGTTGGTCCGGTCGTAAATAGGACGGAACATATCAGCGGCGCGGACTAAATCTTCCACTGCCAGGTTGAAGAACAGTTCCTCGCCGGATTTGCCCCGATTTTGGCATTCGCGAATGCCCGAGTCGTAGGCGGTGCTGTTCTTGATGGCGTGATCGAAAATGGTTGGGTTTGAAGTCAGGCCGGTCACTGAAAGGTCTTTGATATACTTTTCCAGTGTGCCGTTGTTCAGCAGGTCGCGCGTGATGTTATCCAGCCAGAGGCTCTGGCCTAACTTATTCAATTGTTGGGTGGCTTTCATATTTTTCTCCTTTTGTTTTATTTTTCCAAATGACTGGTGTCATTCCACAACCGAATGGCCGGTTGGGAAAGATTATTTTCGTAACTAAGCATGCTCAGGCTGGCGGTGCTGAGCATCAGAAATCTGCCGGTGGCGGTTTCCAGCCCGAGCCAGCGGGCCGCAAGTACCCGCAAAAAGTGCCCGCTGGAAAAAAGCAGGACGTCGCCTTGGATATCGCGGAGGCGGGTTACAACTTTGTCCGCGCGCGCGCCAATCTGGCCGGGAGATTCGCCGCCGGGACAGCCGTCGCGAAACAACTGCCAGTCCGGACGCTCAGCGTGAATCTCCACTGACCGGCGTCCTTCGTAATCGCCATAATTCCATTCGACGAGGTTGGCATCTGTTTCCGCCACCGCGCCGAAGCCGGCCAATTCGCAAGTCCGGCGTGCGCGTTGTAATGGACTGGTAAAAACTTTGGAGAACTTCAACCCGGCCAGTCGTTGGCCCAGTCGTTGCGCGTTCTGTTTGCCACCTTTGGTCAGCGGCAAATCCGTCAGTCCGGTATGCTGGCCGGAAAGGCTCCAGGCCGTTTCACCGTGCCTCGCCAGATAAATTACCGGGAGGGCGTCACTCATAATTGAGAACTCATTTTATAGATTGATTGAGAGCGTATGCCTTCCCGGCTTAGAAGATCAGACGCCACCTCGTCAAAAATCTCGTCCAGCGCCTGGTTCCAGCCTGCCATTAAAGCCGCGGGCGTAGTTGCCTTCATCGGGATCCGGCGCGAATAATTTTGCTGGAAAATGACTTTGCCCGGAAGCCCGTTCGTCGCGTTCATGAATATCACCTGCATGGCCAGGACCGCTTCCGGGCTGCCCGGTTTGCGAATGTCCCCATAAAGCTCGTTGATGTTAATTTCTACCAACGTATCCGGCCTGGCCGCGCTGCCTGTTTTGACCACCGCTTTGAAGCATCCATCGCTGCGGAGCTTTTCAGTAACCAATGTCGCCAATCCGTCAGCCGGCGGCCCCAGGAATTCCGCGTAAGGATCGCGCTCGTAAGAAAATTCTCCTGTTCGATAAACCAGCGCCCGCCCGTTGAACGGCGGATCGATCTGCAACGTGCGGATGCTCAATACACGGCTGCCCGCTGCTCCATTTGTCGCAGTCATAGCCGGTGCGTTGAAAGCGAACGTTTCTTTCTTGATCGGCGCCCGGGACAGGCAGCCGCCTAGCATCAGCGCAAACCCAAGCAGCATCACGCTGCCAATCCGCATCATGGGCTTCGCGCCTTTGGGATGTTCAATATGCTTCATTGCTTTGGGGATGGTTGCACACCTTTGATCGGCGGCGGGGGCGTTCCAAAAAGAAAACCGGAGGGATATTGTTTGAGTTGTGCCAGGGTATCGTCCAGGTCTTCGATGGTTTGGCGCGCATTCGTTAACGTCTTGTTCAGGGCATCGAAATCAATATTCGCCACGCCCGGCTCCAGCCTTGCAACGGTATCCTGCAATTGGTTCGCGAGGGTGTCCAAATCCCGCGTCAGGCGTTCCAGTTCGAGTTTATTGACAGTATTATCCGTGTCTTGCAAAAGCGATTTTAGCCGGGTGTTGCTGCCGCGCACATCGGTAATCAAGGCATCGGCATTCGTGCTCAGGCTGCCGAAATCAAATTGCCCGGCGCGATCCAGGACCCGGCCGCCGGATTTCAAGTCGGCCACCAGAAGCTGGTTGATATTGCTGATGTCGAGGCCCTGGACATTGTGCAGGATTTTCTGGATGGACGAGAGCAACTCGACAAATTGTCCCGGCGCCGATGGAATATAAGTGTTCTTCGGCTTCCACGGAAAATCCGCCGGCGGATTTTCGTCCGGGTTCACATATTCGATCGCCAGCACCGTGGCGCCGGTGATGCCCTTGGCTTTGATGCGCGCCCGCAGGCCGCGTTTGATGGCGGATTGCAGTTCTTCTTCTACCGTACTTTTGGTGCCGGGCGCGATATCATTGCGCATGACGAAATCCACCACGATATAGCTCGGCTGGGTCACTTCATATTCAACCCATGAAAAATCAATGCGCGTGACCTTTCCCACGTTGACGCCGCGCAGTTCCACCGGAGAACCCACGCTTAATCCGGTTACATCACCTTCAATGTAAGTTTCATAGGTGCTCGTCGGCTCAAAATACGCGCGCACCCCAAAGGCGAGCAGGGCGGCGACCAATATCGCCAGCGCCACCAGGGTGAAAAGCCCCAGCTTGAAATTGTTGATGGGTTTGCTCATGAGTTCTAGAGATGTAACCCGGCGGCGGTGGCGTCCGGCTCGCGATTAAAAAAACGATGGACCCAGGGATCAGCGGAACGGTCGCGCAATTCGATTGGTTGTCCCTCGGCCACAATCGTGCGGGTTAGCCGGTCCAGCATGATGACGCGGTCTGCAATTTTATAAATACTCGCCAATTCGTGGGTGACGACGACGAATGTAATGCCGAAGCGATGGGCCAGTTCGGTAATCAAAAGGTCCAGGTCCGCTGAGGTCACGGGATCCAGGCCCGCCGAAGGTTCATCCAGGAAAAGAATTCTTGGATCCAGCGCCATCGCCCGGGCAATCGCGGCCCGTTTCTGCATCCCGCCGCTCAATTCGGACGGCATTTTTTCAGCGGCGTGGCCAAGCCCCACCAGTTTTAATTTGGCAAGCGCAGTCAACTCTTTCAACGGATCGGGCAGGGGAGTCAATTCATCCAGCGGCAGCCGCACATTTTCGAGCACGGTCATAGAGCCGAAGAGCGCGCCGCTTTGATACGCGACTCCGAATTTTCGCAATAAGTCCCGGCGCTCTTCGCCTTCGGACGTGAGTAAATTCGTTCCCTCAATCCATACCTCACCTTCGAGTGGTGTGTTGAGTCCGATCAAATTTTTTAGCAGCGTGCTTTTGCCGCTGCCTGAGCCGCCCAGGATCACGAATACTTCGCCGCTCCGCACGTCAAAGTTGATGTTCTGGAGAATCACCGTATCTCCATAACCAACCTTGAGGTTGCGGACGCTAATAATCGTTTCCCGGGTATCGCTCATAATTTCAAAGCGTAGAAGAGCACGGAGAAGACAGCGTCGGCCATGACGATCAGCACAATGCTTGTAACCACGGC
>Ga0335083_10001409_pt1 | contig 33266 bp, 33 predicted proteins | sample Lox_Sample_42_FD_206716 | JGI IMG/M metagenome (GOLD analysis project Ga0335083, IMG submission 206716) | Soil microbial communities from Loxahatchee National Wildlife Refuge, Florida, United States - Lox_Sample_4.2 | ecosystem: Environmental > Terrestrial > Soil > Wetlands | place: USA...
CCCACCGGCGGCGCCCCCCCCCCCCCGCTTCTAAAGCTCCGCCGCAGAGTCGTTGCCGTCAGCCCCGAGCGGGAGTCGAACACGATCATCTCGCGCGTTGGTCCTGCGCGGCCTCCCCCTTTTGGGGGATCTGCGGGAAACGTCGCAGACCGACCGTTTTCAGGCGCTGCGCGAGCCGGCGACGAGCGAGAGTCGCGGCCTCGGCGCCACATCCCTGTACAGGAGCCTTTCGACTTCCTCCGCGGGTGCGGGACGGCCGAAGAGGTACCCCTGGCCGTAACGACAGCCGAGCTGGCGCAGCCGTTCCGCTTGCGCGCGATGCTCGATTCCCTCGGCCACCGCCGCGAGGCCGAGCGACTCGCTCAGCCGCAGGATCGCGTCGACGAACGCCTCGTCCACATCGTCGCCGATGAGCTGGTCGACGAACGGCTTCGGGATCTTCAGCGATTCGATCGGGAACTCGGCCAGACGACTGAGCGACGAGTAGCCGGTGCCGAAGTCGTCGATCGTCAGACCGACGCCGAGTTCGCGCAGGCGCCGCATCGCGACGAGCGCGCCGTCGCTCCCACGGATGACGCCGGACTCGGTCACCTCGACCACGAGTCGGCTCGGCTCGACGCCGTATCCCTTGAGAGCCTCGGCGAGCGTGTCGACGAGCCGCTCGTTCGCGAGCTCGGCGGGAGAGAGGTTGAGCCAGATGCTCAGCGTCTCCGGCCAGCGACGGGCGGCGTCGAGAGCCTGCTGGAGGACGAGGCGCCCGAGCTCGACGGTCAACCCCATCTCCTCCGCCGCCGGCAGGAAGTCGGCGGCCGCGAGAAGGCCGCGGGTCGGGTGCGGCCAGCGGGCGAGGACCTCGAAGCCCTCGATCTCCCCGTCGGCCAACCGGACCACCGGCTGGTAGTGAACGACGATCTCGCGACGCTCGAGCGCCGCCTCGAGGTCGAGGCCGAGCTGTCGCTGCGCGCGCAGCTTCTCGTGCAGGTGCGCCTCGTACAGGGTGTATGCGTGCTCGGAGCGCTTCACGCTGTACATCGCGATGTCCGCGTTGCGAAGGAGATCGTCTGCGGTGGTGGACCCGGCGGCCCCGACGGCGATGCCGACGCTCACGTGACAGGAGACCTCGCCGCAGGCGAGCGCATACGTCCCGGCGAGGGCGTCGAGCATGCGCCGGGCCACGGGTACCGCGGCCTCGGAGTCCGCCTCGCGGACGAGCACGGCGAACTCGTCGCCGCCGATCCGGGCCGCGAGATCCTGGGCTCTGGTCGCGCCCGCGAGCCGGCGCGCGAACTCCGAGAGGAGCTCGTCTCCGGCACTGTGGCCCCAGGTGTCGTTGACTGCCTTGAAGCGGTCGAGGTCGAGGTAGAGAACGGCGGTCGAGCCCGAGCCGCGACCGAGCTCGTGCTCGATCGCCTCCAGCAGGTTGACGCGATTGGCCAGGCCGGTCAGCGCGTCGTGGTACGCCTGGTGGCGGAGCTGCTCCTTGAGCTCGGTGACCTGCGCGAGGGAATGCTCCAGCCGGCCGTTCTCGAGCAGGATGCTCGCGTGGCCGGCAAAGGTGTCGAACAGCTCGACGTCGGTCTCGACGAATGTGCTCACGTCGCCGAGGCGCTCCCCGACTACGAGCAACCCGAACGTCCGGTCCTCGCCGCGTAGCGGGCCCACGATCGCATCTTCCAGCCCGCGCGACCGGAGGAATGCGTCGAGCCCATGGCCGGCACGGCGCCGGGTGCGCAGCGTGGCCGAGGTGACCGTGGCAAGCTCTCTGAAGGCTGCGGCATCCTCGGGCGCGAAACGCTCCTCGGGGTGCATGAGCAACTCGCCGTCAGCGCCGCTGACGCTCCGCAGCGGCCCTTCGTCGTCCGAGACGGGCAGAAGCAGGATCTCTGCGTATTCGGCACGGAGCAACCGGCGCGCCGCGACGAGGAGCTGCCCGACCGCAAGGCCGAACTCCGGCGCACCCTGGGTGGCACGCATCGACTCGTAGAGGAACTCCACGTGCTCACGTTGCTCGCGCTGTTCCATGTAGCCGCGGAAGGCCGCGATGCAAGCGAGGACGGGAACGACGAGGAGGATGACCGCAAGCGGGCGGACCTCGACGAGCTCGACGACGGCGAGGCCGAGCGATGCCGTCGCGAGCGCTCCGATCGTCGAGGTGACGAGGGTCCGCAACAGCTGGGGCGCGTGGAAGCGTTCCTCGGCGATGGCGATCACCGCCGAGACGAGCAGGATCCCCAGCACGTGGGCGACTGCACACGCAAAGAGCACGAGGGCCCAGACATGCGGCGCCGAGTCGCCCTGCGTGGCGAGCGAGCGGAAGATCACGAGGGCGATTCCGCTGCACAGCGGGAGCTCGGCGAGGTTGAAGGCGAACTTGACGAGCTGCCGCTGGCTCTTCCAGCGGGTGACGACGAGGGCGACGAGCGTGCCCGCAAGCTGTCCGAGCAGGAGGGCGACCGGCGCGCCGAGCAGAAGCCCGAGCGTGAGCCCGATCTCCGTCAGCGAGAGCGTATGCGCCTGCTTCCGGAACTGGAGATGGACGACGAAGACCTCGGCGACGCAGAAGGCGAGCGCAAGCGCCCACCACGGCAAACGCGGCCCGCCGACGAGCAACGGGCTGCCGAAGGCGCCGATCGCGAACGCCCACACGACCGAGCATGCGAGCGCCAGAACGCCGTTGAACATCCAGACGCGAGGAGGCCCGTGCAGGGCCTCCCGGACGGACGTACGGAGCGGGCGCAGCAGCTCGCCCCGCCCGCTGCGCGGGTGGGTAAGGGGCCGGCCGCCGATCACCGACCCCTCCCGTTGCAGATCAGCCCCAACTCGCTCCGAGCCACTGGTCGCCTGCCCAGTCCGAGCCGCTCCAGCTCGAGCCGCTCCACGAACTACCGCTCCAGGAGCTGCCGGACCAGCTCGAGCCGCTCCACGAGCTGCCCGCCCAATCGAGGTCGCTCCAGCTCGAGCCGCTCCACGAGCTACCGCTCCACGAGCTGCCGCTCCAGCTCGACCCGCTCCACGAGCTACCGCTCCACGAGCTGCCCGTCCAGATCGAGCCGTTCCACGTGCCGCCCGACCAACTCGAGTCGGCAGCCTCGAGCGCGGCCATCGCCCTCGAGTTGAACGGATGACCGAAGATGTCCCGCTCGCCCTGGAGGACGACGCCGTTCATGGACAGGTGGTCGGTGCCGCGCGACAGCTCGAGCGAGCCGCTGCCGCTCGAGAAGCGACCCCTCGGGTCCCAGTCCCACCAACGGTGGCCGGAGGGGACGCGTGCCGAGAGCAGGTCGTCCAGATCCAGCTCGCCCGATCCCTGCCAGAGCCGTGAATATCCGCGGAGCCGGTCGGTGCTCGCCACGAGCATGTCCTTGACCTGGTCCGGCGTGAGATTCGGGTACTTCTGGAGCAGCAGGGCGACCGCGCCGGTCACGTAGGCGGCCGCTTCGGACGTCCCGCTGCCGCGGAAGTAGAGGTCGCCCAGCGCCGCGCCCGGGTTGTTCTGATCGATGTACGACCCCGGATCGCGCAGGCCCTGCATGTGCGTTCCGGGGGCAAGGAGTGTCGGCGGCTGGCAGTTCCAGGGCCTGCAGGCATGCGCCGTGGCCGAGAACGCGGCGGGCTGGTCGTCGGACATCGAGGCCGTACCCATCGTGTCGGCCGCCCCGACCGAGATCAGCATCGGGTCGTAGGCCGGATCGGCGAGCCCTGAGCCGATACCGGTGTTGCCGGCCGCCGTGACCACGACGATCCCGGCCTTCCATGCCTGCTCGGCCGCGAAGGCGAGCGGGTCGATCGGATATGGCTGCGTCGAATCCGTGCCGTACGAAAGGTTGATGACCTGGATGTCCATCCCGTTGTCGTAGCGGTGCTGCACGACCCAGTCGATCGCCGCGATCACCTGGCTCACGTCGACTCCGCCGTCCGCGTCGCCGACCTTGACCGAGAGGATCCGCGAGTTTGGGGCGACGCCGCGGTATCCGCCCGCCTGGCCGTCGTTGCCGCCGATGATCCCCGCCATGAACGTGCCGTGCCCGTTCGTGTCGAGGTTCCGGAACGACGGGTTCTGCGACTCGAGCGACAGATCGGGACCGTTGACGATCTTGCCCGGGGAGTTGAGGCCGGACACGGGTGCAACGCCCGTGTCGATGAGGGCCACGTCGACGCCGGCGCCGGTGTAGCCGTTGTTCCACCAGTCCTGCGCCCCGTCGCCGGCCGTCACGTTCTGCATCGAGTACGGGTCGGCCGAGGGGTCGTAGGCGGAAGAGCCCCACGAGGCGCCGGGACGGATCAGGCCGAGCGCCAAGGTCACGAAGAGTGCAAGTAGGCCCACGTGCCAGAGCCGAAGACGAGAAGCGTCGCGTTTGGTGAGGTCTGCCCCCACGTCAACCTCCTTATCGCGACCGCCCTGTGCCGCAGAACGCGCCGCCGTAGCCGCCGAACAGTGGCCGCAACGTAGGCGGCGATCGCACCACGATCCTCCCGCTAAAGGGGGAGCCTTTTCGCTCGAACGAGGGATTTTGGTCCGCCGGGCCAATAGCATCGGCCGGCGTGACCTCCGTCCTCGAATCGCCCCCGCCACGGTTCACGGCCGCGCAGGCTGCGCGGATCGCGGCAGAGCTGTTCGGCATCGACGGAACTGCCTCCGAGCTCGGCAGCGAGCGCGACCAGGCGTTCCTGCTCGACGACGGCGGTGAGGGCGGCGTGCTCAAGATCTCGAACCGCAGCGAGGACGAGATCGTCGTGGAGATGGAGGAGGCGGCAATCGCTCACATCGCGGCGGTCGACCCGGCACTTCCCGTCGCCCGGCCGCTCAGGCCGCGTGCCGCCTTCGACGGACACCCCGTGCGGCTGTTCGAGCGGATGCACGGCGCCGCTGGAGGTCCGGAGCTCGACGACTCCGCGGTGCACGAGGTCGCCGCGGTTCACGCGCGTCTCTGCCTCGCACTCCGGTCCTTCTTCCACCCGGCTGCCGGCCGGGAGCTGCTGTGGGACGTGCGCGCCGCGCCGCGGCTGCGACCGCTGCTGGACGAGATCGACGATCCGAGCCGTCGAGCGCTCGTTGCCCGCACACTCGACCGCTTCGACCAGCGGGTGGTGCCGCAGTGGGAGCGTTTGCGCGCACAGGTCGTGCACGGCGACTTCAACCTCGACAACCTCCTGCTCGACGAGCGCGGACGGCTCACCGGAATTCTCGACTTCGGCGACTGCTGCCACACCGCGGTCGCGGCCGACGTCGCCGTCGCGGTCGCGTCGTTCCAGCGCGGGCGCAGGCCGGAGGACGCCTTCCGGATCGCTCGGATCGCGCTGGATGGGTTCGGCTCGCACCTTCCCCTCGAGCCACTCGAGCTCGAGCTGCTCGGCGACCTCGTGGCGGCACGGCTGGCGGCAATCGTCTCGATCAGCGCGCGGCGGTCCCGCCGCTTTCCCGAGAACGCGGCGTACATCGAGGCCTGGGACAACGATTCCTGGGGGCTGCTCGAGGTGTTCGACGGGCTCGGCCCGGAGGGGGTGGCGAGCGAGCTCGGCGCGGCCCGTTCGCCGTCCGGGACGCTCGAGCTCGCACGTCGCCGCAAGGAGGCGCTCGGCGCCTTGCTGACCCCGCTCACCTACACGCGTCCCGTCCACGCGATCCGCGCCGAGGGCGTCTGGATCCACGAGCCGGACGGACGACGCATCCTCGACGCGTACAACAACGTTCCGGTCGTCGGCCACTCCCACCCTCGGGTTACCGAGGCAATCGTCCGCCAGACGCGGCTCGGGGCGGTGAACGCCCGCTATCTCGCGGAACCGCTCGTCGAGCTCGCCGAACGTCTGCTTGCCACATTTCCGCCGCAGGCGGGTCTCGACACGGTGCTGCTCGTCAACTCCGGCAGCGAGGCGAACGACCTCGCCTGGCGGCTTGCGGCCGCAGTGACCGGCCGTGACGGAGCGCTCGTGACGGAGAACGCCTACCACGGAGTCACCGCCGCCACGACCGTGCTTTCGCCGGAAGACTGGCCGCCGTCGCTCCGGCCGGTCCACGTCGCCCGCATCGCTCCGCCGGGGAGCGGCGCCGACACCGCGGCGGCGCTCGACGCGGCGCTCGGTGAGCTGGACGGCGACCTCGCGGCCACCGTCCTCGACGGGTCGCTCATGAGCGATGGGATCTACGCGCCGGCTACGTCCGACCTCCGCCTGCTCGTCGAACGGACGCACGCAGCCGGAGGGCTGTACGTCGCGGACGAGGTCCAGGCCGGCCACGGCCGGCTCGGCCCCGAGCTCTGGTCGTTTGCGCGGCACGGCATCGCGCCGGACGTCGTGACGCTCGGGAAGCCGATGGGCAACGGCTACCCCGTCGCCGCGATCGTGACGCGGCGAGAGCTCGCCGAGCGCTTTCCCTATGCGGGGCGGACGTTCTCGACCTTCGGCGGCAACCCGGTCGCCGCGAGCGCTGCCCTCGCCGTGCTCGACGTGCTCGAGGACGAGCGCCTACCGGAGCGCGCCGCCGGCGTCGGCGAGCGCCTTCGCGCGGCGATCGAGAATCTCGGCAAGCCGGACGTCGTCGAGGTGCGCGGTACGGGCCTCCTCGCCGGCGTCCAGCTCTCGAGCGGCGAGCGGGCGGCGCGTGTCGCCGACGCGCTGCGCGAGCACGAGATTCTCGTCGGTCGCACGGGCAAGAACGGTGACGTACTGAAGATCCGGCCGCCGCTCGTATTCGCCGACGAGCATGCCGACCTACTCGTCGGAGCGCTGGACCAGATCCTCGACTGAGTCATGACGATCTGTCTACGAAGTCGTATCGTCCCCCTATGCCGGTCGAACAGACCGATGCACAACTCGTCTCCCGATGCCGCGCCGGGGAGGCCGACGCATGGAACGAGTTCGTAGAGCGCTTTTCACGCTACGTCTACGCGATCTGCGGCCGCGGCTTCCGCCTCGCGCAACAGGATGCCGAAGACGTCTTCCAGGAGGTTTTCGCGCGGGCGTACGAGCGCCTGCACGAACTGCGGAGCGACGACGCGGTGCGCCCGTGGCTGGCGCAGCTCACCCGGCGCCTCTGCATCGACCGGCTGCGCCTCGTCGCCCGCGATGCGCCTTCGGACTCGGAGCTCGACGAACGAGACGTGGACGACGTCCTCGCGACGCTCGACGAAGCGATGACGGTGCGCGCCGCCCTCGACAAGGTGGGCGACCCGTGCCGCGAGATCCTCGATCGTTTCTTCTGCCGCGACGAGAGCTACCGCATGATCGGCGACCTCCTCGACATCCCGGCCGGGACGATCGCGAGTCGCATCTCGCGGTGCCTCGACAAAGTTCGTGCCGAACTCGATGGAAGGAGTCAGGGCTCTCGCCCGTCATGAGAGAGATGAACGGATTCGACGAGGAACGGATCGGCCGGCTCCTACGCCTCCTTCCGCCCGCGCCCGAGGGTTGGGTGCGCGCGGCGCAGGAGCTGCCGGCTGCACGCGCGGCGCTCGACGAGCTCGTCGCCCGTGCCGAGCGGGATGCCGAGTTCCGGCTTCAGCTCCAAGCCGACCTCGAGCGCGCCGTGGCCGCCGCCGGTTACGACCCTTCGCCGTTCATCGTTTCGCGGTTGCGTCAGCTCCTCGAGGCGGTCTGACACGCGCTGGACTGCGCCGGTGAGACACTGCGTCGGTGCTCACCGGTCTCCCGCTGCCCGCACTTCTCGAGGAGCTGGCCGCCCCGCGTGAGGTTCCGGGCGCCGGCTCGGCTCTCGCGGTAGCGCTCGCGACGGCCGCCGCCGTCGTGCAGATGGCTGCGCGGCTCTCTCCGGACAGCTGGGCCGACGCGGCCGGCGTCGGGGCCCAGGCCGAGGCGCTGCTGAATCGGGCCACCGCCCTCGTCGACGAGGACGCAGACGCATACCGGCGGGCGCTCGAGGCGCGGGCCGCGGCCGACGAGACCGCCAGGCCGGAGCAGCGCGACTGGACGCTCGGACAAATCACCGCGGCCGCAGCCGAGCCGCCGCTCGCCATCGCCCGCCTCGCTGCGGACCTGGCCGAGCTCTGCGCGGCCGCGGGCGCACGTGTCGAGCCGCGCGTGCACGCCGACGTCGCGGCGGCGGTCGCGCTCGCGGTGGCCGTCGCGCGTGGCGCGCGGGAGCTCGTGGCGGCGAACCTCACGGCGCTGCCCGGCGACCTGCGGGTGGAGGAGGCCGATCGCCTCGTCGCCGCCGCCGAGAGCGCGGCCAGGTCGCTGTAGGAAGCTGGACAGCAAGAGGCCCGGCGCTCAGCCGGGCCTTCTCACCTGACGGGTCAGGTCCTACTAGTCGTTGCTCGGCGAGTCCATCCGCACGTTCGCGGCCCTGAGGACGTGTGCCTCGAACTCGTCTCCCTCTTCGGCCGGCTCGTCGTGTACGACCGGCTCGACGACGTGGCCCTCGACCTCGATCTCGTCCTTGCGCTGCTCGTCCGACATTTCGCTCCTCCTCCAGCCCCCACCTCGAGAAAAACAAGGGCCCGGCGTGTACCGGGCCCTTCAAAGTCGGGTGCCGCCGGCCTCAGGCGTTCTTGATGACGTGGCCCTCGACCTCGTCGTCGGGATCGTCATTCGCGGCGAACTTGTGGACGTGGCCTTCGACCTCGTCCTCGTCCTTGGCTTCATCGCTCGCGGCGAACTTGTGGACATGGCCCTCGACCTCGTCGCCGGCCTCATCGTTCGCCGCGAACTTATGGACGTGGCCCTCGACCTCGTTCTCGTCCTTGCGCTGCTCGTCCGACATTGCTCCTCCTTTTAGAAGCCTTTGCGCCTCGTGTTGGCGCTGGTATCTCTCAAGACGTGCGCGGGAGCACGAATCTTCCCATCGACCCTTCAAATTCGCAACCGCGCCTGCGATCCTGCGTCGCGTGCGCAGCATCGCCGCATCGTTACAGGCATTCCGGAAGGTCTTCGCCAACGCTGACGTGCGCAACGTCCAGCTCGCCGGCGCCGGCGCGACGCTGGGCATCTGGGCGTACGGGGTAGCGCTTCCGGTCTACGCGTACCACGCCGGCGGGGCGCCCGCAGTCGGCTTCCTGTACTTCATCCGCTTCGTGCTTGCGGCTCTGGCAGGCCCTTGGCTCGGTGTCCTCGCCGACCGCTGGTCTCGCCGGAGGGTGATGCTCACGTCGGATCTCGTGCGCTGCGGGCTCCTGGCCGGAATGACGGCGGTCGCCAGCACCGGTGGCAGTGCGTACGTGATCTACGTCCTGGCGATCACGTCGACCATCGTGGCCGTCGTCTACAACCCCGCTCAGGCTGCGCTGATGCCCACCCTCGTGAACTCGCCCGAGGAGCTCACCGCGGCGAACGTCGTCGGCAACACGATCTCCAGCGTCGGGATGTTCGCCGGGCCTGCTCTCGGCGGCGTCCTCCTCGCGCTCAGCGGGCCGGCGGCGGTGTTCGCGCTCACCGGCGCGCTCACCGTCTGGTCGGTGGTCTTCGTCCTGCTCGTGCCGCGCGACGAGCCGCCCGAGCCCACGGCCCCGCCGCACTTCCTGTCCGAGCTGAAGGCCGGCTTCGTGACCGTTCTCAACCGGCCGGCGCTGCGCGTGGTGATCGGTCTCAGCAGCGCGCAGGCGGTCATCGACGGCGCGATCGAGGTGCTACTCGTCGTGATCGCGCTGCAACTGCTGCACGACGGCACCAACGCCACACTCGGCTGGCTGAACACCGCCATCGGCATCGGCAGCATCGTCGGTGCGTTCGTCGTCGCGGCCCTCGCGGCGCGCCGCCGGTTGGCGGGAGGCTTTGCACTCGGGCTCCTGCTCTCGGCGGTGCCGCTCGCGCTCATGGCGGCGGTGTCATCCCTGGCCCCAGCCCTCATCCTCGCCGGCGCCCTCGGCGTCGGCGCGATCTTCATCCAGGTCAACGCCGTGACCCTGCTGCAGCGCACCGCCGAGAACGAGGTCATGGGCCGGGTGTTCGCCGTGCTGGAGAGCCTGCTCCTGGCCGGGTTGGCGCTCGGCTCGATCGTGACCCCCGGCCTGGTCGACTGGCTCGGGCCGCGGGGGGCGCTGATAGCGGCGGGGGCGGTCTTGCCAATCCTGCTCGTGTGGCTCTGGCCCAGGCTGCGCCGGATCGACGACGAAGCAGTGATCGCGGAGGAGCCGCTCGAGCTCCTGCGGCGAATCGCGATCTTCGCGGAGCTGCCGGAGCCGGTGCTCGAGCGCCTGGCTTCAGGGGCGACCTCTGTCTCGGTCGAGGCGGGCCAGGTCATCGTGTCCCGCGGCGAGGCCGGGCGCCACTTCTACACCATCGCCTCCGGGCGCGCCGCTGTGGAGCTCGACGACGGTACGACCCGGGAGCTCGGGCCGGGCGACTTCTTCGGCGAGATCGCCCTCCTGCGCGACGTGCCGCGCACCGCGACCGTCAAAGCCGTCGAGCCGCTCCGGATCTACGCGATCGAGCGGGACGAGTTCATCGAGGCCGTGACCGGACACGCGCCGACGCTCGCTGCCGCCGAGAACGTCGTCATGTCACGGCTTCCCGCAGGTGCTCTGGCGGGCTAGCTCGCAGCGTCAGTCTCGCGAGCTGTCGGCGAGGAGCCGATCCAGCGCCTGGAGGAGCTCGAAGGCCGCATCTCGCTCACCCTCCTCGAGACGCCCGGCGACGCGGGCGAGCGGCGCGAGGCGGCCTTCGCCCGCCAGAGCCTCCCGCGCGCGGCGCGCCCGCTGCAGCAGGTCCAGCGCGATCGCCGCCTGGTTCGCGAAGAGGCCGAGCAGGTCGACCTCCGAGAGCCTCACTCTCGTCTCGGGAGGGCGGTCGAGGACCGAGAGCACCCCCAGGGCCCGCTCCTCGACGAGCAGCGGGACGGCCATCATGCTCTTCGGCACGTATCCGGTCGACTCGGCGGCCGACCGCGACCAGCGCGTATCCGCGCTCAGATCGTCCACGACGAGGGGCTGCCGTGTCGTGAGCACCCAGCCCGCGATGCCCGTGTCCGCGGGGAAGCGCATCCCGATCAGCTCGTCCTCTCCCTCGCCGGCGACCGCCTCGAAGACGAGCTCGTTTGCCTCCTCGTCCAGCAGGAAGACGGACGCAGCCTTGGCGCCGAAGATCGCGCGCGCCACCTCCACGGTCGCCTGCAGGAGCGCCCGGTGCGCCTCGTCCGCGCCGACCACGCCGGCGGCGACTGCCGCCTCGAGATCGCTCACGTCGCCCCCTCCGCGTTCGAGGCCGTCTGGTAGAGGACGCTCTTGAGCTGGAACGGCGTCAGGTCGGAGTGCTTGCCGAGAATGAGCGCGCAGATGCCGGCGATGTGCGGCGTGGCGAAGCTGTTGCCGGTGCAGCGGAGCGTGCCGCCGCCGAGCCACGCGACGTCGAGGTCGAGCCCGCGTCCGAAGAACTCGACCGGCGGCGTGGGGTTGTAGTAGAAGGTCAGCGATTCGTCCTCCTCGTGGCTCCCAACGGAGATGACGCTCGCGAAGCGCCATGGGAAGCTCTCGACGGGCATGTTGTGCGCCGAGGCGACGAGCAGGACGCGCCGGAAGTAGGCGCGATCCGCGAGCTCGTGGAGCCGCTCCACGTACTTCGTGCGCGTCGTCGAGAGGCTCATGTTCACGACCTGGAACCCCTCTTCGATCGCCCACGCCAGTCCGCGAAGCATGATCTCGCCCCCGCCCGTGTAGCCCGCGCCGAGGACGCGGACGCTCGTGAGCTCGACGTCGGGCGCGAGCGCACGTACAACGCCCGCGCACGCGGTCCCGTGTCCGCAGAGGTCTCCCTCGTCGTCGTCGAGGACCTGCAACTCGCCTCCGTCGTCGCGGAGAACTGCGACCGAGCGGTCCACGCGGCCGACGAGCGGGTGGTCGAGCTCGATGCCGCTGTCGAGGATGCAGACCCGGACACCGGCCCCGGTCGAACCACCCCACGCCCATTCCCGCGTCACCTGGTCGGGCAGCGTCACCGGCACGCGGATCTGGTCGACGGCCTCCGCCGGGAGGCTCCAGGCCGGGCGAACCTCCTCTTCGTCGTGCTCGTGCAGCTCGAGCGCAGCGCTCATCGGACGCCGATCATCGCACAGCGCGGGGGAAGAGCCTGCAATCCCGGCTGGACCCCCTGAGCGGCGTCGAGCCGCCGTCCAGGCGAAAGAAGCGGCTGCAGCAGCCGCTGCCCGCCCGCGCCGGGAACGATGCGCGAGGTCGCCGGCGACGGCGAGTACGGGGGCTTCTACGCCCGGGACGGACGAGGACGTCCTCCGGCCGGTGCTGAGCCCTCGCGCGGCAGCCCGTGGACCGTTAAAGTCTTGTTAATGCCGATGCTGCACGGCTGCGCCTTCCCGGGGTGCTCGACGTTCACTCTGAGTACGTACTGTGTCGAGCACGAGCTGCTCGTACGGGCCGTCAAGGAGTCCGAGCGCGCGCACGCCGCGGACGCCGCGCTTGCCGCCGACGCGGCGCTCACCGCCGACGCCGCCCTGACGGCGACGGCCCCCGATCCGGCCGGCTAGGTCGCTCCCCCGCTACGCGGGTGAAGCGGGAGAGGCGGACGTCTCCGCGACGTCGAGAGGCTTGACGACCTCGGCGAAGTGGCAAGCGGTCGGGTGGCCCGTGCCGCGGTCGACGAGCTCCGGCTCCTCCTCGGCGCAGATCGCCTGCGCCTTCCAGCAGCGCGTCCGGAAGCGGCAACCCGAAGGCGGGTTGGCCGGGCTCGGCACGTCACCCTCGAGCACGATCCGCTTGCGCTTTCCGCGCTGACCCGGCTCCTCGATCGGCACCGCCGACAGCAGCGCCTGCGTGTACGGATGCGAGGCGCGCTCGTAGATGTCGTGCTTCGTGCCGAGCTCGACGACCTTCCCGAGGTACATCACCGCTACGCGGTCGGAAACGTGCCGCACGACCTAATGGTCGTCCGCGACGAAGATGTACGTCAGCCCGAAGTCGCGCTGCAGCGACTCGAGCAGGTTGACGACCTGTGCCCGGATCGAGACGTCGAGCGCCGAGACCGGCTCGTCGAGGATGATGAGCTGCGGGTTGAGCGCGAGAGCGCGCGCAATGCCGATCCGCTGCCGCTGGCCGCCCGAGAACTCGTGCGGGAAGCGATTCGCATGCTCGGGCGAAAGCCCGACCGTCCGCAGCAGCTCGTCCATCCGGGCGCGGCCCTGGTTGCCCTTGTATTGACCGTGGATGCGGAGGGGCTCGCCGACGATGTCGCGGACGGTCATGCGCGGATTGAGCGACGCGTACGGGTCCTGGAAGACGATCTGCATCTCCCGGCGGACCTCGCGCATCTGGCGCCGACTCAACCCGGTGATGTCGCGCCCGTTGAGGATGATCTTCCCGGAGGTCGGCTCGGTCAGCTTGATCAGCGTGCGCGAGAGGGTCGTCTTACCGCAGCCGGACTCGCCGACGAGCCCGAGCGTCTCGCCCGCGAGCAACGACAGGTCGACGCCGTCCACGGCGTGGATGTGGCCGACCGTGCGCTTGAAGAGGCCGGCATGAATCGGGAAGTACTTGACGAGCTGCTCGACGCGGAGGATCTCCTCGCCGGACTCTGCGCGCTCGTGAACGCTCTCGGCCGGGACCGCGCTCATGCGACCGCTTGCGAGTACTTGGACTCGTAACCGATCAGCTCTTCCGAGAAGTGACACGCGCTCGCGTGCCCGGAGCCGTCGACCGCCGTAAGAGGCGGCACCTCCTCGCGGCAGCGCTCGCGCGCGAGAAAGCAGCGCGGATGGAACGGGCAGCCCGGAGGAAGATTGATCAGCGACGGCGGAGCCCCCTGGATCGGCTCGAGCCAGTCCTCGTCCTCGGTCACCTTCGGCAGGCTGTTCATGAGCCCGATCGTGTACGGGTGCCGCGGCTTCTGGAAGATCGTCATGACGTCGCCGCTCTCCACGATGTGCCCCGCATACATCACGAGCACGCGGTCGCACATCTCCGCGACGATTCCCAGGTCGTGCGTGATCAGGATCGTGGCCGCTTCCGTCTCGGCCTGCACCTTCTTCAGCACCTCGAGCACCTGGGCCTGGATCGTCACGTCGAGCGCGGTCGTCGGCTCGTCGGCGATCAGGAGCGACGGCGAGTTGGCCATCGCCATCGCGATCATCGCGCGCTGCCGCATGCCGCCCGAGAACTCGTGCGGATACTGGTGGTAGCGCTGCGCTGCGTTGGGAACCCCTACGAGGTTCAAGAGATCGACGACGCGGGCCTTCACGGCGTCCTTCTTCTGGTCCGGGAAGTGCGTCTTGATCGCCTCGCCGAGCTGGAAGCCGATCGTCAGCACGGGGTTGAGCGACGTCATCGGATCCTGGAAGATCATCGCCACCTCCTTGCCACGGAGCTCGCGCAGCTCGCGCTTCTTGAGCTTCAGGAGGTCGCGGCCCTTGAACATGGCCTCGCCGTTGACGATCTTGCCCGGCGGCTGCGGGATCAGTCCGAGCAGCGCCATGGTCGACACGCTCTTTCCGGACCCGGACTCGCCCACGATGCCGAGGATCTCCCCGGGGAACAAGTCGTAGGTGACCTCGTCGACCGCATGGACGACCCCGTCCTCGGTGGTGAACTCGACGGCGAGATTATGGATCGAGAGCAGCGGCTCAGGCACGGACACGCCTCTGCGTCGGATCGAGCGCGTCACGCAGGCCGTCGCCGACGAAGTTCACGCAGAGGACGATGAGGACGATCGTCAGTCCCGGGAAGACGGTGATCCACCACGCCTGCGGGTTCGTCTCACCGTCGGCGACGAGCACGCCGAGCGACGGCGTCGGCGGCCTGATTCCGAAGCCCAGGAAGGAGAGCGCCGCCTCGGTCAGAATCGCCGCCGCGACGGCGAGCGTCCCGTTCACCACCACCGGTCCCATGGTGTTGGGGAGGATGTGGCGGAACATGATCCGCAGGTCACCCGCGCCCGAGGCCTTCGCCGCTTCGACGTACTCCTTCTCACGCAGCGAGAGGAAGATGCCGCGCACGATGCGCGCGAGGCCCGTCCAGAAGAAGAGCGCGAGGATGATCGAAATGCGCCACTGGGTGCCTCCGCCGAACAGCTTGGAGCACACGAGCAGGATCGCGAGCGCCGGCAGCGTCAAGACGAGGTCGGTGATGCGCATGAGCACGTTGTCGGACCAGCCTCTGTAGTAACCCGCGACGGCGCCGACGACGAGGCCGATGATCGACGAGACGATCGCGACGAAGATTCCGACCTCGAAGGACGTACGGATGCCCCAGATCACGCGGCTGAAGTAGTCCCGCCCGAGCTCGTCCGTGCCGAAGTAGTGCTTGCCGACCGTCGTAGGCCCGATCAGCAGGTGGTTGAAGTCGAGCGCCTCGTACGAGTACGGCGCGATGTAGTTCGCGAACACACCGACGGCGAAGATGGCAACCAGGAGCACCAGGCTCACGACCGCCAGCTTGTGGCGGAAGAAGCGGCTGCGCGCGTACGACCACTGGCTGCGAACCTTGAGCTCGAGGCCTGCCGCGACGGTGGCGTCGATCCCCGCTCCGGAAGGGACCACACCCGGGTCGCCGGCTGGAATCGGCGGCCCGATCGGAGGAGTGCTCCGCGTGGCCGGCGACTCAGTCATAGCGGATGCGCGGGTCGAGGAAGCCGTAGAGGATGTCGGCGATCAGGTTGAACAGGATGATCGCGACCGCGGTGATCGTCAGGTACGCCATCACCGCGTAGATGTCCAGCGACCCCAGCTTCTGCAGGAAGTAGAAGCCGAAGCCGTCCAGCGTGAACACCTGCTCGGTGATGATCGCGCCGCCGAACACCGCGCCGATGTTGAGTGCAGCCACCGTCGTGATCGGGATCAGCGCGTTTCGGAAGACGTGCCCCATGATCACCCGCCACTCGGGCAGCCCCTTCGCGCGCGCCGTACGGACGTAGTCCGTGTTGAGGACGTCGAGCATCGAGGCGCGCATGTAGCGGCTGTAGACGGCGAAGCTGATGAGGGCGAGCACCATCACGGGCAGCGCGATGTGCTGCAACCGGTCGAGCGACCACGTCGAGTAGTTGCCCGGCGAGTTCAGGCCTGACGTGTAGAAGATCCGGATGTTCCAGTGCAGATAGATGTCGACGAAGAGGATCTGCACCAGCAGCGCGAGCCAGAAGATCGGCATCGCAAAGCCGAGGAAGCTGAACGACGTGGAGACGTAGTCGAACGTCGAGTACTGCCGGATCGCAGAGATGATGCCGATGATGATCCCGAGGACCATCGCGAGCAGCTCGGCGACGAGCACGACCTGGAGCGTGTGCCCGAGCGTCCGGGTCACGTCCGGCCAGATCGGCTGGAGGGTGATCAGCGAGTTGCCGAACTTGTGCTCGAAGACGCTCTGGAGCCAGTAGAAGTAGCGCACGACGACCGGCTTGTTCAGGTGGTACTGGATGTACAGCTGGTGCAGCGTGTGCTGCGACATTCCGCGCTGGATCCGGAGCTGGCCGAGCGGGTCGCCCCCGTAGGAGACGGCGACGAAGCTCACGAACGTCGAAACGAAGAGGACGGGGATGCTGTAGAGGATGCGCCGCGTGATGTAGGTGAGCACGACTGGTGTCCTTGAGCCGGTGGGGACTTCGAGACGATTGTACGACCCGTGCCCGCCGGGGGCGGGCACGGGTCGTTCGGATTGGCCGATTCTAGAGCCGACCGCTCCTTACTGCTAGCTCCACTTCCACTGCTCGATGTTCCACGTGAACCCGGCAGCGGGGTTGTTGACGATGTTCTTGAGCCCACTCCGGTACGTGATGATGTCCGGAAGCGCGTACAGCGGGATCGCCGGCACGTCATTCGACATGAGCTTGTCGGCGTTGATGAAGTCCTGGTTCCGCTTGCCCGCGTTGAGCTGGGTCTTCGTCTTGTTCAGGTCCTTCGTGACCTTCTTGTTGCAGTAGTGCAGGAAGTTCTGGCCCTGCCCGCAACCCCAGATGGAGATGAATCCGCCCGGATCGATCGCGCCGCCCCAAGCGAACTCCATCAGGGAGTAGTTACCGGCCGAGAGAACCGTGTCGCCGAACATGACGTTCGTCGGCATCAGGTTGTCGGTCAGGTTGATGCCGATCGCCGCGAGGTTCGACTTGAAGACCTCGTAGCTCTCGACGCGGCGAGCGTTGTCCGACGCCGTCGTGAACGGGAACGTGGCCTGATGGCCAGCGCACGTGTAGAAGCTCTTGTTCCCAGGCGTGTACTTGCTCGGACCGCCCTTGCAACCGTGCTTCTTGAGCAGCGCGATCGCCTTCTTCGGAGAGTAGTTCCACTTGTTGAAGTAGTTCTTGTAGCGGCTGTCCGACTGGAAGACGAGCAGGCTGTTCAGCGGCTTGAGGCCAGGAGCGATCTGGCCGAACACGGCCTTGATCAGAGCCTGCCGGTTGAGACCCAGCATGATCGCCTGGCGCATCCACGCGTCACGCGCGAGCGGGTTCGTCTGATGCGGACCCTGCTCGATGTCGATGTGCTCCAGGTAGTTGCCCGGGGCGACGTGATAGTGGATGCCCTTGACGTGCGTGATGCTCGAAAGAGCCGGCGTCGGCTGCGGAGCGGCCGCGTCGACCTCACCGCTGCGGATCGCCTGCACCTCGGAGTCCGTCTGGGTGAACAGCTTGAAGTTGACGGTCGAGATCGACGGCTTGTGGCCGTACCAATCCGGGTTCGCCTTCAGCGTGACGCCCTGACCCTTGGTGTAGTTCGTCATCAGGTACGGGCCGTCGGAAACCGGCTTGCCGTTGGCGCCGCAGACGCACTTGGCCCACATCGTGTTCCAGTCGAGCCCCTTGACGGCGGCCGACGGGTAGATGAAGCCGAGCAGGTCGCGGTAGTCGGCGAACGGACCGCACGGAGCGTCCGCAGTGCAACCCTTCGTCTTCCAGTAGAAGGTAACGGTCTTCAGGCCCTTGTGGGTCATCCGGCCGATCTGGTTGACACCGACGTTGCTGGCGACGTCGTTCTTCGGGTTGTTGAGCGCCTGGACGGTGTAGAAGAAGTCCTTGTACGTCACCGGGACCTTCTTGCCGCCGTAGTTCCAGTTCGCGTTCTTCCGGATGGTGTACCGGATGAACTTCTTGTTGATGACGGTCTTCGTCACGAGGTCGTACTTGTACTGGTACTTGCTGGTGACCTCGTACGGGCCGCGGAGAATCCCGTTCTCGACCCACGTCGCCCACGCAAGCGTGCTCGACGCCTGGTTGACGTTCCAGGTGCCGGCGAGATCCTGCTCCATCGCGACTGTGATGGTCTTCTTCGCCTCCCGAGCAGCAGGCGTCCGCGGCGTCTGCGCCCACGACTTCGCAAACGGCTGGACGGTGCCGGGCGCAGCGGCCGCGGCTTTGTGGCCCGTCGCGGCTGCCGAGCCCGCAACCGCCAGTACGGCGGCGGCGGCTGCCGCGAGGAACCAGATCCGTCTATGCATTGATGATTCCCTCCGTTGGTCTGCGCCGGGAGTCTCGGGACGGCGGCGCCAGCTCACTCCGACGCTCTTCGGAGCGTCCGTCACGTGCTATAGACGATGAGGGGTCCGCTTAGTTAGAGCAGTGCCCGGAATCGAAAGAGCGCGCTAGAGCGGCTGCACGGGCCACCGCGCCGTGACCGGCGAGGAGGCGCCCGGAATCAGGAAGTCGAGCGGGCGCGGGTACGCCGACAGGCTGAGGACCGTGTCGTACTGGACCTTCGAACGAGTTGTCCGCGCATGCGGCGAGCTCGCTGTTACGTGCTGACGGCCGGGAGCGAAGAACATCGTCGCGACGACGGCCGCCGCCGACGCGAGAGCGACCGCGGAGCTCACGGTCCACCTGCGTCCGCGCCGAGGCAGCAGCAGGCCCTCCGCCGGCGTCTCGAAGGCCGCGTCCCGGAGCCGAAGCGTCACGTCCCGCACCCGGTCGGCCCACGCCGAGCACTCCGGGCAGATCCGCAGGTGGGTCTCGAGGCGGTCGAGCTCGAGCTCGGGCAGCTCTCCATCGAGCTGGACCGAGAGGGACTCGCGCGCGCGCGAGCAGTCTGTTGACGCGAAAGGCACCATGCTCCTCAAATCTTCTGACGGGAGGCTGTCGGGAAAGTTAGATGCCGTGGCGATCGATCGCCAACTGCGCGAACCAGTCGAGCGCTTCGGGGTTCGCGAGCGAGTCGCGGCTCGCGACCTCGCCGGCGGGAGCTCCCATCAGCAGACGCTTCACGGGCACCTCGAGGATCTTCCCCGAGAGCGTGCGCGGGATCTCGGGGGCGGCGAGCACCGCATCGGGAACGTGACGCGGTGAGCAATCCTCCCGGATCCGGCGCCGGATCTCGGACTCGAGCCCGTCGTCGAGCACCGCTCCGTCGCGCAGCACGACGAAGAGCGTCATGCGGCTGCCTTCGCCCGTCGGGACGTCGACGACGAGTGCATCGAGGACGTCGGCGAGCCCCAGCACGCTGCGATACAGCTCGCTCGTCCCCATGCGCACGCCGCCCCGGTTGATCGTCGCATCGGAGCGGCCCGTGATGATCGCGGTGCCCCGGCCGGTGATCTCGATCCAGTCGCCGTGCCGCCAGACGCCCGGAAACGTGGAGAAATAGCTCTCGCGATAGCGCGCCCCGTCCTCGTCTCCCCAGAGGTAGAGAGGCATCGAGGGCATCGGCTCGGTGATGACCAGCTCGCCGACCTCGTCGACGAGCGGGCGGCCGTCCTCGCTCCAGGCCTCGACTTTGGCGCCGAGCGCCCGCGCCTGCAGCTCACCGCGGTAGACGGGGAGCGTCGGAACGCCCCCGACGAACGCGGTGCAGAGGTCCGTGCCGCCGGAGGTGGAGAAGAGCCAGACGTCCTCGCCGAGCGTCTCGCGCACCCAGTCGAAGCCCTCCGGTGCGAGCGGCGAGCCCGTCGAGCCGACACTGTCGAGTTGCGAGAGGTCGCGACCGGCGCGCGGCTCGATCCCGTCCTTCTGGCAGGCGGCGATGTAGCCCGCGCTGGTGCCGAAGCTCGTGATACCCGCCGCGTCGGCGAGATCCCACAGCGTCCCGAGGTCGGGGTACGCCGGGTTCCCGTCGAAGAGGACGATCCCCGCGTCGGAGAGCAGGCCGCCGACGAGGAAGTTCCACATCATCCACCCGGTCGTCGTGAACCAGAAGAGCCGGTCTCCGGCTCGCGCGTCGAGGTGGAGCCGGAGCTTCTTCAGGTGCTCGAGGAGGATGCCGCCCTGGCCGTGGACGATCGCCTTCGGCAGGCCGGTCGTGCCCGAGCTGTAGAGCACCCACAGCGGGTGGTCGAAGGGGAGTTGCGCGAACTCGAGCTCGCCGGGCGCGAGCTCCCAGTCGCCGCCTTCGAGGTACGGGAGCACGAAGGTGCGCTGCACCGTGGGCAGCTGCCCTTGCAGCGCCGCGATCGTCTCGCTCCGGTCGAAGTCCTTGCCGCCGTAGCGGTAGCCGTCGACGGCGAGCAGCACCTTCGGCTCGATCTGGGCGAAGCGGTCGACGACGCTGCGGATCCCGAACTCGGGCGCGCAGCTCGACCACGTGGCCCCGAGGCTCGCGCAGCCGAGGAAGGCCGCGGCCGTCTCCGGGACATTCGGCAGGTAGGCGGCGACACGGTCACCCGCCACGACGCCTGCCTCGCGCAGGGCGCCCGCGACGGCGCCCGCGCGAGCACGCAGCTCACCCCACGTCCACTCGCCGAGCGGACGCAGCTCCGAGGCGTGGCGGATCGCGACCTGGGAGTCGTCACGGCCGCGGAAGACGTGCTCCGCGTAGCTGAGCCGCGCGCCGGGGAACCACTCGGCTCCCGGCATCTGACGCCGGGTGAGCACGCGCTCGTACGGCTCGCTCCCCTCGACCTCGAAGAACTCCCAGATCGACGCCCAGAATCCCTCGAGGTCGTCGACCGACCACTGCCAGAGGCCGGCGTAGTCCTCGAGCCCGAGGTCGCGCGTCTCGTTGAGCCACTGGCGGTACCGCGTGATCGTCGCGGACGCGATCCGCTCGGCGCTCGGCGTCCAGACGATCGGCGGCGTGGTGACCACGCCGCCGATGCTACTGCCGGGCTCTCTACTCCCTGTCTGCCCGCGCCGTCTTCGGCATCGCAGCTCTTCCCTACGTCCCGGCCCGCTGGTTGACCCCCGCCCGGAACATGCCTCCGGTGGCGATCTTCGTCAGGAGCTTGTCGGCCTGCGACTCCTCGTCGAGCGTCTGGTCCATCAGCTCCTTGATGCCGTCGAAGCCGCAATCGTCGGCGAGCTGCCTCGCCGTGCCGTACGCCGCGATCTCGTAGTGCTCGACGCGCTGCGCGGCGCCGATCAACGCGGCGTCCGAGGCCATCGGATCGCCGCCCGTCTGGATCATCTCCTCGCCCTCGGCGATGAGCCCCTTCATCCCCTTGCAGACCTCGGTCGGGCGATGTCGTACGACCCGGCCTTTCTCAACACCGCCTCGACCCGCAGCGGCATCACGTTCATCGACGGCGACGCAGGCATCCTCCGCTACCGCGGCTACCCCATCGAGCAACTCGCCGAGCACGCGAGCTTTCTCGAGACCGCCTGGCTGCTCTTCGAGGGAGAGCTGCCCACCGGCGAGCAGCTCGAGGCGTGGCAGGAAGAGGTGCGCCACCACACATACGTGCACACGAACGTGACCCGGTTCCTCGACGGCTTCCGCCACGACGCGCACCCGATGGGGATGCTGCTCGGCGCCGTCGCCGCGCTCTCCACCTTCTACCCCGACGCGAAGGAGATCGGCGACGTCGAGAGCCGCCGGCTGCAGCGCGTACGGCTGATCGCGAAGTTCCCGACCATCGCGGCGTGGGTGTTCCGCCACAGCCGGGGACTGCCGTAGGTCTTCCCGCGCAACGACCTCGACTACATCGGGAACTTCGTCAACATGACGTTCGAGATCGGCGGCTGGCACGAGCCGAACCCCGTACTGCAGCGGGCGCTGGAGATCCTCCTCGTCCTCCACGCCGACCACGAGCAGAACGCCTCGACGAACGCCGTGCGCGGCGTCGGCTCGACGCGGGTCGATCCGTTCTCCGCCGTCTCCGCCGGGGTCGCGGCGCTGTACGGGCCGCTGCACGGCAGGGCGAACGAGGCCGTGTTACGCATGCTGGACGAGATCGGCAGCGTCGAGCGCGTGCCCGACTTCATCGAGTCGGTGAAGGCCGGCCATGGGCGGTTGATGGGCTTCGGCCATCGCATCTACAAGAGCTACGACCCGCGCGCGAAGCTGATCAAGCGGGTCGCCGACGACGTCTTCGCCCAGACCGGCCTCAATCCGAAGCTCGAGATCGCGCTGGAGCTGGAGCGGATCGCGCTCGAGGACGACTACTTCGTCTCGCGCGAGCTCTACCCGAACGTCGACTTCTACTCGGGGCTGATCTATCAGGCGATGGGTTATCCGACCGACTACTTCACGGTCTTGTTCGCGCTCGGTCGTCTGCCCGGCTGGCTCGCGCAGTGGGAGGAGATGCTCTCCGACCCCGAGCAGAAGATCGCTCGCCCGCGACAGATCTACACGGGCTCGGACGAGCGCGAGTTCGTCCCGCTCGCGCAGCGCTAGCGGCGCAGCTGCACCTTCCTGCCTTCGCCGGCGGGTGCCGACGTGTGCTCGTGAGCGATCTTCCACGAGCCGTCGCCACCCTTCTCGAGCACCCACGTCAGCCGGTTGTTCATCGAGCGCAGCTCAGAGCCGTCGGGGGACTCGGCCGCGAATGTCGTGAAGGCGCTGACCGCTGCCACGTCGGGGCCGGCCTGTGTGCGGACGTCGTCGAACCTCACGGCCACGACCTCGTCGTCGGCGAGCGATCCGAACCACTCCGTGACCATCCGACGCAACGCGTCCTTGCCGTCGTACGACCACTCGCTCCAGAGATCGAAGTTCCGGACGTCGTCCGCGTACAGGCCGACGAACGCCTCGACGTCCTTCGCGCGCACGGCCGCGGCGTACCTTTCGAGCATCTGCTCCATCGATCACTCCTTCGTCGGTTTCGTTCTCACGACCCCAGGACGAGACGAAACTCATCGGAGAGTGCCTTGCGGTCGTGAGCAGCCATCGGCGTGGCGAGGGCGGCGAGAGCCGGCTCGAGCTGGGCCGGGCGGCGGGGACCGATCACCACCGAGACGCGTTCGTCCGCGAGCAGCCAGGCGAACGCAAGCGTTGCCGGGTCGCCGCGCTGTTCGAGCTTCTCGAGCGCGTCGTAGACGCTGTCGTCCCGCAGGTGCTCGTACGGCCCCGACCGCAGCGTCATCCGCGAGCCGTCCGGCGCCGGTGAGTCGCGGCGGTACTTCCCCGTCAGCCAGCCGCCCATCAGCGGGGAGTGCACCTGGAACCAGACGCCGTGCTCCGCGCAGAGCGGAAGCACTTCGCCCTCCACCTCGCGATCGAGCAGCGAGTACGAGTTCTGCACCGCGGAGAACGAGCCGGCCGCCAATGCCTCCCGCAGCTGAGCGCCGCTGACGTTGCTGAGCCCGTAGGCGCCGATCTTCCCGGCGGCGACGAGCTCCTCGAAGACGCCTGCGAGCTCCGCGGCCGGCACATCCGGATCCGGGGCGTGCGCGAGATAGAGGTCGACGCGTTCGACGCCGAGCCGCTGCAGGCTCGTCTCGATCTGCCGCCGCACGCGCTCAGGCGCGAGACCATGGTCCGCCCCCTCCTGCATCGGGTTGAACGTCTTCGTCGTGAGGCTGAGGCCCTCCGGGCGGCGCGAGCGAGTCCATTCGCCGATGTACGTCTCGCTGCGCCCGCCACCGTACGCGTCGGCGGTGTCGAACCACGCGATGCCGGCCTCCCAGGCGGCGTCCATGAGCTCGAGCGCCTGTTCCAAGGTCTCGCCCTTCTCGAAGAAGGCAGGCGCCGAGCCGATGCCCCCGAAGTTGCCACAGCCGAGGATCACACGGGGGTAGGCTCGCTCCATGGCGACGACCCTATTGGACGTCCAGGCGGTACGGGCCCGCTTCTCCTCGCTGCGCGACGGCGGCTTCGTCTTTCTCGATGCGCCGGGCGGGTCGCAGGTGCCGGACGAGGTCGGAGACGCCATTGCGCGGACGCTGCGCGAGGCGAGCGCGAACATCGGCGCGAACTACGAGACGAGCAAGCGCGTGGAGCGCATCCTCGCGACGGCGCGCGACGACGGAGCCCGCTTCCTCGGGTGCTCGTCCGACGACGTCATCTTCGGCACCAACATGACCTGGCTCGACTTCGCGCTCTCGCGCACGGCGTCGCGCGACTGGAAGGAGGGCGACCGGATCCTCGTCTCGCGCCTCGACCACGACGGCGGGGTGGCACCGTGGGTGGAGCTCGCCGCCGACCGCGGCTTCGAGGTCGAGTGGGTGAACGTGACCGAGGATCTGCGTCTGGACTACGACGACCTCGCGAACCGCCTCGACGAGCGTGTGCGCGTTGTCGCCTGCGTCGCATCGTCGAATGCGGTCGGAACGATCGTCGACGTCGCGCGAGTCTCGGAGCTCGCGCACGAGGTCGGCGCGCTCTGTTGGGTCGATGCCGTCCAGTTCGCCGCACATGAGCCGGTCGACATGCAGGCGCTCGGCTGTGACCTGTTCATCACGTCGTCGTACAAGTTCTGCGGCCCGCACGTCGGGCTCGCCTACGGCCGGCATGACCTGCTCGAGTCGTGGCGCCCGTACAAGGCGCGCCCGGCCGCCTCGGAGCCGGTCGGCCGGCGCTTCGAGGTCGGTACGGCGCCGTACGAGCTCCTCGCAGGCTTCTCCGCGACGATCGCGTACCTCGAGTCGATCGGCGGGATGGAGGCGATCGCCGCGTACGAGGACGAGCTCGGCCGGCGCTTCCTCGACGGTCTCCCGGACGGCGCGACCGTCTACGGACTGCAGACGATGGAGGGCCGGGTCGCCACGTTCCTGATCAACCTCGAGGGCGTCGACGCCACGGACGCCGCGAAGCGCCTCTCGGACGAGGGGTTCGGCGTCTGGGCGCACGACAACTGGTTCTCGCTCGGGCTGCGGGAGAAGCTCCCGTACCGGGACAGCGCGATCCGCGTCGGTCTCATCCACTACAACACGGCGGACGAGATCGACCGGTTCAACGCGGCGCTCGCAGCGCTCTAGTATCTACGAACATATGTTCGTTCTGCACGCGGACGCGGACGCGTTCTTCGCGTCGGTCGAGCAGCGGGACGACCCGCGGCTCCGCGGCCGGCCGGTCATCGTCGGCGGCGGCGTCGTGCTGGCGGCGAGCTACGAGGCGAAGGCGTACGGCATCCGAACGGCGATGGGCGGACGGCAGGCGCGCCGCCTCTGTCCCGAGGCGATCGTCGTCCGGCCGCGCCACGAGGCGTACACGGAGGCGAGCCGTGCGCTGTTCGCCGTGTTCGAGGACACGTCACCGGTCGTCGAGGGACTGTCGATCGACGAGGCGTTCCTCGACGTGCGCGGGATGGAGCGGATCGCGGGCACGCCCGCCGAGATCGCGGTGCGGCTCCGCACCGCGGTGCGCGAGCGGGTCGGGCTCCGAGTCACCGTCGGCGTCGCGCGGACGAAGTTCCTCGCCAAGGTCGCCAGCGGGGTCGCGAAGCCCGACGGCCTGATCGTCGTTCCGCCCGAGCGCGAGCTCGAGTTCCTGCACCCGCTCCCGGTGGAGTGCGTGTGGGGAGTCGGCCCGGCCACCGCGCGGCGCCTCCAGGCGTGGCACGTGCAGACGGTCGGGGAGCTCGCAGCCCTCTCGGAGTCGACGCTCGTCGCGATGCTCGGCCGCGCGGCCGGCCGTCAGCTCAGCGCGCTCGCGCACAACCGCGACTTCCGGCGCGTCGAGCCCGGGCGCCGGCGCGGCTCGATCGGCTCGCAGCGCGCGCTCGGGCGTGGGCGCCACTCTGCGGAAGCGATCGACGCCACTCTCGTGAGCATCGTCGACCGGATCGCGCGTCGCCTGCGCGCTGCGCGGCGGTCCGGCCGGACTGTCGTGCTACGCCTTCGCTTCGGCGACTTCGAGCGTGCGACGCGCTCGCACACGCTCCCGTTCGCCACCGCGAGCACGCAGGCGATCCTCATCACGGCGCGGGCGCTGCTCGCGGCCTCCACACCGCTGATCGAGCGGCGTGGGATCACGCTGATCGGCTGCTCGGTCGCGATGCTCGAGGACGACCGGACCCATCAGCTGCTGCTCGGACCAGAGGAGGCGCTCGATGCGGCCGTAGACGCGATCCGTGATCGCTTCGGCACCGCAGCGATCACCCGGGCCGTGCTGCTCGGGCGCGACCCGGGCTTCTCTATGCCGTTGCTGCCGGACTGATAATTCGGGCGTAGACGGAGGGGTCGATGTTCCCGCCGCTGACGATGCAGACGCAGCGATCGTCCCGGCGCAGCGCGGCCGCGAGCGCGAGCGCACCGGCGCCCTCGGCAACCACGTGGGCACGTGCCGCGAGGAGGCGGACGGCGTCCTCGACCTCCGCGAGCGGCACCGCGACGGCCTCGTCCACGACCTCTCGCGCGCGTTCCCACATCCCGGGCAGCAACGACGGGCCGCCCGCGCCGTCCACCCATGATCCCCGGAACTCGATCTCGCGAGGCTCGCCCGCCGCGAGGGCCGCGGCGAGCGGAGCCCCCGTCTCGGGCTCGGCGGTCACGACCCGAACACCGGGGCGAAGCGCCTTCAACGCGCTCGCGATGCCCGACGTGAGCCCGCCTCCGCCCCAGGGGATGACGACGGTGTCGATCTCCGGCGCGTCCTCCGCAAGCTCGAGGCCGATCGTGCCGTTGCCGGCCATGACCGCCTCGTCGGCGACCGGGTGCACGAAGAACCCGTCGACACCGTCCCGGCCGCGGTCGAGCATCGCCTGCCACCACTCCTCGTGTGTGACCGGCACGACGTCCGCGCCGAGCGCCTCGATCCGGTCGAGTTTCGCGCGCGGGGCGCCGTCGGGACAGATGACGCGCGCCGGCACTCCGGCCTCGCGCGCCGCCCAGGCGACTCCCTGCGCCATGTTTCCGGCACTCGCGGTGACGACGCCGGACGCGAGCTCGGCGACCGACGCCGCCCGGACCGCCGACAACGCTCCGCGCAGCTTGAAGGAGCCGATCGGCTGCAGGCACTCGAGCTTCAGCCATACCCGCTCGTCCGTGCCGAACGAGACGAGCGGCGTGCGGAGGACGTCGTCGCCGATCCGCTCGCGCGCCCGGCGGATCTCGTCGAGCGGGATCAATCCGACTGCTTCGCGAGCTCCGTGAGCTCGGTACGCACCGTCCAGAGCTCCGGGAACATCTTGTGCTTGATCAGCCCGGCGAGGAGCTCGACCGGTGTGCCCTGCGTGCCGACGACGTCCTCGCCGATCACACGGCCGACCATCTTCACGTGCCGGAAACGCCAGACGCCGACCTGCTCGTCCCAGTCGATCAGCGCCTCCGCGAGCTGGTACAGATCCTCGTGCTCGCGGCCCTGCGTGTAGACCTCGAGCAGCGACAGCCCGCGCTCGCGCCGCAACGCGTCGAAGGCGGCATAGACGCCGGGCGAGACCGCCCGTATCCCGCGGAAGCCGGGCGAGTCGAAGCCCGAGCCGTGGCCGAGCACGCGGCGCACCTCCTGGTACTCCCACGGCGACATGAGCTCGAGGTGCTCGAGGAACGAGATGACGTAGCGGACCGCGTGATTCGCGCGCCCGAGCAGCCGCAGCGCCGCGGCGAGGTCGCGCGCCTCGATCAGCCGCGTCGCCTCCTCCACCTCCATCCAGGCGTGCTTGAGGAAGAGCTCCGACGACTGGTGGACGGTCTGGAACAGGAGCTCGTCGCGGTGCACCCACTCGTCTGACGTCTTCTGCAGCGCGAGCAGCTCGTCGGTGCGGAGATAGCGCTCGTAGTCCGAGGCGCCCGCCCCGTCGAGGATGGGAGCGAACTCGTCTTCCCCGCTCCCACCGCCGGCCAAGCCGGCGGCTCCGCTCTCGGGTGGCTCGGTCGAGCCTACGCCGCTGTTCGGAGCGCTCACCAGACCCGCATCTCCAGGTCTGCGAGCGGGACGCCGCCGTCCTTCGTGACGAGCCATGTGTCCTGCATATAGAGGCATTCTCGACCATCGGCCGCGATCGCGTGCGGATGCATCGAGAAGACCATGTTCGCCGAGAGCTGGGTCTCGACTCCCTCGCCGATCCGCGGGTGCTCGATCATCGTCATCCCGATCGAGTGGCCCGTCACGTGTCCGAGGTGGTAGCCGCGCCGCGTGAAGCCCGCCGAGACCGCACGGTGGACGTCGTGAGCGGTAGCGCCCGCGCTGAGCGCCGTCTGCGCAACCTCGTAGTACTCGTCGTACGCCTCGAGCATTCTCTTCACCTCGTCGCTCGGCGCGCCGAGCGCGCGCGAGACCTCGACCCAGTGGCCGCCCGGGCCTGCGATCTCGAGCGACGGAACCGTGAACTCGCCGAAGACCGTGTCGTCGCGCGCGATGGCGAACTCCGCGCCGACCAGCACCATGTTCATCGTCAGCCGGCCGCAACCGCGCTCGACGAACAGCTCTTCGGCGGGCGCGAGGACCTCCGCGGCGGTGCGGCGGGGTGCCCAGGCCTCGCGGAACGCGTGGAAGCCTGCGACGTTGATCTCGACGCTCTCGCGCACGGAGACGAGCTCGGCCTCGGACTTGACCGCGCGGGCGAGGTCGAACTGCTCGTCCCACCGCACGACCTCGGCGGCGTCCGCGAGCGCGCCGTAGTCCCGGACCGTCATCACGTAGTCGAGTCCGTAGACGCCGACGCGGCGACCGCGGAGCCGCTCGGCGAGCCACTCGCCGGGCCGGTCGGCGAAGACCTGCTCGGCGATCTGCGAGTCGCCGTGCTCGCCGACGTACCGCGCCTCGGCCGGGAAGACGATCGCAGGGTCTCCCTCGCGCGGCAGGAGGACGTAGGCGTAGCGGTGGACGATCTGGAAGCCGGAGAGGTAGGTGACGGCGCCCTCGAAGCCCGTGTACTCGGACCCGCAGACGAGTGCCGCGTCGAGCCCGTCCCGCTCAAGCGCCTCGCGCACCCGCGCGTGCCGGGCGGTCAACTCTGCGTCCACGAAGCCTCCACTCCTTTCACGAGCGCCTGGATGGCGGCGTTGAGCGGCGTCGGGACGCCGCCCTCCCGGCCGAAACGGACGATGCCGCCGTTGAGGTAGTCGACCTCCGTCGGCCGCCGCGCATCGACGTCCTGCAGCATCGAGGCCCTGTGGTCGTAGGCGACCTCCGGCTTCGCCGCGTGGTCGATCAGCTCCTCGGGATCGGCATCGAGTTCGATCCCCTGCGCCGCGGACACCGCCTTCCCTTCGTCGACGAGGCCCGTGACGAGCGCGCGCAGGTCCGGGCGCTCGCAGACACGGCCGTGCGTGAGCCCCGTGAGCGCGCCGATCGGGTTCGTCGAGGCGTTGAAGATGACCTTCCGCCACTGCGGCCCGCGCGCGTCCTCGACCGCGCGCGCCGGCATCCCGGAGCGCGTGCACGCGTCGGCCAGGCGTTCCACCTCGTCGATCGGGGTCCGCCCGTCATACGGGCCGAACGTCGTGTCGCCCTTCACGTCCCACTGCACGTGCCCGGGCTCGAGGAGCGTTCCGGCCGGGAAGGTCGTGCCGCGGATCACGCGCTCGACGTGCCGAATGAGCGTCTCCTCGTTGCCCAGGCCGTTCTGGACGGTGGCGACCAAGCCGTCCGCGAAGGCGTGCGCCGTCGCGCCGATCGCCGCCTCGGTGTGCATGGCCTTCGTGGCGACGATGCCGAAGTCGCACGGCGGCAGCTCGGCCGCGTCGGTCGTGCCTCGCGGACGGCCGACGATGTCCCCGGCGCCGGAGAGGCGTAGGCCGTCGCGGTTGATCGCCGCGACGTGTAGCTCGTTGAGGTCGAACGCCCAGACCTCGACGCCGTCGAGGAGTGAGAGGTTCGCCGCGAACAGCGACCCGACGGCCCCACAGCCCACAACCGCGATTCTCACTCCGAGTAGCTCGCCTCCCTCGCCTTGACGAGCCTATAGAGCGCCGTCTGCAACGGGACCGACACTCCGTGCCGTTCCCCCTCGCGCACCAGGGCTCCGTTGATCAGCTCGACCTCGGTCGGCCGGTGCGCCTCGACGTCCTCGAGCATCGAGGGGAAGTGCCGGTGCCCGCGCTGCGTCGCGAGGACGTTCATCTCCCAGGGGTCGTCGTGAAGCTCGACGGCGGCCGCAGCGGCGACCGCCTTCCCCTCGTCGACGAGGTCGCGGACGAGGTTGCCGAGGTCGGACAGCTTCGCCGTCTCGGCGAAGTGGAAGTCGTGCGGGAGTCCGGTCAGCGCAGCGACGCCGTTCACGGTGGCGTTGAAGATCAGCTTCGACCACTGCGCCGGCCGCAGGTCGGGAAAAGCCTCCGCCTTCAGCCCGCCGGACTCGATCAGCGCCGCGACGCTCCGGGCATCGACCTCCGAGGTCGCGCGATAGGGGCCGATCCAGGTCGCCGTGTCGAGGACGTACTCGACGTGGGCGTCGCCGTGGCGGGTGCCGCTCATGAACGTGACGGCGGAGAGGAGCGGCCAGTCGCCGTGAGCGGCCACGATCTCCTCCGCGCCGAGGCCGTTCTGGATCGTCATCACCGTTGCGCCGGCGAGCGTGCCTTCGAGGCGTCCGGCGAGCGGCTCGAGATCGGTGCTCTTGCAGGCGAGGATCGCGAGCTCGGTGTCCACGGGCAGCGTCGCAGGATCGCGGGTCGCGCCGAGCCGCGCGGTGAAGTCTCCGCGACCGGAGACGCGAAGACCCTGCTCGCGCAGCGCAGCGGCATGCTCCTCACGCCGGGTCAGTACGGTGACGTCGGCGACGCGCGCGAGGTGCGCGGCCAGGAGCGAGCCGATCGAGCCCGCCCCCGCGATGACGACTTTCGTCACGCCTCGACCGCGACCGCCCCGGTCTCCCGCTGGATCACCGGGATCACCTGCTCGGCAAACAGCTCCTGTGCCTTGATCGCCTTCCAGTGCTCGACGCCGCCCGGGTTCGTCGTGATCGCGATCTCGGTCAGCCCTTCGCAGACCTCGATCGTTTCGCGGATCCGCTGGATCACGTCCTCCGGCGTGCCGACCCACACGATGTCGCCGGCGATCATCTCGTCGTACGGCGTCGCTGCGAGCTTCTCCATGATCCCGGCGGCGTAGAAGCCGTAGCCGGCCGCGTTGAGCGCGTCGGCGGGAAGCGGCGGATATTCCGTCAGCGGCGACGCGTTGCCCTCGAGGAAGCCGCGCATGTGCTGCTCCGCCTCGCGCCGCGCCAGATCCGCGTCGTCGTCGATGTAGCAGGCGTGAATCCAGATGATGTCCGGTGTCGTGCCGTACTCGGCGCACTTCGCGCGGTAGAGGTCGAGCTGGTCCTTGAGCGCGGCGTACGGGAGCAGCGGCGGCACCGCGACCGCCCAGCCGTGCTTCGCTGCGAGGTCGTACGTGCGGTCGGAGGTGCCGCCGAGCACCACGCGGAACCTCTGGCCGCTGAAGGGGATGACCTGGCTGTCCTTCACGTTCCAGTACTCGCCCTCGAAGCTCACGACGTCGGAGTGCAGCGCCTCGACGAAGAGGTCGAGCGCCTCCTCGTAGCGCGGCCGCGACGTCTCGTCGAGCGGCATCCCCGCCGGCAGCGGAATCCACCCGTGCCCGCGGCCGACCCCGAACTCGTAGCGGCCGCCGGTGAGCAGCGAGAACTCGTGGATCATGGCCGCGAGCACGAGTGGGTTGTGGTACGGGAGGATGTGGAGCATCGTCCGGAAGTTGATCCGGCGGGTGCGCGCGGCGGCCATCCCGAACAGCCCGAACACGTTCGCGGAGGCGGAGAACTTCGGGAAGAAGAGATGCTCGATCGCCGCGTAGGCGTCGTAGCCGAGCCGGTCGGCGTTCTCGATCTGCTCGAGCACCTCGCCGTAGAGCCGGTCGTACGGCTTCCCGGGCCAGCTCTGGAGCTCGCTGTAGATGCTGAATCTCATGTGGTGGCCCTCGCTTTCTCGAGGTCGGCCACGGGGCGGCGCCGCCGTGGCAGGGAGAACTCGCGACCGCCGGTGATGCCGGCCGGGCGGAGGATGAGCACGACCGCCATCAACACGCCCAGCACGATCTCGGCGGTCCCCGACGGCACCTTCAGGTTCCAGCCGAACACGTCGACGGTGTTCGTCGCGGCGGAGAAGAAGGAGTAGATCCCGTTCAGCGCCAGGGCGCCCACGACCGCGCCGAGCAGGCTCGCGGAGCCGCCGACGACGAGCATCGCGAGCGTGATGAACGTGAGGTCGAGATACAGGCTGCCCACCTGGAGCGGGAGCAGGTGCACGTAGAGGCCGCCGGCGAAGCCGGCGAGTGCCCCGGAGAGGGTGAAGGCGAGCAGTCGCTGCCGGTACGTCGAGATTCCGGCCGCCGCAGCCGCTGCATGATCCTCGCGCGTCGCCCGCAGCATCCGGCCGAACCGGGTGCGCTGATAGACGTAGGCGACCACGACGCAGATGAGCGCACCGACAGCCGCCTGCCACATCCCCGTCGTCTGCGGCACCGACGAGAACGCGTTCAGGCCGGGGCCGATCGACTGCTCGTACGTGAGCACGTTGTAGGTGATCCCGAGCACCGCGAACGTTGCGATCCCGGCGGCCAGCCCGGACAGGCGCATCAGCGCCAGGCCGACGGCGAGGGCGAAGACGGCGCCGACCCCGGCCGCGAGCGCAAGCGACCCGACGTTTCCGACGTTGTGGGCGAGGAGAAAGTGGGAGAGCCCCGGCATCGTGATCTTCTTCTGGCCCTCCGGCACCGTGAGAACTCCCGCCGTCCAGGCGCCGATCGCGACGAAGCTGATCGTCCCGAACGAGAGGACGCCGGAGTTGCCGATGAAGACGTACAACGCGACCACGATCGAGACCTTGATGAGCGTGTCGAGGAAGTACGCCTGGAGGTAGTTCGAGGCCTCGAGGCCGAGAAGCGCGGTCGCGAGCACGAGCAACGCCGGTGCGAGCAGCTCCGGGAGCCGGCGGGCCTGGTTCATACGCGCTCCACCGCGGCGCCGCCGCGGGTGAAGAGCCCGTTTGGCCGAACGAGCAGCACGACGATCACCGCCGCGAAGATGAAGCTCGGCAGGTACTGGCTCTGGTTCGAGGGGAGAATCCCGCCGAGGAGCCCGAACGCGAAGCCGATCGAGAAGCCTCCGAGCGTCGCGGGAATCGGGCGGTTGAGGCCGCCGAGCACGACGCCCATGAGGACGTAGATCGTCTCCGGCAAAGCCCAAGTGCTCGTGATCTGCGGCTGCTCGACGCTGAGCATCACAGCGGCGACCCCGGCGAGCAGCCCCGAGATCAGGACCGCGCCGCCGATCACGCGGTTCGCCCGGACGCCCAGCAACCGAGCCGTCCGAAAGTCCATCGCCGCCGCGCGCATGTGCAGCCCGACCGGCGTCCGCGTGAGCAGCAGCTGGAGCAGGAGAAGGCAGCCGGCTGCGGTAGCGATC
>Ga0335083_10001410_pt1 | contig 33246 bp, 24 predicted proteins | sample Lox_Sample_42_FD_206716 | JGI IMG/M metagenome (GOLD analysis project Ga0335083, IMG submission 206716) | Soil microbial communities from Loxahatchee National Wildlife Refuge, Florida, United States - Lox_Sample_4.2 | ecosystem: Environmental > Terrestrial > Soil > Wetlands | place: USA...
CCCGGCCAAAGCGCCGGGCGTTTTGCATCTGGGCGCCCACAATTGGCCCGCTGGCAGCTGCCCGCATCACTCGGATGAAACAGCCACCTGTTCAGGCAGGCAGCGGCCTCGCCACCACATAGCAAAAATCGCTCTCCAGCACTTTCTGCTCGACCAGCGTCTGCTCGTACAGGAAGATCATCCGCAGGAGCGACGCCTGGACCTCGTCCGTCACGTCGAAGTTGGCCATGACGTGATTGAGCACCAGGTGCAGCAGCGTCCCGCCATACTTGCGAATCTCGAGGATCTCGAAATGCTTCGAGAGCAGGGGAATGATCTGCGACGAGTCCACCGCCTCCGTCGGATCCATCCTGATCATCTCGTCCACCGTCGGGCGCGCGATCGTCGACAGCTCCTCGCCCGAGAACGCGCTGCGGCGCAGCCGCCTCGGCAGCGCCTGCAGGACCCGGTTCGCGAGATCGAGCTGCAGCTCGCTCCACTGGAACCTCGTCGGTCCCACGAATTCGTTGAGCATGAACACGCCCCCGGGCTTGAGCGCGCGGCGCACCTGCCCATAGACGTGGTCGAGGTCCTCGAAGTGATGCAGCGACATCTTCGCGACGGCGAAGTCGTAAGCGCCCGCCGGCAGCTCGAGCCTGTTGATGTCGGCCACCGCGTAGCGAAGGTACTGCGAGAGGTCGTACTTTGCGGCGAGCTCGTTGGCGAGGCGGATCGATTCCGGGCTCGCGTCGTAGGCATCGATCGAGGACGCCGCCTTGAGCCAGATCAGCCCGCGCTCGAGGTTGCCGCCGCCGCAGCCGAGGCTCAGCGCGCGCTCGACCGGCGTGCGGGTCAAGTGCTTGGCGAGAAAGTACTCCAGGTAGTCGTGCGACTTGTCGCCGGAGACTTGCGGGCGGATGTGCTCGACCTCGATGAACTCCCAATCGAGCCAGCCCTTGAGCTCCCTGCTCTCGACCGCCGCGACGGTGCGATCCCAGTGTCCACCGTCGGCCGGCGTGCCCGGGGGCGTGGCCGCCACGGCCGCCGCCTGCGCGTCCACATTGCGCCGCGCGCGCTGCGCGATCCGATGCACGAGCGTGTTGGACAGGTGCTTCTTCACGAAGCGAAAGGCGCCGGGCCTGCGCTTGAGCAGGCCGACGGTGTGGACGATGAAACGATCGGCGATCCGATGCACGGCGATTTTGACCGGGTCACGCGGGCACGCCATTGTAAAGGGTGCGCCTGCTAAACTCGTGAGGCACGGCAGAACCGCCCGCAATGGATACCGAATCCTTCTCGCTCCCCGTTCTCCGCCGCCTGGAAGCCGAGAGCATCCACATACTGCGCGAGGTCGCCGCGGAGTTCGAGCGCCCGGTGATGATGTACTCGGTCGGGAAGGACTCGTCGGTGCTCCTGCGCCTCGCGCAGAGGGCGTTCCACCCGGGACGCATCCCGTTCCCGCTGCTGCACATCGACACGGCGTTCAAGTTCGCCGAGATGTACGCCTTTCGCGATCGCGTATGCGCCGAAGCCGGCGTGGAGCTTCGCGTCCTGCGCAACGAGGTCGCGGTCGCCGGCGGCGCCAATCCGTGGGACCTCGGCACGGTGCGATGCTGCGGTCTTCTCAAGACGCAGGGCCTGCTCGACGCGCTCGCCGCGGGAAACTACGATGCGGTCATCGGCGGGGCGCGGCGCGAAGAGGAGCGTTCGCGCGCCAAGGAGCGAATCTTCTCGTTTCGCGATCGCCACGGCCAATGGGATCCCAAGAGCCAGCGCCCCGAGCTCTGGAACCTCTACAACGGCCGAATCCATCCCGGCGAGAGTATCCGCGCCTTCCCGCTTTCGAACTGGACCGAGCTCGACGTGTGGCGCTACATCGAGCAGGAGGGCATCGAGGTGGTCCCGCTGTATTTCGCGGCGGAGCGCGATGTCGTCACCCGCGGCGGGCAGCTCATTCCGGCCGGCGAGAAGACGCGGCTGATGCCGGGCGAGCGCGTCGAGCGGATGACCGTGCGTTTCCGAACGCTCGGCTGCTATCCCTGCACGGGTGCGGTGGCTTCGCAGGCGCGCACCGTTGCCGAGATCGTCGCCGAGCTTGCGCAGTCGCGTCACTCCGAGCGCGTGACGAGGATCATCGACCACGACCGCGACGGCTCGATGGAGCAGAAGAAGCGCGAGGGCTACTTCTGATGGCCGAGCCCGACCTGCTGCGCTTCACCACGGCCGGCAGCGTGGACGACGGCAAGTCGACGCTGATCGGCCGCCTGCTGCACGACGCCGGCGCCATCCAGCTGGACCAGCTCGATGCGCTGCGAAAGGCGCGCGGCGACGGCGGCGCCTTCGACCTGTCGCTGGTGACCGACGGCCTGCGTGCCGAGCGCGAGCAGGGCATCACCATCGACGTGGCCTACCGCTACTTCGCCACACCCAAGCGTCGTTTCATCATCGCCGACACGCCCGGACACATACAGTACACGCGCAACATGGCGACCGGCGCGTCGACCGCGGATCTCGCCGTGATCCTGATCGACGCGCGCCTCGGGATCCAGACCCAGTCGAAGCGTCACGCGTTCATCGTGTCGCTGCTCGGCGTGCCGCGCGTCGTGGTCACCGTGAACAAGATGGACCTCGTCGGCTACGATCGGTCCGTGTTCGAGCGGATTCGCGAGGAGTACAGCGCCTTTGCGGCGCGGCTGCGATTCACCGATCTCGCCTTCATTCCCGTGAGCGCGCTCGAGGGCGACAACGTCGTCAGCCACAGCGGGCGGATGCCCTGGTTCGACGGCCAGCCGCTCCTGCCGCACCTCGAGTCGGTGTACGTCGCGGGCGACGCCAACCTCGTCGACTTCCGCTTCCCCGTGCAACGCGTGGTGCGGGCCGACGACGACTTCCGCGGCTACGCGGGCCAGGTCGTCTCGGGCGTCGCGCGCGCGGGAGACGAGGTCGTCGTCCTGCCGTCGGGACAGCGTACGCGCATCGCGCGCATCGCCCAGCGGGGGCCGGATCTGCCCGCCGCCTTTCCGCCGCAATCGGTGACCCTTTGCCTCGCCGACGACGTCGACGTGAGCCGCGGCGATCTCATCGCCCATCCGAACAACGTGCCGAGCGTGGAGCGCACGATCGAGGCGATGGCCGTGTGGATGAGCGACGAGCCGCTGAGGGCCGGGCGCGTCTACTTCGTCAAGCACACCACACGGGTGGTGAAGGCCACGTGCAGCGAGATCGTGTACCGCGTGAACCCGGATACGCTGCGCCGCGAGACCGCGGACACACTTGCCCTGAACGAGATCGGCCGCGTCCGCTTCACGCTGTTCCAGCCGCTGTTCGTCGACGAGTATCGCAAGAACCGGGGCACCGGCGCGTTCATCCTCATCGACCCGGCGAGCAACGCGACCGCGGGTGCGGGGATGATCATCGAGCGCAAGGCCACGCGCGGCGAGTACGACGTTGCGGCCGACGGGCAAGTGAGCCGCAACGTGTCGCGGCAGGTGGGCAAGGTGGCCGCGGAGGATCGCGCCCGCGTGCTCGGCCAGCTCCCGCTCACGGTATGGCTCACCGGCCTGTCGGGCTCCGGCAAGTCGACGATCGCCCATGCGCTCGAGCGAAGGCTGATGGACGCCGGCCGCGCATGCTACGTGCTCGACGGCGACAACCTGCGCCACGGCTTGAACCGCGACCTCGGTTTCTCGCCGGAGGCGCGACGGGAGAACGTGCGGCGCGTGGCCGAGATGGCACGGCTCATGAACGACGCCGGCCTCATCGTGATCACGGCGCTCATCTCGCCCTACCGCGAGGACCGCGCCATGGCGCGGCGGATCGTCGGTGACGCGCGCTTCCTCGAAACCTACCTGTCGGCGGACATCGCCGCGTGCGAGCGGCGCGACCCGCGCGGCCTGTACGCGAAAGCGCGCCGCGGCGAGATCGCCGATTTCACCGGCGTAAGCGCGCCCTACGAAGTTCCATCCGATCCGGGCATCGTGCTCGATACCGACGGCGACACCGCCAAAGCCTGCGTCGACGCGCTGTTCGCGGCCATCGAGCGGAAAGTCAAGGCGTGATCGGCGGCTGGCCGTAGGTCGCGAACTTCTCGATCACGACCTGCATCTCGCGCTCGTCGAGCAGCACCGGCTCCCCGACCTGCAGCGCACGCCAGTACATCTCGCAGAGCGTCTCCACTTCGATCGCGAGCGCGAGCGCCTTCGCGAGCGATTCGCCCAGCGCGATCATGCCGTGGTTGGCGAGCAGGCACGCGCGCCGGCCGGCAAGCGCCGCGAGGGCGTGGTCGGAGAGCTCCTGCGTGCCGAACGTCGCGTAGGGCGCGCATCGGATGTCGGAACCGCCGGCCACGGCCACCATGTAGTGGAACGGCGGAATGCCGCGGTGGAGGCAGGCGAGCGAGGTCGCGAACGGCGCGTGCGTGTGCACCACCGCGTTGGCGTCTCCACGACCGCGGTAGATGTCGCGATGGAAACGCCACTCCGACGAGGGGACGCGCCGCCCGCGCGCCTGCCCGTCGAGCGACACGGCGACGATGTCGTCGGGCGCGGTCTCGCCATAGGCGAGCCCGCTCGGCGTGACCAGGAAGCCGTCGAACCCGCCGTCGCGCCAGCGTGCGCTCACGTTGCCCGACTTGCCCCGATTGATCCCGGAGGCGTTCATGGCGACCGCCGTCGAGATCACCGCTTCGCGCAGCGAGGCCTCGGGCGAGAGCGGCTTGCGCATCAGGCTCTTTCCGGGAACATCGCGGCGAGCCACTCCTTCGAGGCGCGGGTGACGCCGCGCTCGGTCACGAGCCCGCTCACGAGGCGCGCCGGGGTGACGTCGAACGCGTAGTTCACGGCCTTGGTGTTGTGCGGGGCAATCGCGACGCGCACGGTCTGCCCGTAGTCGTCGCGGCCGGCCACGCGCAGCACCTCGTCGGGATCGCGCGCCTCGATGGGAATGGCGTCGCCGGACAGCAGCGACCAGTCGATGGTCGGCGACGGCAGCGCGACGTAGAAGGGGACGTTGTTGTCGCGCGCCGCGAGCGCCTTGTCGTAGGTGCCGATCTTGTTGCAGACGTCGCCGTTGCGCGCCACGCGGTCGGCGCCGACGATGACGAGGTCGACATCGCCGCGCTGCAAGAGGAAGCCGCTCGCGCTGTCCGCGACCAGCGTGTGTGGAATGCCCCGCTGGTCGAGCTCCCACGACGTGAGGTTGGCGCCTTGCAGGCGTGGCCGCGTCTCGCTCACCCAGACGTGCAGGGGCAGGCCTTCCGCATGCGCCATGAAAAGCGGCGCGGTGGCCGTGCCCCAGCCGCAGGTCGCGAGCGCGCCGGCATTGCAGTGGGTCATCACGCGCACCGGCCCGGGACGGCGCTGCGCGATGCCGCGCAGCAGCGCAATGCCGTGTCCGCCGATCGCGTGGTTGATCGTGACGTCCTCGGCGGCGATGACGTCGGCCTCGAGCCACGCCGCGTCCGCGCGCGCGGACGGTGCAAGCGGCGCGACCTTCGCCCGCACGCGATCGAGCGCCCAGCGCAGGTTGATCGCGGTTGGACGCGTCGCGTCGAGCGCGGCGTGCGCCTTGGCAAGCGCCTCGTCGGAGGCATCGCGGTCGAGCGCGAGGGCGAGCCCGTACGCGCCGACCGCGCCGATGAGCGGCGCGCCGCGGATCCACATCTTGCGGATGGCGAGCGCGGCCGCTTGGGCGTCGGCGATCTTGACGCGGACGAGCGCGTGCGGGAGCGCGCGCTGGTCGATGACGTCGACGTAGCGGGCCTTCGGCGGATGCACCAGCGCGCGATAAGGCGCCGGGTCCGCGTGCGCGGCAAGTCCGTCACGCTGCATGGCGCTCATTCTAATGAAATTGCGGCGCCTGCTAGAATCTCGCCGCGCCCATGCCCCGCAGTCGCGTCGCCGCTGCCCGCCGGCCGAGATGAATCGATCCGAGTTCGACCGCTTCGCGGACGAGTATTGCTCGCTCCACCGGGAGAATATCGCCGCGTCGGGCGAGGCGCCCGAGTATTTCGCGGATTACAAGATGAAGGATCTGGCGCGCCTGGTCCGTCGCTCCGGCGCCGCGGCGGCCCCAATCCGCGTGCTCGACTTCGGGGCTGGCGTCGGCACCTCGGTCCCGTTCTTCCGGCGCCGTCTTCCCGACGCTTCGCTCACGTGCGTCGACGTGTCCCTGCGCAGCCTTCGGATCGGGATCGGCCGCTTCCCGCGCGACGCGGCCTTCGTGGCCTTCGACGGAGCGCGCCTGCCCTTCGCGAACGGGAGCTTCGACTGCGCTTTTGCCGCCTGCGTCTTTCACCACATCGCGGCGAGCGAGCATGTGCCGCTGCTGGCCGAGATCCGCCGCGTGCTGCGGCCCGGAGGCCGCGTCATGGTGTACGAGCACAACCCGCTCAATCCGCTGACACGCAGCGCGGTAGACCGTTGCCCGTTCGACGAGCACGCGGTGCTGATCGGGGCGCCCGCGCTTCGCTCCAGCGTGGAGCGCGCGGGCTTCACCGATGCACGCGTCCGGTACCGGGTGTTCTTCCCGAGGGCGCTCGCGTTGCTGCGGCCGATGGAAGGCTCGCTCGGATGGCTTCCCTTCGGCGCTCAGTACTACGTGCGCGCCGAGGCGTGACGGCTATTTGAGCACCTGCACGAGGTTGTTGAAGTCGTCGGTCCACACGCGCCAGTCGCGGCGCGCGTTGATGGCGGTCCCCGCCTCCTTGAGCTTGGGATCGTCGAGGCGGTTGGGGCCCTTGGCCACGAGCACCCAGCTCGACGAGTTCGCGAGCGGAAGCGCGCCGTCGTCGCTGATCCAGAGCGTGCGCAGGCCGAGCTCGTTGGCGATGCCCTCCACCACCGGCACGAGGTCGAGGTAGCGGTTGGTGACGTGGAACGCGATCACGCCGTCCGGCTTCATGTGCCGCAGGTAGACCTGCATCGCCTCCTTCGTGATGAGGTGGACGGGAATCGCGTCGCTCGAGAAGGCGTCGATGGCGAGCACGTCGAAATGCTCCGGCGGCTCGCGCTCCAGGCTCAAGCGCGCGTCGCCGAGCGCGATCTCGATCGTCGCGTCGCTGTCGGCAAGATAGGAGAAGTCGCGTCGGCTGATGGCGATCACGCCCGGGTTGATGTCGTAGAAGCGATAGACGTCGCCCTTGGCGCCGTAGGTGGCGATCGTGCCCGTGCCGAGGCCGATGACGCCGACCTTGAGCGGATCCTTGCGCGGGTGCAGCGACTCGATGAGGCGGCCGATGCCGGAATTCTGCGAGTAGTAGGTCGTCGCCTCGCGCTTGAGATCCGGGCGCAGGTACTGCTTGCCGTGCATGATGTTGCCGTGGACGAGCGAGCGATGCTTGCCGTTGCCCTCGTCTTCGCCCGATTCCTGCACGCGCAGCACGCCGTAGAAGTTTCTGCTGGCGACGATCACGGTGTCGTAGAACTCGAGGATGCCCCACACGCCGCAGCCGACGGTCGACACCAAGGCGGCAATGGCGAGCGCCGGATAGACCAGGGGCTCGCGCCGCGACTGCCAGAGCAGGAGGAAGGCGCAGAGCACGAGCACGCCCGGAAGCTCGAAATCCGCCGGCAGCACCATCGGCGCCAGGACGCCCACCACCGCCGAGCCGATCGCGCCCCCCAGCGACACCATGAGGTAGAAGCGGGTCAGGTAGGCGGGTGCGGGCTTGAGCCGCACGAGCTCGCCGTGGCAGAACATGCATGCCAGGAAGAGCCCGATGCAGAACACGCTCATCTGGATCGCGAGCTCGTGCGTGACGTTGGAGTCGGCGAGCGACCACGCCATGACTCCGAGCGCCGCGGACAGCATCGCGAGGAAGAGGTCGCGCTTGTACCACCCCTTGCCGTCGAAGCACAGGATGAAGGTGAGCAGATAGATCGTGAGCGGAACGATCCACAAGAGCGGCACCGAGGCGACGTTCTGGGTGATGTGGTTGCTCACCGCGAGCAGAAGCAGCGATCCCGTGCCGGCGAGCGTGCACCACAGGACCTGCCGCGCGAGCGTCGGCGGGCGCTCCGTCGTCACGGTGGCCGCCTCGCCCGCAAGCGCGTCGCGCCATGCGCCCTTGAGGCTTGCGAACGCCGCCGCCGCCGCGAGCAGCGCGAACAGCGCATACGCCGCGGACCAGCTCCATGCCTGCACGCGAGTGGCGATCCACGGCTCGAGCAGCAGCGGGTAGCCGAGCAGGGCGAGCAGCGAGGCGAGATTGGAGAGCGCGAACAGCCGGTACGGGTTGCCCCTGGGAAAGCGCCGCGCAAACCATGCCTGCACCAGCGGGCTCGTCGTGGACAGCAGGAAGTAAGGCAGACCTATCGTGACCGCCAGCAGGCCCAGGATCTGGACGATCGGGTTCTCGCTGCCCGATGGCTTCCAGTAGGCGCCGGGCACGATCGGCAGCGCGACGAGGCTCGCCGCCAGCAGCGCAACGTGCAGGCCCACTTGCGTGCGCGGGCGCAGGCGGCGCACCACGAAATCGGCGTACGCGTAGCCCAGGAGCAGCGCGGTCTGGAAGAAGACGAGGCACGTGGCCCACACCGAGGCCGAGCCGCCGAACCACGGCAGGATCTGCTTTGCGACGATGGGCTGGACCAGGAAGAGCAGGAACGCGGAAGCGAAGATCGTCAGGGCGAAAAGCGGCATCGGAAGTCTGGATCCGCGCGGGCGGGCGTTCGGGGGACGCGCGCATTGTATAGGGACAAAGCCGCGGCAACGTGTTGCGCGGGGCGCCTGATACCATGGAACGATGACTGCGTTCGCGAGACCGCTTCTCGACGAGGACAATGCGGCGTTCGTCCAGAGCGGCGTCTCTGTCGTAGCCGCTTCGCGCGGGGCGGACCTCGTGCCTTCGATCGCGCGCGTGTCCGGGTCCAGGGTCTCCGCAGATCGGCGCGCCGTCAGCGTCTACCTGTCGCACAGCCAGGCACTCGAGCTCGTCGACGACGTACGCGCCAAGAGGCCCGCCTCACTTGGGCGGCGTGCGATCGAATTGTCGGCAAGAGGGGCGCGGCCCGTTGCTAAATGATCCTCAGCCAACCCTAAGAATTTCTTAACCGGCGGTCGCCGGCGCCTGCGCGTGTGCCGCGGACCAGCGCCGGGCGAAAGCCTGCCAGGCGAGGACCGTGAAGACGACGACGAGCGGGGCGAGGTGCAGCGTGGCGCGGTTGACGGTCGTCTGGTCCGAGATATAGAAGCTCGCGGTCGTGAAGCCGAACACGACGAACAGGAAGATGAGGCCGCCCGCCACGATCGTCGTGAGCGGAGCGAGCGCAGGCGACAGAAGCGAGCGCCAGGCGAGCAGCGCAGCGGCGATCGCGCCGTACCACAGGACGTGCCAGTTGCCGAGCAGGAAGTAGCTCTCGGCGAGGTCGGTCCAGGCGGGCGCGTAGTTGAGCGCGAGATCGTAGTTGAAGATGCGGAACTTGAACCGCGCCAGGGCGACCAGGACGAGCAGCGCGAGCGCGAAGCCCGCGAACGCGATGCGAACCCCGTGCCGCGGCCAGCGCGCCACGATGAATCCGGGCACGAGTGTCGCCGCCCAGAACCATCCGGGGTTCTTGACCTGCGTGCACGCCACCGCGAGCAGGAGCGCGCACGCGACGTCGGACAGGGCGCGCCGGTCGATCCAGCGCAAGAGCGCGAGCGCGGCGGTCGTGTAATACGCCGCCATCGGCAGGTCGGCGTAGCCCGCGAGCGCGACGTGGACATTGGCGAGCGGCAGCGACGCCACCAGGAACGCCCCCACCATCGAGGCGAGCGCGCCGGCGCGCAGCGAGCGCAGGCCGCCGTAGACGGTGAGCGTCAATGCGACGCCGATGCACCACCACGGGCCGTTCATGAGGGTGTCGTCCCAGCGGCCGAGCACGAGGCAGCTCCACACCTGCAGGAGCGGCATCGTCGGCGGGTACTCGGGCGAGGCGTCGAAGTACGCCGCTCCCTGCGCCGCGAGCCACGCGTCCTGCCGCACGAAGGGCGCGATGCGGCCGAGTTCGTACCACACGCGCGCCTTGGTGGCCCACTGCGTCCACGCGTCCCACGGGTACAGCGGGCGCGACAGCATCTCGATGCCGAGCATCGCGAAGCGCAGGGCGATCCATGCGAGCATGACGTAGAAGAGCACGCGCGATGCGCCGTCGAGATCGAGACCCAGGTCGCGCGTCCGTGGCTCGGATCGGTTGCGCTTCCAAACGATCGCGGTGAGCGCGGCCGCGACCGCGGCCAGCGGCAGCGCGACGATCCATACGCTGAAAGCAACGCCGGCGAGCGAAACCACGCGCATCCACACCGTGAGCAGGAAGGCGCCGGCGAGATAGCCGGCACCGATGGTCCACGCTGCCGCGCCTGGGCGGTCGGCCAGTCTGCGGCGAAGCACCAGCAGGAGCGCGACACCTAGCCACCAGGGGAGGAGCGCCGCGACGAGGAGGGCGAGAGCGTCCATCTACAGAACCTTCAGAAGCGCGGCGCCCGGCTCGACGAGCACGGCTTCCGCGGAGATTGGGTCGCCGCCCTCGATGCGGAGCTTCTTCTCTTCGGCGTTGTACTGGAGGCCGCGGCGGTGATAGACGAGCAGGTAGTCGCCGGGCTTGAGCGACGACGCCTTCGGCAGCGTGTCGCGGAACGGATCGAACAGCACGTTGTGCGGATAGAGGTGATACGCGCCGCGGCCGCGGAAGTAAGCGGCGTCGGCGACGACGAACACGCGCACGGGCGTTGCGGGCAGTTTGGCTCGCGCCTTTTCGACGAAGGCGAAGAGCGGACCGTCTTCGGCGGCGAGGTGACGCTCGCGCCAATCCTTGCCGCCGTAGCGTGCGCGGGTGTCGGCGAGCTGGTGCGCGAGGTTCGCGGCCCATTGCGCGTCGAGCAGGGCCCACGCGACGACGAAGAGCGCGGCGATGGCCGCCGGCAGCGCCGCGAGCCGATGTTTGCGCCACGCGAGCGCGCCCCAGCCCGCGGCCGCGATGACCAGCGCGATCACGAGCAGGGTAGGCAGCGGCAGCTCCTGCACTTCGGCCCCGCCGGTAACGGTGTTGATCGACGACCCGGACCACGGCTCGTACGCGAACCATTCGCGAAAGCGGTCGGCGATCTGGCCCTTGGCGCCGCCCGGCTTCACCTCCACGCCGACGATGTGCGGAGGCTCCGCGATCGGCCCGCGCACGGCGAGCGCGATGCCGGTGATGCGCCCCACCCAGTCCGCGTTCTTCGCGAGCACGATCGGCGCGAGGCGGCCCGCGACCACGCTCACCGGCACCGAGTTGATCTTGCTCGGCGCATAGTCGGTCCGCCACAGGAAGCGCACGTCGGCGTCCTCGGCGAAGCCGAAGCCCGTCCACGCCACGATCGGGTAATCGGCAGAACGGAAGTCGGTGTTCGCCCGAATCACCGCCGTGCCCGAAGCGTCGACGGCCGTGATCGCGATCGCGTCGCCGTCGAGCGTGCCGGCGCCCGCGACGGCGGCGAGCGCGCGCGCGCCGTAGGATTGCGTCGTCGCCGACGGGAACCACGCGCCGGGCACGCTCGCGACGAGGTAGACCGCCACGCACGCGACGAACGCCGCCGCGAACCACGCGAGCGCGCTCATCGCGAAGGGTCGCGGGGAGGTTGGTGCCGGTGGTTGCGTCTCGGCGGCGGGCGCCGCCGGCGCTAGCGCGCGTTGTGGCTCGTCAGGATGTGCCAAAGCGTGAGCACCAGGATGCGCAGATCGAACCACAGCGACCAGTTGTCGATGTAGTACAGGTCGTATTGTATCCGCTGCGTGAGGTCGCTGTCCCCGCGCAGGTCGTTCACCTGCGCCCAGCCGCTGATGCCCGCCTTCACGAGGTGCTTCTGCATGTAGCCCGGGATTTGCTGGCGGAAGCGCTCGACGAACTCCGGCCGCTCCGGCCGCGGGCCGACGAGCGACATCTCGCCCTTCAGCACGTTGATGAACTGCGGCAGCTCGTCGAGGCTCGTGCGCCGGAGCAGCGCGCCGAACGGCGTGGCGCGAGCTTCCCCGCGGCGCACCCACACCGGGCCGCTCGCGGCCTCGGCGTCGACCGGCATGGTGCGGAACTTGAGCATGCGGAAGCGCTCGCCGTTCCACGTCACGCGCTCCTGCCTGTAGAGGACGGGCCCGGGCGACGAGAGCTTGACGCCGGCCGCGATGAGCAGCATGAACGGCGCGGCGATGACGAGCAGAAGGCTCGCGAGCGCGTAGTCCTCGATCGCCTTCACCACGCGGTTGATGCCCGACATCGGCGTCTCGGTGAGCGAGATCACGGGCAGGCCGGCGACGTCGGACATCGAATGGTTCAGGAGGTGGAAGCTGTAGATGTCGGGCACGAAGCGGATCTCCACCGGGTACTCGCGAAGCATCGTGAGGACGCCGCGGATGCGCCCTTCCGCCCGCAGCGGCAGGGCGATCCACACCTGGTCGATGCCGCCGGCGGCGACGTCGGCGCGCAGCCGCTCGTCGATCGGCAGCACCGCGTGCTCGAGCATGGTCGTGCCCGCCTTCGTCGTGTCGTCGTCGTAGTACGCGCGAACGGAAAGGCCCGCCCATGGGGAGCCCGCGAGGCGCGCGCCGACCGTGCGGCCGAGGGTGCCGGCCCCGACGATGGCGATGTGGCGCTGGTTGAGGCCGCGCAGGCGCAGCGCGCGCAGCCCCAGCCGGATGGTCACGCGAAGGCCGGTGGTGAGCAGGAAGCCCGCGACGAGCCACACCGTGACCCACACCCGCGAGTACGTCTCGCCCATCTTGGTCGCGAACATGCCGAAGCCGGTGATCGCCGCGAGCAGCAGCCATGCGAGCGCGAGGCGGCGCAGCTCGTCGGCCATCCCGGCGCCGCGCTGCGGCTGGTAAAGCTCGAACAGTGGAAACACGGCGGCGAGCGCGAGCGCGCCGACGGCGAGGAACAGCAGGTAGTGGTCCGGCGGCGACCAGGACCCGAGGTACGCGCGGTACGCCACGAAGCCGGTGGCGATGGTCAGCGCCGGGTCGCAGATGCGCAGGATCGCCGCGAACAGCGTGGCGTGGGGCTTCAGGACGCTGCGGGCCATGGGGCGCGATTATCCCCCGCCGCCTTGCGCGCGCCCCACGCACGCTCGACAAGCGCCGTGTAATCCGCCGTGAAGCGGGGCGCGGCGAACGCGAGCGCCTGCGCGCGGCAATCGGCGGGATCGGGCCCCGGCACGAGCGCCTCGAAGCGGCGCACGGCATCGGCGATGGCCTCGGCGGACTGGGTGTCGAAGAACAAGCCGGTGGCGCCGTCGCGCACCGTTTCGCGCGCGCCGCCGCGGCCGTAGACGATTACGGGCGTGCCGCAGGCCTGTGCCTCCACCGGGAGAATGCCGAAGTCCTCTTCCGCGGCGAACACGAAGGCGCGCGCGCCGCGGAGCAGGTCGCGCATGCGCTCGCGCGAGACGAGCCCCATCCACTGCGCGTTGCCGCCCATCGCGGCGCGGATGCGCGCCCCCTCGGGTCCATCGCCGGCGATCACGAGGCGGTGCTCGGGTAGCGCTCGAAACGCCGCCGCGACGAGTTCGCCGCGCTTGTACGGGACCCAGCGCGACGCGGCGAGGTAATAGTCGCGCGCGGGCGCCGGCGCAGCGGGCGTGAAGAAGTCGGTGTCGACCGGCGGCGGGATGACCGTCGCATCGCGCCCGTAGCAGCGGGCGATGCGCCCGCGCACGTAGCTCGAGTTGGCGACGAACTCGGTGACGCGCGCGCTCGACGCGCGGTCCCAGTCGCGCAGGCGGTCGAGGAGGTGGTTGACGACCAGGCCGCGAACCCCGGTGGCGAGCCCGCGCTGACCGAGGTACTGCTCGCGCAGGTCCCACGCGTAGCGCATCGGCGTGTGGCAGTAGCAGACGTGCAGCTGCGAAGGCCTCGTGAGCACGCCCTTGGCCACCGCGTGCGACGTGGACAGGATGACGTCGTACGCGGCGAGGTCGAGCGACTCGATCGCGCGCGGGAACAACGGGAGATAGCCACGGAAGTGCTTGCGCGCGCCGGGCATCCGCTGCAGGAACGTGGTGCGGGCGCGGCGGCCTCCGATCCTCGCGCGGAGCCCGTCGGAGAAGAAATCGACGAGGGCGAAGAGCTCGCCTTGCGGATACGCGCGAAGGATCTCGGCAAGCACGCTCTCGCCGCCGCCCCAGGTGTCGAGCCAGTCGTGGACGACCGCGATGCGCGCATCTTTCATGCTTCGAGCGCGCCCTCGAGTGCGGCGACCGTCGCCTCGGCGCAGGCGTCCCAGGAGAACGCGCGCGCCCGCTCGCGCCCGGCGGCGGCGAGCGTGGCGCGCAGCGCCGCATCGCCGGCGAGGCGGAGGAGGCCCCGCGCGATGTCCTTTTCCGACGCCGGATCGCAATAGAGCGCGCCGTCGCCGCACACCTCCGGCAGCGCGCCGGCGCGGCTCGCGAGCAGCGGGACTCCGGCGGCCATCGCTTCCAGCGCGGGAAGCCCGAAGCCCTCGTGGAGCGACGGCTGCACCGCGAAGTCGGCCGCAGAAACGATCTGCAGGAGCTCGGCGAACGGCACGTCCTCGACCAGCTGCACGCGGTCGGGCAGCGCGGCCGCGAGCGCGACCGCGGCACGGTCGACGTTGCGCACGCCGCGGCGGCGGCCGACCAGCACCAGGCGATGCGGGATGCGGTCGCGCACGCTCGCGAAGGCACGCAGGAGGCGCAGGACGTTCTTGTGCGGCTTCATGAGGCCGATGCAGACGGCCGTCGGCGGCGCGGACCGCGCACGTCGCGCGTCGAACCACGCCGGGTCGGCACCCAGGTGCGCGACGCGCAGGCGGCCCGGGTCGAGGCCGCCGACGCGCACGGCCTCCTTGCGCGTGAACTCGGATACGCACATGACCGCGCGCGCCCGGCGGCGGATCGCGCGCATCCAGGCGCGCACGGGCACGCTTCGGCCGCGGCCGGCGAGCGCGGGCGCAGTGAGCGGGAGGAGGTCGTGCAGCGTCACGAACAACGGCATCCCGGCGCGAAGCGGCACGTTGAAGTGCGGCGTCCACATGAGATCGTCGCGCGCGACCCCCGGCGGCGCCGCGACGAGATCGGCGAGCGACAGCGGCGGCACGTCCCACGCGGCGGTTTCGGCGTGCGCGCCCGCGAGCCCGGCGACGGCCTTGCGCACGCGCTCCCCGGCCAGCACGACCGGCCGCCATGCCGCGAGTCCCGGGAGCACGCGCGGCAGCATCTCCGCGACGTAGACGCCGATCCCAGAATGCCCGGCGAGGCGTGCGTCGATGAAAAGGCGCGGCATTCCCGGAGCGCGCGCTACGGCATCGGCGTTGCGATCGCGTGGTCGTAGACGCCGTCGAGCGGGCTCGACTTGGTGCACGCGAACGCGTAGCGGTCGCCGGCGCGGAAGTCTTCGCAGCCTTCCCAGTCGTCGAAGCGCGGCACGAGCGTGCGGCACGCGTACCCCACCGCGCGCGCCATGTCGTGCACGGCGGCCGGCGAGGGCAGGAAGATGAGCTCGAAGTCGGCGGACATGCGCGGGTCGTCGAGCCGCTCGTGGCGCAGGTCGATCAGGCTGCGGCGGTCGTTGAGCACGGTGGAATCGATGAGCAGGAGGTCGCGGTTGACCGCGCTCACGCGCTCGAGCAGCTCCATGGGCTTGCACACGTGGTACAGCAGCCCGAGGCACAGCACGACGTCGAACGGGCCGCCCCACGCCGCGAGGTCGCCCTCGAACACGTTGTCCTGCAGGAAGCGGTAGCGCCGCGGGTCGACGTCGTTGGCGCGGAAGACGAGGTCGGCCTGCTCGATGTGCGCGGGCCGCGCGTCGATGCCCACGACGTGCTCGCATCCCGCCTCGACGGCCAGGAGCGACCAGAAGCCCGCGTTGCAGCCCAAGTCCAGCACGCGCTTGCCCGCGAGAAGCCCCGCCCGCGCCAGCGGATCGAAGAAGTAGCGCTTGCGCTGCCGATGCCGGTTGATCCATTCCGTGCGGTGGATGGGCGTGCGCACGCCGCGAAGGTCGAACTGGTAGTGCCAGCGCGGGTTGCGTGCGATTCCCCGCTCGATCTCGTCCCGGGTGAGAGCCATGGCGAGCGCGATTATCCCCCGAACGCCGGCAGCACCGTCGCGGTCGGCGACGGAGCGCCGGCCGACGCCGACAGCTCGCGGGAATAGAAGTAGACGCCAAAGACGGCGTAGACGAGGGTCAAGAGGCCGGTCTGCGAGAACTGGCCGCTCACCGCGAAGTACATCGCGAGCGCGATCCACGCGCCGAGCTCGAGGCGGTTGTCGAACTTCCAGCGCGGGACGGTCAGCGCGCGCACGATCACGAAGGCGAACCCGAGCGTGAACAGCACGCCGGTCTCGGCCAGGAATTCGACCCAGATGTTCTCGTTCTTCGCGATCACGGCACGGTCGACGCCGATCTTGTTCACGCCGGGAAGCTCCTGGTCGAAGCGCGAGTAGACGTAGGCGTCGTAGGCGCGCGGCCCGACGCCGAACCATGGGTGCCTCAGAAAGACCTGCAGGCCCATCTCGCTGATCAGCACGCGGTCGGCCCCCGACGTGGTGCGGTCGGCGACGTTCAAGTCGGCGGAGAATTTCTCGATCTTCTGCGTGCCGCTCATCGCCGGCGTGTCGTGCCTGAACGAAGGCGTCGGGATGAGCATCGCGACGACGGTGACGGGGAGGAGGAAGGCGAAGTAGCTTCGCAGGAACACGCGGCGGTCGAGCACGAGCAGCAGGAGGCCCATCACGAAGAACAGCACCCACCCGGTCTTGGCGGTGGACTGGACGAGCATGAAGACGAGCACCGCGAGCAGCGCACGCACCGCCAGCGAAGGCGCGCGCTGGACGAGCACGATGGGCAGGAGCAGGAACGAGAAGATGTTCAGGAAGTGCGGCCACCCGGCGAGGCCGTTGATGCGGTAGACGTCGAAGTGCGACTGCGGCTGGAAGACGACCTTGCCGAAGCCGTAGATCGCGACGAACTGGATCACGCAGAAGAAGGCGATGAGCCCGAGGCTCGCCGCGATGCAGGTGCGCACCTCGTTGCCGGAGAAGCGATGCGCCTTGAGGAACGCATAGACGGTCGCCGCCGTGAACGCGTCGAAGCCGAGCCATAGCGTCCATGCCAGCGAGTCCTTGACGTCCGCGCTGGTCGCCACGGAGACGGCGAGCGGGAGGAGCGGAAGGAAGACGTAGCGCGGCAGGCGGCGCAGCCCTTCGCGCGCGGCGTCGAGCATTTCGCGCGGCGCCGTGAGCCAGGCCGCCAGGACGAGGAAATAGCCGAACTTGATCTTGTGACCGGCCACCGGCACGAACAGCAGATCCGCCGAGAGCAGGAACAGCATTGCGCCGAGCAGCGCGCCGGGCAGCGTGCGGAGGGGCGCGCGGGAGGCCGCGGCGGTCACGTCGTCGCCTCCTTCAAAGCACGTCGGCGAACCCCCGGCGCGAGCGCTGGAAGCCGTAGAAGCCGATCCACGCGACCGCGAGCGACAGCGCCCACATCGCCGCCATGGCGCCCGCCCCGGGCCACGTTCCGACCAGCAGCGCGCCGCGCACCATGCCGATGAAGGTCGCGACGGGATTGATCTCGATCACGAAGCGCCAGTCCGGCGGCACCGCGGACGCCGGGTAGAACACGGGGCTCAGGAACAGGAGCATGAGCGCGAGGAACCCGACGACCTGCGACAGGTCGCGCAGGTAGACGCCGAGCGCCGCGCAGCCGTAGACGACGCCGAGGGCGAGCAGGGCCAGCGGCGCGGCGATGGCGGGCAGCGCGAGGGCGGTGACGGGGAGCGCGCCGGTCTTCGCGAGCACCGCGATCGCGATGAGGGCGATGCCCACCAGGAAGTGGAAGCCGGCCACGAGCAGCACGCTCCACGGCAGGATCGACAGCGGAAAGACCACCTTCTTCACGAGATTGCGGTGGTCGACGACGAGCTGCGGCGCGCGCGTCATGCATTCGGCGAAGAAGCCGTGCACGATCATCCCGCTGTACACCGCGAGCGCGAACCCGGTGCGGTCGGCGACGGGGCCGTCCCACCGGATGCGAAACACGACGCTGAACACGAAGGTGTACGCGGCGAGCAGGAGCAGCGGATTGACGATCGCCCAGCCGAACCCGAGCAGCGATCCGCGGTAGCGGCCGGAAAGCTCGCGCCGCGAGAACTGCCACAGCAGGCTCGCGTGGTCGAAGGCGGCGCCGAAGAGCGCACGCAGGCCGACGGGGTGGCGCACGACGCTCATCTCGCGGGAGTCCGCGGCGGCCACGCCAGCGCGTACGCCGTGCCGGCGAGCGCGAGGTTCGGGTTGTACCAGGGATCGGCCGCCAGCTCGCGCGGCCACAGCTTCGCGAAGCGAGCCTCCTCCTCGCGCGAGCGCGCCTCGTTGCGCGGGTCGTCGCGCAGGCCGCGCGACGCCGATTCGCGATGCAGGAGCTCGGCGTACGGCGAGACCACCGTGCGGTGCCCGTTGCGCGCAAGGCGCAGCCCGAGGTCGAGGTCGTTGCAGGAGACCGCGAGCGACTCGTTCATGCCGCCGGCCGCGAGATAGCGTTCGCGCACCGCCACCGCGCAGGCGGTGATGACGCCGCCGACTTCACGCGTGGCGCGGGCGCGCCCGTAGGGTCCGGCGAATCCGCGTGGCGTGCCGATCCACGGCCGGTCCCCCACCCCGTTGAGCCCGAGGATCACGCCTGCATGCTGCAGCGTGAGGTCCGGGTAGTACAACGTCGCGCCGGCGAGCCCCACGCCCGGACGCAGGGCGAGGCTCGCGAGCTCGGTCAGCCAATGCGGCGAGATCACCTCGACGTCGTTGTTGACCAGCGCGACCAGCGGGCCGCGCGCCTCGCGCACGCCGAGGTTGCAAAGCGCCGCGTAGTTGAAGGGCGCGTCGGAGCGCACCACGCGCGCGCCGCTGCTGCCCGCGAGATCTTCGAGGTATCGCACGGCCTCGGGGTCCGCGGATCCGTTGTCCACGATCACGATCTCGTACGACGGGTATGTCGTGCGCGCCCGGATCGACTCCACGCACGCGCGCAGGAGGTCGGCGCGGTCGCGCGTGGGAATCACGATGGACACGAGCGGCGGCGGATCGGGCAGCGCGTACTCGATGCGCCAACCCGAAGGCGTGAGCATCGCCGTGCCCGCCTCGCCGCGGCGGCGCAGCGTCGATTCGATGACGCGGCGCTGGGCGGCGGCGAGCGCCGGCTTCTCGAAGGACGCCGCGGCGGTCGAGCCCTTGATCTCGCGCCAGTGGTACAGCACGTGCGGGATGTGGTGGATGCGCTCGCGGCCGCGCGCTTCCTCGACCCGCAGCACGAGGTCCCAGTCCTGCGCGCCGTCGATGCCGGGCGCGAGGCCGCCGAGCTCGCGCAGGAGCGCGCTGCGAACGGCCATGAAGTGCAGCACGCAGTTGGTCGTGCGGATCCATTCGCCGTCCCAATCCGGCTTGAAGTACGGCCGCGTGCGCGTGCCGTCCGGGGCGAGCTTGTCCTCGTCGCTGAAGAAGAATTCGCAGCGCGGGTGCTCGCAGATCGCCTCGGCGACGCAGAGAAGGGCGTCGGGCGCGATGCGGTCGTCGTGGTCGAGGAACGCGCAATACTCGCCGGTGGAGAGCGCGAGCGCGTCGTTGCTCGCCTGCGCTATGCCCCCGTTGTCCTCGCGGCGGCGCACGACGATGCGCGCATCGCCTGCCGCCGCCTGCGCGAGGCACTCGCGCACGCGCACGTCGCCGGAGGCGTCGTCGACGGCGACGAGCTCCCAGTCCGGATAGCACTGCGCGCGCACCGAGGCGATGGTCTCGGCGAGGTACGCGACGTCGACCTCGTGCACGGGCATGAGGATGGAGATGCGCGGCCGGCGCGCGAGCGCGGCGAGGCGCGGGCCGTAGTCGTGGCCCGGGCCGGGCTCGTGGCGCGCGCACCATTGCGCGTAGTCGGCGTACAGCGCGTCCTGCACGACGTGCCGCTCGAGCACGCCGGCGATCGCGCCGTCGCGCGCGAGGTTCACGACGCGACGCGCGACCCACAGGAGCTTGCGCGGGTTGCCGCCGGCGTAGCGCAGGTGGCGGCGGAGCACACGCAGTCCTGCGCGCACGTGGGCGGGACGAATCATCTGGGGTCAGGGGTCCCAGGCGGCAATGGCGCGCGGGAGGCGCCATTTTACCGCCCCGCACGAGCGCCCTCCGCGTAGCCTATCGTGCCGTGCGACTATAATCCGCGACCAATCCGATGGCCACGCCCGCACTCTCGGTCCGCGCTCTTTCCAAGCGCTTCGAGCTCTACGACCGCCCGGTCGACCGGCTCAAGCAGACCCTGTGGCGCGGCCGCCGGCAGTTCTACCGCGATTTCTGGGCGCTGCGCGACGTCGAGTTCGTGCTCGCGCCGGGGCAGGCGCTCGGCGTGGTCGGGCGCAACGGGTCGGGCAAGTCCACGCTCCTGCAGCTCGTCGCCGGCACGCTCGCGCCGACGACGGGCGAGGTCGCCACGCACGGCCGCATCGCGGCCCTGCTCGAGCTCGGCAGCGGCTTCGACCCCGAATTCACCGGCCGCGAGAACGCGTACGTCAACGGCGCGATCCTCGGCTTGCCGCACGCGCAGATGCGCGCGCTCATGCCGGAGCTGCTCGCGTTCGCCGACATCGGCGACTTCGTCGACCGTCCGGTGAAGACGTACTCGAGCGGCATGGCTTTGCGGCTCGCCTTCGCCGTGGCGACCGCGGTCTCGCCGCGCATCCTCATCGTCGACGAGGCGCTCGCGGTCGGCGACGAGGCGTTCCAGCGCAAGTGCTTCGCGCGCATCGAGCAGATCCGCGAGGACGGCGCTGCGATCCTGTTCGTGTCGCACTCGCCCGCGCAGGTGCTCGAGCTGTGCGACCGCGCGCTGCTGCTCGACGGCGGGGAGATGATCCTGCTCGACGAGCCCCGGCGCGTCGTGCCCGAATACCAGCGGCTCCTGTACGCCTCGCCTGCCAACGCTGCGCGGATCCGCGACGAGCTGCGCGGCCGCACCGCGGCGCCCGGGCAGGACGAGGTGGCGTCGCCGGCCGCGTTCGATCCGGACCTGCGCTCGGCGAGCGTCGTGGAATTCGCGCCGCACGGCGCGCGCATCCGCGCACCGCGCGTGACCACGCCCGACGGGGAAGCGGTCAACGTGCTCCGCCGCGGCGAGAGCTACGTCGTGCGCTACGAAGTCGAGTTCACTCGCGCCGCGCGCCGCGTCCGCTTCGGCATGATGATCAAGACCACGTCCGGCGTCGAGCTTGGCGGCGGCATCTACCCCGATTCCTCCGGCCTCCCCGATGCGATCGAGGCCGGCGCCGAGGTCGCGGTGGCGTTTACGTTCCGCTGCGATCTGTTCGCGGGCATGTACTTCCTCAACACCGGCGTGATGGGCGAGGCCGACGGCGCCGAGACCTACCTGCATCGGCTCGTCGACGCGACCGCCTTCCGCGTGCAGGCGCAAGCGGGCGCGAGCGGCGCGGGCTACGTCGACTTCGCAGTGCGCGGCGCGATCTGCGCGGAGGGCGACGAGCGTGTCTGAGACGGACGCCGGCGGGCGCCGCCGCGTGATCGTCGTCGCCGGCATGCATCGCGCCGGCACGAGCGTGGTCGCGCGCGGCCTCATGGCGCTCGGCCTCGACATGGGCGACGCGCTGATGAGCGCCGATCCGAGGATGAACGCGCGCGGCTTTTTCGAGGACCTCGACATCGTCGCGATGGACGACGCGCTGCTCGACGCGCAGGGCGCGGACTGGAAGAGCCTCGCGCTGCTCGACGGCATCGACTGGCGCGCGGGCGAGCACGCCGCCGCGCGCGACGCGGCGCGGCGCCTGCTGGCCGCCAAGCTCGCGCGCACGGGACGCTTCGCGTTCAAGGATCCGCGCGTGCCGCGCCTCATCTCCTTCTGGCGATGCGTGTTCGACGAAGCTCGCGTGGACGACGCCTACGTGATCGCCGTGCGCCACCCGCGCGCGGTGATCGATTCCCTGGCCGCGCGCGACGGGCTCGATCCGCGGCGCAGCGCCTGGCTGTGGCTCACGCACCTGCTGTGCGCGCTCCGCTACACGCACGGCCGGCCGCGCGTCGTGGTCGACTACGATCTCATGATCGAGGCGCCGCATCGCGAGCTCGCCCGCATCGCGCACGCGCTCGCGCTGCCGCCGCACGCGCCTGCGCAGGCGCACGCGGACTCGTTCGCGCGCGAGTTCGTGAGCGGCGAGCTGCGCCACGCGCACTACGCGGCGGACGAGTCCACCGCGGGCCTGCCCGCGGGTGTTGCCGAAGCGCACGCGCTTGCGCAGCGCCTCGCGCGCGACGACGCGTCCGTTTCAGACGCCGGCGTGATCGCCGGGATCGACCGTCTCTTCGCCGCGCACGAGGCCATGTCGCCCCTGTTCGCGTACGCAAGCTCGGTCGAGCGCATCGCCGACGACGCGCCGCGGCTTGCCGCCGAGCTCGCCTGGGCGCGCGGCGCGCTCGCCGAGGCGACGAGGTACAGCGAGGACTTGAAGTCGGCGGTGCAGCGCAAGGACGAGGACCTCGCCGCCGCCGATGCCTACCAGACCGACCTCCTCGCGACCCTCGCGCGCAAGGAGGGCGAGCTGGTCGCGGCGCACGCGCTGCTCGATCGCATGCGCGAGCGGCTCGTCGGCCGCATGCTGTTGCGCAGGATCGAGCGCAAGCCGCGCTGAAGGCGGCGTCACCCCGCCGCGAAGGCGAGCATCCGCTGCCCGCGGGGATGGTTCCACGCGCCGATGCGCTCCATCGTCATGCCGGCGAAATGCGCGAGGGCGGCGAGCTCGTCGGCAGACTGGTGGTAGGGATCCGCGTCGTAGCGGGTGACGATGTCCGCCGGCGGATGCCGCAGCGGCGCCAGATGCGCGCTGGCCGGCGCCTCGAAGTAGCTCGCGAAGAGGCGCCCGCCGGGCGCCAGGACCTTCTTCACCTCGGCCAGGCAGCGCACGATCTGGTTCATGGGAAGGTGGGTGAACACGGAGACCGCGAGTGCCCACTCGAAGCGGCAGCCGAAGCGCGAGACGTCGAACGCATCGTCGACCAGGAGGCTCGCCCCGCGGCCGTCGAGCCCCGCCGCCGCGAGCTCGCGCTTGCCCGCTTCGATCAGCGACGCGTTGAGATCCAGCCCGCAGTAGCGTCCGGGGTCGAGATAGCGGACGAAGTGCACGCCGCCGCGCAGCGCGCCGCAGCCGACGTCGAGCAGCCGGTCCCCGGGCAAGAGACCGCGTGCGCGCATGAAGTCGAACTGGAGCTGCCCGATCTCGTCCCACAGTCCGCCGACCATCTCGCGGTGAGCGAGGGCGTCGATCTCGTCGCTTCGAAGCTGCGTCTGGTAGATGTTCATCGCGCGTGGCGGGTGCGGACCGGGCCTGCCCGGCGCGCCATTTTCGCCTAAACCGTCCGCGGCACGTGAAACTTGCGGCCCTCCGCGCTTGTCGGATGGCGCGGTGCAGGATTGCTCGACGAAGATGATAGAATTTCCCCCTTTAGCCGTCGCCGGTCGCGCAGCCGTTTGGGCTGCGCCGTCCGCCGCGACGCTCCGCCGGACCCGTCCCCGCGACGCGGCGTCCATTCGTCGCCTCGCATCGTAGCGGCCATGCGTCAAGCCTGCTTCCCCGTCCCGAGGGGCGGACGTTCCGCGCGCAACCGTTAAGGACCGCCTCCAGCATGGCCATCGATCTTCCTGCCGACGCGAACGTTCCCCCGCCGCCCGCGCTCGTCGAGCCGGCGCAGCGTCCGGCCGAGCCGCTGGCCGTCGACAGCCACGGCTACTACTACGTGGTGAAGGGCAACCTCGTGCTCCCCGCGAGCGTCGTCCGCGCGACCATCGAAGCCCACGCGACGCCCAAGGAGGTGCTCGACGCGCTCAACGTCGAATACAAGAAGGCGGGCTATCCGTTCGTCGCGATCAAGGCGGACGTCAGCAACAAGCTGGTGGCGCTCGAAGTCATCAGCGGCCGCATCACCGAGATCGACGCGCCGGACGATATCCGGCCCTACTACGCGCGGCTCCTCGGGCGCGGAGAAGTCACGCGCGACGACCTCATCGAGAAATCCGCCCTGGCCGACATCTACACCGGCCGCAACGGGACGCGCACGACCTTGAGCTTCGGCCCGGCGAAGGAGGTCGGCGGCACCGCGATGACCGTCAAGGAAGAGCCGGTGCCGGGCGCCAAGCCGTGGTCGGCGTCGCTCAACTTCGGCAACCTCGGCAGCCGGTATTCCAGCCGCTACACGTGGAGCGCCAGCGGTTCGCTGCGGCCGGGCGCGGGGCTCGAGATGACCGCGGGGTACACCCAAGGCATTCCCGGCCTGACGGTCGACAGCCGGGGAAGCCAGTACCAGAACGCCATCGTCGGCGGGACGATCGCCACCCCTTGGGGGGTCTACGGGGCCAGCTGGAACGGTGTGACCTACAAGAACGGCGACGTGTCGGCGCCTCTCAACCCGGAGGGCGACATCTACACCGCCGCCCTGACCGGCGTGCAGCTCGCCTACGCGGACGACGTGTCGAGGCTCGCGATCACCGAAGGCGTGAACTACGTCGACAACTCGGTGCTCGTGTTCGACAACACCTACCCGCTCACCGACCAGCGCTACGGCTACGCCTCGCTCGGCTTCCTGTACAGCCGCAGCCTGTCGCTGCTGGGCCAGATTGGTTCTTTTTCCCTCTCCATCAACGCGCTGCAGGGCTTGACCCCGCGCAGGGGCACTTTTCTTCCGGCGGACCCAGGCGTGCCGGACCCGCATTTCACCGCGGTTCAGGGGAGCCTCACGTACAACCAGAGCCTGCCCTACGAACTCCAGTTTTCCCTGTCGCTCAGCGGCCAGTACGCCGATGCGACGATGCCGCAGAACAACCAGTGGGTGGTCGGCGGCTTCGGCAACCTGACCGCCTGGCTGCCGGCGGTGCTCGTCGGCGACGGCGGGCTCCTCGCGCGCGCCACCCTGCAGTCGCCGAGTTGGGGCTACGAGGGGTACACGGTCAATGCGAACGGGTTCGCGGAGGCCGGCACCGTCGTGAGCCACTACACGCCCGTCGACAAGCCCTATTCGCGCCTGCTCGCCGACGCCGGCGTGTCGATCACCGGCAACACCCCGTTCGGCACGTCCTTGAGCGTGGCGTATGCGTGGCCCATCGCATCGCGAAATGTCGACCTCGACGCCATCAATACGGCCGCTCGGGCGAATGTGTACTTTACCCTCACCCAGAGCTTCTAGCGCAGTGCAGGAAACTACACAATGCCGGGCTTTCCGGCGCCCTTGGCGGGTTTAGGCCGGTGTTATGCCATGGGTGTCGTCATACGGAGACGCCCCGCCACTGCGGAAATGATGTTGTAAGGAAGCCACATGCCGGGCGGAGTTCCTGCTAATTTCCATCCAATGCTTGCAACGCGTGCACCGGCATAGCTAAATACGGCGAGCAACGTCCCGAAATTGCCACATGCAGTCCCGGCCGAGCACGCGGCGTGATTGCCAGCGCGCCGTGACCGCAGTACCATGTCGAAGCTGATTCTGCCGGGCGCCCGGTGATGAAATCGTAGGTCTGATCAACATGAATGGGAGAAACACCATTATGAAAACCGCTGTAAACAATAAGTTCTCGGTCAAGCCCGTGGTGGCAGCCGTGGCGCTGGCAATCTCCGCCGCGAGCGCGTACGCGCAGCCGTTCCCGACGCAGCTGCCGGGCGACGGGCTGGTCCGCGCGGTGAATCCTCTGACAACGATCACGTCGACGGGCGGCGGTGGCGGGCAGTACATCATCGGCGGCGGCGGCGGCGTCGGCTCGACGATCACCAAGGGCACGATGGCGGCCCCGTACAACCCGGGCGGCCTGCAGCTCAACAACGCGGGCACGATCGCGCGCGCGGTGATCCGCTGGGGCTCCAACGGCACCGGCGACACCTACAACCCCGCCGGCTTCAACGTCGGCTCGAACGCGGCGATCTACTTCACCTCGTCGACGGGCGTGACGGACGCCGCGGTGCTCAACGTCGACGCGAGCGGCAACGTCTCGCAGATCTACGGCATCGTGTATTCGTCGCCCAACGGCCAGACGGCCAACGGCACGCCCATCGTCGGCGCGGGCACCGGCGCGGCGCCCAAGATCTTCATCGCCAACGGCAACGGCATCATCGTCGGGCCCACGGGCGCGATCAGCAGCCCGACCGGCGTCGGCCTGATCGGCGCGAACCTCAACAACCCGACGGCGGAATTCGAGTTCGTCGGCAACTTCGGCGCGGCGCCCACCTACGGGAACGGGTTCGTCGACGTCGCCGGCACGCAGTCCAAGGTCTGGATCCAGAAGGGCGGCTTCATCGACGGCGGCTTCACGCTCACGCAGCAGCCGGCGGCGTTCACGCTGCTGGTCGGCGCCGACGTGGTCAACGCGGGCGTGGTGTACGCCAGCCAGCTCAACGTCGTGGCGGGCCTGCGCGCGGTCACGCAGACCGACACGGTCAACGGCATCACGGGCGTGACGGTGGATCGGCTGTTCTCGATCGACGCCGTCGGCTCCGGCGGCCACATGGCGGCCGGCCCGGGCGTTTGCTCGGTCCCCGGTTGCTACGACCCGACGTACACGAACCCGACCGCGGTGTTCACCAACGACGGCGCGCTCATCTCGAAGAACGGCTACATCCACATCGACGCCGTCAACGGGATCCGCAGCGGCACGCTGGGCAGCACCGACCAGGGCATCGGCCTCTTCGCCGACTCCAACATCGAGACCAACGTCTACAACAACACCGCCCTCACGGAGCTCTACAACGTCGTGGGCCGCTTCACGGTGACGCCGGGCGTGTTCATCGACCACCTGCTGATCAACGGCGCCAACATCGCCTACAGCAACGTCGAGATCAACGCGCTCACGCGCGCGTCGGGGCCGTCCAGCATCACGACGAACAACTACGTCACGATCTGGGGCAACAACGTCAGCATCGACAGCACGATCAACCACTCCAACACGGTCGGCTTCAACAACTCCTCCGACACCGACATCAACACGATCGGTTCGTTGACCATCACCAAGTCGGTGGGCGCGGGTTCTAGCGTCAACCTGTACAACAGCGGCGCCGGCGGCATCAACATCGCCTCCACAGCCAACATCATCAGTAATGTGGGCGGCACGGGCACGAGCGGTGGCGTCTACGTCACCAACGTCGCGTCGAACTCGCCGACCACGATCGCGGGCAACCTGATCGCGCAGGGCACCACGGGCGGCAACGTCGGCGTTTCCGTCAATGGACCGCTCACCATCTCGGGCAGCATCTTCGGCAACTACGACGCCGACATCACGAACAACAGGGTTGGCGCGTCGACCACGATCACGAGCCTGAATATCGGCGACGGCGGCCCCAACCTCAACGACCTCAACGTGGACGTGATCGGGCCGCTCAGCATCAACAGCACGATCCAGACGTCGAACAACGTTCACATCTACAACACGAGCCTGGCGAGCATGAACACGACGACGATCGCCGGCGTGATCGTCGCCGGAAACTTCGTCGACATCGAGAACCAGGGCGCGACGAACAGCAACCTCGTCATCCCCGCCACGGTGGTCGGCGACGACGTGAATATCTTCAGCCACGGCAACCTGACGCTGGGCCCGACGGGCGCCTTCGATATCGTGGGCGTCCAGGTCGACGGGCTCAACGCCTGGCTGACCGGCCCGATCGTCGGCGTGAACGCGGTGAACTACATGGCCGTCAACGCGCTGACGAAGGTCGCCACCTCGGCCGTGATCACGTCCCCGGTCGTGAACATGGATGTGCTGTCGTTCAAGGGCGTGCAGAACAGCGGGGCGGACTACACCTCGTCGGCTCAGCAGCCGGTGTTCCAGATCCAGACGGACGTGCTGAACCTCGAGGTGCTGGGCAGCATCAATTCGCCGCTGACGCCTCTTGCCAACCCGCTCAACAACTGGCTGCTGAACTCGATGTGGGTGAAGCCGGTGACCCCGGGCGGGCAGGTTCAGGCGTCGATCTGGGCGAACGGCGGCGGGTTCCAGGCGATCAACCTGGGCTTCAGGGGCGACGTGGCGGTGAACTCGTGGAATACGCTGACGCCGTTCTTCCTGGTCGGCTACGTCTCGCCGGTGATCATCCCGCCGTTCCTGCAGGGCAACCTCGGCAGCTCGCTGATCGTCCAGGCGGACGGCAACATCGACATCTGGCCGGGCACCGTGCCTGGCTTCTCGCCCCAGTTCCTGTTCCCGGGCGGCGTGGCGTTCGTGTCCAACGCGGCGGCGGGCTACGTGTCGATCAACACCAACATCAACAACGCATGGACGTTCACCGGCGCGCCGTACCAGGGCCAGTGGTTCGAGGGCGCCAACATCTTCGACCACGGCTACCACGCGACGAACGCGAACGCGTACATCAACTACAACGTGTATCCGTCGACCGGGCCGGGCACGGCGTACATCATCACGGAGCCGTCGCCGGGGTTGTTCCAGTTCGTGCAGTACCAGAACGCCGTGCACAACAACACCTACTCGCAGGCGATCGTGGGTGGGCCGATTTGCAACGTTCCGAACCCGCCGGCACCGTGGCCGCCGGCAGGCTGCTAAGCGGAAAGAAGTCAGACAGACCTACGACTTCAAGGGCGCCTTCGGGCGCCCTTTTTTATTGGCGCCGGGGGCAGCGGCGGTGAAGCCGGCGGCCGAACCCGCGCGAGCCATGCAGTAGAATCGCATCCTGACGCCGGAGGCAAGCTTCGGCGTGCATTCCCGTTTCCCCGCTCGAGTCGGCGGCAGGCGGGTTGGATCGTCGTCGACCCTCATCGGGAGAAGGAGACCCCATGCAGATCTTCAGGCACGCCGCCTTGCTGGCGTTCGCCGCCGTGCTCGCGGCGTGTGCGCCCGCCCAGCCGGAATTCGTGCGGCCTGCGGGCAGCGCGACCTACCCGCCCACGCAGTTCGTCGACATGCTCGACGCACCGCCTTCGCGGCCCTACCAGGAGATCGGCGTGATCGAGGTGCCGGGCGAGGCGGGTGCGCTGCGCGCGCAGGTGCTCGCCCAGATCCGAACCAAGGCGCAGGAGATCGGCGCCCAGGCGGTGATCCTCACCGACTTGAGCCGCCCCGCGCCGGTGACGCAGCGCCTGAATCCGACCACGGGCCAGATGGAGACGGTCGGGGGCCAGACGATCCCGGCGTTCCGGGGCGTGGCGATACGGTACCGCTGAAGGCGCACGCGCGGCCTCACCAGCATCGACGAAAGGATTCGTACCGAATGAGCACTCCGGGCGCAACGAGCTACGACACCCTGCCTTACGACAGCATCGCCTTCCCGCAGTCGCATCCCGACCACCTCCATGTCATCGCGCGGCTCTTCGGCATGCGGCCGGCGAGCCCGTCGCGCTGTCGCGTGCTCGAGATCGGGTGCGCGAGCGGAGGCAATCTCATTCCCATCGCCACGCAGGCGCCGGAATCGACCTTCGTCGGCATCGACCTGTCGGCGCGGCAGATCGCCGACGGCAAGGCGATGCTCGCCGACCTCGACATCCGCAACGTCGACCTGCGCCACATGGACCTCGCCGACGTCGACGAGTCGTTCGGCGAGTTCGACTACGTCATTGCCCACGGGGTCTATTCGTGGATACCGTCGCCGGTGCAGGAGAAGCTTCTCGGTGTCTGCAAGCACAACCTCGCGCCGCAGGGCGTGGCCTTCGTCAGCTACAACACTTACCCGGGCTGGCACATGCGGTCGATGGTGCGCGACATGATGATCTATCACACGCGCCAGTTTCCCGACATGGCCCTGCGCGTGCAGCAGGCGCGGGCGCTGCTCGACTTCCTCTCCGCGAACGTGCCCACCGAGAACAGCCCCTACGGGATGATGCTGAAGGTCGAGGTCGAGATCCTGCGCAACTCCACCGACTCGTACCTCGCGCACGAGCACCTGGAGGACATCAACGCGCCCGTCTACTTCCACGAGTTCATCGAGCGGGCGGGCTTGCGCGGCCTGCAGTACCTGGGCGAGGCGGATTTCCACACCATGCTCGCGTCGAACTTTCCCGCGCAGGTGGCGGAGACCCTGCGCTCGGTCGCGCCGACGATCGCCCAGATGGAGCAATACATGGACTTCGTGCGCAACCGGGTGTTCCGGCAGACGCTGCTCGTGCACCAGTCCGTCGCGCTCAACCGCAATGTCGTCTGGCGCGACGTCCTGCCGTTTCACGCGAGCGCGCGGTTGCAGCCGGAGACCCGGCCGGTCGACCTCGATGGAGCGACGTTCGCGAAGTTCAAGCGGCCCGGCGACAGCGGCGGCATCAATACGGCGCAGCCGATCGTCAAGGCGGCGATGCTGATCCTCGGTGAGCTGTGGCCGCGGACGATGCCCGTCGAAGAGCTCTGCCGCGCCGCGCGCGGGCGGCTCGCCGGAGGCCTCGCCGCGGCGTCGAGCGAAACGCTCGCCGACGACCGCGAGCGGGTGTGCAGGGACCTCCTCGGCTGCTTCGCCGCGGGCATTCTCGAGCTTCGCGCGGAGCCGGCGGCGCTCTCGACCGTGGTGGGCGACCGGCCCCGCGCCGACCGCATCGCGCGCTATCTCGCCTCCCGTGGCCGGCCCTTCGCCAACCGCCGCCACGAAACGCTGGTTCTCGACGAGCTGTCGCGCCGGGTCGTGCTGCTTCTCGACGGCGAGCACGACCATCGCGCGATCGTCGACGCGGTGGCGAAGATCGCGGTCGAAGGCGGCCTGCGCATCGAGAAGGACAAGCAGCAGATCACCGATCCGGCCCTGATCCGCGCCGCGCTCGACGGCATCCTTCCCGAGTGCTACGAGAGGATCGCGCGGTACGGCCTGCTCGAGGCCTGACGTTGGGCGATTCCGCGCCCGTTCAGGCAGCGGCCGCGCCGATCGACATCACGATAGCGGCGTCGCCGTCACTCGCGCCGCTGCTCGCGCAGCTGCGCACGTCGCTGCTCGTGTCGACGTACGAGGCGGGCGCCCTGGTCGTCGTCCGCGCCCTGGGCGGATCGCTCTTCATCGACATGGTGCGCGTCGACCGCGCCATGGGCGTGGCGGCGATCCGCAACCGGCTCGCGCTCGGCACGCGCCACCGCATCCTGGAGATGAGCAACATGCCGGTGCTGTCCGCGCAGATGCCGACCGCGGCGGGGCAGCCCGCGCCGGACGCGTGCTACGTGCCGCTCAACACGCACGTGACCGGGGAGATCGACCTGCACGAGATCGCCTGGGGCGAGGACGAGCTGTGGTTCGTCAACACCCGGTTCTCGTGCCTTTGCACGCGCAGCGCGCTCGAGAGCTTTCAGCCGCGCTGGCGGCCGCCCTTCGTGAAGCGCCTGCGGCCCGACGACCGCTGCCACCTCAACGGGATCGCGATGGACGGCGGGCGGCCGGCCTACGTGACGCTGTTCGCCGCCACCGACGAGCCGGAAGGATGGCGCGCGCAACGCACGACGGGCGGGCTCGTGCTCGACGTCGCCTCCGGCGAGGCGGTCGCGCACGGCCTGTCGATGCCGCATTCGCCGCGTCTTTATCGGGGCGAGCTGTGGGTCGAGGAATCGGGGCGCGGCACGCTGGCGCGCGTGGACCGCGCCGCCGGCCGCTGCGACACCGTCGCGGCTTTCGACGGTTTCACGCGTGGGCTCGACTTCGTGGGCGGCGTCGCGTTCGTCGGGCTGTCCAAGGTCCGCGAGAGCCGCTCGTTCGGCGGCGTGCCCATCACCGAGCGGGTGGACGTCGACCGCCGTTTCTGCGGCGTGCAGGCGGTCGACCTCGCCACCGGCCGCAGCCTCGGGTTCCTGCAGTTCGAGACCGGCGTCGGCGAGATCTTCGCGGTGCAGGCACTGCAAGGCGTCGTGCACCCGGCCTTCGTGGAGGACGCCGATCCCCTGGTCGGCGCCTCCTACGTGCTCTCGCCGGAGACGCTCGCGCAGATGTAGGGCCTCAGCACCCGCGCCCCACGCACACGTTGTTGACCACCTGCGACACGGTGTTGCTGGTCGAGGCGGTGTTGCCGGCGTCGCCGGCATAGGCCGCGGTCATGCTGTGCGTTCCCACCGACAGCGCGGAAGTGGCGCACATCGCGGTCCGCGTGTTGCCCGACCCGGTGAGCGCGACCGCAGCACAGCCCGCGACCGAGGTCGCGCCATCCTTGAAGTTGACGGTCCCGGTGGGCGCGGTGCCGGCGACGGTCGCGGTGAACGTGACGGCCGCGCCGCTGCTCGACGGGTTGGGCGCGCTCGCGAGCGTGGTCGTCGACGTCGTCGGCCCGGCGGGGTTGACCCCTTGCGAAAGCGCGCTGCTCGCCGACGACGTGTTGCCGGCATCCCCGCCGTAGTTCGCCGTGACGCTGTGCGTGCCTTGCGCGAGCGTGCTGGTCGTGCACGTCGCGGTGCGCGAGTTGCCGCTGCCCGACAGCGGCTGCGCGGAGCATCCGGCGATGGACGACGCACCGTCGCGGAAGTCGACGTTGCCCGTCGGCGCGCTGCCGGTCACGGTCGCCGTGAACGTCACGGCCGCGCCCACCGTCGATGGATTGAGATTGCTCGCAACCGCGGTGGTCGACGTCGTGGGTCCGCCGCCGCTCGTCACGACCTGCGACAGCGTCGTACTCGTCGACGGGGGATTGCCCGAGCGTTCGCCGCTGTAGGCCGCCGTCAGCGAATGCGTGCCGACCGAGAAGCTCGACGTGGCACAGTTCGCGCTGGCCGTGTTGCCCGCGCCGCTGACGGGCACTGAGCCGCAGCCCGCGATCGACGCGCCGCCGTCCATGAAATTCACGGTGCCGGTGGGATGGAAGGTGCCGACCACCGTCGCGGTGAGCGTCACGAGCGACCCGGTCACCGCCGGGTTGTTGTTGCTCGTGAGCGTCGTGCCGAGCGGCGCGTTGATCGCCTGCGAGAGCGCGATGCTGCTCGACCCCGCGTTGCCCGCGTCGCCGCCGTAGGCCGCGACGATGCTGTGCGAGCCCGCCGCGAGCGAGGACGTCGTGCACTGCGCCGTCTTCGAGTTGCCGGACCCGGTCAGGGCGACGGCACCGCAGCCGCCGAACGTCGCGCCGCCGTCCTTGAAGTTGACCGTTCCCGTGGGCGCCGTGCCCGCGACGGTCGCGGTGAACGTGACCGGCGTGCCGACCGCCGCCGGGTTGCTGCTGCTCGCGAGCGTCGTCGTCGTCGCCGGCAGCGTGATGGTCTGCGACAGCGCCGTGCTGCTGGCCGACGCGTTGTTCGCGTCGCCGCCGTAAGTCGCCACGATGCTGTGCGCGCCGACCGCGAGCGAGGACGTCGCGCACTGCGCCGTCTTCGAGTTGCCCGATCCG
>Ga0335083_10001412_pt1 | contig 33225 bp, 22 predicted proteins | sample Lox_Sample_42_FD_206716 | JGI IMG/M metagenome (GOLD analysis project Ga0335083, IMG submission 206716) | Soil microbial communities from Loxahatchee National Wildlife Refuge, Florida, United States - Lox_Sample_4.2 | ecosystem: Environmental > Terrestrial > Soil > Wetlands | place: USA...
GAGGGTGATTCGATTGATCTATTCGCCTGGCAAGTTTTTGCACGCCGATCATCCCCAGGCCAGCACGCAGAACGAAAGCATGTGGATTGGCCTGGAACAGGACGAGCCGCCGTACCGCCGGTTGGTGTGCCGGCAAGTTTCCGGCATGGTAGCCCGGCGAATTGTGAACGATTTACGGCCCGGACAGGTGTTGGAACGGGGAGTGAAATTTGGGATGATAAAGTTTGGCTCGCGGACCGAGTTGATTGTGCCGGCCGAGGGCTTCGAACCACAGGTTCGCGTAGGGCAGTGGATTAAAGCCGGCCGCGACGTGGTGGGGAAGTACAGTAGCTAGCAATAAGCGACTAGCAATGAGCCGATCCAACGAATTGGCATTGCCGGCCATAATCAACCGCAAAAGTTGCTAATTGCTAACCGCCAATCGCTAGCTGTTAATTGCTTTCTATATGAAAAAAATTCGCACCGTTGCCGCTTTTCCCACTATGTTCACGCTGGGAAATTTAATTTGCGGTTTCTTTGCCATCGTGGTGGCCTCGCGAGTTGGGGCGGGTAGCCTGGATGCAAAACTCACCGCGCCTCAACTGGAAATCGGCAGCCCGGCAAACTTCATCGGCGCTTTCGACCCCACCAATCCCACACATAACATAGTGCTCAGCGCGTGGCTCATTTTTCTGGCGATGGTTTTCGACGCCTTAGATGGTCACGTCGCCCGGCTGGCAAAAATCACCAGCGATTTCGGCGCTCAACTCGACAGTTTGTGCGATTTAGTCACGTTTGGCGTCGCCCCGGCCTTTCTCATGGTGAAAATGTGCCCCGACTTCGCGTTTTTCTATCGTGAAGAAATGTGGATTATTGCCGCCGCGTTTGTCGCCTGTGCGGCCATGCGATTGGCCCGCTTTAATGTGGAAACCGAGCAAGAAGACGATCACCTAACATTCATCGGGCTGCCCACGCCGGCCGCCGCCGGATCGATTGCCAGCTTTGCCATTTTGTTTTACACGCTGCGGCTGGAAAACAATCACTTGCCTTATGCTCAAGATATTGATTGGTACATGCGCCGCTTTCTGCCGGCATTTACCATTGTCCTGAGCGTGCTTATGGTTTCGCGAATTCCCTATCCGCACGTGGTCAATCAATTGCTCAACGGTCAACGCAGCCTCGGGCATATCGTGGCGCTATTGTTTTCGCTGGTCGTGATTATTGCCATTCGCGGTTACAGCGTGCCGATAATTTGCTCGCTGTTTGTGCTGGGACCTCCGCTGCGATACGCTTGGCAGCGTTGGCGAAATCGCCAGCAGCAAGAGCAAGACGAGGCCGAAACGTTGTTTTGAGGAAGAAGTGGTCGGTGGTTAGTTGTAATGTCGCTACCCGAACCGCCGAATATGTTTTTCTCAAATATTTACGCCTGCATTGACCACCGATTACCGACTACTGACAACTGATCACCGACCACCGACCGCTCTCTCTGCTATGTTCACTGGTCTTGTCGAAGCGCTGGCGACGGTTGTCGAAGTTCGCCCGGAACCGCCGGGGGCGCGAATTTCCATCGAACTGCCGCAATTTACCGGCGCGGATAGAAACAATGCATATGAAAATGTCCGCATCGGCGACAGCGTGGCGCTGAACGGCTGCTGCCTGACGGTCGTCGACGCAGCCGCCAGGGCAGGGGGGCTACAGCTGGAATTTCAGGCCGGGGAAGAAACGCTCCATCGCACCAATTTGGGTCAGTTGAAATCGGGCAGCCCGATTAACGTGGAGCAATCGTTATGCTTCGGCGATCGGGTAGGCGGTCATTTCGTCACCGGGCACATCGACGGGCGCGGCACGTTGGAATCGCGCACCGATGCCGGCCAGTGGTCCACATTTTGGTTTCGCGCTCCCGCGGAGCTGATGCGGCAAATGGCCTCCAAGGGCTCGATAGCCATCGACGGCGTGAGCTTGACTCTGGTGGATGTCGAAGCGGAGCGATTTAGTGTGATGCTGATTCCCCATACGCTTTCTGTTACCACGTTAGGCCGTTTGCAGCCGGGCGATAGCGTGAACTTGGAAACCGACGTGCTGGCGAAATACGTACAAAAGCAGCTAGCAATAGAAGCAAATACCGCTAAACCGCAAGCGGATTGAAGACATCTCTCTCGCTCTCCGAATCTAGCCAAAAATGATGTCGCACCAAACACTCGCGTTTTTGAAGCAGCGGTTCGAGCAAGTTGGTTTGCAGTTGCAAGCCCGGCATGGGCAGAATTTTTTAATCGATTTGAATTTGCTGCGGATCATCGCCGAATCCGCCCAACTTTCCCCCAACAATGTGGTGCTGGAAGTGGGCACGGGCGTGGGCTCGCTGACGGCCTTGATGGCCCCGCACGTGGCACACGTTGTGACGGTGGAAATTGATCCGCGGCTAACTCAACTGGCAAGTGAAGAATTGATTCAGATTCCAAACATTACACTGCTCAATGTGGATGCCCTCCGACGCAAACACACCATCGAGCCGGCAGTCCTGGACGCAGTGAATCAGCATTTGGCGGCCGAGCCCGGTCGGCAGTTCAAGCTAGTGGCCAACTTGCCGTATGGCATCGCCACGCCGCTGATTTCCAACTTGCTGGAGTTAGATCGCCCGCCGGAGACGATGACCGTCACCATTCAAAAAGAATTGGCCGACCGCCTGGCGGCGCAGCCCCACACCAAAGATTATAGCGCGCTCAGTTTGTGGGTGCAGTGCCAATGCCGAGTGGAAATTTTGCGGGTGATGCCACCGGCCGTTTTTTGGCCGCGTCCCAAAGTGAACTCGGCGATTGTCAACATTACGCTGGAGCCGGAGCGGCGCAAGGCGATTCCGGATCGGCGATTCTTTCACGAATTTGTGCGTTCGCTGTTTTTGCACCGCCGCAAGTTTTTGCGCGGCGTGCTTGTAGCAACATACAAGGAGCAACTCGAGAAGCCAGCCATCGATCGCCTCTTGGCTGCCCTGCAATTCGGCGAAAATGCGCGGGCCGAGGAACTGACCGTGGAGCAAACGCTGGCCCTGTGCGAATCGTTTCGTCAGCTGCTTGCAGCGTGAATTTTTCTGCTCAACGTCCGGCCTGCAGTGCCGACAAAATCTGCAACCCCACTTCCAAGAATTGGGGTATCTCCGCCCCGGGAATCCGCTTGGACTGCTTGTAAACCAACAGCCGACTTCCGGAGCCTTCGGTGTTCCAACCCCAGTTCTGTTCGAAGAAATCCAATACGGTGTCGGTAAACAACTTGCGAACAGCCTCCACATCGTTGCCGCGGAGCAAGTAATTGCCGGAAAAAATGGGATGCGTGTCGAACTCGATGCTTTTCTGCCCGAAGAGCGTGACAATTTTGCTCCAAACGCTTTTGGGAGCCAGCGAAAAATCGGGGAGCGCCAACGCCTCGGATTGAAAGCTGATCACCGATTGCTTCCAGACGGTGCTACTTCGGCCCCCACCGGTGACGTACTTGTAATCGAAAATACCCACTTCAATGCTGCGCGATTTGCCGAGCATTAGATTCGTCTGTTTCTTACTGCGCCCGCGCGAAGTCAGCGGCAGGCCGTCGAGCGATGCCAGGAGCCCGGCATTGCCCGTGGGAGAGAACTCAAAGCCCATTTGTTCGGCGGTTTGTTTGAACCCGGCGGTGCGTTTCTTTTCCTTTTGTGCAGCGAGAAGCAAAATCGTGACCAAAGGCAGAGCCACCGCCAGGATAATGACGATGGGCAACCAGGGGCCCAAATCCACACGCCCACCGGCCGCCAAAAGCATTTCAGGATGCAATAACCGCACGACAATCGCCTCGTTGCTAATTCGTCTTGCCGATGGCCGGCAGTTTCGCAGTTACCCGTTGTAAACTCGGCGAACGGGCAAGTTCCTGTCCGTCAGCCCAAATAACCAATCCAACCCCACGACCGTAATGCTGACCGCTGCGATCCCACATAATCGTTAGGTTGCGACCATGAAACGGCACGCCGTCGAGACAGAACCAGTCCCAAGCGTCGGCTGGCAACAGCGGATCGACTTCGACCGTGTCGTCTTCCCGCGGCACCAAACCGACCAGTCCGCTAATAACCAAATCATTAAACGTGGAGTGATTGTAATCGCGGCTGCGTTGGGCCTTGGGGCCGGTAATCAACCACTGGCCGGTTTTTTCGTCCAGATATTCGCCGATGTACGGCTCGCCATCCATTTGCTGAGAGCGGGCGTAGGTTTGCAGCGCAGTGAAATAATCGCGCCGGCTGACATAGGGTTGCTCCGAGTCGTGCAGCAAATTGGCCAAGCCATTTAGCGTTTGGCTGGTGGCAAACGGCCACACGGCGCCATCCCATTCGCACTTCCCCACGCCGTGGCTGCGAAATTTCGGATGCCGCTGTTCCGCCGTGGTCAACCCGCAGGGAGCTTGAAAACCAGTTGGATCGCTCAGCTGCAGCCACATCAGGGCCTGCTGCGGTTGGGCCAGATGAAACATCCAGGGAATAAAGCCGATGGCCTCGCGCGCATCGGACCAGCCGCCGTGTTCCAACTTCACTTCAAAAAACTTAGCGTCAGGATTCCACAACTGGGCCAGCAGGTTGGCTCGCAACGATTCAAACTTAGCCGTGAATTGGCTGGCCACTTCGGGACGTCCCGCCAGCGCAGCAATGCGGGCAATCGCCTGAGCGTTGGCGGCCATGTAACTGTTGATTGTGGGTCGGATGTTTTTCTCGTGGCGGCCGCCGCTGATCGATTCCTCCATGCCGTCGCGCACATCGTACTGCCAAAACAAGCCGCTGGGCAGACCGCGCTCCGTTTCCCAACGGCCGTAGTCGGCGATCAAGTCGTCGAGCAATGCCACCAGAAAATCACGATCCAAAGTCACCAAATATCGGTCATACAGCGCGGCTTCTGCCCAACTGCTGTACTGATGGAAATGTTTGGCGGGGACGCCGCCCTCTCCGGAATGAAACCAGAAATTCGTGTATTCGTCCAACGGACGCTGATCGCGAAGCCAACGCCCTTCGGCCAAGTGATGTCCGTAAGCGCAGGAAATAGTGTTGTATGGTCCGGCATGTGAAACCGGTTGCAAAAATTCCGTCAGCACCAGGCCAAACGGAGTTTGTTCGATGTGCTTGCGATAGGTCCACCAGCGGAAGTAATACGTTTCCTCAAATTGCGCGTCCGGGCAATTGAACAGTGGCGCATCGTCGCTGATCCATTGCCACGCTTGTTCGTTGGCAATGAGATAGGCATCGGAGTTGGTCCCACGCTTTTGATCCAGCGCGTTAAATTTATCGACGTGGTGCACATAGTCCGCGGGCCGAAGCACAAACGGCTTCACGGAGCCCGCGCTGGGCAACGGTGGTCCCGTTGCAGCTGAGGTGTCGGCATTGGCAACAGCGGCGCTTTTCATCGACAAAGCCCCAGACCGCTGATCGACTTCGTGCAGGCGTGTAATCCGCAGCGCTATGTACTGCTTGCCCGGCAATTCAATCGTCGGATGTCTCGGACAGTTGTAGCGGTACTGACTTTCTTTGACTGCTTCGAACTCGCCTTCCACCGGCGTAATGGTCATATCCCAGGCGTTGATGATTTCGACGCGAAATTTCATCCCCGTTTGGGCCGGCTTGGTGATCGGCAACGAAAAGGTCCATTTCCGCGGCGACTCTTTGCCGAAATACACCAGATAGTATTCGTTGGGTTTGCCGGCGGTTTGCAAATCTTGCCATTTATCAATCGGATTGATTCCCTCCGGCGGGCCGTGTTCGACAATCTGCTTCAAAAACCCAATTCGTGGTGGGCTTTGCCCGTGTAGGGCGCCGCCGCTGGACCAGGCAATTTGATCGTCCTGATTTTGATACGTTTCGCCGTGCGTAGCGTAGGTTCCGGCCATGATGGCCACCCAAAATCGATGCACCATTTCCTGCGGCATCAGATTTCCCCAACGAACCGGCAAATCGCCCTCGTACTTGATTTCGTCGTAAATAATTGGCTTGCGATACACGTCGCGCAAAATCTCAGCGCGGCCAATATCTTCCACGGCGGAACCGTTTTGAATGCTGGCATGCGTGACCAGCGGATTAGTGTTGTTGAAGATTTGGGAGCAATTGTGAATGGAGCGCAGGTGACCGTAGGGATCGTCGTGGGCGATGATTTCAAAGAAGCGATCCCAATCGCTTTCCTTTTTTTCTTTTAGCAAATCCCACTCGTTAGCTAGCGACCACCACACGTTGCGATACGCCGCCAAGCGTGCCACCACGTAGTGCAAATACAAATCGTCCGCCGCCGCCGGCATTCGGTCGAATCCCCAATGGCTGCTGTCATACGGATGAAACAGGATCAAGTCGGCTTGGATGCCCAGGTCGCCCAGTTGCGCAATGCACTGCTCCAGGTGCTGGAAAAATACCGGATTAAAGCGGGTGAAGTCCCATTGATTGGGCGGCGTTCCCTCGTAGGGATATAACCCCGGCTCACGACGATTGTGATCGTACCACTTTGGAAACAAACACATCCGCAATTTGTTGAACGGGTTTTGCGCCAGCGTGGCCAGCGTTTGTTGCTGCAATGCTTCCGTTTGATGAACCCAAGCGTAGCAAGTGGTTCCAAAAGGAAAAAACGGAGTGCCGTCGGCATAGCCGAAATGGTATGTACTTCGAACCTGCACCGGCCCGTGATTATTTTTCGATGGCGCAACCACAGTGAAATTGCCACGCCTGCCGTCCAGCGCCGGGTGGTTGCTATGGGTAACGTATTCCCAAGTGCCCAGGGCATCAGGCATGAAGCGAATGCGGTAGACGCCGTCGCCGTCATAAAACCCATGAACTGTAGTTGGCTTCAACTGGGATTGCCCGCTCGGCTGGAAATCTGCTGACAATTGAACATCGACAAACGGATTGCCGTCAGCAGGACCGGGCAATTCGATTTCGAAAATGCCCCACTGTTCAACCGGTTTGGTAGCGACCTTTGCCTCATTCGTTTCGGCGGCAAAGGCTTGCCGAAACAGAAACAGCGCCATCAGCAACGGCAGCAAAAGCCGCCAGAAGGCACACTCAAGCCCAGCATTCGTGCGCTGTTTTCCCATGGATTTTGGCCCGTTGCCGTGGCCTGAGGAAGCCACATTCCGCCCCAACGGTGCTGTGAATTAACTCGCTGCGCATTCAGGCCTGTCGCCGGTGACCGTGAAGCCCAGCTCTTCAATCATTTTATAATCGGCTTCCGGGGCTTGCCCTCTGGTCGTTAGATAATCGCCCACAAACACGGAGTTGGCCACGTACAATCCGAGGGCCTGTAAACTGCCCAAGTGCAATTCGCGACCGCCGGCAATCCGGATTTCGCTGGCCGGATTGACCAGCCGCAACAGGCACAGCGCTTTCAAGCAATAGCGCGGATTTAATCGCTGACTTCCCGCCAAGGGAGTGCCGTCGATCGCATTGAGAAAATTGAGCGGGATCGATTCCACCTGCATGTCGCGCAGCGCAAAAGCCATGTCGACCACGTCGGCGTCGTGCTCCCCCATGCCGATGATGCCACCGGAGCACAGCTCCAATCCGGCGGCACGCACGGACTGCAACGTATCGACGCGGTCTTGCCAGGTGTGCGTAGTGCAAATTTCCGGATAGAAACGTTGGCTGGTGTTCAAATTGTGATTCACCTTGTCAACGCCGCACGCTTTCAATCGCAGGGCTTGCTCCGGCGTCAATAATCCCAGGCAAGCGCACACATTCAGCCCATATTGTTCCTTGATTTTCGGCACGATGTATTCCACGGCTTCCATTTCGCGCTCCGTCGGTCCCCGAGCCGAAATCACCAAACAATAGGTGCTGGCGCCCCGCTCGTGACATACCCGCGCCGCATCGAGCAGCTTGCTTTCTGAAATCAGGTTGTAAACCGGAATTTCCGCCTGCGACACTTTCGATTGCGAACAGTAGCCGCAATCTTCCGGACATAACCCGCTTTTGGCGTTCATTAAGAAGTACAGCTGCACCGTGCGGCCCCAATGACGATGGCGAATTTTGTGGCAGGCCGCAATCAGATCGAGCAATTCGACATCGGGCGATTGCAGCACGGCCAGCGCTTCATCGCGGCTCAGTTGATGGCCGTCCAGAACTCGCTGAGCCAGCTCATGCCAGCGCGAAGGGGAGGAGGCCGAATGATGTTCGTTCTGCAGTTCGTTCGGAAACGTAGCAGGTTGTGGCATGGAAAAACTTCAGAATTTAATGTTTTAGAAACGGTGCTTACACCGCGCTTGCGGCTTAGCAAAGACATACTATCCGATTGACCAGTATGCCCTGAAAATGCCGCCAGCGAAAGGTGATTGCCCCTGCGCGAGACCAAAAATCGGCTTGGCAATGGCCGCCTCGTAACCGACAATAACGATATGTCGCGGCATCACTTTGTACGAGTGGGTTTAATGGGGCACGTCGGCCGGTTCACTTCCGTCGACGCCGTCGCTTATCCCCGCGCCAGCCGCGTCGTTGTCCGCACCGGCCGGGGCTTGGAAACCGGCGAAGTGCTGGGCCCGTCCGAAGAAGCGGCAACCCATGGCAATACCGACGGTTCGATTCTCCGCGGTCTGACCGTGGAAGACGAACTGCTAGTGGCCCGGCTGGAAAAGAACCGGCAGAAAGCGCTGGAGGCATGCACGGCGCGCCTTGCGCAGCGGGGCATTACAGCCACGTTATTCGACGTGGAGCATTTGTTCGACGGCCGCTCGTTGTTCTTCTATTTTTTGGGCGAAGTGACGCCGGAAATCGAAGCCATTACCGCCGAGCTGGCCGAAGTGTATGATGCCGCCGCGGAGTTTCGTAAATTTTCCGAAACGCTGACCGCCGGTTGCGGCCCCGGCTGCGGCACAGAAGAAGGCGCCGGTCATGCCAGCGGCGGTTGCACACTGTGCGCCAAAGCCTGCGCTGTCGCTGGAGCGTGTGGAACGAAACGAAAATAATCGGCTCGAATCGAAAACGGTGGGCGTGTTGCAGCCTTCATTCTCCTGCGCTGCCTAGCGACGCCAAAAATTCGCTCATTTCGCCCGCTGCGTGGGAATTGCTTTGGCGGCGCGCTTCGTCAATGCCGCGGCGGAGCGTTTCCCGCGCTTCTGCAATTCGGTTTAACTTTGCCAGCTGTTGCGCCGCCATAAAAAACGCAGGCACATAAGGTGCAGAATTGTTCTGCAACTCTCGCAAGTCGGAAAGGCTGCGATCGTGCTCGCCTTCCTTTTCCAACTCCATCGCCAGGCTATAGCGCAGAAATTGATCAGCCGGATCGAGTGCCAACATTTCTTCGATGCGACTGCGACGGGACGCGGGCATGGATTTACAAATCGCCGGTGATTTTTAAAAGTTTTCCTTGTTTGGCCGAGTCGTCATTCTTCGCTCCGTCGGCGGCTCCAAGGACGCTTACATAAAGCGTGTTGTCGCTGCTGAAGGCCATGCCCGAGGGGCGCTCCAGGCCCGCTAATTTTACCGCCTTCACAGTGGCGCGATCATCCCCTTTGCCGGCATCCAGGCGATACAATCCGTCGTCGCTGGATTTAACCGGGGAGGAACTCAAGGCGTACAAGCGGCCACTTTCCGGACTGTAAGCCAAGCTCACAACGTCCGTCAACGCCAACGGCATGCTCATGATCAAACTGCCATTTCGCACTTGATAAAACGCCAGCGTTAATTCGCGATGTTGCTCGCCCGATTCCGCTTGAACGGCCACCAACAAACCGTGTGGGTTAACCGCAATACTGAGCACCGCCGGCGTATTGTTCGACGCTCCGGATTTGAATAACGGATGAATGCCGTCAATCGCATCTCGGTTTTTCGCAACGTCCGCCTTATAAACTCCGGCCTTGTCGTCGCCGCGACGGGCCGAGATCAACAGGGCGGAATAGGAAAAATCGAAACTCGCCAAGCTAATACCATAGGGCTCGGCCGCGTGGTTGGGCGAACCCGACAGAATTGTGCTGGATCGTCGATTGGCGGCGGCATAATCCAATGGCTTGTCCTCGCCTGCGGAGCCGACGGTTGGCAATTCGAACACGCTAACAATGGCTTCCTCTTTATCGTCTTTCGCCGTGGTGCTCAGGGTCGCCAATTCGTTTCGGCTTAAAAACGCCAAACCGTACAAGCTGCCAGCCGCAGAATTTGCCGAAGGCGCCGCGGTTGGAAAGCCCACGATCGCTGGAATAGACTTCCCGGCATTGGCCGGAGCAAATTTCGCAATTTGGCCAGAACCAGCCTCGGCGACGTATACATACTCAGTCTCCGGCCGAACCGCCACGCCACACGGATGGTTTAGTCCGGAGAGAACTTTCTCAACCTTGATGTTGATTTTTCCGGCGCCAGATTCCGTTGCTTTGGGTTCATCGGCGCACGCCAGAGCGCAGCTCAGAAAGATACTCCAGGCAACCACCGAACACGGAAATAATTCTCTCGGCATCATGTCGATGTTGACCTATCGCAGAGGACGCACAAAATCGCGGAGTGTATTCATTGGCCGGCGACGGGAGCCATGCCGCGCTTCTTTTCGAACGCGGCAATTTTATCGGCCTGATGCAAAGTAAGACCGATATCATCTAGTCCGTGCAACAGGCAGTGGCGGCGGAACTCTTCCACTTCGAACGGCAGCGACAGGTAATGCTTGTCGGTCAACCTGCAGGTTTCTAAATCGGCGGTGAGTTTGTATCCGGGGTTTTGGGCACATCGCGCGAACAATTCGTCGATTTCGGCATCGGGCAGCGTGATTGGCAGCAGGCCGTTTTTGAAACAGTTGTTGTGGAAGATGTCGGCGAAGGTGGGCGCGATAATGACGCGGAAACCGTAATCGGCCAGCGCCCAAGGGGCGTGTTCGCGGCTGGAACCGCTGCCAAAATTGCGGCGGGCCAAAAGGATGCTGGCGCCACGAAATTGCGGCCGATTCAATTCGAAATCCGGATTGTCGGATCCATCGTTGCGAAACCGCCAATCGAAAAAGAGATATTGTCCAAAGCCCGTTCGCTCGATCCGCTTGAGAAACTGCTTGGGAATGATTTGATCGGTATCGACATTGGCCCGGTCCAGCGGAGCAACCAGTCCGGTGTGTTTGGTGAAGGGAGTCATGTAAATAAATCCATGCCTTCGCGGTTTGAGATGACAGAAGACCAATCCAAACGAGAGCGGTAACTGAACGGTAGCATGCGATCTACTTCGATCGAAGATAACCAGCCTGTAAATCCTGTGAAAAACATCTCTTGAGCGCGTTGCTGATTCTCGTCACGTAATAGCCATGCGAGGAGTATTCGCGCGTTCTTCTGAGTTGGATCGATCCCCAATATCGTTTCACATATCCCACGGGATTCAGATAATTCACCTACTTGCGCAAGATCATACGCGAGTCGAAGCAATGTCGCCATGCGCTCATTTTCCAGCAAATATCGGCTTGAGGCATCTAAGCCTTCAAATTTAAGGTCGCTTAACATTTTAAGCGAGAGATTGGCCACCTCTATTGCTTGCCTACGAAATCTTTCAGAATCTTGTTGAGTCACTGCGTCCGCAGCGAAAGAGAGAACATGCGCTGCACTCATCATCAACAGAGGATCGGAGTTCATCCTGGCAATCTCGAGTGCGCGGGGCACTGCATCATGTGCCTTCCCCGATGCAATCTGACTAGTCATGAACCAAACTTCATCGAGTGCTTTTCGAGGACCGAATCGTATTCTGTCCTCAAAAAATAAAAGGGCCACTTGTGGAAATCCAAGATGCATCCACGAAACCCCTCTAATTTCTGCAACTTGGGATGGTTGAAGTAGGTGTTCATGCTCCCGAGTAAGTTCCAGCACTGTATCCCAATCAGAAGCCTCAATGGCATCTTTGAATTGATGGAGAATCTCTTGAGTCGGTTCAGTCCTTGGCTTTGACCATTCAATGCCAACTGTCCTTAAATCGGCTGCCAAGCCTTCTAAGAGCGATTGCTCGGATTCAGTGAGCCGCCACCAATAGTGCTCCATCTCACCACGAATTTCATCCGCGTTGGCACTATTCTGCTGGCCAGCCTTGAAGAGGCCATATAGTGCAAGCTGAAGCCTGATGGCGTCGGGAAAATCAGATTGCTTACGTAAGATTGATGGCATGTCTACGTTTCATCGATTGTCCAGCTATCACGAGTCGCTGCTAACGAAGTTTGGAATGTCTCGATCGAAACTTCTTCATTCGGTTCTATGAGACCATGCAAGTCGTTATCAAGTCTTAATGACAGTTGCGCATTAATTGGTGAGTTTTCGAATGGACCCTCCCCCATCCACCAACACTTCGCTTGGTCGTTGCCACTTGCAGCACGCTTTTTCCTCAGCTCTGGTACTAAATGGCCAAGCCTCGGAGGAATCAAAAAATAGGGCAGTTCTTTCCAATTACGTGCTACAGACATTCCGCCGGATCCAGGAACCACAGCACCCTTATTGTTTAATTGTACGTCACCGTGGGGCGGCATACCAATGCGAACTCCCAGCATCAATTTCCTGTCGCCGACTTTGGGATGGTCTCCATCTGCTAACATGACTCGAAAAAATCTTGGCATCTATTTCTCGCCCCTGACTCTATCCTTTGTAATCCCAGTGGCGGATGTCGACAAAGTGGCCGGCGATGGCGGCGGCGGCGGCCATGGCGGGGCTGACCAAATGCGTGCGGCCCCCTTTGCCTTGGCGGCCTTCAAAATTGCGGTTACTGGTGCTGGCGCAGCGCTGGCCGGGGGTCAGTATATCGGGATTCATGCCCAGGCACATGCTGCAGCCGGCTTCGCGCCAATCGAAGCCCGCCTCTTTGAAAATGCGATCCAGGCCTTCGTGTTCCGCCTGTTGCTTCACTTGCCCGCTGCCGGGCACGACCATGGCATCGACCGTTTCGGCCACACGATAGCCGCGCACCACGGCGGCGGCGGCCCGCAAGTCTTCGATGCGGCTGTTGGTGCACGAACCGATGAACACGCGATCCAGCGCCAGCGATTGCATCGGCTTGCCGGGCTCCAGCCCCATGTATTTGAGCGAATGCTCGGCGGCTTTGCGTTGATCGTCGCGCTCGAAATTCGCGGGATCGGGCACGCTTCCCAGCACCGGCACGACCTGCCCGGGATTGGTGCCCCAGGTGATTTGCGGTGCAATGTCGGCGGCATCGTACACTTCCATCCGGTCGTACTTTGCGCCCGAATCGCTGGGAAGTTGTTGCCACCGGTCCACGGCGGCATCGAAAGCGTTTCCCTGCGGGGCGAATTCACGACCCTTGAGATATTCGAACGTTTGATCGTCCGGCGCGATCATACCGGCCCGTGCGCCGGCTTCAATCGACATGTTGCACACGGTCATGCGCTGTTCCATGCTGAAGCTGCGGATGATCGGGCCGGTGTATTCGATGACGTAACCGGTGCCGCCATCCGTGCCGATTTGGCCAATCAGAAACAGAATGACGTCTTTGGCCGTCACGCCGTGGCCCAGTTGGCCATCGACCCGCAGCTCAAACGTTTTCGGCTTCGATTGCAGCAGGGTTTGCGTGGCCAGCACGTGTTCCACTTCGCTGGTGCCGATGCCGAAGGCCAGCGCGCCGAACGCGCCGTGCGTGGCGGTATGACTGTCGCCGCAAACAATCGTCAGGCCCGGCTGCGTGAATCCCAGTTCCGGACCGATAACGTGCACGATGCCTTGTTGCGGACTGTCTAAATCGTACAGGCGAATGCCGAACTCGCGGCAGTTGTGGCGGAGCGTATTGATTTGCTGCTCGGAAATGAGGTCCGCAATGGGCAGCCGCCGATCGGTGGTGGGCACGTTATGGTCGGGCGTGGCGACGGTTAGTTCCGGGCGACGCACCCGGCGGTGTGCTAATCGCAATCCCTCGAACGCCTGCGGGCTGGTCACTTCGTGGACCAAATGCAGATCGATGTAGAGCAGGGTTTCCTGTCCCGGTGCGGCATGCACCACATGTGCATCCCAGATTTTTTCGAACATGGTGCGAGGGGCGGCAGGCATGGCATTCAGTGGAGAGGGGCTTGGGGCTGGGGGCTCAGGGTTCAGAATTTAGATTGACCAAATGACACGCGGAACGAAATACGGTTCGGCGGAGTCACGCGAACCGATCGTCGCTTCGCCTCATTCAAGTATACCGAAAGAAATGGCAGGCTGTAAGTTAATGGCAACAGCCGTCCCAAGGGCTGAATTACCCCACCAGCGCGCTGTGGCTGGCGCTGTCGTGGGCCAGATCGGCTTGGGTGGCGTCGGATGAGCCGCGAGTGCGGGAGCCTTTCGAGGCGACGTCTGCGCCGGCTTCGCTGTCGTCGCCGCTGGATGGATCGGCGCCGGTGCTCGATTGAATGCCGCCGACAACCGTATGGTCCGCTGCACCGGCCACCGTGGGCATGCCATCGCGGCTGACGCCGCCGTTGGTTTGCCACCACGCTTGCGCATCAGCGGCAGTCCACCGGCCGTGCAACGGAGTCGCGGCCAACTCCGCGCCCAATGTGGCAACATCGGGGAAACGATCGGCCGGCTTCTTCTGCAGGCAGCGCAGGACAATCTGCTCCAATTCGGACTGAATGCCGGGTTGCAGCTTCGATGGCGGCGTCACGTTTTTGTTAGCGTGAGCGAGCAACACCTTCACCGCGTTGTCGCCTTCGAACGGCGGATGACCCGTCAGCAAGTAGTACGCCACCGCGCCGAGCGCGTAAATATCGCTGCGGGCATCGGGTTCGCCGTCACCGGCCGCTTGCTCTGGCGCCATGAACAGCGGCGAGCCGGTGATCGAACCTTGCTGCGTAAGCGTGACATCGCCGTGGCCCGTCATCAGCGGCTTGGCTAGGCCGAAATCCAACAGCTTGGCGACATCATAAACGCCGCCTCGCTCCGCGGCGAAAATGTTGCCCGGCTTGATGTCGCGATGCATCAGTCCCAGGCCGTGCGCTTCGGCCAGGGCACCACAGATTTGCTCCAGTAACCACACCACTCGGGCCGGAGCCATGGGCCCGTGCTGTTCGACCAGGTCGGCCAGGCTTTTGCCGGGCAGGTATTCCATGACGTAGTAAAACGTGCCGTCGTCGGTGTGGCCGTAGTCGAAGATTTCGATGGTGTTCAAATGCGTGAGCTTGGCCGTGGCCTGCACTTCGCGATGGAAGCGGGCCAACGACGTGGGATCGGCCGCGTTGCTGGGCTTGATAAGCTTGATGGCCACAGGGCGCTTCATCAGTTGATGCTCGGCCAAATGCACTTCTCCCATGCCTCCGGCGCCTAGCAGGCGCTTGAGTCGATACTGCCCCAACTGTTTGGCTTCGAACGCTTCGCGCCGCAAGCGATTGATGGTGTGAACTCCCCAAGTGCCGATGAACGCGGCTAGCGCCATGGTCATGAAAATCTTGGAAATGATGTTCGGCCCAACCATGCTCCCGTAAATGGGAAGCATGACCGCGGCTACAATGCAAATGGCTGTTGGGGTAACCGCGAACAAGCCGAGCACCCAAGCGGCGCGCCTCCAGGTGTTGGGAATGTACAGCGAGTAGGTGAGAATCAACAGCATCCACGGCGCGGTAATGCCAATTAAAAACGGATCGCCGCTGCGGATGGCCACCCATTGCATGGCAATAAAATACAGCGACGGAACGCCGAAAATGATCAACTCAGCAATCCGCAATGTGGATAGTTCATAAGTGCACTTCTGGCACAGCCGGCCACCGATCAAAAGCAGGAACAGCGACGTCAGCCCGTGAAAAAGGAGTAGGAACATTTCTTCCGGGCTATGATAATTGACCAAGAACAATTGCCGCAGAAAGAAGACCGCGAACCCGCCGCCCAATAACAACGCTGACATGCGCAGCCGACTGCGCAGCAGCGAGCGGGTTTCTTTCGACATGTGCGGGCTGCTGCCTTCGCACATGGCAACTTTGCAGCATGGGCCGGAATGCGAGTGTTCGGCAGAGCCCAACAGCGGCAAACCGGCGGCCACAACGGTAGCATGATTGGACGAATTGGAAGACATATTCCGTGGTCCTTCGTCGATTGACCAATGTCAGTTTTCAGCCTGTGGAGCCGGACTCGTCACACTCCGGCTGCCAAGGGACATTTATCATATCCAGCCGAGAAGCGGCTGGCGACGGTCTTTCGTGGAAAACAGGAACAAAGAATTGCAAAGTGCGGCCGATTTAAGCCATGCGGCCACGCATTCGCCGTCGATTACCGAAATTGCCTGCTGGACACTTTCTAGATGGCGATGAGGTAATTCGATCCAGAGCGTTTTAGGCCGCCCGGCGGCGGGGGGCGGCAGTAGCCGCTAGGCGGTCGATTTCGGCACGCGAAAGAGGCGTCAGCCGCGGTTGATCGTCACACATTTCTTCCCGCAGCACGAACGCTTGCGGCGTCAACAGCCGGTTCAGCGAGAACCAAGCGCGGGCGAGAGATTCGGCATTTTGATCGGTGGAAATCAACGCCAGCTCGATGCCGTGCAAGGTATTGGCGGCCCGCTCCAGCGCCTCGTGTGGAGACCCCGGAAAAAGATGGATTTTACTTCCGGTGGGACGCAAAAACTGATGGGCCGCTTTCAACGACAAAGGGGGCGCGGCGGCCGGTCGGGCATCGAACGGATCAATTCCGGCGAAGTGAATTTGCTCGGCCGGGTGGTACCGCTGCGCCAACGAAATCATTCGCTGCGGCCGGACGGCGTCGCCCAGCCCCAGCAGCATGATCTTATGCGGCTTGTGTTTACGGACGAGGCGGTACAGTGTGCGGTCGCTTTTGGGGCACGACAGCCAGCACCAGCAGAAAACTTTCAGGCCACTTGCCGCGGACACCGGTGCCCTCCTTGGCGGATGTTCGGCGCAGAAACTCCCTGTTTCTTAGTTCGGCTAGCGGCGCCAGCAAGATTCACTTCCGGATTTTGTGAAGTTTTCTCCGCTGGCGTCAGACAAGCATGCAAAACGGCAGGGTGGGAGAATGACCAATGAGGGTTTGGCAATTGGTCATTCGTGCTTGGTCATTCGTCATTTTGCAGCGACGGCTTTGGCGGCAGAGCTTTTTTTGGCCGACACCGGAATGAGCGAGCGATAATAATCGATCGAGCGGCGCAGCCCTTCTTCAAAATCGACTTTTGGTTCGTAGTGCAAATGCTTGCGGGCCTCAGAAATATCGGCCAGGCTTTCGCGAACGTCGCCGGGGCGTTCCTTATCATGCTTGGGCTTGACGCTGGTTCCCAGCAGCTTGTTGAGCTGCGCGATTAAATCCAGCAGCGTGACACGACGGCCCGTGGCCACGTTGAAAACACGGCCGGAAACTTGCTCCGCTTCGGCTTCGGCGGCGCGCAGATTGGCCTGCACGACATCGGCGACAAACACAAAATCGCGCGACTGCTTGCCGTCGCCGAAAATCGTGGGCGATTTTCCCGACAGCAGCGTGGTGATGAATTTCGGAATGACCGCCGAATATTCGCTATTGGGATCTTGCCGCGGACCAAACACGTTGAAATATCGCAAGGCGACCGTTTGCACTTCGCTAATCGCGGCAAACGACTGACAATAAAGTTCGCCGGCAAGCTTGGCGGCCGCGTAGGGCGAAATGGCCATCGGCAAATCGGTTTCTTGTTTGGTCGGCTTGGGCGCGTTGCCGTAAGCGCTGCTGGAGCCGGCATAAACAACCCTGCGCACTCCGGCTTTGCGGGCGGCATCTAACAGCGTAAGGGTGGCCGTGGCGCAGGCGGCGTGGGTTTCCAACGGCTTGGTGATGCTGCGCGGAACCGAAGCAATCGCCGCCTGGTGAAAAATGCAATCCATTCCCGAGACAGCCCGGGCCACGGCCACGGGATCGGTTAAATCAGCCTCCAAAAAGTCGATTTTATTGCGTGATTGCTCCAGGTTTTCCAACCGACCGGAGGAAAGGTTATCGAGCACGCGAACCTGCAAGCCGCGTTCGACAAGTGCATCGACAATGTGCGAACCAATGAAGCCGGCGCCGCCGGTCACAAGAACTTTACGCATACAAAGTGATTGGGTGTACAGTCAGGGGTAGGGGTATATTGCCAACGCTGTAGAGAATTCTACCTTACAACAACGGCGAGAAGCCAGACGCTACAGCTTGAAATGGAACGTGCGCTGTAGGAATCGCCATAAACGCCAGCCTAGCGAGTGCCAGGGACCGTCGATTTTAGCTTGCCCTTTTAGGCCTGTCAGGAAATTTAATTCGTCGTCTTCCAGTGGGGCGCGGGCTTCGTAAGCAACACTGGCCGGACGCAGGAGACCTGTTTCGTCGGGCTTGGTTTCAATACTGCCGCCGGTTTTGTTGGAAAGCGCCTTGGGAACCACCTTTAACGGTTCGTTCGAAATTTCGGTGATTTCGCTGCGGAAGGTAACGCCCTTCATTTCGTCGAGCATGATCTTCACATGTTGCCCCGGAAACACCTGATCAATATCGGACTGATCGACCACCAGCACGGCTTCAAATTTTCCGGGGTCGCCGATTTTGCAGAACAACGTGGAGGCCTTGAGCGTGGCGCCGATGTTTTGTTTCTCCAGCGGGGTGCCGTGCCAGTTGGGCAACTTGCCATCCGACGGCGAGTGGAGTGGCACGGACGGAGGCGGAATCACTATGCCCGCCCGATGTGCGACCAGGTGCAGGTGATCGACCTCGGTTTGTTTTTTCTTCAGTTGCTCTTCAATGGCCACCAGCGATTTTTGCACTTCGGGAATGGAATCGGCCGCCCTGCGATTTTCGTGTTCTTCCAATCGCAAGGCCTCCATTTGGGCCTCAAGCTGATTGCGTCGCCCAGTCAAATCGGCGATTGCCAATTCCAATTCGGAACTTTTTAAGTCGGCCAGCGGAGCGCCCGCCTGCACGGTGTCGCCCGGTTGGACATGCACAGTTTCGATCTCACCCGCCACGTCGACGTACACCGCATCGGCATTTTGCGGCTCGACTGTCAGATAACAAAATACATGATAGGGGAATGGCACAAACACAATGGCGGCCAGGACTCCCAGCACGATGGCCAGCGTGGCATAAAAGCGCGGCTTCTTCACTTCATTGATCCTTCCCGGTACGTAAAAAAATTTCCCCAAGCTCCACAATGGCCGACCGATCAAGCTGGCAATGGACGCCATTGCAATGATCTGGCCTATAATTTCCAAACGATAGGGTTGAAACACCCGAAACAGGAAAAACAAAATCGAAAACATGACCACCCAGGTGTAAATCGAGGAGGCCACGGTGTACAGCATGAACCAAAACTGATTACGCGTGGGCAGGAACGGATCCTCCGGTTGTTCCAGCCCCAGGCACCATTCGCCTAGTTTACGGTTGAGAATCGACGTGGCCTTCTGCCGCAAGTTGGGAATTTCCAGGACATCGGACAGAATGTAATAGCCATCGTACCGCAACAACGGATTGCCGTTGAACACCACCGTGCTGACCGAGCAGACAAACATGGTGCTTAAGCAGATGTTGTTCAGCAGTCCCGGCTCGCTGAACCACCAGATGAACGTAGCAATGGAAGCAATGCATACTTCCACGTACATGCCGGCGGCGCCGATGAACGCCCGATGCCATTTATTGGGCAGCATCCAGGAGTCGGAAACGTTGCAATACAAGCAGGGGGTGAGAACCAGGAACATCACGCCCAGCTCGTGACATTCGCCGCCGAAATGCTTGCACGACAACCCGTGGCCAAACTCGTGCAAAATTTTGGTGAATACCATCGCCGCGCCTAGCCAAATCCAATTGCTGGGACCGAAGAATTGGTGAAACCCAGGCAGCTTGGCGCGGAACGTGTCGAATTGCACCAGCACTAATGTCAAAGCTGAGGCCAACAGCAACAGGCAAAAGGACGCGGCTTGTTTGCTAAAGAACCAATCTACCTTCGGCTGCAGCCAATTAAAAAACCGTTCCGGATCGACTCCCTTCAAGCGAATGGCCAGCAAATTGGAAACGGTGCCCCAAAATTCGCGCTTTTTGCGCTCCCACCGCAGTTTGAGCAACTGCTTGCCTTGTCCCGGCACGGCAGCAATCACCAGGGCGCTTTGATGCAGCATGCCGATCAGACGGCCTAACTCCTCCAAGGTAATTTTCTGTGGGGCGAATTCCTTTTCGAACCGCTGCCGAAGGTCATCCAGGCTTGTCTTCCCATCAAGCCAATTCAACAGCGCGAATTCCTCCTCCTGAAAACGGAAGTAATTCAAGCCCACCGGGTCTTTCACGATCCAGTATTGCCGGCCCTGGTAGCGCTGGCGGGTCACCTGCAAATCGGGGCGTTTGCGAATGGCCAGCGGCCGTGCGGAAGAGGAAACAAGACTATCGGCAAGGGTGGGCATGGAAAATGATAAATGGCCAATGACCAAAATCCCAATGACCAATAATCGGCGAATATTCCCTAATTGGTCATTGGTGCTGGGTCATCCGTCATTTCAGTTGAAAGGTCATGGTGGCCGGCATGCCGGGTCGAAGCAGCCATTGTCCGTCTTCTTTGCGATTGTCGACTTCGGCCCGGACTTCGTATTCAAGCTCGCCTTGAACTTCGGGATCGACGAACACAATTCTGCCCGGGAATTGCACCTTGCGACCGCCGGCCAGTTCCACTTGCACTACAACTGAACGATCTGCAACGTCGCCAGGGCTGTATTTGGCAATATCTAGCCGGCCTTCCACTCGCAACCGATCCATTCGAATGACGCGGACCACGATGTCGCCGGGTTTGACCCACTCGCCCAAATGGGAATAAATTCTTTGGACTACGCCGTCAATGGGCGCGGCAATCTGCCGGCGCTTGATCGATTCGTCGGCCATTTCCACTTCGGCTTGTTTGGCTTCCGCGGTGAAGCCATCGACCGTGTGCTGCTTGCGCGCCTGTTCAATGGCCAAATCGGCCTTGTGCCAGGCAAATTCTTTTTCCTTCATTTCCACGTCCGAGACCGAGCCGGCGGCCTTTTTATTGGCTTCCTGATCGCGCAAGTATTCGTACTTGGCAACGTCGGATGTGGCGGCAGCGTACCGAATATCGATATCGCTGTTCGATTTTTCGGACGCTCCATTGAATTCGGCCAGTGCGTTTTTGCGTTGTTTTTGCGCTTGAATGTCATCGATTTGCGCCAGCAGCGCATTGAGAGGCACTTGATCTCCCTCGCGAACATTGATTTTTGTCAGCACACCCGCTTCTTGGGCAGGAACCTTGGCTTCTTCATCGAGCCTGACCTCGCAATGATCGACCGTGACGTTGGCCGATGACGCTGCGGCGCCGGCGGCGGGCGAATTAGCGGCCACGCTGGATGCCGGCGGATATTGGCCTGAAGCGATCGTGGTCGCGGCAGCGCAAATTACGAATAGAAAAATGGATGTTCGCATGGCACTTTCTCCGGGTAAATCCGCTGTTTTTCTCGGTGAGTCCGCTGCTTGGTCGCGGTCTAGTTTGGAATCGGTAGAAACGTCTGTCCCCAAACGCCTGCAGTTTTCTCAAACAAAACGGCTGGGGACAGCCGTCGCTGCATTTTCGCCTCACCAACGGAAAAGAATTTTCGATTGGATGAACTCAAATACATCGTGGAACCAAACGTAGCCCAAGCTGCGGCGGCCGCAATCGACTTTCGCCGACACGCCGGCACCTTTGATGAGCACTTCCGGGTTCAAATCGGCCTTGTTAATGGACACTAGCAACCTCACCGTATTGCCTTCCTCCCCCTCGACTTCGGCCTTTTGCTGAATTTCCTTGACCGTGCCGTGCAACCAGACGCCCGCCTTGGAATTGAGCATGTAGGTGACGTCCAAATCTTCCTTGTGCAATTCTTTTTCGGCATGTTTGATGTGCCCCATACGGTCTTCGGGCATTAGCACTTCCAACTCCCAATCCTTGGTAGGATCGACCACGGTCATCAGCACTTGCCCTTTTTCCACCGGGCGATTGTTCAGCAGGTCTTCCAACTTGAACGTGACCACTTTGCCGTCAATCGGACTGCGCACGGTGAGTTTTTTCTTTTCGTCTTCAAGCAATTCTCGTTGCTGCTGGTACTCGTTCCGGCTGGCACGGGCCATGGCCAGCTCGCCTTCGTTTTTGGCGCGGTCCTCGGCGGAAAGTTGTTCGTTGTAGCCTGCGTTTTCCAGCGCATGAATTTTGGCGTCGTTGGCCGCTTCCTTCCCAATCATATCGACCAGTTCCGAGTCGAGCTTGGTATTTTGCAATTCCACCAGGGGCTGATCGGCCTTAACGTCAGCACCAGACTTAACCAAAACCTGAAGGACCAGGCCGTCGACTTGAGCAAACACATCTCGCTTGACCACCGGCTCCAGCGTGCCTTTGCCGTGCAATTCAAATTCCTTCGGCACGAAAAAAAGCGAGGTGATGATGGCCACGACCGCCACCACGGCTGCCAACGTTTTAGGAAGCGTGCGGGCGGCTACGAGAAACCTGGACTTACCCAACGTGCGCCACACCGGCATTAGAAACAAACTGTTGTGCTCCATCGCGTTGGAAAGCGCCATGGAGCCGTGCTCGGCCACAACATCGATGCGGCGGCGCATGGCGGCTGGAATGCCGTCCGTATTGATCTGCTCGATAATCAGCGCGCCAATATATTCCGGCTTGTGCGGCGGCTGATTTTCCACCTCTTGCTCTTCTTTATCGTGTGGTTTGGCCAACGGCAGCACGACGACTGTTTTCGAATGCGATTCGTCCACGTAGGCTTCAACCGTTTCTTCCACTTGCGGCGCCAAATCACGGGTATCGCCGGTGTACCACAGCGGCTCGCCGGCTCGGACGACCACCGTCGCCAACTTCCCTAGCATGGTTACGGTGTTGGATCGCTTGTCGAACGTTTCCTGTCCGCTGACGGCTTCAATGCGACTGCGACGACCTTTGTGAATGGCCAGCGAAACACGGTCGCACTCAATAAGCCGCCGGCCTTCATTGGCCAGAGTGTACGCAGTGACTCGCGGCTCCAGGCTGCTATGCGCCAGCAGCGTAAATTGTTCCAGTTGCGTCCAAATGGCCTGGCGATCGGTATACAGCCGCAACTGGCGGGTTTTCAAAAAATCTTCCGCCAAATCGCACATCTGCATCAAAAACCGCAGATAGCCTCGCTCCACGGCCGGACGCCCGCCGGTGCGCTGGAAAATTTCGACCAGCCCACGGGTTTCCTGATCGCTTTTCAAAATCCCCAGGACCAGCAGCATGTCGGTGGGGTTGGCCGAATCGTCCTCGGCATTCACGTACTTAGGCTGCACAACTGCACCTTGTCCGCCGGTGAGAATTTTGCGCAGCAGCTTGCCGTGGCGTTGTTGCTCCTCTTGGCTTTCGTGCAACCGGGTTTCAGCCAGATTGACTTGGGCGCTGAGGGTCAAACGTCCTTCTTCGTCCAACGTCCACACAGCGCCGCCAATGGCAGCCAGCGCCGCCACCACCCGGTGCAAAAAACCCTCGTAAAATTCTTCGGGCGAAACTTCGGCCCGGGCCAACCCTTCGATCTCTTGCACCAAGCCGCGGATTTGCTGCCGCGTTTGATCGACCAGCTCGGGTTGATACGATTGTTCAGTACTCATTCGGCGCTGCCGCCAGGAGTCGTTGGTCAGAGTTTAACGGCACGAATGCATCCAAGGGCACATGAACCCACCTGGATGCCGCCGATCGCATTCGGCAGTCCGCCTTTTTTTAGTATCCGTTGGTTTGGCTGGAGACGCAAGGTCTTAAATGCCAATACAATCGGCACAATCGGCAGGCTATGGCAAACTACCGTGGGCCTGGAAACAATTACGGCCCGAACTGCCGGACAGATCGGGCCGAGAAGACGCTGTTTTTCGGAAGCTGCGGCAAATGGGTCTGGCCGCTGTCTGCGGGCGCTACCACACGACAGTGATGCCAGTATTGATGCCCTGCAGCACAATGTCGCCGTGATTGTTCACCTGCGTGCCGCCGTCGCTCGTCAGACCGAAGCTATTAAAGTCGTATTGATCAGGGGCCAGTGCCGCACGATCGATGAAATACACATTGTACCCGGCGTGGAAGCTCACTGAGGAGCCTAGCGGAATTACTCCTTGGATTCCCAGTTCGGTCACGTAAGCCACACGGGTTTTCGAGCCGCTGGCCGGGCCAATGAACTGATCGACAGGGTCAAACGCAATCTGGTTCTCATGCGCGGCATTGGCCATGACGCCGAATTTGGCGTCGAAATCGAAATCGAGGAGACCGAACATTTGCCACCGGCCCAAAATGCCGATTTGGCCGCCGTTCATGTTATTCAACGAATTGGCGTCGTAGAAGCCGTTTCCCGTGGCTAGCGAATTCGTTAAGTATTGCGCGTGTTCATCAATTTCCATGTAACGATATCCGGCGAGTATCTCGAAGCTGCCAAACGGAAAGATCAAGTTAAACTCGCCGGTTTGAATAGCACTGAGATATCGAAATGTCACGGCATCCACGTCGAAGAACCCGGCCGGGAACGCGCTGGAAAAACCGCCCAACTCGCCAGGCAGAACCAGGTCGGCGTTACCGGAGTTTGGACTTCCGACACTTTGCTGTGCGGCAAACGTGGCAATCTTTGTGTAGGTGCCCTGGTAGGTGATGCCGCTGGGCCCAATCAACTCCAAATGTGCACGGCCACCGTAATCCCAATCGAAAGTCACATCTCTGGAATTAAGGAGTGGCGTGAACGTGCCGTCGAAGTTATCGAATAACACAAGCGTCCGGCTGGTTCCGGCATTTCGCGTCATGGCCAAATTGTCGTAGCCGGCGTTCCAGCAGTAACCTAATTTTCCGGGAAACATGGACCCGTGGCACAGGCCACACAGCCAACCGAAACAACCGGGGCCACAATCCTGGCACTGATCGCCATCGCATTGGCACTGGCCATTTCCTTGGCTTGCATCCTGTGTACCTGCGCCGCCATTGCCCATGGGCATTCCTGCACCTTGCGGATTAGAACCCGGCGTCAACACGCTGGAAGGGGAGCCCATCCCGTTTTCCGCCCCGGCTTGATACGACGCCATGCGGTACGGGTTATTCGATGCAGTTCCCATCGGGAACTGTTGGTAATTAACGTCGGCATGGGCGCTCCCCTTGTAGTAAAGCAAACCGTTTTCGCAGGTCACGCCCGGCGGCAGTTTCATCGGAGGCGGCGAGGCCTTGGCGATTTGCCCCTGGGGACCATGATATTCTTTATCTTGCGGCGCCGATTGCGTCGGATTCGACGCCTGATTCGCCCCGCCGGACATCCCTGAATGATTTTGGCCAGCAGGCGGGTACATTCCCTGAGACATTGCATTGGGCCCGTAAGCGCCAGCATAACCCTGGCCAGATCCGGCATTGGTATACCCTGCGTTGTAGCCAGTGCCGGAATACATGCCATTGCCGGGCAAGCTCGGATACATTCCGCCAGCGGGCATTGCGCCGTAGTTATAACCAGCCGGCAGGACGGGATATCCGCCGCCGGTATTCGGGCCATACCCGTATCCATACGTGCCTGGCGGCATTCCGGGCTGCGCGTAGGCTGCCGGCGGCATCATCGGCTGAGCGTAACCGGCCTGAGACATCGACCCCGGGGCGTATGCTGCCTGTGGGTTTGGGCCGGTGCCATACATTGGGTACGGCTGAGGATACGACTGCGCACTGGCGATCGTCGCCATTAGGGCGGACAAAAATCCAACCAGAGCCAGAGGTAATCGTGTCATCGGTGATCTCCACCCCTTACAACGGGCAATGTGCCCGCTCCGCCATGCATTGGGCATGGGTTGGGCTTTCTAACTGGGACAGGAGGCACCGACAAAGCACTGCGGCAGCGCTCGGCGAGCCCCCTTATAACCGGTTTCATCGGAACAACCGGCCATTCAACTCAATTGGAAAATGTCATACCGACGTCAAAGACGGCAAAGTCAGGGTGTTTCAGGTATGTTTTGGGTAGCCTGGGAAAAGTTTGACAGCAAATCTGCATGGCCCTTGCTAGCTGTCCGGCCTGGTGCCTGGCACACAGTGGTTCGGGTAGAATGACCGAGTTAGGATGATTTCCTAAGCTGATTTGCCAGACTCTGTGGCAAAGCGGTCTGACTCTGCTTCAAGACACCAAATTATTCATCACTTCGACCGCACGCATGGGAGAATGCCGCTATGCCGTCTCATTCGAAAGCAGCTGATGTATTTGAATGCGAGTTCTTGCAACTTCGCGCCCAATTGCTCCAAGCGGCAGCACAGTTAGATCGGATCGACCGGGCTACCGGCACTGTGGCCAACGATCCGCGAATGCGCGGCGTCCATCAGGCGATCGAAGTTTTATCTGGCTCAGGTCCGCGCCGGGCGGAAAAGGTGCAGATGATTTTCTCCCGTCCCTACGACGCAGATTGGAAAGAAACGCTGGGAGTAGAATAAGCATAAACAACCGCTCCGCACTGCAACGCGATGAAACCTGCTCGGGACTTACTCACCACTCACTCCTTCACCTTTCCGCCGCCATGGATTACATCGACCCGCACATTCACATGGTTTCGCGGACGACCGACGACTACGAGTTGCTGGCCAAAATGGGCTGCGTCGGTTTGAGCGAGCCGGCGTTTTGGGCCGGGTTTGATCGGGGCAGCGTGGACGGGTTCCGCGATTATTTTCGGCAGCTCACGGAGTTCGAGCCCAAGCGGGCCGCCTGGTATGGCTTGGCGCATTTCACATGGTTGTGCATCAATGCCAAGGAGGCCGAGAACGTCAAGCTGGCCCGTGAGGTCATCGCTATGATTCCCGAGTATTTGTCACTGCCCGGCGTGCTGGGAATTGGCGAAATCGGCCTGAACAAAAACACCCGGAACGAAGCCATTGTATTTTTGGAACACGTGCAACTGGCCCAGCGGCTGGGGGAGCAAATCCTCATTCACACGCCGCACCTGGAAGATAAGTACCAAGGGACGCGGATGATTTTAGACATGCTGGCCGATTTTCCCCAGTTGGACACAGGCCGCGTGCTGGTCGATCACACCGAAGAACACACGATTCGCCTGGTGCTGGATCGCGGCTATTGGGCCGGCATGACGCTGTACCCGGTGAGTAAATGCACGCCGGATCGGGCTGTCGACATGGTCGAAATGCACGGGCCAGAGCGGCTACTGGTGAATTCCGCGGGCGATTGGGGACCGTCCAAGCCCACCGCCGTGCCCGATTTTATTTTGGCCATGCGGCGGCGCGGGCATGAAGAGTCGCTGGTCCGCCAGATTGTGTACGACAACCCGCTGCGGTTTTTCCGCCAGAGCCGGAATTTTTCGTTTGCGGAGCGGGAAACGAAACCTGAAACTGGCCCGCTTGATAACCGCCACCAAGATTCGCCAAACTCGCGCGAAAAAGTCGCCGCCAGCACACCGCGTTAAACCGGCAACGAACTAATCCGAGCCAGTCGTTTAAACAGTTGCGAAGAAATCATCCAGCACGGCGCTGGAACTGTCTGCATCGGCGTCATACATTCCGTGGAAGTGGCGCGACAAATACGTGCCGTCATCGTGGGAATCGGAAGCGAGCTGCAGCGACGCGGTGTCGTCATAACGGAGGGATCCGGCTGTTGACGCCGAGGAAACGAGATTGCTATCGGGATTCGTAAACTGATCCAACGAAGAAGCATCTCTGGAGATGGATGCACCGTCGTCCACATCAGTGTCAGCAGTTAAGGCTGAGCCCCCGTCTTCAGAATCGCTATAGGCCGTTGCTTTGGTTGGCGATTTGCCAAAAAAGTACCACGATCCATTGCTGCCACCGACGATCGTGCGGGTCATGGGCGACACAAAGGTTGAACCATTAAAGGATACCAAATCTCGAATTACGAGGTTGGCTAATGGCGTGCCGCGGCCCGAAGCCAAATCGTAGCCGGGGCCCGCCGCGTTTCCGGTTATTCCCAAATTATAGCCCTGGCCAGGAAATATCGTGCCATAAAAATTGTTATTGCCTATGGTAATATCGTGGAAATCGGCGCTGGGCAATTTATAGATGATGGATTGAACGTTGGCCAATGACGTCTTTCCTTGAAGTGCTCGGCCCTGATCAGCGATGGCAATCAATGCAGACCATTGAGGCGCGCCGGCGCTGGTGCCACCAATTTCTTCCCAGCCTCCAAACGCATAGGACGAGTACACCGCGTAGCCCGTAGCAGGATCGCCATCATAAGATACGTCCGGTGTTCCTCGTCCCGTGAGGCCAAGTCCTGCCTGATAGCTTGGCACATTCTCCGCAGGTATCGACAAAGAAAATGCACCAGTAAGAAGATCTTGCGTGAGTAGCCCGCTCTGCCCACCACCGCCCGCGCCGCTTAAATTATTCCAGACCGTTTCGCCGGAGTAATTGTTAGAAGGTGTTAAGATCAAAGAAGTGCCGCCGACGCTGAGAACATTGGGAGAAACCGAGGGATACGCGGCAGGCCCACCTGTATCGCCGGCCGAAAAGACGAAGGACACATTGGCATGACCGCTTGGCGTGGTGTAGACATTATCCCCTGCGCTTTCGGTCAACGTATATTCTTGTCCGCCGTAACTATTCGATACCACCACCACCCCGGCAACTTGCTTCGCATAATTAACGGCAATTTCGAGATTGCTAAGGCCCAAGAAAGGAAGGCTGTTGTCGGTTGCCTCGACTAATAAAATATTGGCCGCCGGAGCAATGGCATGTGCCCATTCCACGTCTAGAGCAATTTCTCCCGCCCAGTCGGTGTTGTTGGTTGGCAACAATGTCGAACCGTGCTCGTTGACAATTTTGAAACTCGGCGGAGCGGGCAAACCAAATGTGGTATCAAATGTGTTCAAATCGCTCACAATCGTTGGATTATTAAACGCGTCAACAATGGCAATGGTGGTTCCCTTGCCATTGGCCTGAATCCCACCTGGAAATGCAATGCTGTTAAACCCATAAGCTTGACGAATTTGAGTCGGGGTAAAGCCCTCGGGGGTGAGCGGAGCCAAATTGGGCTTTGCTGACGGAAGGATGACGATATCCGGCGTCGCCACGGGTTCGGTGGATACTGATGCAGCACTCAGCACTTGCCGAATTTCGAGGTGCTCAAACCGGCACAGCCGCCAGCGGTAAAAGCGCCGGCGTCCAACTCGGCCATTGGAAGTTGCCCCCGAAGTAGATGTGCTTGTGAAATGCGCCATGTTGCTCTCTGCTCTGGTAAGATGCCAATCAGATGTGCGCTGCCGCCCAACGACAAAGCCCCCCACGGCCCTAATCAAAATGCCAACCATTGGTTGTACTTACGATAATCTTCCAGGTCAACATTTTCCGTAGAGAATTCCAGGAGTGTCGATTTTCTATCTGCCAAATTGACGACGGCGACTCGCTCCGGCGTCAAGGCGCTGGGCTGATCTTAAGACGGTGCTGATCTCAAACAGACCACTACTGATTTCAAAAAAGCAAGTCAAAACGGAACTACTGGCAGTGGCCGGGGTTTGAAAAAGGGGAATTGGATGGAAGTCTGCGCAGGATGCAGTCGCCGGGTTGATGTGGGGTTCGAAATGCCCCTTTCAAACTTGGTTTTTGCCGGTTGGCCCTGGGTGGCATCCATCCAAACACACGGTTGCAATTAACTTGACATTGCTGCAAGTGTTGACGACACTAGAAGCTTATGCGTGGCCTCAGGGGCGCTACGCATCAGGCAACCGATTTGCAAACTTTGGTGAAAATAGCTTCGTGGGGTGGCTTTCTGCGCCTTGGATCGCGAAACCATCGGCAGCAAACATCACCGGAGTTGGAAGAGGCATTGGACCGCAAATCGCGGCTGGCGGCAGGCGCTTTAGATTCACCCCTTTGAAGTTTCCATCTTTCTCGACAGGCAGAAAACCATGCTCCCGGAACAGCGCGGTTTGTTGGCATCGTGGTTTAATCGTTTTCGCACTTCGCGGCGCGCTCGCCGCAAGGGCAGGGGCCGTCTACAAGGCTTCACGCGACTGGCTCAAGTCGAATCGCTTGAAGACCGCCGCCTGCTGACGAATACCGTCTTCGTTGACTTCGGCACGCGGCTTAACACAGTTACTATGCCTGAAGATACCGTTGGAAACGCAGGCGGCTGGGATACGTGGGGATATGTACCCCCGAACAATGGCGTCAATTGGGTGTTTGGGCCCGAATTTAACGTGGCAGGGAACCCAAACATTACCTACACGCCGTTAAGAACGCTGTTCGCCAACAAGGGGGTTAGTTTCAATCTGAGCCAGATGCAAACGGATTTCCCGTGGGAGTATCAAACCGGCACGCAAACGCCGTTGTCGCAATTGGACCTCCTGGAAGGTTCAATTATGAACATGCTTACGCAAATGTTTTTGCCGTTTAATATCACGGTGGAGGAAGTCACATCAACACATTTTGGTTCAGTCAACGTGACAGGGGCCGTGAACGATCCGGCAGATTTTTTAGGCGAAAATAATCCGCTATACGATCCGAATACGTACGATCCGACGGCGATGCCACCGACGATCAATCGCGGACCGCTTTTCAACCCCATGCAGACAAACCCTACCACGATGGCGCCTGACCAATATCAGGACGTGTACATTTTGGTGGGCGGCTTTACAATCGGCGGAACTCAAATTGGAAATAGCGCGTCGGATCCGGCGAATCCTGGAATTTTGGGCGTTTTTGGCGCAACCTCATACGATATCGACAGTGACACATTACAGCTTTCCACCAACCCTGCGCAGCGCTTCGTGGATCCCATGTATATGGATCCTAGCGACCCATCGGGCAACGGGCTTTTGCGATATTCGGACGGCGGAGTCGCGGTGAATGCCGACACCATCTTCGATCATTGGTTAGCGCAGCAAGCCAATCCGGCGGTCACTCCAATTAATTTGAATGTCACCATTGCGCAAGTTGCGGCTCAGGGTGCGGCAGAAACCTGGGGACTCTCTACGACCAGCGATGGACAGCCGAAGCCATGGAACTCGTTTTTCGATACGAACATCGACATGCTGAACAGTTCCGACGTCATGCGCCAGGGCCCCTACACGGGGAACGAATATCCGACTGATTTCAACATGCCGTTTTTCGAAAATTTCTATACGATGGTGGGCAGTTTGAACGAAGACCCAACGGATGTTCAAAATGCGTATGAACAGTTTGTAAATGATCCGGACATTGGGCCGAGCGTTTACGCGTACATTACGGGGACAGGAGCGTACGACAAAATCGATATCACCGCCGATGCCGCAGATCCTACTATGGCGGATGTCACGATATCGCCATACTCCGACGCTTCCTTTGCCGATTCGTCGTTCATTTCGTCGTTTGCATACGATGCCGCGAATCCCACTGGTTACATGACGAGCGCGGCTAGTCCATATAGCTACACGGTTGATCTTTCGAGCGGTATTTTACTGATTGATGCCGGAAACAATGCGGATCAAATTTCCATTGATCCCGCAATTTTTAACAATCTATTTGAGGTCTTTGTTTTTGGCGGAGAAGGTTTGACGAATGGACAAGTTGATAATTTGTCCATGGCCGGTGATGGTACGCAATCCGTCGCCGTAGCGCCGTCTAACATGAATCTGCAAACCTACAATTTCGCTATTAGTTACGAAACGGACATGGAGATTGTGGGGCCGACCTCCGTTACCCTCCTTGTGGCATCCGAGTTCGAAGACAATAGCACCATTCATCTGGAGAACTTCAACAGTCTGACCTACACCATGCCAGAATTCATGGGCGATGATTTCACGATCACAGGCCAAAACGGTTCGAATCTGGTTTTGCCGCCTTCCGTCGGAGAAACCGACATGGTGATCGACGGTACCGCAGGCCCGACAACCTTATCACCGATCCCGGTTGGTGTAAGTAACGTTGAATTTACAAACATCGGCACGGTAACCGTTCAAGACCCGCTTGGTGCGACAGACGACTCAGTCGCGATTGATTCAACTGCTGGCTATGCTGACGGACTGCAAAACCTGGCCATTATTCTCGGGCCAGGCAACGATTCGCTCACGATCAATGGCCCGATCGATTTAACGCCGGGTGTGATGGGGGGCACGCTCACCTACGACGGTGGCCCGGGAACCAACACTTTGACCGTCAGCGACGATACCAACTGGGCCTTGACCGACAGCAGCTTGACCGACGGACTGGGCAATACGATTCAGTTTATCGGGGGCGTCAGCATCGCCGACATCACCGGGGGAATCGATCCGCATACGTTTTCGGTCGAAAATTGGTCCGGCGATGCCTTCCTTACCGCATTGGCAGGCGGCGATACCTTCAATATCGGCGACACGGCCCCCGTGGTCGGCAACGTGAGCATTGATGCCAGCGGGTTCGTCGGCGACCTGTTCAACGTCAAAAGTTTCACGGGCACTGGGAATTTCGATTTCACCGGTAGTTTTGGTGCCAATGTTTTCAACGTCAACACCACCGACATCACTTTATCTTTGCCGGCTATCGGTTCCGGCTCGGCGTCGGGCTACGCCGGTTCGGCCGTCAACTTGGCGACCACCAGCGGCAGCAAAACCGCTAAGCTGAACAGCACTGCCGGACTGTTTGTCGGCGAGGCAGTTGTGGGGCCCGATATTGCCACCGGCACGACAATTGCCGCCATTGTCAACACCACGACGATTACGCTTTCGACGGTAGCCACCGGCAGCGGGGTTAATGCAACGCTTATTGGGACGATTGGCGCCAACATTGTGCCTGTAACCTATACCACAACCAGTGGCAGCACCGACGTTACCGTTTCTACCGTGGCGGGCATATCGGTTGGACAATCGATCGTCGGTACGAATATTCCCACAGGCACAACCATTAGTGGCATTAGCAATATGACGTTTGTCGGCGGCGATGGAGGCAATACGTTCAATATTACCGCTTGGAACGGAAACGGCTCGATCACCGGCGGCGCAGGAAATGACAACTTCTACATCGCCGCTTGGACCGGCACCGGTCCGTTAATTGGTGGCGCGGGGGATGATGATTTCGTCTTCGGCACGCTTTCGATTATTAGCCCGTCAGGCAATGGCAATATCGATGCCATTACTGATCCGCACACGATCATCGGCGGCAACGGCAACGACACGTTGACGCTGGACGATTCCGGCACCAACGGAGCCAAGAACTACACCATTGGCGCAACGTCGGTCAGCGACTCGTCCACGTTTGGCGGCGTCAATTTCGACAGCACGCTCGATAACATCGTGGTGATCGGCAGCCAGGGAGCCAACACGTTCCTCGTCACGCCCAACAGCAAGGCTGCCATCACGATTGATGGCCAGCTCCCCACGACAATTCCGGGAGACACTCTTAACGTTGATCTGACGGGCACCAAGGGAGCGAAACTAACGCCCAACGGACCATTCGGC
>Ga0335083_10001413_pt1 | contig 33222 bp, 27 predicted proteins | sample Lox_Sample_42_FD_206716 | JGI IMG/M metagenome (GOLD analysis project Ga0335083, IMG submission 206716) | Soil microbial communities from Loxahatchee National Wildlife Refuge, Florida, United States - Lox_Sample_4.2 | ecosystem: Environmental > Terrestrial > Soil > Wetlands | place: USA...
AAGCTTTCGTATTGACAACGCGACGGACCAGATCACTGATGTGGCGCAGGGGATCGATCCGTACTTCACCGACGCTTGGGACCAGGAACGCGACAAGTATCAGAAGAATCCGAAAAAATATCCGGCGCTGGCGACGAGTTCGTTCGCATTTGTTGGCTACACAGGCGGAGGTCCTTGCGACTATACGCAACCACCGTGGCAGCCTTATTGCCCGGTACTTGGTCCGTATGGATATGGCGTAAACCAGATTAATCCCGGTCTTTCCACGACCTACCGCCAGCCCGTCAAACCTCCTCTACCGGGAACGCATGGGAACGGCGATACCGTAGTGACGCTGCCCAAGACGGTGGTCACATTGCCGACCGTGACCAATCAAACTGCGGTGTTGGATCGGCCAACGAGAGGGCCACGGAGCGGGACAAATGGATCGATGGGTTCGGGCGGAGTCGCGACATCGGGTGTAACGACGTCTTCGCAGGCAAGTGCTCCGAGAGCGGCGCGGTGGATACCGTTGGCTCCGGCGAACAACTCTCGTCCGTCGGTTGGCGGTACCTCCGGGGGTGGCACTACTGTGGCACGCGGCGCCATGCCTGCGAGATCTGGGGATAATCGAAGCTCAGCCGCCGCTGGAGGATCGAGACCGTCGGCGAATTCTTTCGCGCGATCGACCGGCAGCACATCGTCGGTCCGCACATCGTCGTCATCTTCTTCGTCGTCGATGCGATCGAGTGGTGGATCGTCGTCGTCGTCTTCATCGACGCGGACATCGAGTCCTGCGCCAAGTACAAGCTCAACGAAGAAATAGACTCTATCGCTGCAGCGGCTTTTTTAAGCGCGAGCGCTCGATTGGTGAGCGACGTCTTTCACCTCGATGCCGATGTGCGCGAGGTGGTGCAGTGCGTGACGGACGTAGTCGGTGAAGACAAACTCCAGCGTTACGGGCTTGCTACCGAAGATGCAGGGGCGATTCCATGAATCAGCGGAAACGGTTTCGGCGGCCATCAGAAAATGGGCGTTCAGACGATGCCAGGTTGAGACCAGCTCCTACCACGAGCGAGAGTGATAGTCATGGGCCGTGACGCAAGACTCGCCGTCATAGCCGGAAAGCGTGGGATTGTCTTCGGTCAAAACGCGCATTAGACGAACATGATTCATGATGGCGGAGTCGAGCAGGTGGCCGAGTTCCTGTTTGGGTGACCATTTCTCCGGGGTGGGGCGGCGGCTGATTGCGTCGTCGGAAAGTTTCGCCAGGCGAGCGGGCGCTTCGTGGACGATCGATCGCAGTGTGGTAACGGCTTGCATGTTCACCCCTCCAGCAGGTGTGCAACTTTTACAGGATGATACGCTCGTCGCCGACCCTGCGGGTAATACGCTCGCGATCGAGGTACTCCAGCAGTGGAATGGCATATTTGCGGGTGATGCCGGTGAGTTCCTTGAACTGAGGAACGCCTATTTTCTGCGATTTCGACTTATATTCGGCGAGTTTGCGACGAAGTTCGGCGAGGGCATCGCGATGGAATACGAGATCGTCGGAAAGCTTGACCAGCACGCGATCGCGTAACAATAAAGTTACAATCTTCTGGGCACGGACTTTATCGACGGGAAGGCCGGCAAGAACTTCTTTCAGCGCGGGGACGGCGAGTCCGGCAGAGGCGAAGGCGTGCTCGATGATGCGCTTCGACTCGGCCTCTTCATCTTTCATGACGACACCGCGACCGGCTGCGCGAACTGTCTCTCCGCTGACCTCGGCTTTTTTCTGGCGAACGAGGTCGTCGACGATCGCCGCAAAGACTTCGGCGGGAAGGTCGAGCTTTTCGCTGAGCTCGCCTTTGCTGATTCCGGCAACCAGCGGATTGGCATCGTGAAACCTGGCGAGGATAGCGAGCAAAAGGGCCTCGGCCTCGTGGAAGGCTTTCTGCGAAACCAGCACGCTGGCGGCACGGACGACCCGGCGATCGCCGTCCGATTTCACCAAGGCGGTTGCCGTGGCGGCGAGTTTTGCCGGCGGCCAACCGGTTTCGGCGAGTGCATCGGCGAGGGCGAGGCCTTCGGATCCACGACGTGCGATACGAGCGAAGAGAACGGCCTCGGCAGAAGAGCTTTGCAGTTCGCGAAGCGACTCGGCGATCGCCTGCGCCGCGAGCTTGCGGGTGCGAGAACGTGGCAGCGGCGATGCGTCGATCACCTGGCCTCCGCCGATAGTGACCACTGGGGAGAACTGGCGCAGGATGAAGCGGTCGCCGGGCAAGAGCAGTACAGGATGTTCGAGCCGGAGCTGGGCGAAGGCTTGCGATCCCGGCGCTAATTGCTTGCCTTGGTGGAGCGCGACTTCAGCGATGGTCTCGCTGGTATAGGCGTGAAGATGGACGCGGGAGTGATTTTTGAGCGCCTTCGCTCCGGCGAGCAGAGTGATCGCGACGTCGAGGGTTTTGGTAGCGCGAAGCAGGCCGCTCGGGGCAAGGGTCATGCCGCGAGATAAATCGTCTGTGGTCACACCGGAAAGGTTCAGAGCGGTGCGTTGTCCGGCGAGAGCCTTGTCGGCGGCGGCGCCGTGCACCTGGATTCCGCGCACGCGAACGCGTTTGCCGGTGGGATAAACCTCGAGTTCTTCTTCCTTTGCAATTTTTCCGGAGATCAACGTTCCGGTGATAACGGTTCCGAATCCTTTCATGGAAAAGACGCGATCGATGGGGAGCCGGGGCAGCGCGGTGGAGTCGTTCTCGGGGACTTCCATTGCGATGCGAGCGATTTCGCTCTTGAGGCGGTCGAGGCCGGCGCCGGTCTTCGAACTTACGGGGATTATGGGTGCGTTTTCGAGGAACGATCCGCGAAAGAACTCTTCGAGCTCCAGGCGGGTGACGTCGAGCGTTTCGGGATCGACCAAGTCGGACTTGGTCAGCACGGCGATGCCGCGGCGAATCGAGAGCAGGCGGCAGATTTCGAAGTGCTCGACAGTCTGGGGCTTGATGGATTCGTCGGCGGCAACCACGAGGAGCACGAGGTTGATGCCACCGACACCGGCGAGCATGTTGCGGACAAACCGTTCGTGGCCGGGCACGTCCACGAAGCCGAGACGGATAGTTTCGCCACTGGCGTCTTTCAATTCGAGATGAGCGAATCCGATGTCGATGGTGATGCCGCGGCGTTTTTCTTCGTCGAGGCGGTCGGCGTCGATGCCGGTGAGGGCCTTCACCAGAGCGGTCTTGCCGTGGTCGATATGTCCGGCGGTGCCGACGACGATGGATTTCATCGTCGACAAGTGTACCGAATCCGGGGTGGATTGGGTTGGGACCGGAAGGCAGCGATGTTGCAGGCAGCAAACCACGATCGGGGTCGTAGATGATGCCAGTTCCACCAAACGCTACGAAATCGCGGTAACCGCAACAAAAATGAAGTAGATGCGCAGGTCAACAATTATCACGGATGTTACGAAAAGAACCTATCGAAAGATGAGGTGGTTTTGTCCCAAGATGGGTTGAAGGAGAGGACGGGGCCAGTTAACGTTGGAGTTGCAAGACTCGAGCATCTTGCAAGCTAATGCTCGTTTTACTCTCTCTCAAGCAAGAACAGGCGGGGAAAGCACGCATCTTTCTCCGCTTTTATTTTTATTGGCGAAGTTCGTCGCTGTAGTGCTCGATAGCCAGGCGGACCAACTGGCTGCGGGTACGGACGCCCGTCTTATCGAACAGCTGCTGCAAGACTGACTTCACCGCGGCCTCGGACGTACCCAGCTGCGAGCCGATCTCTTTGTTTGAAAGACCTTCGAAGACACCGCGCAGCACCTGGCGCTCACGTTGGGTAAAGCGAGGCTTTTCGTTCTCGTGTTCGGGCTGGTCAGAGAAGATGGCGCGCAGGTGGTGCTGATCGAGCCACGACCATCCTTCCCGGACCTGGCGAATGCATTTCCCTAATTCCATGGGCGAGTGGTGCTTGAGAAAAATGCCTGAGGCTCCCAAGGAGATCAGCTGTTTGGCAACCGCTTCAGAGACGCCAGCTGTGAGCATGAGAACTTTCGTGTGCGGAGCGAGAGAGCGGATCTGGGTGAGCACATCGGTGCCGCGAGTGTCGCCGAGGTCGTAATCGAGCAGGACGACGTCGACGGGCTGGTTCTTCAGGATGTCGATTCCCTCCTGGCCGGTGGAGCAATGAGCGGCCAGAGTAAAGCCGTCTTCGGCGGCGAGCAGTCGCGCCAAGCCTTCGCGAAATAAAACATGGTCATCGATCAACAGCAAACTGACGTCGTGCTTAGCGTCGTTCAATGAGAACTCCCTTTGGACCGCAACAATTCTATGGCGAAACAGGCGCCGGGTTCTGTGACTTCGTAACGCAAATCGCCACCGTAGGAACGAAGGATTGCACGCGAGATGTAGAGGCCGATGCCCGATGAGTTGCTGGCGGAGCGAAACATTTTGAACAGCTGCTCGGGATGGCTGACGCCGAGTCCGGTGTCGAGAAAACGGATGGTGACGATCTCGTCGGAGGAAGCGGCGGATATGGTCAGAACGCGCCGGGTCGCATCCTGCATGGCGCGGAAGCTGTTATGACTGAGATTGAGGAAGACCTGGAAGAGGCCTTGTCGGTCGGCGCGTACACGCGGCAGGTCGTCGGGAAGACTCCATTGGAGTTGGGTGCTGGCTTCTTCGGCTGCGGTCTGCAAAACGATACGCAGATCGTCAAAAATCGTTTTGAGCTGAAGGCCTTCCTGAGCGGCCTTGGTCACCGGCATGAGCTCCGCGGATGCGAGGCGGCGCAAGCCGTCGATCAACATGCCAAGCGATTCGAAGTCGGTATTGCCTTCGAGGCCAGGAATTCGGGCAAGGTTCGTATGGGCGATCGCCACGGCGCTGCTCAGGTTCCTGATCTCATGGGAGACGGCGGAAACGAGAATGCGCGAGTTGGAGAGACTTTGTTGGAGTCCGATTTCTTCGCGATCGCGCAACTGCTCGCTGGCGTCGGAGATGATGACGGCGAGACGCGGACCGGCGTGCGTGGTGAAGCGCGACATCCAGAGCTGGCCAAGAAAAAAGCGCCCGTCTTCGCGCAGACCGCGACATTCGACGGCGGTACGAAGGGCCAAGGTATCGCCCAGACGGTTCTGAATCACAGTGGCGTCGGGGATGTAGTGGCCGATATTTCTGCCGGTCAGAGAGCCGTTCGAACTTAGCAATTTGTGCGCGGCTTCGTTGGAGAGTTCGATCGCGCCCTGCTCGGTGATGGTAAGAATGGCCGCAGGGCTGCTTTCGATCAGAGCCTGCAGTTGACGTTCGACATCTTCACGAAGCCGCACTTCCTGCTCGCGCAACTCCATCGCAGCCTTAAGTTGGGCAAGGTGCTGATCGGCCTGCTGCCGTTTCAGCACGAGTTCGCGCATGAAGAGGCCAACGCCGGCGAATCCGAACCACACGAACGCCAGCCTCGGAAGTGCCTGCTGCACGGTGTGACTGCTGGGACCGAACGCTTCGCGCAGAATGTCGCAGAAAAGAGCTAGAAATAGAACCTGGGGCCAAGAGAGGAATCCTGCAGCTGCGAGGATGGGGAAGACGTAAAGGACGCCGATGCCAACGGAAGGCTTAACGAAGTAGTCGGCGATGGCCAGGACGACAATCACGCCAAACGCAATCGAGAGTGACCGCGAGCGTCGTTCCGGCGCGTACCACTGGTCCAGATCGGGAAGCTTCATTCGACAGAGGTATCTGGCCGATTATAGGGAGAGCCGGCTTCGAGGGATAGTGCAGAAAAGATCCAGGTTCAGACAAAAGCGCGTTCGGGGACCGCTGGTTGGCGAGCCCCCGAAACAATCCTGCAATTTCATCCATGAGGACTGTTAAAACTCGCTTCTTTATGTGAGATGCCCGATGGGAATTGTTGGTTTGATTCGGGTCGCAAATGGGTGTGGACGTGAGAAAATATAGGGTACCGGTTAACGGTCTCCCGAGACATGCCAGAAACGACTACTGTTGCCATTACTCCCGAAGTTCTTCGAGATCACGGCATCACGCCGGATGAGTTTCAAAAAATCCTCGACCTGCTTGGCCGCGAACCGACCCTGACGGAATTGGGCATCTTCAGTGTGATGTGGAGCGAGCACTGCTCGTATAAGTCGTCGCGCGTGCACTTGAAGCGGCTGCCGACGCGCAGCAAGCTGGTGGTTCAAGGACCGGGAGAAAACGCGGGCATCATCGACATCGGCGACGGCTGGGCGTGCGCGTTCAAGATCGAATCGCATAATCATCCGTCGTTTATTGAACCATTCCAGGGAGCGGCGACCGGTGTAGGTGGAATTTTGCGCGACATTTTCACTATGGGTGCGCGGCCGGTTGCGGTGATGGATTCGCTGCGGTTCGGACCGATACGAGCAAAGGCCGCGGACAAGAGTGCCGGCGGTACGCAAGATATCCATAAGAATCACGCGATCCTGGAAGGCGTGGTCAGCGGCATCGCGCATTACGGTAATTTGTTCGGCGTTCCGAACCTGGGCGGCGAAACGAAGTTTGAAGACTGTTACTCCCAGAATCCGCTGGTGAATGCGTTCGCATTGGGATTGATGCGGCGCGACAAGATCTTCTACGCGAAGGCGGCGGGTGCGGGGAATCCGGTGATTTACGTCGGATCGAAGACAGGACGCGACGGCATCCATGGCGCAACCATGGCGAGCGAGGAGTTCACGGAAGGATCGGAACAGAAGCGGCCTAACGTGCAGGTTGGCGATCCGTTCCTAGAAAAGCTGCTGTTGGAAGCGTGCCTGGAAGCAATGGAAACGGGGGCGATTGTCGGCATCCAGGACATGGGCGCCGCTGGGTTGACGTGTTCGACATGCGAAATGGGTGGACGCGGCAATGTCGGCGTGGAGATCGAACTCGACCTGGTGCCGCAACGCGAGACCGGCATGACTCCGTACGAGATCATGCTCAGCGAGTCGCAAGAGCGCATGTTGCTGGTCGCCGAGAAGGGCCGTGAAGGGGAAGTGTTCGCGGTGTTCCACAAGTGGGGCCTTGATGCGGCGACGATCGGACGAGTAATTCCGCAGGCCATGATGCGAGTGCTCGAGCATGGGCAGGTGGTGGCGGAGATTCCGAATGCCGCTCTAACTGATGAAGCGCCAGTGTACAAGCGGCCGCTGGAACGTTGGGAACCGAATATCGATCGGGAGATGCCGGAATCGGTAACGCTTGGTGAGAAGACCGATCTGACGGCCGATTTGAAGCAGCTGCTGGCTTCGCCGAATATCTGCAACAAGCGCTGGATCACCGAACAGTATGAATCGTATGTGCAGTTGACGGGCGTGCAGCGGCCGGGCGGAGATGCAGGCGTGATTCGCGTGAAGGGAACGAATCGCGGGCTGGCGATGGCGCTCGATGGCAACAGCCGCTGGGCGTATCTCGATCCGAAGCTCGGCGCCATGCACGCTGTCGCCGAAGCATGCCGCAATGTCGCGTGCGCGGGTGCGACGCCGGTGGCGGCGACGAATTGTTTGAACTTCGGCAATCCGGAGAAGCCGCACATCATGTGGCAGTTCTCGCAGGCGATCGACGGAATTACCAAGGCTTGCGAGGAGCTGGAGGTTCCGATCACGGGTGGCAATGTCAGCTTCTACAACGAGACTCTGGGCGAGGGCATTTATCCGACGCCCGTGTTGGGGATTGTCGGCATCACCGATGATGCGAGCAAAACTGCGACTCCCCACTACAGGGAATCCGGAAAGACTCTGGTTTTGTTGAGCGGCGCAGAGGCGGGCGATGTAACGGATGCTCAGGCGGAGTTCGGATCTTCGGAGTATGCGAAGGAAGTGCTGGGCAAATTGTGGGGCTTCCCGCCGGCGCTGGAACTGGAAAAAGAATCGGCGTTGCAGAAGTGCGTGATTGAGCTGATCCGGTCGGGAGTTGTGGAATCGGCGCACGACATCTCGGAGGGCGGACTGGCAGTCGCTCTGGCGGAATCAGGGTTCCGAAACGGGGTGGGAGTTAAAGTGGAATTAGGCGCATCGGAACTGCCGGGCGAGTATCTGCTGTTTGGCGAGGATGCCAGCCGAATCGTCGTTTCCTGCGACCAGGGCCACGTTTCCGGAATCAAACAGGTAGCGGAAAGGCACGAAATCTCAGCAGACGTCATCGGGCAGACTGTTTCCGACCTATTTGAAATTTCTATAAGCGGAAAGGCGGTGGTGTCGGCTAAGATTGCCGATCTCCGCCAGACCTGGGACACGGCGCTCGAACGGGACCTACACGTGGAAACGGAAGAGCGACTGGTTCCGGAAGTGTTGCAGAAGAGCTAGTGAGGACGCGGCAGGGATTCTTCGGTCGGGAATGACAAAGAGATGATCGTAGCCTTCGACAAACTTCACGAGGAATGCGGCGTGGTTGCCGTGTATGCGCATCCTGAGGCGTCAAAGATGGCTTACCTCGGACTGCACGCGCTGCAACATCGCGGCCAGGAATCGGCAGGTATCGCTGCGTCGGACGGAGTACGAACTCGCCTGCATAAGCAGATGGGGCTGGTGGTCGAAATTTTCACCGAAGACGTGCTCGCAAAGCTGCCTGGCAGCCAGGCGATAGGCCATACGCGGTATTCGACGACCGGCGACTCGGCGCTGCTGAACGCGCAGCCGATCATGGTGGATTGCAACAAGGGCCAGATGGCGCTCGCGCATAATGGCAACCTGGTGAACGCTGCCGATTTGCGGGCGCGTCTCGAACGCGAAGGCTCGATTTTCCAGACATCCAGCGACACCGAAGTGATCGTGCACCTGATTGCTCATTCGAAAGAGCAGACGCTGGAAGATGCGATCACCGATGCGCTGCGACGGATCGAGGGCGCGTTCTCCCTGGTTATCATGACCAACGATCGCATCTTCGCTGTGCGCGATCCACGTGGGTTCCGTCCGCTCTCAATGGGACGCATCAAGGCCGGCGACTCGCTTCGAAAGGACGCGATCGTCTTCGCATCCGAAAGCACCGCGTTCGATTTGATCGGAGCTGAGTACGAGCGCGATGTGAAGCAGGGCGAGTTGATCGTCGCGGAGCCGGAGGGCATTCGTTCGCGTTTCTATGCTCCGGCTCAGCCGATGACGGCGTGCGTGTTCGAACAGGTTTATTTTTCGCGTCCGGATAGCGTGGTGTTTGGAAGATCGGTCGCAACGAGCCGCGAGATGATGGGTCGGCAACTGGCGCGCGAGGCTCCGGTGGACGCTGACATTGTGGTGGCGGTGCCTGATTCGGGTGTACCGGCAGCGATTGGTTTTTCATCGGAGAGCGGTATCCCGTACCGGACGGGATTGATTCGCAGCCACTACATCGGTCGTACCTTCATTGAGCCGGAGCAGAGAGTGCGCGACTTCGGGGTCAAGCTGAAATTGAACCCTGTACGTTCGCTGCTGGAAGGCAAGCGCGTAATCCTGATCGATGACTCGATCGTCCGGGGAACCACGTCGAAGAAAATCGTTCGCATGATCCGCCAGGCAGGAGCGAAAGAGGTGCACATGCGCATCTCATGTCCACCAACGATTGCATCCTGCTACTACGGCGTCGATACCCCGCGCCGCAAAGAATTGATTGCAGCCAACAAGACGGTAGAGGAAATCCGGACCTTCATCGGTGCCGACACGCTCTCCTATCTGTCCCTTGAAGGCATGAAGGTGGCCTGCGGCGAAGGCGAACAGGTTCGTTATTGCGATGCGTGCTTTACGCGGAATTATCCGACCGATATCATCGATGTGTCGGAGATTCAGCCGGCGGCGGTGCGCGAGTAGGCATCGGCGTGCTCACTATGGGAAGTTTCCACTCAGGTTTGTAATATTTACAAACTAGTAATATTTTTCCTACAAATCCCCAAGAAACCTTAGAAACAAGCTAAAATAGAAAATCGGTTGAGGCGTTTGCCCGTTACCAGGTCGTCACCTACCTGGATTCAGAGTTTCCTCGAATTCATCTTCCGGAGGCCCCATCTTTTGTCCCCCATGTTGCCCTTGAAGGAATCGGCGCGTACACGCATCGCGGAAGTGGTTCAGACATTACAGCCGAATCTTCCCGAAATCACTGCGGCATGGCGTACGCGGATGTTTGAGGAATTCCGTTTTGATGGCCGCGTGATGGTTGCACTGGAACGTTTGAATATTGGCACCGGTTTTGGCCTGTCGTGTGCTGGGGATTTCGAGACTTACTTTGAAAGTCTTACTTATTACGGCTCGCGGCTGGCAAAGCTGCACGTGGATACCCGGGTGATCGCGCGATCGCTCGAACTCTATCAGCAACTTTGTGAAGTACATCTGGAACGATTGTCTCCGATGGCGCGGGCGGAAGGAATCGCCGCGCTGGAGACTTACAATTCAAAGACGTTTGTCGCGGTGTCAGGCGCCTATTATGACGCCCAACGCAAGTCTTCAGCCGCTCTGCTCTCGGTTCTCGACGCCGAACTTTCCTCCGGCACTCTGAATATTCTTCTCGACAAAGTTCTACGGGTTACGACGGAGACGTTTAACGCGTCGCTGGGCTTGGTTTTGCTGCGCGATCCGGATGACTGCCTGCGTCCGAAGGCGCTGGTGGGACTGGAGTTGGATTCGACACTGTCGGTGCCAGTGGGGTTGGGATTCACGGGGCAGATTGCGCTTACCGGAGAACCGGCGATCTTGCCGGACCTGGAAAATTCCCACGGATTGTTAAATCCCGTTCTGCGAGAGAAGGCGAAGGCGCTCTGGGGTGTGCCGCTCCGGATCAGCGACCAGGTGATTGGCGTGCTGGTGATCGGCTTTGCGAGGCCGTTTGAGTGGCTTCCCACGGAGAAAGAGCTACTGGGAGCGATCGCCGAACGGTCGGCGCTGGCAATCGAAAAGGCCCGTTTCCACGACGCCTTGCTGGAGCGCGAGACGCGGATCGCCGAACTATCCGCCCACCTGCTGCGAGCGCAGGAAGAAGAACGGAAACGCATCAGCCGCGAACTGCACGACGCGACCGGCCAGCAGTTGATGGTGATCCGCTTGTACCTGGGCATGCTGGACGGAAACGCGGCGAACTCCGCCGAACTAAAAAAGAAGATCAACGAAACGGTCAGCGTCGTCGACCAGACGATCGAGGGGATTCGCCGGATCATCGCCAAGCTTTCGCCGCTGGTGCTGGAAGAGCTGGGGTTGATCGCCGCGATCCGCAAAGAGGCCAAGGACTTTACGAAGCGCACGGGGGTTCGGACGCGAGTGGCGGTCTCTGAAAGTGTCGGGCGCCTTTCGAATCAAACCGAGACTGCCGTTTACCGGGTGGTCCAGGAAGCGCTGCATAACGTGGCCAAGCACGCGCAGGCAAAGAATGTGACCGTGCAGATGAACCGCGATAACGACCAAATTTCGCTGGTGATCCAGGACGACGGGGTCGGAATTACCCAAGGTCCGGTGGTAGGACGTAATTTCGGGTTGTCCGGGATGACGGAACGGGTGGCAATGCTTGGTGGAACCGCAAAAGTGCTGTCAGCCAAAAGTAAGGGTACCCGCATCGAAGTTAAGGTGCCCGTAACCCAGCGAGCCCCGGAAGAGCGCGGCCACAACAAGGGGGCAGAACTTCGCCCTTTTCTGGTGAGGCGGGCCGCGGCAGCTGGACGGGACGTGCACTGAACTGAGCTGCTCCCGGGAGTGGGGCTGGTTTTAGGCTGCGGTCAGAGCCGAGAACGGATTGGAATAAGGGACATGCCAAAAATCAGATGTTTGCTGGTTGACGATCACACGTTGTTTCGCCAGGGCGTTCGCCGCCTGCTGGAGAGTGAATCGGATTTCGAAGTCATTGGCGAAGCGGCCGACGCCGGCGACGCCGTAGAGAAGGCGCGTGAACTGCGCCCGGATATCGTGCTGATGGACATCGGTATGCCCGGCTTGTCGTCGTTTGAAGCCGCGCGACACGTTAAGAAGAACCGGCCCGAGACCAAGGTGCTGTTTCTGACGATGTACGAAGACGAAGACTACCTGGTGCAATGCCTCGAGGTGGGCGCCTCTGGCTACGTGCTGAAAGACACACCGGCGCCTCAGTTGGTGACTGCGGTGCGCGACGTGTACAAAGGCGGCAAGTACCTGAGCTCGCAGGTGCTGGGAAAACTGGTGGAGGACTTCCGCTCGCGCGTGCGCGATACGAAGATGCGTCCGCGGATTTCCACTCTTACACCTCGCGAGCGCGAGATCCTGAAACTGCTGGCCGAAGGCAATTCCGTAAAAGAAATTGCCGTTCTGCTGGGACTGAGCGTGAAGACCGTGGAAGCGCATAAGTTCAACCTGATGCGCAAGCTCGACATTCACAATAAAGCGCAGCTGGTAACTTACGCGATACAGAAAAAGATCATCAAGATTCCCGTGAATCAGTAGCAACAGAAAATGAACAGGAATGAACAGGACCCGGCAGGTGATGCCGGGTTTTCTGTTGGGATCACATGAAATCGAGGGCGCAGTGATAGTCGAAGAAGGCGTCTTTGTTGGTTTGGCCCTCCTGCGGATACTTATCCATGAGCTCCTGGTACGCCGCTTTTAACTCCCCGGAAGCCTTGCGCGCGTCAGGATTCTCGGCGATGCGCTGTGCGTAAGGGAACTGAGAGCCTGCTGATTTCCACTCGCGAAAGAATTTCTGCTGCGCGATGAGAGCCTCCAGGACGTGATCGTGATATGCGCTTAACGACTTCGGCGGAACGACCGAGCGTGCAAAGCTGATGAGTTGATCGAATTCACTATCGACGTCTGAGTCGTCGAACTGACTGCGGGAATACTTTTGTAACCCTGCGACACGCGCAGCGACGGCTTCGTCTTCAAGTGTGAACATCGCTTTCAGATAGTCGCGCTCCGGAGACGGCACTGTGGATTCAGCTGCTGCCCAGACCGTTCGACGATGCGGAATGGCAGCATAGGCGTCGTCTACAGAGATCCCGGGGCTCAGCAGGGGCGGATCGTTGTACTGGAGGGGAGCGGCGGTTTGCGCGGCTGACGGAGAATCGTTCGCAGATTTTCTGCAAGCACCTATAACCGTAAGGGCCAAGGCAACGATTACTAAGGCAATGCTCCTCATTCGAACGACTTCCCTTCTGCCACCTTCCGCGTCAGCAACTCGATTGGGTCACGTGAGGGGCAGTTTTATCAGCACTTGGGAAAAACGCCAAGAAGTCTTGAAGAAGCGCACCCAGAGCGTTAAGTCTCGGCGGCAAGAGTTCAGCCACAGTTCGACTTGATGGGTAGATTTCGACATCCGCAACAAGCGCGGCTCGTAACGTACGCGATACAAGATTTATCAAGACTCGCTTTGGCGCGAACCCAAGCTTTAGGAAAGCCCTCGGCCATGAGCGGGTGATCGCGCATTATCGAGAATGCAAAACCAGAGTGCCAGACAGTAATTACCTCGGCAACCATGGTTTCGGGAAAGAGAACCTCTTTTACCGCCGAAGTGCAAGCAATTGCGCTCTTTCATCATAAAAATGAGTTGACAACATATTTGTAATCAATGAGTTGCAGACATCTCTTGACGGCACCCCAATTGCAATTTCCCAAACGGGGAGCGTGTACGCTCTCTTGACCCCAGGGACCCTCTTCTGTACCCGGGCGGAAAAAGCAACGGGAGGAATGCAATGACGGCATTAGAACGGGCAAAAGCCTTCGTTCAATCACGCGCTGCCAAGACAGCGCTGAAAATTCTGCCCTTGGCACTGGCGACCGTGGTAGGCGTCAGCACAAAGGCACACGCTACGGTGGTACCCGCATTTACCGGAACGAATACGAACTGGACCGTTCCAGGCTGCTCGAGTGGATCCGGTGCGCCGTCCAGCCCTTGCCTTTCCGGTTTTAGTGCGCCCAACTACAGCCCTTTCTCCAGCTATGGGTCGGGGGGGGTGCAGACAGGTGGCAGCGTCCTGAACGGTACGTTCAAAGGCGCGCCCGGAGCAATCGATCTGCAGTTTTTGATGTCGGGTGGCGCGACTGGGAGCTCTCCGGAAGTCGGAGTGAAATGGCAGTTCGAGGTCGACTGTCCCTCCTGCAGTTCAAGCGACACGTTCTATTACGAGGTCAATGCGAACGTCGGCGCGTTTAGCGGACAAACGGGGAGCGTAGCTTTTAGCCCCAATCAGTTGATCGATCCACCGTTGGTATTCTCGGCGGGAGCTCTGGGCGACTGGCAAGCCACGATCGACTTGTTGTGGTCTGGGCAGGATGGCGAAGCAGCAAACTTTACCGTGGACAGTTTCGCAATCTATCCGACAGAAGAAACGTCTCCCGTGCCTGAACCCTCAAGCCTGCTTCTGGCGTTCAGTGGACTACCTTTTGTGTTGAGAACAATTCGCAAAAAGCGATAGTAGTACCATCGCTCGATGGATTCTTCCTTTGCGCCGCGGGTCCTGTTGGTGCTGCCACAGCTTCCACAGGACCCCGCAGCCGGCGCTGCTCGATCTCTCACCACAATCTGCGAAATGCTCGCAACCAGCGGGTTTGAGGTGCGCGGACTCGCCGTAACGGCTTCCGAAAATCCCGCGGCAACTAGAGCTGAGCCGATCCTGCAGGAACTGGGAATCGATTTCCGTGTGGAACGCCGCAAGCGGCCGGAGATCCGATTCACCCATCGCGGCCTTTCGTTTGTCCTTATCGATGTCGGAGGACTTTCGCCCATGCAGTGGCCGAAAGTTTTTGGGCGGCACTTCGATGCGGCATTCGACGACGAACTGCGAACCTTCCAGCCGGATATCGTCTTCACTTACGGTGGTTTGCCCGATGATCTGCGCCGCCATCGCCGAGCGCAGAACAGCGGTGCCAAAGTGGTTTTCGGACTGCGCAACGAGGGCTACCTTACCACCACCGATTGGCATCGTCATGTCGATGCGGTTCTCACGCCCAGCCAGTATCTCTCGGATCTGTACCGGGAACGGATCGGCCTGGAAAGCGTGGCACTCCCAACGCCGATGGAGTTGGAGGACGTGGTTGCCGAAGAGCACGATCCGATCTTTCTCACGATCGTGAATCCGTCACCGGAAAAAGGTGTCGCGGTGTTCGCGACGCTGGCGGAAGATTTAAGCAAGCAGCGTCCGGATCTGCCGATCCTGGTGATCGAGTCGCGTGGCACCGCCGGGTTGCTGGCGGGGATTGGCGAAAACGGCGGCTTCGATCTGCGCCGTCACGAAAACATCATGTTTTCGCCATCGGTTCCCAAGCCACGCGATATCTACGTGCCAACGCGGGTTTTGGCGGTCCCCTCGGTGATGGAAGCCGCTGGACGCGTGGTGGCGGAGGCGCTACTGAACGGTATTCCGCCGCTGGTGAGCAATCGTGGAGGACTGACCGAAATGGCGGACGGCGCGGGATTTGTGTTCACGCTGCCGGAGTCCGTTACGATCACGGACCGCGTGCCGGTGGCCGCGGAGATCGTGCAACCGTGGATTGAGACCATTATTCGCTTGTTCGACGACGAAACGTTTTATCAGTCGGAGTGCGACAAGGCCAAAAAAGCGGCGGAACGGTTCCTGCCCGGAGTTCTGTCGCCGCAATACGCAAATTTTTTTCGAAAAATTATTGCGCGGCAATGAGGGGATATCGGGACAGAGTCTCACCTCGGCCTATCTCACATGCGGATCAACGACTTAGCTCAGGTTGTATAGATCAGGAATGCTTGTCACCAATGTTGCCAAATCGTTCGTCGATGAGCGGCAATTAAGGTTTTCCCACTTGCGTTAATTTCAAAGTCATGGCACTCTCTGATTCGCGTAGGAGAAACGCCCGTCAATGAAGCGAATCCCCAATTCGATAATGCAGTGGCTGCCAACGGTGGTCGGTAGCGATTGCGAACGGGCGCATCTTGGATTTTCCCGATACTAACTGTTTAGCGCTCTTTCCTACGCACATCGCATACAACCGACTTTAACCCGCTGGGTGGTGAAGACCGCGGTTACTTCTTGACACGAGCACCGCAGTCGCGTGTTCCCCCGGCACTTTTCGGCCAGTGGTGAAGGGCACGGATACTTCTGGTAAGCCGTAAGGCGACGAGGTTCGAACCCTCGCGCGAATTCGGTCGAAGTCAAACTCAATCGAAATTCGTGAACCGTACCCGCTGGTTCCCTGGCCAAGTCAGTAGGCAGCAACCAGTTCCCAGCTTTCAGTAAACCTGGAATCGGGGGACCGGAAACTGAGTACCGATAACTGGAGACTTGAGATGAACGAGCACAACTACAACCTGATCAAGGACGAGAAGGGCGTTCCCATCAAGGCGTGGACCAAGGGGGTTGCGCTGGAGGAAGCCGCGGAAAAGCAGCTCCGCAACGTTTCCTCGCTGCCGTTCATCTTCAAGTGGGTGGCCGCGATGCCCGACGTGCACTGGGGCATGGGCGCAACTGTCGGAAGCGTGATTCCGACTAAGGGCGCAATCATTCCTGCTGCGGTTGGCGTGGATATCGGCTGCGGCATGATGGCGATCGAGACTTCGCTCTCGGCGAATCATCTGCCCGATAACCTGCACGGACTGCGTGAGGCGATCGAGCGCATGGTTCCTGTCGGACGCACCGATAACGGCGGCAAGAACGACCGCGGCGCGTGGCAGGATGCTCCGGCGCATCACCTGGATGAGTGGGCGAAGCTGGACGAGCGCTATAACACGATCGTTAGCAAGTACCCGAAGCTGAACCACCCGCAGCGGGTGAATCACCTCGGGACACTGGGCACCGGCAACCACTTCATCGAGGTCTGCCTCGACGAGGCCGATCGCGTGTGGTTCATGCTGCACTCGGGTTCGCGCGGCGTGGGAAATCGGTTCGGCACGTTCTTCATCGAGCTGGCGAAGCAGGATATGCGCCAGTGGATGATCAACCTGCCCGACGCCGACCTTGCGTACCTGCCGCAGGGCACCGAGCACTTCCATGACTACGTGGAGGCGGTGCACTGGGCTCAGGACTACGCCATGACGAACCGTCAGCTGATGATGCACAACATCATCGCTGCCGTCGCAAACTGCGGGCTGGTGCCGCCTTTCGAGGCGACGCTGGAAGTAGTGAACTGCCACCACAATTACGTGGCGTGGGAGAACCACTACGGCGAGAACATTCTCGTTACCCGCAAAGGCGCGGTGCGGGCGCGCGAGGGCGACATGGGAATTATCCCGGGCTCGATGGGCGCGCAATCGTTCATCGTACGCGGCAAGGGAAATCCCGAGTCGTTCAACAGCTGCTCACACGGCGCCGGACGCGCGATGTCGCGTGCGGAAGCCAAGCGGCGCTTCACCGTGGATGACCACATGAAGGCCACCGCCGGCATCGAGTGCCGTAAGGACGCCGACGTGATCGACGAGACGCCGATGGCGTACAAGCCGATCTCGGCGGTAATGGACGCGCAGAAAGACCTAGTGGAGATTGTGCATACGTTACGCCAGGTGGTCTGCGTGAAGGGGTAAAAAACAGTGGATTGTGGTTAGTTGTTAGTGGGTAGTTCCGTTTTGCGCGCTACCACCGACTTACTAACCATCATCCACTACGCACTGATTTTCGGCCGGTGGCGAAGACTTCGGTTACTTCGCTCATAACGAGGTGGACGCAGGTTCGAATCCTGCCGGGACTTTAAGGTCCCGTAGCTCAGTGGCAGAGCACCAAAATGTACCGGGTCGCTGGTTCCCCGGCCGAATCAAAGCAGATCCCTCGCCGACTAATCTCGGCTCGTGATGACAAAAACTCCGGCAACGCCGGTTAGAAACGAATCATGATCGATTTTCTAAAACACGCATTAGGAGGGCAGAACCAGTTTGCCTCCGGTGGTTTGCTGCTGATGGTGATCGGCGGTATCGCGGCGTACCTACGAGCGATACCGCAGAAGGTGTGGTACTGGCTGGAGAGCCAGTTCTCCATGATGATCACGGTCAAGGACGAAGACATGGCGTTCCGTTGGGTGAAGGAATGGATGCTGGACCAGAAGTTCCTCAAGCGAGTGCGCCGCGTTGACCTGGATACCACGCTCCGTGGCGCCGAACTGGCGATGGTACCTGCTCCCGGTCGACATTGGTTCTGGCATGCGGGGCGGCCGTTCTGGGTGTGGTTCTATCGCAGCGACCAATCGCAGCTTTACTCGCGGCGTACGGAATCGCTGACGTTCCAGACCGTCGGCCGTGACCGGCAGTTCCTGAAGAAGTTTGTCGATGACATCGTTACCTGTCATCGCAAGAAGGTGAGCGTCGTGTCGTACCTGTACGTTTATGACGACTCGTCCTGGTCGCAGGTGGAAGCATACTGCCCTCGCCTGCTGGAATCGGTGATCCTGAGGTCGGGAGAAAAGGAGCAGCTGGTGCGTGATATCGAGAAGTTTCGAACCTCACGCAAGCGTTACAGGCAACTGGGCGTACCTTATCACCGAGGTTATTTGTTGTACGGTCCGCCTGGAACAGGAAAGACATCGTTGGTGTCTGCCCTGGCGAACAGGTTCGGGATGTCGATTTATGCAGTGAACCTGACGGAGTTCAACGATAGAACACTGCGATCGGCGATCAACAATGTGCCGGAAGGATCGGTGATTTTGCTCGAGGACATCGATTGCATGAAGGCCGGACATCGTCGAGCCGAGAAAGGCGACGAGCCGGCCAAGCAACCGAACGGTAACGTCGACAAAGGCAATGCCAGTGCCGTTCTTGGCGTCACGCTCTCCGGGCTGTTGAACGTGCTCGACGGGTTTCACGCTCCGGAGAACGTGTTGTTCGTGATGACGACCAACAAAGTCGAAACGCTCGATCCGGCGCTGCTGCGGCCGGGACGTATCGACTACAAGTTGTACATGGGGGAAGCAGCCAAGTCGCAAAAGGCGGAACTGTACTTGAGGTTCTTTCCCGAGGCGACTGAATCCGATGCCATCGATTTTGCGGAGGCGCATTTCGCCGAAACCATGGCGCAGTTCCAGGGCTTGTTGCTGGCCTTGGAACAGGAGGAGCACGGGCTGCAAGTCGTCGGTGCTCCCCAACGAATGACCGCGGACTCCCATCCTGAGCCCGCGCTGCAAGAAGTGAGTTAGTTCCCGCCGCAGATATCGCGGCCGGATAGAGAGGAGGCCGCGAATGGAAATTACCTGCATCATCTTCCTGGTCGCGATCATCCGCGGGATCGTCAGCGCGCTGCAGAGGCGCAAGCCGATGATCACTACGATTCAAGGTTCGGTCCGTGAGTCACTGTGCATGAGTTGCGCCTACGCGCACATCGCTCGCGGATATCGCGAACGTGACCGCATTGTCAGCTGTACCTATGCGGGAAGTGTGCGCCGGATCCGGTTCGCGATTTCCACGTGCAGCATGTACTGCAATCGCGGAGTAACCTCACGGATCGTCCGCATCGCCGGATTCGCGCAGGCGGCCGGGGTGCGAGATGCGGTTATTGCGGCGAAGATGACCCGGTGAAAGAAAGAATGCCTGTACCACACGACTGAACGCTGACAGCAGATTGCTGCTGGCTTGAAAGGAGGCCCCATGGCCCGTTTGAACATTATGAACTTCACCAACCTTCTCCCTCCACGCACTCACGAGGGCGCGCCGGCGAAGACCGTCTCCACCGAGTTGCAGCTGCGGCGCTCGGTGTTGGCGTGCCTCCTGTGGGAGAAGCAGTTCTACGAGGACGGCGTGGAGATTGCCGGCCGCATCGCCGAACTGGTCCCGAAGGTTGCACCCGCGACGGTGGCCGCGCTAGCCGTTGAAGCCCGCGAGCAGATGAAGCTGCGTCATGCGCCGCTGCTGTTGGTGCGTGAAACGGCTCGTCATGCGACGCATCGCGCTTTTGTTGCCGAATCGCTCGAGCGGGTAATCCAGCGTGCCGATGAACTCTCGGAGTTCCTCGCCATCTACTGGGCCACCGGGCGGCAGCCGTTGTCGGCGCAGGTCAAGAAGGGACTGGCCGCGGCATTCCGCAAGTTCGACGCTTATGCGCTCGCGAAGTACAACCGGGATAATCCGGTGAAGCTGCGCGATGTGCTGTTCCTCTCGCACGCCAAGCCGCGTGACGAAGGACAGGCCGAGTTGTGGAAGCAGCTAGCCGAGAGTGAACTTGCGTCGCCGGATACCTGGGAGGTTGCGCTCTCGGGCGGAGCCGACAAGCGTGAGACGTTCGAGCGCCTGCTCCGTGAAAACAAGCTCGGAGCGCTCGCCATACTGCGTAACCTGCGCAATATGGCGCAGAGCCGCGTCGATGAGAAGTTGGTCAAGACCGCGTTGGGGGAGCTGAAGACCAGCCACATGTTGCCGTTCCGTTTCCTGGCTGCCGCGCGTTACGCGCCGCAGTGGGAATCGGAGTTGGAGAGCGCGATGTATAAGGCGGTCGAGTCCGTGCCGAAGCTGGCCGGAAAGACCGTGCTGGTGGTTGACGTCTCGGGCTCGATGACGGCCCCGCTGTCGGCGCGCTCGGAGATGCAACGAACTGATGCAGCTTACGGCCTGGCGGTGTTGCTGCGCGAAACTGCCGAGGAGCTGGCTGTATTCAGCTTCTCCGATCGGTGCGTACGCGTGCCGTCGCGTCGTGGATTCGCGTTGCGCGATGCCATCGATGCGTCACAGGTACACGGCTCCACGTACCTGGGCCGCGCGCTCGAGGAGATCCGCGAGCCGTACGATCGTTTGATCGTGATCACCGACGAACAGTCGCATGATCGTGTGCCCGAGCCGAAAGGACGCGGTTACATGATCAACGTGGCCAGCTACAAGAACGGCGTTGGCTACGGCACCTGGATGCACATCGACGGATGGAGCGAATCGGTGATCGGCTACATCCGCGAACTCGAGTCGATGGGCTCTTAACCCGCGGTGGGGAGAACTCGCCCCACTGCGGTTTTCTTTTGCACCCGTGTAAACTGACGGCGCATGCATATCGTTGCCGTCATTCCAGCCCGCATCGCCTCTACTCGCCTGCCCAGAAAAATCCTTCGCGACATCGCCGGTAAGTCCATGCTGGCATGGGTTTATGAAGCCGCCAAAAAATCGAAAGCGCTCAACGAAGTCATCGTTGCCACCGATTCCGACGAGATCATGGACCTGTGCAAGAAACACGGCTTCGCCGCGCGGATGACATCGCCGGAATGCAAGAGTGGTACCGAGCGGGTTTATGAAGTGTCACGCAAAATAAAGGCTGACGTGTACGTGAATGTGCAGGGAGACGAACCGCTGACACGCCCTGAACACATGGACCGCCTTGTCGCGCTAATGCAAGATCCCAACGTCCAGGTCGGAACGCTGCGCACGCCTTGCGTGCCCGAAGACATCAACAATCCCAATGCGGTAAAGTGCGTGGCAGACACAAACGGGCAGGCACTCTATTTTTCTCGCGCAACCATACCGTTCGACCGTGACAAAACCGGCGCTTCCCGGTATTTCAAGCACCTCGGGTTCTACGCCTATCGGAAGCCGGCACTCGACAAATTTATGACGTGGCCCGAGTCATCGCTCGAGCGCAGCGAGAGACTCGAACAACTGCGTTTCCTGGAGAATGGTATCCCAATTCACGTCGTTGAAACGCCGTTCGATACGGTTGGAGTTGATACCGAGGAAGACTTGAAGCGGGTGGAAGAAATTCTTCTTGGTAGATGAAGGAAAGCTAGGCGCTCGCCGGATGATCTTTGATCCACGCTTCCGCGGCTGCGATTCTTTTCGCGACCGGTGGATGCGAGTGAAACCATAATTCCACCAGTCGTGAGGGAGTGCGCTCGGAGAGATTCTGATCCGCCAACTTGTTCATCGAGGAAATGAACGGGGCCAGCTTGGGAATCGACTTAAAGCAGTAGCGGTCGGCTTCACGCTCCTTCTGTCGCGAATAAGCATTCATCAGCGGCATCAGGATGAATGACATGACCGTGGTCATCAGTACCAGCAAAGGCAGGCTGGCGAAATCGTGCAGGCTGAGAAACATGTCGCGCTCGACGGCGTACGACAGCCCCAGTGCCACCAGCCAGAATCCGATCAGCGAGATTCCGACCTGAAGCACGATGCTCTTCAGAATATGTTTGTGTACGTGATGTCCGAGTTCGTGCGCCAGCACGGCCTCAATTTCATCGGCTGAATAGTTCTGGATCAGCGTGTCGGCCAGTATGATGCGGCGCGTTGCACCAAGCCCCGCCAGAGCGGCGTTTGCTTTCTTACTCTTTTCTGACAGCTTCCACTCATAAACGCCGCGTACTCGGGTACCGGCATTTTCACTGAGCTTGATCAAGCGTTGCTTCAGTTCTTCGTTGGTCAGGGGATAGAACTTGTAGAACAGCGGGAACAGGACCACGGGCGCGATATGCGCGAAGAAAATCGCCAGCCCGTTGTAGATAGCCCAGGCAATGAGCCACCACTTCATCGGAGCGATGCGAATCGTCCCGTAGATCAGTTCCACGAGGATCACGGCGATCACCAGCCCAATCAGCCAGCCTTTGGTCTCGTCCCACAGCCACGATTTGAGTCGTTGGTTCGACAGGTTGAAATGATGCTCAAGACGAAATCCATAGTAGTCGAGCCCAAACCCGACGGCCTTGCTAATGAGCAACAGAGCAAGCACGTAGAAGAAGACCGCGAGCGTGTATCTTTGGCCTGAAGTCCGATAGGCCCAATCGCGTAGAGTGGAATTCAAGCCCGTCGCCAGCAGCACCACCAGGAACAGGAAATTCAGCAGCATGTCGCCGATGGCGAGCCGCCGCCGAATGCGATTGTACTGACGGGCTTCTGCCGAGTCCCGTGGTTGCTGTTGATTGCTGGAGGCCGAAAATGTCATGCGAAAGGCCGCGCCTGTCCGCGCGGCCTCGATACTCTAACTTAATTCTATCGCTTTTCGCCCGCTTTTCACGCCGCGGTTGCCTTTTCCATAACGAACGCTACGGCCGATTCCAGAATCTCCCGCACCAGCTCCGGCGACGATGCTTCGCTGTAAATCCGCATCAGTGGCTCAGTTCCAGAGGCCCGCATCAGTACCCAGGCCTCGGCATCGCGGCCGGAGTTATTTGGCGCATCGACGAAAAACTTAACGCCGTCTAAGTTTTCTTTGCGCAGCACATTGTACTTGCCGATCTTCTTCACCTGCCCGGAGTCGGCCCGCTTGATGGCGCCAAACTTTACCTCGTCGGGAATGGTCAGGTCGCGCCGGCCATAATGGTGATAGCCGAACTCTTCCTGCAGGCTCTTTACGATTTGTCCCAACGACTTTTTTTCATCGGCCATGGCATTGGCTAATAGCAGCGAGTTCAGCATCCCATCGCGCTCGGGAAGATAGCGTGGAATCCCGATGCCGCCTGACTCTTCGCCGCCGATCAGCACTTCCTTGCCCGAGAAGACGACGTCGCAAACATACTTGAAGCCGATACCGTGCTCGATCAATTCACGGTCATATTTCCTGGCGATGCGGTCCAGCATCTTCGTAGTGTTAAACGCTCGCGTTACAGCCCCGGACCATTTTTTGTATTTGAGCAGCCAGTTGAGAATGACGGCATAGCATTTGTGCGCGTCGAGAAATGTGCCGTCTTCCGCGACGGCTCCGATTCGGTCCGCGTCGCCATCGGTGACAAACCCGGCATGGCAGCGTTCGCGAACTACCGCTTCCTGGGCAGCTTTTACGTTCGGCTCGATCGGCTCGGGATTGATACCCGGAAACAACGGATTCACTTCACTTCGAATCTCCACGACATCTACGCCGCGCTCTCTCAGGATTGGTCCCACCACCCCGCGACCCGAGCCGTACATGTAATCGACCAGCACCTTGAAACCAGCTTTAGAAATGAGATCGAGATCGGCGAACTTTACGATCGCCTCGCGGTGCGGCCCTTTCAGGTCGACCTCTTCGATCTTGGCTTTCGTCCCCTTGGGCATCGATCCAGCAGCAATCTCTGCTTCGATCTGCTTGATTACCGCGGGACGAGCTGACCCGCCGAACTTCTCCTTAAATTTCACACCGTTCCACATGTAAGGATTGTGGCTGGACGTAATCGCTACTCCGCCCGCGGCGCCCCAATGCTTCGTGCAATACGAAATCGCCGGGGTGGGCGTGTAATCGTTCGCCAGCTTCACCGGAATTCCGGCATCGGTGATGACATCGCTGATCGTTTCGGCAAAGCGCCGCGAACCGTAGCGCGTGTCATAGCCGATGACGATACCCTTTTTCCAATCTTCATTTTTCAGTACGTAGGCAGCAATCGCGCCGCCGGCCCGGCGCACATTCTCAAATGTGTAGTCGTCGGCAATCACGCCACGCCAGCCATCGGTGCCGAACTTAATGTCTTTCGCCATGAAAGCTCCTGCAAAGCCGTTATATATGAGGATATTTCTGCCGCTCAGGTTTCAAGCGCAAAGGAGAGATTGTAAAGGAACGGCTGTTGGTCATTCATCGTAAGTCGCCGGAAGCCTACGTCAGCTTCACCAGCTTCTTCTCATCCAGGTGCTTCACCACTTTGCCGACGTCCTGGCACTTCTCGCGCGTAGTGATCAGCAGCGCATCCTCGGTCTCGACTATCACCAGGTTGTCGACGCCGACCGTCGCCACAAACTTCTTGGGCGAATGGACATAATTTCCTCTGGCGTTCAGTACAAAACTTGCCTGGGCGTGAATCACGTTGTCTTCATTCTTCTGTTTGGCTGACCGGTGCTCGTAGAGCGCAGCCCATGATCCGAGGTCGTTCCAGCCAAAACTCGAAGGGATGCAATACAAACCCGAATTCCGCTCGCCCTTCACCGAGCGCGGTTCCAGCACCGCGTAGTCCACGCTGATGTTTTCGCATTTCGGATATAGCCTAGCGAAAGTCTTATCGAACTTCTTCGTTCCGTAGGCGTTTGCGATTTCTTCCAGGATTGGCGCTGTCTTCGGCAGGTGTTCACTTAGCGCGTTCGCCAACGTGCGTGCTCCCCACACGAACATACCGCTGTTCCAGTAGTAATTTCCCGCCGCGACGAACTGTTCTGCCGTATCCGAATCGGGCTTCTCGGTGAAGCGCCGCACATAGAGTTTCTCAGACTCTGTAGCCGCTCCTGCCTCGATATACCCATACCCGGTTTCAGCACGATTGGGCTGGATACCCATCACCACCATGTTCTCGCCTGCACCAGCGATCTCGACGGCGTTCTTGAGGATGCGGCGGAACTCTTTTTCGTCAGCAATGACGTGATCGGACGGAAATAACCCAATTACGGCGTCGGGATCTTCACGCTGAATGATGAACGCTGCCAGCCCGATGGCAGGAGCCGTATTTCGGCCGACCGGCTCTGCCATGACCTGCTTCTTGGGGAGTTTCGGCAACTGCCTCGCGATTCCATCGCGGAGGTCACCGTTGGTGACGATCCAAAAACGCTTCGCATCGGCCAGTGGCAATAGACGATCCACTGTCTGTTGAATCATCGTGCGGTCGCCATCTAGCGCCAGCATCTGCTTGGCACGTTTGCGTCGGCTCAGCGGCCAGAAACGCGTGCCGCGGCCTCCGGCAAGGATCACAGGATAGAAATTCGCTCTTTTCGCCAAGTTGATTGACCCTCCGGGAACCGGCCGGCATTATTTCAAAACCGCATCTACACTGCCGGCCAAAGAGGTGGGTGGAATCGGTACCTCGCCTGAAGGCACCGTCGAGCGGATGAACTCCACGTCCCACTGTGGCCTGACCAGCGCATTTTGCACATTTGACGGAATCACCACTGCCTCACCATGCGTGAAAGGCACCGGAGTCGAACCCGGCGTTTCGATCACTCCCACGCCAACAGTCGCCACGAGTGCCTGCGCGCTATCAGCGGCTTGTAACGGAAATGTTTTGCCCTTCGAGAGGCTGAACTTTTCCACCAGGAAAAATGGAGACGCCACCAACGTCGGCGGTTTCGCTCCCAGCACTTTGCCAGCGCGGGTAGTCTCTTTCGTTGCACCAAGACCCTGCTCGACATGCAGTTCTCGCGGGCGCCCGTAATCGTAGAGCCGAAACGTGGTGTCGGAATTCTGCTGCGTCTCCACCAGGATAGAACCACCAGCAATCGCATGTACGGTTCCGGCATCGACGTAATACATTTCGCCCGCCTTCACGTCGATCCAGTTCAGCAGATGCTCGGCAGTTTTTTCGGCGATGGCTTTCTTCAGCTGTTCACGTGTCGTGCCCGGTTTCAACCCAAGGCCGATTTTTGCCCCCGGTTTGGCATCGAGTACATACCAACATTCTGTCTTTCCGACCGGTTGGCCTAGTTTCTGCGCGCCTTCATCATCCGGATGCACCTGCACTGACAGCGTATCGGTCGGAAACAAAAACTTCATCAGCAGCGGATAGCGATCCGCCTGCGGCGCCGTCCCTCCGACCAACGCGCGGCCGTATTGCTTGGCCAATTGATCGAGAGTCTTACCCGCCAGGGGCCCGTTCGCAACCACGCACTGGTCCCCCGTTACCCACGATTCGCCGATTGGTTCGCCGTCACTTCCAGGAAACTCCGTGTAGATCGGCGAGAGGTCGCGCGCGCCCCACGGCCGCGGGCTGAAGAATGGCTTCAACAGCAATGGATAAAGTTCGGACATCTCAGAGGAATGTTAGCTCACGCAGCAGCAACTCGGAAATTAGAAGGTGTTTCGGGCAGATTTGTTGGCTGCGTTTCCAGCTTGTCCACTCGACAGGACCCTGATGTTATGAATAGCCGTCCACAGTCCTAAAGAAAGTGCGAGACCAAATCCAAGCAGATATGCGACCGTCCTGCTCCAGTCTGGCCCACCGAACGCAAGCGACAGGCCAATAAGCAAATATCCGCCGTAAACAGCAACGATCGCCACCAGAGAACCGATGGCGATCATCAGAAGCCTTACAACAATCACACCGCCTCGAAGAACTTCTTCATCCGCTCGAGGCCGCGATTCACTTCAGCCATCGAAGTTGCATACGACAACCGGATGTGTTCCTTCGTACCGAACGCCTCGCCGGGTACGACCACCACGTGCGCCTCGCGCAGCAACTTGCTCGCTACGTCAGCCGCCGAGTTCATGCCGCCCTTGCCAAAAAATTTCGACACATTCGGATACGCATAAAACGCGCCGTTCGGCATGTTGCAAGTTATGCCTGGAATTTCCCGTAGTCCGGTCACGATTCGGTCGCGCAGCTTGCGGTAATCCGCTAGCATCTCGTCTACGCATTCCTGCGGACCGTTCAGCGCCGCAATGGCCGCCTTCTGCACAATCGATGTCGGGTTTGACGTACTCTGGCTCTGCAGCTTGTTCATCGCGGCCGTAATCGGAGCCGGTGAAAGCGCATAGCCAGCGCGCCAACCTGTCATGGCGTAGGTCTTTGAAAGCGAACCCGCGACAATCACGTGCTCCCTGCAGTCCGTCAGAGACCCGGCCGAGAACCGTTCACCCGTGAAGTTCAGGTACACGTAACATTCGTCGGCGATCACATAAATACCGCGATTGTGCGCCAGGCGAACGATCGCCTCAATTTCTTTCGGCACCATCACCGCTCCCGAGGGATTGCTGGGCGTGTTCAGGATGATCGCCTTCGTCCTGTCGGTGATTGCGCGCTCCACCTGCGCAGCTGTCAGCGCGAAGCCGTTGCTTTCGTCCGTCTCGACGTAAACCGGCACGCCGCCGCCGTATTGAATGATGTCCTTAAACGATACCCAGTACGGAACCGGCAGGATCACCTCATCGCCATGATCAACCAGCACTTGAATGGCGTTGAACAGCACGTGCTTACCGCCGGTCGAGGCAATCACTTCCTCGCGCTTGTAGTCCGAGCCAAAGTCCTTCGCGTGGCGATTGCGAATCGCATCTTTCAAGTCCGCAATTCCGCCCACGGCGGTATATTTCGTAAAGTTGGCGTTAATCGCCGCGATGGCAGCTTCCTTGATGTGCTGCGGTGTCGCGAAGTGCGGCTCGCCCGCGCCGTAATCAACCAGGTCTGCGCCGGCTGTGCGCAGCTTTTCGGCCTCGGCTACTACGGCCATGGTGGCGGAAACTTCGATGCGGTTGATGCGTTGGGTAAGCGTGAGCGGAGGTGCAATTGTCGTCGCCATAAAACTTTTCCTCGAATTTATTTTCCGTTCACCTTGTGCTGCAGCCGTTCTTCGACGGCTTTCGGGACGAGTCCGGTAACCGAACCGCCCAGGCGCGCAATCTCCTTCACCAGCCGGGAACTCACGTACGAATAACTGACCGCGGGCATCATGAAAACCGTTTCCAGTTCCGGATACAGTTTCCGGTTCATGAGCGCCATCTGCAGTTCGTACTCGTAGTCGCTGATGGCGCGAATACCGCGCAAAATCGCCTTCGCCTTCACCTGCTGCGCATAGTCCACCAACAGCCCGGCAAAGGAATCCACCCGCACGTTTTCCATGGACGCGGTGAATTCCTTCAGCATTCCGATTCGCTCGTCAAGCGTGAACAACGGGTTCTTTTCGGGATTGTGCAGGATCGCGACGACTAACTCATCGAAGATCAGGCTGCCCCGATGGATCAAATCCAGATGTCCGTTGGTCAGCGGGTCGAACGAGCCGGGATAAATGGCAATGACGTTTTTCACGTGGCGCTGCGCCCGCGAACTACTGCTTTGATTGTAAGGGTTTGCCCTGCTTGGGGGCAATCGAAACGCTGGGACTCCGCGACAAACGACCGACGACTACAATGGCCTGACGTCGGAAAGGATCGAAAGACCCGGCATGCCTGACCTCCTGAAAGGATCCGTTCTCTTCTTCAACCTGTACGACGTTGCGGAAGAGATCAAGCTCGATCGCGTGCGCGAGTTGCTCGGGGCGCGTCCGCAGGAGCGACTTTCTAAGCACGCCGCACCCGAGTACGTGCGTTTTGAGCGCCCACCTGTTGTCGAAAACATCAAGGTGGAAGGCCTTACTCAGCAGGGCGCGACCGGACAGGTCAAGTATTACGACTATGGAGTCATCAGCGTGCAGTTTGAGTTTCCCTTCGTGACCGATTGGGAACAGCTGGTCGCGATGGCCGCGAAATGGATGTCCGGTGCGGAGTTCGAGTCCGCGGCGCTCGAAATCGTGAAGGAAAAGTGCGGCAACGTCAGCAGCGCGATGGTGCGGTCATACCCCAACTGGCTCGATGAAGACTACTTCATCTTTCACCTTCACGACGTTCCAGGATCGCCCTCCGCCGCCGAGTTCGTCAAAGTCCATGGGGGAGACATTGCCCGAATCGTTCGAGGCGAGACCCACCAACTCTCCGTCGAAGAACGTGCCGAGATCACGCAATCGTCGATTTCCTATTATCCATCCGATCTTGCGGTCATCGGCTGGAATGCGGCGGTGATTTACGACACACCGTCCGGAGCCCAAACCGCGATCCAGCTGCTGGAATACGCTAATTCACAATTGCTGGAATTCCGTTACTACGATGAGTTGTTGACCCGCGTATTGGCCGGCGTTTACGGATTTCTAAGGGTTCGAGGCGGTCTATTCGCTCGCTGGAAGCGGCAAAAAGAAGCCTACCGTCTTGAGTCTGTAACGGTAGAGGTAACAGAACTGGTCGAACGGGTGGATAACAGCATCAAGTTTCTCAGCGACATGTTCTCCGCGCGACTCTACCGGCTGGCCGCAGCAAAAGTCGGCGTGCCTGACTACAAGAGCCTGGTAAATCAGAAGCTTCACACGGCAGAGGAACTCTACCGGTTTCTGGTCGACGAGTTCCAATCTTCGCGCGGATTCTTGCTCGAAATGATGGTGGTCATCATTCTCGTAATCGAGCTGGCTTTCTTGTTTCGGGGAAAGTGAGTCTACGTCCGCCGGAGAGCTATTCCGACTCAAGTTCCGCTGCGATCAGGAACTGTGCGAGGTCGGCGTCCCACCAGATTTTGAGCAGATTTGGTTTGCAGCAGATCTGGCAATCTTCGACGTACGACTGCTTCCCACCCGCCGATTCGTCGACCGCAGTCTCGTTCCACTCGCCACAACCGGCGCACTGAAAACCGGTGGTCATCAGCCTAGTGGATTCAAAGTCTTGAGGCCGGGAAATCGGCTGAAGCCTCGATCGGCAGTGTGCAAGACGGCGCCATGTTCAAGAGCGTATGCAGCAATCTCTGCGTCCGTTGTCATAGGCCCGCGCACTTTCCCTTCGACCAGCAAGTTGCTAAAGATGAGCCAATGGTCCGGGCCAGGTACTATCAGCGTTGAGTTCTTTTGTTCAAGCCATTCGTTTACGTGCTGAATAGCTTCCGACATCGTAAGCGGGTCGATAAACGCTCGTGGATTTGTACCTATTCGCAAGAATGCCGAAAGCACTGGCCAGCAGAAGCCCACAAGTTCACTTCCAGACAATATCGTTTCCAGCCAGTTGACCGCCAGCGTATGCTCTCGCGCTGTCGGATTGTAAGCGTAGAGCAATAGGTTTGAGTCACAGAGAATCACCTATGCCACGGACCTTCAATCTGCTCCAACATTTCACTCGTAGAGTCGTAGTTGAGCCCAGGACGAAGCCCTAATGGGCGTGCGTTGACTTTGAACGGCTTTCGCTCCGCCGCTTTTTCTGAAAGCAGAAGTCCGGTTCGGAGCATCTCGTTCACCACGTCCTTGAACGAGCCACCGGTCTTGCGCATGCGAGCCTTGACCTTGGCGAGCACGTCTTCGTCTAGTGTGATCGTTGTTCTCACATCATGATGCTATATGCCAAGCATCATGATGTCAACATCGCCGGAAGGTGCTTTTCAGGGAGTCTTTCGCCAACTGCTCCAGCTGCAAACTATTGATTCTACAACTCTTCTGCGCCAGTTCGTACTCGCGGTTCAGGGTGGTCTCGAACATTTCCGGATCATCCGTGTTCAACGTCACCATCAATCCGCGCTCCAGATACTTCGGCAATGGATGCTCGTCGAGCGAATTGCAGCATCCAGTTCGCAGATTGCTCGACAGGCATATCTCGATCGGGATCTGATGCTCGGCCAGGTAATCCATCAGCGCCGGATCCTGGACGGCAGTCAACCCGTGTCCGATTCGCTCCGCGTTTAAATCCCGGATCGCCGACCAGATCGACTCCGGCCCCGCACTCTCGCCCGCATGACACGTCAGTCGCAGTCCCTGATCCCGCGCCCAGGCGTACTGATCGCGAAACCACTCCGCCGGGCCGCGCTTCTCATCTCCGCCAATGCCAATTCCCACCACGTTCCGCTCGCGTAGTTCCGCGGCCTTCCGGAAGACGCGCTCCGCGGCCTCAGCGCCAAAATGCCGCACGGCGTCGAAGATCCAAAGCAGCGATACCCCGAAATCCCGCTCTCCACGCGCCCTCCCACGCTCCAGTCCTTCGAAGATCGCGTCGAACTCCTGACCGCGCCAGAAGATCACGCCCACCGATACGTACACTTCCGCATGAACGACATTCTGCGACTTCAACTTCTGCATCAGTCGGTAGGTGATCAGTTCGTAGTCCTCGGGCGTACGCAGGCGTTCGGTCACAGCCTTGAAGGCCATCAGGAAACCGAAAAAGTCTTTGTAACGGTAGAGTTGGCGAACATCTTCCTCGCTTAGTTCCTTCCCGCTCTCCGGGCTGAATTTGTAGTTGTTGCCGTCCATCGGCAGCGGGGTATTGTGACGCCGGCTCAATTCCACCAGCGTGGGAGGATCGACCGAGCCTTCCAGGTGCAGATGCAACTCGGCCTTTGGAAGAGACTGAATCAACGTGGACTTGGATTGATCGGTCAAGATACCGAGAATACCAAAAGGGTTCGACTTCTTTGCCCGACTCTGCTTAAATTCCTCGCGCGAATTCCAGGCTACTATGAAGAAAACCACCTGCCTCGTACTCTTCATCGCCTCATCGTTGTTGTTTTCCCAGGACCAGAACTTCGACAAGGTTCAGATCAAAGTCCACCCGGTGGCCGGCTCCGTGTACATGCTGGAAGGCGCCGGCGGGAACATCGGCGTCTCGGTTGGCGACGATGGCATAGTGATCGTCGACGATGAATTCGCACCCCTGGCACCGAAGATCAAGGCCGCTCTGAAGGGCATCAGCGACAAGCCCGTTCGCTTCGTTCTCAATACGCACTGGCACGGCGACCATGTCGGCGGCAACGCGCAGTTCAGCACGGAAGCCACCATCATCGCCCAGGACAATGTTCGTGAGCGCATGCAGACCGGCAGCACCGCGCCCGGTCGTACAATCAAGCCCTACCCGAAGGAAGCTCTTCCCATCATCACGTTCAATGACCGCGCCACCGTGCACCTCAACGGCGAAGACATACGCGCCATGCACTTTCCCGCCGGTCACACCGACGGCGACAGCATCATTTACTTCACCAAATCGAACGTCATCCACATGGGTGACGACTTCGTTCGGTACGGCTTTCCCTTTGTGGACCTGAATAGCGGCGGGAGTGTCGAAGGTATGCTGGCGGCAGTCGAGAAGATCATCGCCACCTTCCCTGGCGACGTGAAGGTAATCCCTGGCCATGGCGAACTTTCAACCGTTGCCGACATGAAGCCGTATGCCGATATGCTTCGCGAGACACTCGCCAAAGTTCAGGCCGGAGTGAAACAGGGGAAGACTCTCGATCAGCTTCAGCAGGAGAAGGTTCTGGCCGGATATGAGAAGTGGAGCGGCGATTTCATCTCCACCGACAAATGGATCGAAACCATCTATCACGATCTAACCGATAAGAAGGGTGAGTACGTAAAGCACAATTAAGCCGAGACTCGCAGTCGCCGCACGAGATCGCCGATGTCGTCCTGTTGAAACATTCGGATGGCTGCCACTCCTGCGGCACCGGCATTCACACCCGCCGCTATATTCTCCGCGGTCATGCCGCCTAATGCGATTACCGGCATTCGCAATGATTGACCTGCTTCAACTTTGTGATCCGCCGGCCCGCCGCGATTCACAATTCTCGTGATCGCCTCGACGCCGGTCGGAGCAGCTGCGCTTCCCTGCTTTCCAAACACCGGACCAAACACCACGAAGTCTGCCCCGTGCGCCTCGGCGTTGAGCACGTCGGCGAGAGAATGGCACGACACAGCAATCACACAATCTGTCCGACCGCTCGACTTAGTCCAAAGCGACCGTGCTTCACTCGCCGCGATATCGTTGGACCGTAGATGCACACCATCGGCACCCACGGCCAACGCCACGTCAATCCTGGAATTGATCAGCAATTTCGTTTTCGTCTGTGAGCGCCGCACGATCTCGACCGCCGCCGCAGCCAGCCGTTCCAGTTCGTGCACCGTTAGATCTCGCTCACGCAACTGGACGTAATCGACTCCCGCTTCTGCTGCCTCGCCGATCTTTTCGAGCAACCTTTGGCGTCGCGACGGTTCACTGTCGCCCAGTTGAGTGCGATCTGTGATGTAGTAGAGCAGCAAGAAATCAGTGTAG
>Ga0335083_10001416_pt1 | contig 33175 bp, 31 predicted proteins | sample Lox_Sample_42_FD_206716 | JGI IMG/M metagenome (GOLD analysis project Ga0335083, IMG submission 206716) | Soil microbial communities from Loxahatchee National Wildlife Refuge, Florida, United States - Lox_Sample_4.2 | ecosystem: Environmental > Terrestrial > Soil > Wetlands | place: USA...
CCTCGTGCCGGGCGCCGAGCTCGAGACCTATCCCGGGTGGGGCCACAACTTCCCGGCCGCGCTCAATCCCCGGATCATCGATCGCATCACGACCTTCTGCACGGGCAAATGACATGAAGTTCGGCATCTTCTACGAGCACCAGCTGCCTAGGCCCTGGGGCCAGAGCAGCGAGTATCAGCTGCTGCAGGACTCGCTCACGCAGATCGAGCTGGCCGATCGTCTCGGCTACGACTATGCGTGGGAAGTCGAGCATCACTTCCTCGAGGAGTACTCGCACTCCTCCGCACCCGAGGTCTTCCTCGGCGCGGCGAGTCAGCGTACCAAGCGCATTCGCCTCGGCCACGGCGTGGTGCAGCTCACGACCAACCAGCCCCATCGCGTCGCCGAGAAGATCTCGACGCTCGATCTCTTGTCCGGCGGCAGGGTCGATCTCGGCATGGGCGAGGCGGCAGGGCCGGCCGAGCTTCATCCCTTCAACATCCGCGTCCGCGACAAGCGCGAACGCTGGGAGGAGGCGGTCAAGGCGATCGTGCCGATGTTCACCCGCGAAAGCTGGGAATTCCACGGCCAGTACTATGACTTCCCGGCGCGCAACGTGATTCCCAAGCCGCTGCAGAAGCCGCATCCGCCGCTCTGGGTCGCCTGCTCCAACATCGCAACCATCGGCACGGCCGGTGAGTGGGGCTTGGGCGCGCTCGGCTTCACCTTCGTGACGCCGGAGGCGGCACGCGCCTGGGTGCACAAGTACTACAACAACCTGCTCAACAATTCGAACAAGCTCACCGACTATCCGAGCAATCCCAATGTCGCGATGGTGTCGGGCTTCATGTGCGCCCCGACCGACGCCGAGGCCGAGGCCAAGGCCGCCGGCTGGACCTTCTTCATCTTCGCGCTCTCCTATTACGGCCGCAAAGGCGTCGATGCGCCGGGCACGTCCGATCTCTGGAAGGAGTATCAGAGCTGGAAGGGCGGGCCGGAGGAGAAGAAGGCGCTCGAGTCCGGGCTGATCGGCTCGCCCGAGACGATCCGCAGGAAGCTGCGCCAGTTCCAGGCGAGCCGCGTCGATCAGGTGATCCTGCTCAACCAGGCCGGCAAGACCAGCCACCAGGATATCTGCGACTCCCTCGAGCTGTTCGCCAAGGAAGTGATGCCCGAGTTCCATGCCGCCGAGTCCGAGCATGCGGCCTGGAAGGAGAAGGTGCTGAGGCGCGAGATCGTGCTCGAGGATCTCGATGTCCAGAAGTACGACATCTACAGCCATCAGAACGAGCACATCGTCCGCCTCACGCCCGAGCAGCTCAAGGCCAAGATGGCCGAGAAGGAAGCGGCGGCGAAGCGCGCCTAGGTTCTCAATCGGGCCAGCCAGACGCAGTGGCGGTCGCACTCCGGATCGTGTTCGATCTGGCGCACGACCTCGAAGCCGCTGGCCTCGATCAGGGAGCGATACTCCGCTGTACTGAGGCTCGCATGATAGAGCGGCTCGCCGGCATAGGAGCCGACGGATTCGCTCAGCTCCAGGCCGCTCGTGAACATCAGCGGCGCCTGCGGGGCGGCATGGGCGGCGAAGATCGAGAACATGCGTCGCTGCGCGTCTTGGGTCAGGTGGAAGAAGCTGTCCCAGGCCACAAGGCCGCCGAAGCGCCGGCCGAGTGCCAGGCTGCGCATGTCGGCAACGAGCCATTCGTGATCGGGAAAGCGCTCGCGGCACATCGCGATCATGGCGACCGAGGAATCGACGCCCGTCACGCGTCGCCGGTTCTCGATCAGATAGCGCGCCATGGGCTCGCCGCTGCCGCAGCCGATATCGAGGATCGCGTCGCCGGGCGTCGACAGGGCGAGGAACCGGTCGAGCCAGCCTTTCTCGAACAGGATCTTCAGCCGGTCCTTGTCGAAGCGCCGGGCGTTGCGCTCGTAGAGCGAGATCACCGCCTCGGCCGGACCGGACATCAGATCGAGAGCTTGTTGAAGATGAAGCGCGGGATATGGCGGACGACCAGCATGATCGCCTGCCAGATCGGCGGGGCATAGATCACCGGCGAGCCGCGCTCGATGCCCTTGACGATCGTGCGCGCCACATCCTCGGTCGAGGCGACACGGCGGCCCTCGGCCTGGATGTCGGAGGTCATCGGCGATTCGGTCGGGCCCGGCTTGATCAGCACCACCTTCACGCCGGTGCCCGCCAGCCGATGCTCCATGCCCTCGGCGTAGCGCGCGAGGAAGCCCTTGGCGGCGCCATAGGTGTAGTTCGCCTTGCGCCCGCGATCGCCCGCGACCGAACCGATGATCGCCAGCGTGCCGCGACCGGCGGCCCGGAAATACCTGGCGAAGGACTCGGCGAAGAGGACAGGGGAGAGCGCGTTGATCTCGAGCGACTCGCGGCAATAGGCGAGATCGTTCTCGCTCTTCTGCTGGTCGGCGAGCCAGCCTTGGGCGATCAGCGCGATGTCGACCGGGCCGGATGCGGTGACATCGCTCACCAGGGCACCTATTGCGGCGGGATCGAGGAAGTCGCCCTTGACGATGCTGACCGTCGATTGCGGGCTGCGCACGCGCAGGTCGGCGGCGATCTTCTCGGCTTTCGGGACATCGCGGACGACGAGGGTGAGGTCGACCGGTTGGCGGGCGACCCAGAGGCGGCAGCAATGCTCGGCGATGGCAGAGGTTCCGGCGACGACGACGATCTTCATGTCAGCTCCGATCAGCTCCCGATCAGCCGGCGCGACATTCCCGAGCTCATGCCCGGGTCGCGGAAGCGCGCAAAGGCACCGAGGTTTGGATAGCCTGCCTCGAACATCGGCCGCGGCATGCGGGCGTCCTTGGCAAGATAGAGCCGTCCGCCCGCCGCCGTCACGATGGCATCCAGCCTTTCGAACAATGCAGGGACCGCGCGCGAATTCCGGAAGTCGAGGGCGAGCGTCACGCCGCCCCGGGGAAAGCTCATGAGGCCCGCCGGCGCACGATCGCTGAAGGTCTTGAGCACGGCGAGGAAGGAGCCCTCGCCCGAGCGCGCGATGGCGTCCAGCATGTCGCGCGTCGCGTCGAGGGCCACGGTGCGCGGCACGACGCTCTGATACTGGTAGAAGCCCAGCGGGCCGTACATGCGGTTCCACTCGAGCACCGCATCGAGCGGGTAGAGGAACGGCTCGTAGTGCATCGTGCGCATGCCGGTGCGCCGGCTGTTGATGGCGTAGTAAAGCGCATTGAAGGGCTTGAGGGAGAGCCGATTCACCAGCGAGACCGGCGGCGTGAGCGGCATGCGGCGTTGGCGCTCGTGCCAGGATTTGCCGCCGCTCATCGACTGGCGCCCGCGCATGAACAGGCCGCGCAGCTCGGCCGAGGTGCAGTCGATCCACGACACGGTGTGCTCCCACGCCGCCTCCGACTGGTCGGACAGCGAGAAGAAGGCATCGAGGCCCTGGTAGGCGATCGTCTCGGTGTCCAGCCAAGGCCCTGTGGTGGGGCGGAGCTGCAATTCGGCCTCGACGATCAGTCCGGTGAGGCCGAAGCCGGCCACGGTGGCGGCGTACCAGTCGGGGCTGAGGTCGGGGCCGCACTCGATCGTCTCGCCGTCGCTGCGCACGAGCTTCAATCGCCGGACATGCTCGCCGAACGTGCCCATGACGTGATGGTTCTTGCCGTGCACGTCGTTGGCGATGGCGCCGCCCACGGTGACGAGCTGCGTGCCCGGCACGACCGGCAGGCTCCAGCCCTGCGGCACCGCCATGCGCTGGATGTCGCGAAGCGTGACGCCGGCCTCGCAGGTCAGGCGGCCGGCGATCACATCGAAGGCGATGAAGCGGCCGAGCCCTCGGGTCGTCCAGACCGTGCCGTCGGGATTGAGACAGGCATCGCCGTAGCTTCGTCCCATGCCGTAGGCGATGCCGGGCCGGTGACTCGCCAATGCCGCGGCGACCGTTTCGCGATCGGTGAGGGGAACGGCTTCGTGCGGTGCGGCGCTGAGACGCCCCCACGACGACACTGGTCTCAAAACATTGGCCTCATGACTTTGCCCTCGCCGCTGATAGTATAGGGAGAAACGCAGCGAATGGGAGCGGCATCGATTTCGACGGAAGCAAAGGCCCTGCTGCGCCTCATCCGGCCCAAGCAGTGGATCAAGAACGCGTTCGTGGTGGCGCCCCTCGTCTTCGCGCGTGAGTACTCCAATCTCCATGCGATCAAGCTCGCGGCCTTCGCCTTCGTGATGTTCTGCGTCGCTTCGTCGGCCTGCTACATCGTGAACGACATCCACGATGTCGAGAACGACCGCAATCATCCCACGAAGCGCCTGTCGCGTCCGCTGGCGGCGGGACTGCTGTCGGTGCGGACCGCAGTGCTGCTGCTGGCACTGTTCTACGCAGTGTTGGCGGCGGGCTTCGTCTTCCAGCCGGCGTTGATCGCGCCGATCATGGCCTATCTGCTGCTGCAGGTGGCTTACTCGTTCTTCCTGAAGCATCAGCCGGTCTTCGATATTTTCTCGATCGCCGTGGGCTTCGTGCTGCGCGTCTGGGCGGGCGCCGAGGCGCTGGACGTGCCGCTGTCGAGCTGGATGGCCATCACCACGCTCTGCCTCGCGCTCTATCTCGCCTCGATCAAGCGGCGGCAGGAGCTGAACAGCACCGGGACGGAAGCGCGCAGCGTGCTGCGCCACTATTCGGTGGCACTGGTCGACCGCTACGCCGAGATGTCGGCGATGGGGGCGCTGGTTTTCTACAGCCTGTTCGTCATCTCGACGAACAACAAGCTCAGCGCCACCATCCCCTTGGTGATCTTCGGCCTGTTCCGCTACTGGTTCGTGGTCGAGAGCAAGGATGGCGGCGAATCGCCGACCGACGCCGTGTTCAGCGACTGGCCTCTGGCCCTCTGCGTGCTGGCCTGGGTCGTCGTCTGCGTCGTCGTCCTGAAGGGCTAGGCATGAAGGGCGTCCCGGTCCTGATCGCAGGCGGCGGACCGGTCGGCATGACGCTGGCGCGGGCGCTGGCACATTTCGGCGTGCGTTGCCTGCTGGTCGAGCGTCAGCCCTCGACGACCAGGCATCCCAAGATGGACATCACCAACGGCCGCTCGATGGAGCTGTTCCGGCGGCTGGGCCTGGCCGACAAGCTGCGCGCCGTGGCCGTGCCGGAGGAGAATTGTTTCGACGTCTCCTGGATCACCACGCTCTGCGATCGCGAACTGCATCGCTTCCGTTATCCGAGCGTGACGGAAAAGCGGGCCGAGATCCTGGCACGCAACGACGGCACTCAGCCGCGCGAGCCCGCCATGCGGGTGAGCCAAGTGAGGATCGAGCCCGTGCTGCGCGACGCCATCGTCAGGGATCCGCTGGTCGACGCGCGCTGGGGCGTGGCCTTCGAGGATTTCGTGGCCGACGCGGAAGGCGTCACCTGCACCCTGCGGACGGTCGCGACGGGCGAGACCGAGCAGGTGCGCTGCGATTTCCTGGCGGGCTGCGATGGCGGCTCGAGCATCGTGCGCGAGAAGCTCGGCATCGCGCTCTCGGGGCGGGCCAATGTCGCGCATCGCTACATGGTTCATTTCCACAGCGACGCGCTCGACCTCCTGCAGGCCTTCGGCGTCGCCTGGCACTATCAGAGCGCCATGGGCACCCTGATCGCGCAGGACGACAAGGACACCTGGACCTTGCAGATGCGCATGCCGACCGATGGCGACACCGATCCCAACGCCGTACTCGACGCCTGGGTCGGCCGCGGCGGCTTTCCGCGCGAGATCCTGGTCGCCAATCCCTGGTTCACCAACCTGCTGCTGGCCGACAGCTACGGTGGCGGCCGCGTCTATCTCGCGGGCGACTCGGCGCACCAGTACATCCCAACCGGCGGCTACGGCATGAACACCGGCATAGGCGACGCCATCGATCTCGGCTGGAAGCTCGCCGCCGCCGTGAAGGGCTTTGGCGGACCGGGCCTGCTGGCGTCCTACGACCGCGAGCGGCGGCCGGTCGGCTATCGCAATCGGCTCGCCTCGGAACGCCACACCGCTGTGCGCATCAAGATCGCCGAGCTCTACGAGAAGGAGCGTGATCCCGACGTGCTCGCGCGCGCCATCGCCGGACTAGGCAATGCCGAGAACGAGAGCTGGGGCATCGAGTTCGGCTATCGCTATGACGGCGTCGAACCTAATCCCACCGTCTACGAACCGACGACGGCGCCGGGTGCGCGGCTGCCGAGCGTGTTCCTGAGGGACGGTTCGGCGCTCTACGATCGCCTCGGCCCGTGGTTCACCCTGCTGCGCTTCGGCGATGCCGATCCCTCGCCGCTGATCGACGCGGCGCCCGCGCCTCTGGAGACAGTGATCGTCGACGATCCCTCCATCGCGCCGATCTACGAGGCGAAGCTCGTCCTGGTGCGGCCCGACACCCATGTCGCCTGGCGCGGCAACGATTGCGCCGACGGCCGCGCCGTATGGCGGCAGGTATTGGCATGATGTTCATTGGACCGCGGGCCTCCAGGCCCGCTCAAATCACGAGCGGGCCTGGAGGCCCGCGGTCCGCATGCCGATGAAAATCGCCATCATCGGGGGCGGCCTGGGCGGGCTGTCGGCGGCACTGCATCTCGTCCGTGCGGGCTTCGACGTGCAGGTCTACGAGCAGGCATCGCGCATCACCGAGATCGGCGCCGGCATCCAGATCAGCCCCAACGCCTCGCGTCTGCTGATCCGGCTGGGGCTGAAGCCCGCGATGGACGCGGCCGGCGTCTTTCCGCAGGCGGTGCACCAGCGCCGCTGGGACGATGGCCGCACCTTGCAGCGCGCGCCGGTTGGCAAGCTGGTCGAGGAGACGTTCGGCGCGCCGTACTATCACTTCCATCGCGCGGATCTCGCCAACCTGCTGGCCAACGCCTTGCCAGCGGAGCGCCTGCATGTCGGGCACAAGTTCGTCGATCTCGAGCAGAAGGGCGAGAAGGTGATCGCGCGCTTCGAGAATGGCGCGAGCGAGGAGTTCGACCTACTGGTCGGCGCCGACGGCATCCACAGCCGCGTGCGCCACGTCGTGTTCGGTCCGGAGAAGGCGCGCTTCACCGGCTGCGTCGCCTGGCGCGGGCTTATTCCGGCGGAGAAGGTCGCTCATCTCGGTATCGAGGTCGCCTCGCATAACTGGATGGGGCCTGACGGCCACGTCGTCCACTACTGGGTCGGGGCGGGCCGCTTCATGAACGTTGTCTGCGTCACCGAGCACGGCCACTGGACGTCGGAAAGCTGGACCGAGAAGGGCAATGTCGCCGACGCCGCGGCGCGCTATGCCGACTGGCATCCGCTGGTGCGTGGCCTGATCGCCTCGTTTCCCGAGACCTATGTCTGGGCGCTGCACGATCGCCTGCCGCTGCCGCACTGGACCGCGGGCCGCGTGACGCTGCTGGGCGATGCCTGCCATCCCATGCTGCCCTTCATGGCCCAGGGCGCGGCGCAATCGATCGAGGATGGCGCGACACTCGCCGCGTTGCTGGCCGCCACGCCAGACGAGATTCCGACCGTGCTTCGGCGCTACGAGGAGATCCGCAAGCCGCGCGCTACGCGTTTGCAGCAGGCGAGCGCCGCCAACCGCACGCGCTTCCATCTTCCTGACGGGCCCGACCAGGAGGCGCGCGATGCGGCCATGGCCGCGTCGGGCGATCGCTCGATCGCCAATATCGGCTGGCTCTATCTGCATGACGCGGCGGCGCCGGTTTAGTAAAGGTAGCCCGGCTGGCGTCGAGTGAGGGGCATGATGCAAAGGCGTTCTGTGCTGGCGGCCTTGGGCGCCGCCGTCGTGAGCTCTCCGCGCGTCCTGCTGGCCCAGCGGATGCCGCGCGTGGCGTTCGTGCTGCCGGCCGCGGCGCCGACCGACAAGACGCCGCTTGGCCATTCGCTGCTTCAGGGCCTCGCCAAGGTGGGCTTCGTCGAGGGCAGGAACCTGGCTTTCGAGCCGCGCGGTGCGGAGGGCCACTTGGATCGCCTGCCGGCGATCATGGCCGAGCTCACTGCCGCCAAGGTCGATGTGATCATGACCAGCTCCTATCCCTGCGCGCTGGCGGCCAAGGACGGCACGACGCTCCCGGTCGTGGCGATCAATTGCGGCGATCCGGTCGCGACGGGCCTGGTGCCGAGCCTCGCTCATCCGGGCGGCCACGTGACCGGCGTCTCCGATGTCTCGGCCGAACTCACGCCCAAGCGCATGGACCTGCTGCGCGCGGTGTCGCCCAATCTGAATCGCGTCGGCATCCTGTGGAACGATGGCGATCACGGCATGCAGCTCCGCGCGCAGGCCTCGGAGGCGGGCGCCAAGTCGATGTCGATCGACGTGGAGAAGCTCGGCATCCACACCGCGGGCGATTTTGATCGGGTGTTCGGCGAGCTGACCAGCGAGAAGCCGGGCGGCCTGCTGGTGGTGGCCGACATGCTCACCATGGGCAACACCAAGCGCATCTTCGAGTACGTGATGGCGCAGAAGCTCCCCACGATCTACGAGATGGATTTCCTGGCCGTGGCAGGCGGCCTGATGTCCTACGGCCCCGATCCAGACGAGACCTCCGAGCGTGCCGCCGCGCTGGTCGGCCGGATCCTGAAGGGCGCCAGCCCCGCCGACCTTCCGTTCGAGCAGCCGACGCGCTTCAAGCTGGTGGTCAATCTCAAGACGGCCAAGGCGCTCGGCCTCACGGTTCCGCCGCGCGTCCTGGCCGCGGCCGATCAGGTGATCGAGTAGTGAGCAGCCTCGCCGTCCGCGCCCGCTGGGCGCTTGTCCACGAGGAAGGCGCCGCTCGCATCGTCACCGATCGCTGGATCGTGGCCGAGGGCGATCGCATCGCGGCCATTGTCGCCGACAAGCCGTCGGCGGAGATCGTGATCGACCGGCCCGATCTCTTCGTGCTGCCGGGGCTTATCAACCTGCACAACCACGTCTTTACCGAGGCGCTGATCCGCGGGCGCTCGGAGGATCTTTCGAAGGACCTGTACGAAACCAATCTCGTCTACGGATTGCTGATGCCGCTCGGCAAGCTCGCCATGGACCATCTGTCGCCCGCCGACTGCGAGGCGATAGCCGAAATGGGCCTGATGCAGCTCATGAAGAGCGGCGTCACGACCTTGATGGAATCGTTTCGTTCGGGCCTCACCGAGCCGTTCGTATCGGCAGCGACGCGCGCGGGCCTGCGCTTCTATGCCGGCCCTTATCTCTTCTCGACGCCCGACCTCGATATCGATGCCGACGGCAGGCCGACCTACAAGGATGGCGGCGGCGACGCCGATGCGGCCTCGATCGAGCAGTGGCGCGCGCTCTACCAGCGCCATCACGGCACCCACGACGACCGCATTCGCGTGACGCTCTCACCTCACGCCACGGACACGTGCAGTCCCGATCTGCTGCGCAAGGTCCGCGGCCTGGCCGACGAGCACAAGTGCCTCGCCACCATCCATGTCGCGCAGAGCCGCGAGGAGGTGGCCAAGAGCCGGCAGCTCCATGGCCGCACGCCGACGGAGCTGCTCGAGTCGGTGGGACTGCTGGGGCCGGACGTGCTGCTGGCGCATTGCCTCTTCTCCAGCGACTCCGATCTCGACATCGCTCGTCGCCACGACGCCACGGTGATCAACTGCCCGCGCACCTTCGCGCGCGGCGGGGCGACGGCGGCGTTCGGGCGCTTCCAGCGGCGCGGGCTGCGCACGGTCGTCGGCACCGACGGCTACGTCCCCGACATGGTGAGCGAGCTGCGCGCGGCCGGCATGGTTTCCAAGCTCGCGGCACAGGATCCGGGCGTCGCCACGGCGGCGCAGCTCGTGGATGCGGTTACGACCATGGCGGCGACGGCACTCGGCCGCAATGATATCGGTCGACTTGCGGTCGGCGCCAAGGCCGACATTGCGGCGATCCGGCTCGACGGCGCGCATGTCGTGCCGGTGACCGATCCGCGCAATGCGATGATCTGGCGGGTGCATGCGACCGACGTCTGGGCGAGCGCGATCGACGGCAAACCGGTCGTGAACGAAGGCCGCTATCTTGCGGGTGACGAGCCGGCGATCGTCGCACGGGCCGGCGCCGTGCTTGCGAAGGTCGAGGAGCTGGCGCGGTCGTCCGGCATTCTCGCGCGCGCGAAGTAGCGGTGGCCGAGGCTTTCAAGGCCGTCCACGCCGACGGCTACAACAAGATCATGGGCCGCTTCAGCGCGAGCCTCGCGCAGCAGTTCATTGCCTTCACGGGATATCGCGCGGACGAAAGGATCCTCGATGTCGGCAGCGGCACCGGCAGCCTCACTTTTGCCTTGGCCGCGCGCGGCAAGCACAAGGAAATCGTCGGCGTCGATGTCGGGGAGCCGTTCGTCGCCTATGCCAGCGAGCGCAACACCGATCCGCGCATCAGCTTTCGCATCGCCGACGCCACGGCCTTGCCGTTCGAAGCCGCCACTTTCGATCGCGCCGTCTCCCAGCTCGTGCTGCAATTCGTGCCCGATCCGCTCAAGGCCGTGCGCGAGATGAAGCGCGTGGTACGGCCGGGCGGTCTGGTCGCGGCCTGCGTGTGGGATGCCTATGGCGGCCAGCCGCATATCCGCATGCTGTGGGACACGGCGGCGACCCTGGGCCTCCTCAAGGCGCCGCACAGCATCATCCGCCCGCTCAGCACCGATGGCGAGATGGCGGAGGCGTGGTGCGCGGCGGGCCTCGTCGACGTGGTGCCGGACGAGATCACGATGCGATTCGTGTTCCAGGACTTCCACGACTACTGGTCGCCCTATCTCGGCGGCGACGGCCCGCTCGGCGAGATGGTGATGGGGCTGACTTCCGCCGACCGCGCCGTGCTCGAACAGAAGATGCGCGAGATCTATCTCAGCAGCCGGCCCGACGGCCCGCGCTCCTTCATCGCCTCGGCCTGGGCCTGCAGGGGCGTCGTGCCGGGCTAGCGCTTCAGCGCGCCCAGCACCTCGTCGGTATGCTCGCCGAGCTTGGGCGAGGAACGCGCCGAGACCGGCCGCTTGCGGTCGAAGGTGATGGGGAGGCCGACCACCTTGGGATCGCCACCCGGCAATTGCTGCACGATCTCTGCCGCGGCGAATTGCGGTGCGTTCACCAGCTCGCCGATGTCGTTGACGGCAGCACAGGGCACGCCCGCTTTCTCCATCGCCTCGACCCATTCAGGCCGCGTCTTCTTCTTCATCGCGGCGTCGATCATGGGCAGCAGCTCGGTCTTGTTGGCCACGCGCGCCGCCGACTTGGCGAATTTCGGATCGGTCGCCCAGTCGGGATGACCCAGCACCTGCGCGCAGCGCGCCCACAGCCGGTCGTTGCCGGGCGCGAGACAAAGCGCGAGGCCGTCGGCGCAATCGAAGGTCTGGTAGGGCACGATCACCGTGCCGCCGGTACCGTGGCGCTTGGAGATGGTGCCGTTGGCGATGTAGCTGTTCACGCCGCCCTCGACCCAGTGCACGGCCGAGTCGAACAGCGAAGTATCGACCAGGCAGCCCTTGCCGGTCCTGTCGCGCTGCCGGAGCGCTGCCAGCGCGCCGATGGTGCAGAACATGCCGGTCGCCTTGTCGTTGATCGAGGCACCGCAGAAGGTCGGCGGATCCTCGGGCCGGCCGGTCACGCTCATCATGCCGCCATAGGCCTGCAGCAGGGGATCGAAGCCCGGCTTCATCTTGAGCGGCCCCTGGTAGCCGAAGGCCCAGATCGAGCAGTAGATCAGCCGCGGGTGGCGGGCGAGCATCGCCTCGGGGCCGATGCCGATCTCGTCGACGACGCCGGGCCGGAGATTCTGGATCAGGATGTCGGCGGTCTCGCAGAGCGCGTGGAGCTTGTCGATGTCGGCCGCGAGCTTGAGGTCGAGTACGACCGAACGCTTGTTGCGGTTCTGGCTGTAGAAGTAGAGCGAGGTCTTGCCGTCGGGCCCGAACGGAGGGCCCCAGATGCGCGCATCGTCGCCGCCCTCGGGCTTCTCGATCTTGATCACATCGGCGCCCATGTCGGCCAGGATCACGCCGGCCAGCGGTCCGGCCAGTGCCTGGCCCACTTCGATCACCCTTACACCTTCGAGAGGGAGCATCGCTTCGTCTTCCTTCGCTACAATTTCAGCAGGTTGCCGTAGCCGTCGATCCGGTCGTGCACGCCCGCGCGGCGCAGGCAATGCCAGAGGCTCGCCTGGTTGGCCGAGATCGCCGGCCGCTTGAGGTCCTGTTCGAGCGCTTCGAGGATACCGACGCAGCGGAAGCCCGTGCCGCCCAACAGCACGCCGTCGGCCGTGTCGGGGCAGCCGGCGCGGATCTGCGCGTAGAGCGGCTCGATCTGTTGCGCGAAGCCCATGCCGTGGGCGTAGAGGTCGTTCGGCGGCAGGTCACGCCAGCCGGGACCGGGATCGTAGCGCAGGCTGCCCGCCGGTTCGAAGCCGTGGTCGGCGTAGTAGGTCATCGCCTTCTTGATCGTATCGTCGGGATACCAGGGTGGCATCACGAGGAATGGCCGCTTCACCTTCGAGGCCGTGAGAGCGGCCATCGTGTCGGTGCCGTTGGTGGTGGCGATCGTGTTGGAGCCGATGACGGCGGCGAGGGCCGCCGCCGTCGCATCGTCCCAACCCTTGCCCCCGACGACGCTGCTGGTCGTATGCGCGAGCACCACCGCCTCGAGCTTCATGGCGGCGAATTGTTTGGCGCCGCGCATCAGGTCGTCCGACAGCTCCACGCCCGACTTGTCTGCACGCCATGCCGCCCAGGGCGACTTCGAGGTCACGCGTGCGGCATGGACCGAGACGCCCGGCGGCGCCATCGCCCACCATTCGGCTTCGGGTACGGCCTCGTTGCCGACGATGAAAATGCCGATGCGGGCCCGCCAGCCCCAATTGTCGCGGTGGGTCATGAGCCTCTCGCCCGGAAGAACGACCAATGATCGCGCATGAACGCCTCGCGAGCGGCGGCCTGCGTCGCCGGATCGGCGAGGGGCTTGGCCGCGCGGCGCTGGAAGATCATGTCGCGCCGCACGTTGGTCGTGTTGGACGACGTGCCGTGCCCCAGGAAGCTGTGCGCCACGATGATGTCGCCAGGGCTGAGCCGCGGCACGACCATGCGCGCGTCCTTCAGGATCTCGTCCTGCGTCGCGATCTTCACGTTGCCCCAGTGGACCGGCGCGACCTGGCTCCGGAAGACCTCGGCGAACCTGTCATGCGATCCCGGCAGCACATGAAATCCGCCCGCCGTGTTGGACGACACGTTCGTCAGCGCGACGCCAAACACGAAATTGAACGCCGCCAGCGACGGTCCTCGACCGCCGTCGATATGGAAGTGCCGCCGGATGTTGGTCTCGCTCACGAAGCCCGGCGTCGTCGAGGCGAACTGGATGCGGTCGGGCGTCTGCACCGATTCCAGGATCTCCTCTGCGAGCGGATCGAGGACGGTCTCGACGATGGCGACGAAGGCCGGATGCGGGCAATGCCAGATCTCGCGCCAGGACTCATCCGCGGTGCGCTTCCATCCGCCGTCGGGATGGCTGGCATTCAGCACCTCCGCCGCCGCCGCCGCGTCGCGCACGAGGCGGTCCTCGATCGCGTGGCTGACGATCGTGTAGCCGTCGCGATGAAGCTCGTCCCAGTGCGCCGCGGTGAAGGCCACGCTCAGCCTTTGTTCGGATTGATCAGATACTTCTCGCCCGTCGCGCGCTTGTTGTAGACGGCGATATTGTCGAGCTGCAGCGCTTCGGGGAGCGAGATCGTCTTGGTGTAGTGGCTGGCGAAGGTCGTCTTGAGCTCGTTTGCCACGCGCTCGCGCAGCCGCTTCTGGTCGTCGCGGCCGATCTTCTGCAGGAACGGCGTCAGCAGCCAGCCGCCAATCCCCCACATCATGCCGAAGGTGCGTTTGATCTCCGTCGGGCCGACGTCGAGGCCGCCGTAGATATAGACCTGCTTGTGCACGCTGGAGCCGTAGCGGCTGTAGGTCTTGGCCGTCTTGTTGATGGCGATCTCCATCGCCGTCAGGATCTGGCCGGCGAGCTTGCCGCCGCCGATCGCGTCGAAGGCGATGGTGGCGCCGGTGTCGACCAGCGCCTGGGTCAGGTCCTCGAGGAAAGTCGGCGAGGACGAATCGACGACATGCTTGGCGCCGATGTCATGCAGGATCTTCGCCTGCGCGGGGCTGCGCACGATGTTGACCAGGCCGATCCCGTCCTTGAGGCAGATCTTGTTCAACATCTGGCCGAGGTTGGAGGCGGCGGCGGTGTGGACCAGCGCCTTGTGGCCCTCGCGCTTCATGGTCTCGGTCATGCCGAGCGCCGTCAGCGGATTGACGAACCACGAGGCTCCGTCGGCCGCGGTCGTGCCGGCGGGCAGGGGCTGGCAGTCGCGCGCGTTGAGCAGGCGATACTGCGCGTACATCGCGCCGCCGATCATCGACACGACCTTGCCCTTGAGCGCTTGCGCGGCGTCCGATGAACCCGCCTTCACGACCGTGCCCGCGCCTTCGTTGCCGACGGGCATCGACTCGTCGAGGCGCGCGGCGAGGAAGGGCAGTGTCGATTGCGGGACCTTGGCGGTGACGACGATGTCGGCGCCGCTGCCGGTGACCTTGGCCGCGCTCATGTCGGCGGGGCCGAGCAGTAACCCTAAGTCCGACGGGTTGATCGGCGTCGCCTCGACCTTCACCAGGACCTGGTCGGGGCCGGGCTCGGGGATCGCCACCTTGGCCAGCGACAGTTCCAGCTCGCCGGTCTTCTTGATCAGGGAGCGCAGCTCCAGGGCCGTGTCGGTCATCGTTCTCTCTCCGTTGGATCGGGGACCATAATAGGAAAAATCAGCCGCGCCAGGCAGGCCGGGTCGTCGAGAAGGCGAGCATGCAGCCGAAGGCCACGATGCCGGCCGCCACGAAGCCGAACAGGCCGCGTGTGCCCCAATGCAGCACGTCGAGCGCCAAAAGGCTTCCCAGCACGGCGATGGCGATGCGCGTCAGATTGGCGGCGACCGGCCAGACCATCTCGCCCGTGCCCTGCGAGGCGAAGTAGAGCGCCATGGCGAGTCCGAAGAAGCCATAGACGGGCCCGACCGTGCTGAGATAGGTGCGACCCGAGGCCAGCGCATCGGGATGGTGCGTGAACAGGCCGAGCCAGAGATCGGGCCAGATCGCCACGACAAGGCCGATGGCGGCCGCGATGGCGCCCGCCATCAGCGCGCCGGCCCAGGCGACGGCGCGGGCGCGGGCATATTGCCGAGCGCCGATATTGGTGCCGACCAGCGTCGTGAGCGCGGCGCCGATGCCGAAGCTGATGGGCACGAGCATGTATTCGAGGCGGCTGCCGATGCCGTAGCCCGCGATGGCGGCGTCGCCCGCACGGCCGACCAGGCCGGTGACGGCGAGCACCGTGCCGTTGGTCAGCAGCACGACCAGGCAGGCGATCAGCCCGACCTTAAGGATGTCACGGAAGGCGCGCCAGCGGAATCCATCGGCGGGCCAGCGCAGGCGAAGCGTCGCGCCGGGACCGACGAGGCGCGAGGACATCCAGAGGGCGGCGATGATGTAGGAGATCACCGACGAGGTCGGCGGCCCGCAGATGCCGAGCCGCGGCAGGCCCGCCCAGCCCAGGGTCAGTGCGCCGGTGAGCGGGATCTGCACGACCGCCGTCGCGACCAGGGCCACGCCCGGCGTCGCCATGTCGCCGGTGCCGCGCAGCATCGAGGCCATCGAGTTGGCGATCCAGTGCGCGATGCAGCCCAGGAAGAGCACGGTCGCGAAGGCCTGCGCCTCGTCGAGCGCGCGGCCGCTGCCGCCGAGCGCGCCGTAGATCGACCGGCCGAAGCCCGCGAAGCCGATGGCGAAGAGGGCGGCCATGATGCAGGCGATGACCAGTGCATGCACGGCCGCAGCTTCGGCTGCGGCACGATTGCCTGCGCCCAGCGCCCGCGCGACGGAGGAGGAGATGCCGCCGCCCATGGCGCCCGCCGACATCTGTAGCATCGCCATCTGCGAGGGGAAGACGAGGGCGAGCGCCGCGAGTTCGGTGAGGCCGAGCTGGGCCACGAACCAGCTGTCGGAGATGCTGACCAGGCTCTGCAGGGCCACGTTCAGCACGTTGGGTGCCGCGAGGCTCAAGATGGTCGATACGATCGGGCCCGCCAGCATCATCTGCCGGCGGTCGGCGGGAGTCATGGCGGCGTTGCTAGCACGCCCGCCCGGTTCCACCTATTTTTGCGGACCGGAAAGCGAGATGTCGCGCTCGGCGCGGAAGATGTTGCTGTAGAGATTGGCGATCCACTGCCGGCCGCTCGACGTGACGTTCAGGTAGCGGATCGCGGTCTGCACATGCGGCGCCACGCTGTTCCAGTAGAATTGCGGATAGAGGTTCACCAGATCGGCCGGCGAGCTGTAGCCGAGCTGACGGTTCAGGCCTGCCTCCTCGAACTCGACATAGAGCGCATTGGCCTTGCGGATGTAATGCGGGTCGCCCAGCTGGCCGATCAGGTCGGCGGCGCGCAGGATCGCGGGCTCTTCGTCGATCTTCTCGCCGGGCAGCGGAATGCTCGCGGGAAAGCGCGTGCCCTCGACGGCGCGGGCGATACGCTCGGGATCGAGCATGTCCACGCCGACGACACGATCCATGGCGAAGAGCTTGGAACGGTCGACATGCCAGGCGAGCAAAGCGGCGTCCGACGAGCCGCGCGGCAAGGCCTTCTTCTGGCCCGTCGCATCGACCACATAGCCCTGTGCGTCGTCCGACTTGAACAGGCCGCGCACATAGCCGATGTCGTGCATCAGGCAGGCGATGATCACATGCGCGTAGTCCTCGGCCGACATGTGCGAGTGCAGGGCCCGGCCGCGCATGATGTCGTGGCCCGCGAGGGTCACCAGCATCGTGTGCTCGACATTGTGGTAGAGCGCGTCGCTGTTGCCGATGCACTCGATGGCGATGCGCGCGATCGAGGGCACGACCTCGACGAGGTGGCGTTCGCGCGACGAGCTGAATCGCCGCTTCATGTAGCCGCTCAGGAACTCGCCCAACGCGTCGGCGGCAAGCTCGGGAACCGTGATCATGTCCCGACCGTAGCGCGGCCGGATGACGGTATTGCGACGTCACTCCGCGGCGAGCGGCCGGGGCGCGATCCAGGCGTCGAAATCGCGCAAGGCGCGTGCGGCCATCGCCTGCTTGCGTTCCTTGCCCTTGCTGAAGCCTTCGATCGGCGGGAACAGACCGAAGTTGACGTTCATCGGCTGGAAAGTCGTGGCGTCGGCGCCGCCAGTGATGTGGCCGAGCAGCGCGCCCATCGCGGTCGTGTGCGGCGGGGGAGCGAGCGTCTGGCCAAGACGTTCGGCGGCCGTGAAGCGACCGGTCATCAGACCGACGGCAGCACTTTCGACATAGCCCTCGCAGCCCGTGATCTGGCCCGCGAAGCGCAGGCGTGGATCGGCCTTCAGCCGTAGCGTCGCATCGAGCAGGCGCGGGCTGTTCAGGAAGGTGTTGCGATGCAAGCCGCCCAGCCGCGCGAATTCGGCTTTCTCGAGTCCGGGAATGGTGCGGAAGATGCGCGTCTGCTCGCCATGCTTCAGCTTGGTCTGGAAGCCCACGATGTTCCACAGCGTGCCGAGTGCATTGTCCTGGCGGAGCTGCACGACGGCCCACGGCCGGCGCCCGGTGCGCGGATCGCGCAATCCGACGGGCTTCATCGGCCCGAAGCGCAGGCTCTGCGGGCCGGTCGCGGCGATCACCTCGATCGGCTGGCAGCCCTGGAAGTAGGGCGTGGTCGCTTCCCACTCCTTGAATTCGGTCTTGTCGCCCGCGAGCAGCGCCGCGACGAAGGCTTCGTACTGCGGCTTGTCCATCGGGCAGTTGTAGTAGTCGGCGCCGTCTCCTGCCGGGCCGCCCTTGTCGTAGCGCGACTGCTTCCAGACGATCGACTGGTCGATGCTCTCGTGATGCACGATGGGCGCGATCGCGTCGAAGAAGGCGAGTGACTCCTCGCCGGTCAGCCCGCCGATCGCCTCGGCGAGCGAGGACGAGGTGAGGGGGCCCGTCGCCACGATGACGCTGTCCCAGCCGGCCGGCGGCAAGCCTGCGATCTCCTCGCGCCTGAGTTCGACCAGCGGATGGCCGAGCAACGTGTCCTGCACTGCAGCGGAAAAGCCGTGGCGATCGACGGCGAGCGCGCCGCCGGCCGGCAGCTTGTGCGCATCGGCCGCGCGCATGATCAGCGAGCCCGCGCGCCGCATCTCCTCGTGCAGGAGGCCCACGGCATTGTTGTAGGCATCGTCGGAACGGAACGAATTGGAACAGACGAGCTCGGCGAGCTGATCGGTCTGATGCGCCTCGGTGCCGCGCACGGGCCGCATCTCGTGCAGCACGACGGCCACGCCCGCTTCCGCGAGCTGCCACGCCGCCTCGCTGCCCGCGAGGCCGCCGCCGACGATATGCACCGGGCGCTGCTTGGCGCTTGACGTCATGTGCTCCAACCTGAGACTGAAGTGTCATACATGGGAGAGCCCGACATGGCGATCAAGTTCCACAATCCGAAGACCGTTTCCTTCTCCGGCAAGTACAGCCTGGGCGCCGAGGTCGCGCCCAATGCGCGGCTGTTCTTCGTCTCGGGCCAGGTCGGCGTCGATTCGCGCGGCAAGCTGCAGCCCACCTTCGAGAAGCAGGCGGCGCAGGTCTGGAAGAATATCGGCCAGGTCCTGAAGAGCGCCGGCATGGGCTACAAGGACATCGTCAAGATGACGACGTTCCTCACCGATTCGCGCTTCGTGGTGCCCAACCGCGCCGTGCGCGACCAGTTCATCACCAGCGAACCCTATCCTGCCTCGACCCTGCTGATCGTGGCCGGCCTCGCCGATCCCGCGATGCTGATCGAGGTCGAGGTGGTTGCCGCGAAGTGAGGGCAATCGCCACCTTCGCCGCCATCCTGCTCAATTTCGGCGCGGCGGCGGCCCAGGAAATGGCGCCTCCACCGGCCGGCACCAGGCTCCTGCTCGAGGCGATAGGCGAGGGTGTGCAGATCTATGTCTGCAAGCCGAACGAAATAGGCTTTTACTGGGAATTCAAGGCGCCCGAAGCCAGGCTTGTCGACAAGCAGGGCCACGAGGTCGCGACGCACTTCGCCGGGCCGACCTGGAAGGCGACCGACGGCAGCAGCGTCGTGGGCCAGGTCATCGTGCGCGACGATCCGCCGGACAGCGGCGCGATCCCCTGGCTGCTGCTCAAGGCCAGGAGCCATGACGGCGCGGGCGTGATGGCCAATGTCGCCTTCATCCGCCGCTCGCTCACGCGCGGCGGCCAATCGGCGCCCGCTGGCTGCGACGCCGCGCACAAGGGGGCCGAGGCGCGCTCGCCCTATTCGGCGTTCTATCAGTTCTACGGCGCTCCGGCGAAATGACCGACAGCCTCAAGATCGCGCTGGCCCAGCTCAACCCCAAGGTCGGCGACATCGTCGGCAACCTGGCGAAGGTGCGCGCGGCGCGGGCCGAGGCGAAGAAGCAAGGCGCCGATCTGGTGATCACCTCGGAGCTGGTGATCGCGGGCTACTTCCCCGAGGACCTGGTGCTGAAGCCGTCCTTCCAGAAGCAGTGCATGGAAGCGGTCGAGGCGCTGCGCGCCGACACCAACGACGGCGGGCCGGCCTTGTTCGTCACCACGCCGTGGCGCGAGGACGACAAGCTCTACAATGCCATCATCGCGCTCGATAAGGGCGAGATCATAGGCAAGCGCTTCAAGGTCGACCTGCCGAACTACGGCGTGTTCGACGACAAGCGCGTCTTCACCCCGGGGCCCATGCCGGGACCGCTGATCTACAAGGGCGTGCGCATCGGCGTGCCGATCTGCGAGGACGTCTGGACGCCTGACGTCGTGGAATGCATCGCCGAGACGGGCGGAGAGATCCTGCTGGTGCCCAACGGCTCGCCGTTCGAGATCGGCAAGACCGATGTGCGCGTGCAGCTGGGCGTCAAGCGCGTGATCGAAAGCGGCCTGCCCTTCGCCTATGTGAACCAGGTCGGCGGCCAGGACGAGGTGATCTACGACGGCGGCTCGTTCGTGCTGGGCGCCGATCGCCAGCTCAAGGCCAAGCTGGCCTCGTTCCGCGAGGAAGTGGCGACCGTCGAATTCCGCCGCAACGGCAAAGGCTGGGACGCTCAGCCCGCGGCCATCGCGCCGGAGCTCGACGACATCGAATCGATCTATCAGGCCATGATGCTCGGCCTGCGCGACTATGTGAACAAGACGGGCTTTCCTTCCGTCGTCATCGGCCTCTCGGGGGGCGTGGACTCCGCGCTCACGGCCGCGGTCGCCGCCGATGCGCTGGGACCGGGCCGCGTTCATACGCTGATGATGCCGTCGCCCTATACGAGCCGCGACTCGCTGGAGGACGCCAAGGCCTGCGCCGAGGCGATCGGCGTGAAATACGAGATCGTCGCCATCGAGCCCGCGATGGAGGCGTTCCGCAAGATGCTGACGCCGCTGTTCGGCAACAGGGCCGAGGACGTGACCGAGGAGAACATCCAGAGCCGCGCGCGGGGCGTCACGCTGATGGCGGTGTCGAACAAGCTCGGCGGCATGGTGGTGACGACGGGCAACAAGTCGGAGATGGCCGTGGGCTACGCGACCCTCTACGGCGACATGTGCGGCGGCTACAACGTGCTGAAGGACGTCTACAAGACGACAGTGTTCGAGCTCTGCAAATGGCGAAACGGGCATTTGCCCGTCGGGGCTCTGGGCGCACGCGGCCCGGTGATCCCGGAGCGCATCATCTCCAAGCCGCCGTCGGCCGAGCTGCGGCCCGACCAGAAGGACTCCGATTCGCTGCCGCCCTATCCGGAGCTGGACGCCATCCTGCGCGGGCTGATCGAGCGCGACCTCGGCGCCGAGGAACTGGAAGCCGAAGGGTTCGATGGCGCAACCGTGAACCGCGTCTGGCGTTTGCTTGAGGCCGCCGAATACAAGCGGCGGCAGGCGCCTCCGGGCGTGAAGATCACGTCGCGCCTGATCAGCAACAAGGAGCGCCGCTATCCCATCGTCAATGGATTCCGTGGCTGAGTCCTCCGGCCAGCTGAACCAGCTCTTCAAGCGGCTGGGGCCCGGCGTCGTCACCGGCGCGGCCGACGACGATCCGAGCGGTATCGCCACCTATTCGCAGGCGGGCGCCGCCACGGGCTTCAGCCTGCTTTGGACGGTGGTGCTCACCTGGCCGATGATGGTCGCCGTCCAGTCGGTCAGCGCGCGCATCGGGCGCGTCACCGGTCATGGTCTCGCTGCCAACATGCTGGGCGTCTTCCCGCGCTGGGTGGTGGGCGGCCTAGTGGGATTGCTGTTCATCGCCAACACCATCAATGTCGGCGCCGACCTCTCGGCCATGGGCGCCGCCACGCGGCTGGTGCTGGGCGGCAACCAGCATCTCTACACATTGCTTTTCGCCGTGGTGACGCTGCTCAGCGTCGTGCTGGTGCCCTACCACCGCTATGTCGGCGTGCTGAAGTGGCTCACCTTCAGCCTGTTCGCCTATGTCGGCGTGGTTTTCGCCGTCCATATCGACTGGCGCGCGGTGGCGATCGGTGCGCTCCTGCCGCGCTTCGAGCTGAGCGGCGATGCGGTGACCCTGATCGTCGCCATCTTCGGCACGACCATCAGCCCTTACCTCTTCTTCTGGCAGAGCTCGCAGGAGGTCGAGGAGGAGGAGGGTGATCCCGCGGCCGCGCCGCTGCTCAAGAAGCCGCAGCAGGCGCCGCACGAGCTGCAACGCATCGGCTGGGAGACCTGGGTCGGCATGGGCATGTCCAATCTGGTCGCCTTCTTCATCATCCTGACCACGGCGGCGACGCTCAACGCCCACGGCCATACCGACATCCAGACCTCGGAACAGGCCGCGGCGGCGCTGAAGCCGATCGCCGGCAACTGGGCGTTCGCCCTCTTCAGCCTGGGCATCATCGGCACGGGCCTGCTGGCGGTGCCGATCCTGACGGGATCGGCGGCCTATGCGGCGGGCGAGTTCGGCGGCTTCACCATCGGCCTCGAAAATCCGCCGCGAAAGGCCAAGGCGTTCTACGGCGTCATCGCCGCCTCGATCGTGCTGGGTGTCGCCGTCGACCTCTCTCCCCTCGAGCCATTCCGCATGCTCGTCTGGAGCGCCGTCGTGAACGGCGTCATCACCGTGCCGATCCTGATCGCGGTGATGATCGTGGCCTCGCGGCCCGAGCAGATGGGCGAATTCGTCGCAACCCTCAGCCAGCGCGTTTTCGGCTGGATCACGACCGCGATGATGGGAGCCGCCGCCGTCGGCATGTTCGTGCTGATGTGACTGCGGTATAAGGCAGGACGTGGGATGTGGGTCCTGCATGAAGAGAATAAGACGTCGAGAATTCATCCTGTCCGGAAGCGCGCTGGCGCTTGCCCACCCCGCGCGGGCGCAGCTTGCCTTGCCGGACCTCATCCCGCGCCGGCTGCTGTTCAGCGCGCCCGATCGCACGCGCGTCAATATCAGCCCCGACGGCAAGCTGATCGCCTTCCTGCGGCCGGTCGACGGCGTGCAGAACGTCTGGGTGGCGCCGCTCGCCGATCCCGGGTCGGAGCGCGCGCTGACCAAGATTTCCGACCGCGACGTCAACAGCCAGATCGTCTGGCCTTACGACAACCGGCACGTCGTCTACTTCCGCGAGCAGGGCGGCGACGAGAACTGGCAGGCCCATGCCGTCGACGTGACGAACGGCGAGATCAAGCCGCTCACGCCGGGGCCGGGCGTGACCTCCTACGTGCAGCAGACGTCGGTGCATTTCCCGGGCGAGCTGCTGGTCGGCCACAATGCGCGGGACAAGCGCTTCTTCGACGTCCATCGCGTCAATGTCGCGACCGGCGAGAGCAAGCTGGTCTATCGGAACGACCGTTTCGCCGCGCTCTTCACCGATCCGCACTTCAACGTGGCGTTCGGCTTTCTCTACCGTCCTGACGGCGGCTACGACCTGATCAAGCCCGACGGCACGCTGTTCCGGCGCATCGAGGCGGACGATGCCTACACGACGGGGCCGATCGAGTTCTCCGACGATGGCCGCACGCTCTACTGGCTCGACTCGACCAATCGCGACCGCTCGGCCCTGGTGGCGCAGGACCTGGCGAGCGGCAAGTTCCACGTGATGTCCGAGGACATCTACGCCGACTACGGCGAGCCGGTGCTCGATCCGGTGACGCGCGTGCCGATCGCGGCGCCCGCCGTCTACGGACATCGCCGCTGGGAGGTGCTCGATCCGGCGGCGCTGCCCGATCTCGACATCATCAAGACGTCGATCCAGGGCGAGCTGGGCGGCTTCAACCTCTGCAACGACCGCTCGCACTGGGTGGTCTATGGCGAGCCGACGGCGAAGCCCGGCCGCTTCCTCCACTACGACCGTGCGGCGGGCAAGGTGAACCTGCTCTTTTCCAGCCGGCCCGCGCTCGAGAAGAGGACGCTGATGCCGATGGAGCCGGTGGTGATCCCGGCGCGCGACGGACTGAAGCTGGTCTGCTACCTGACGCGCCCGCCCCATGTCGGCCGCGATCGCGCGACGCCGCTGGTGCTGCTGGTCCATGGCGGGCCGTGGTTCCGCGACTATCCCGATTTCAACACCACGCACCAGTGGCTCGCCAACCGCGGCTACAGCGTCCTGAGCGTCAACTATCGCGGCTCGCTGGGCTTCGGAAAGGATTTCGTCAACGCCGGCAACCACGAATGGGCCGGCCGGATGCACAACGACCTGATCGACGCCGTCGAATGGGCGACCACCGAGATGATCGCCGTCCCCTCGCAGGTCGCGATCTACGGCGCGAGCTACGGCGGCTATTCCGCGCTGGTCGGCGTCACCTTCACGCCCGACCGCTTCGCCTGCGCGATCGATCTGTTCGGCATCTCCAATCTGGTGAGCTTCGCCAAGGCGATCCCGCCCTACTGGAAGCCGTGGGAGCCCGTGCTGAAGACGCGCATGGGCGACGTCTCGACGGAGGAGGGCCGCAAGTTCCTGGAGAGCCGCTCGCCGCTCACCTTCGTCGACCGCATCCAGACGCCTCTGTTGATCGGCCAGGGCGGCAACGACGTGCGCGTCACGGCCGACGAGTCCGACCAGATCGTCGCGGCCATGCAGAAGCGCCACATCCCCGTGACCTACGTCTTCTACAAGGACGAGGGCCACGGCTTCCGCCGGGTCGAGAATCGGCTGTCCTTCACCGCCGTGGCCGAGGCGTTCCTGGCCAAGCATCTCGGCGGCTCGGTCGAGTCGGTCGGCGACGACTTCAAGGGCTCGAGTATCGAATTCCGCGCCGGCCGCGACCTCATTCCGGGAATTGGCTGATCAGTCCTTCGCCGCCGGCAGCACCACGCTGTTCAGGATGCCGGCCGGAATCACGCCCTGCAGCGGCCCGCCATAGTGGCCGGCGTTGATCGCGACCACGAGGTCGAGATCCGGGACGATGTACAGCCGCTGGCCGCCCCAACCGACAGCCGCGCTCCACTTGAGCTCGCGTCCGTTCATGAAGCTGCGGCCGAGCCACCATTGATAGCCGTAGAAGAACAGGCCCGCGCCGTTGATGCGCGGCTTCGTCGACCGGGCGGCCCAGCCCGCGGGTACGACCTGCCTGTCGCCCCATTTGCCGTCGGTCATCAGCAGCTGGCCGATCTTGGCGAAATCGCGCGGGCGCATGCGCAAGCCGCCGTAGGAGGCGGGCTCCGGACGGCCGAAGAAGCCGAACCATTCGGTGTCGGTGATCTTGAGCGGCAGGAAGAGCTTCTCGCGGGCATAGACATCGATCTGTTCGCCGACGCTCCTGGTGAGGACCAGGCCCAGGAGAGCGCTGCCGCCGCTCGAGTAGGTGTAGACCGTGCCCGGCGGCGCGATGGCGGGGCGTTGCAGGACGTAGGCGTACATGTCGGGCGCCTGGTCCATGATCGTCTCGCTGTTCCTCGGATCGGAGTAAGGACGGTCCTCGTCCCATTCCAGGCCGGCCGACATGGTGAGCAGGTGGCGGCTGGTGATGCGAGCATTGTCGGCGGTGCGCAGCGCGGCATATTGCGGGAGCTGGTCGATGACGGACGCGTCGAGGTCTGGATATTTGCCTTCGCCGAGCGCGATGCCGATCAGCAGCGACGTCACGCTCTTGGTGGCCGAGCGGAGGTCGTGCTTCTCCGTGGGGCCGTACTGGTGGACGCCGTTCGTATGGCCGAGCCGTTCGTCCGGCCCCTTGTAGTAACGCTCGAAGGCAAGCTTGCCGTGGCGCACCACGACGACGGCGTGGATGTTGGCCTGGGGCCATTGATGGATGAACGTGTCGAGGCCGCAGAGCCGCTCGCCGTCGAGGCCGACCTCGGCGGGGGTGGCGCGCGTCCAACCATCGTCGATCGCGGCCGGCGCATCGCAAGGCGTGGTTTGCGCCAGCACCGGAAGAGCCGGCGTGAACAGCGCCAGCGAGAGGATGACGATTCTTGCCATGGATAATCTCGGCCGCGGGCCTAGCTTAGGTCATGCCGTCCGGCCGGCAAGCGGTGTTAGCGTCATCGGCATGAAACTCTATTCGGGCCCGCTCAGCATGTTCGGCGCCAAGGCCGAGATCGCCGTCCTCGAAAAAGGACTCGATGTCGACGTGGTGATGGTGCCGTTCGAGATGAAGACGCTCTACAGCCCCAAGCATCCCGAGGTGGCGCGCATCAATCCCAAGCGGCAGGTGCCGGTGCTGGTCGACGGCGACCTGGAGATCTTCGATTCGACGCAGATCTTCGAGTATCTCGAGGAGCTGAGGCCTGAGCCGGCGCTGTGGCCGCGCGACAGGATGGATCGGGCACGTGCGCGGCTGCTCGAGCTCAAGTCGGACGAGGTGTATTTCCCGCATATCGTGCGGCTGATGGGATTGGCCGCGACACCCGACGATCCGGCGGCTGTCGAGGCGCGTGCGGCGGCCGGCAATTTCTACGAGGACATGGAACGCGCGCTCGGCGGCAAGGAGTGGCTCGCCGGAGGCTACTCCTATGCCGACATCGGCTTCTACATGGCGCAGCTTTTCGGCGAGCGCTGGGGCGTGCCGTTGACCGACGGCCATCCCGGCTTGAGGCGCTGGCGCGAGCGCATGAGCGCGCGGCCCGCGGTCGCGACGGTGGCCGGCGCCATGGGCCGCTATCTGCGCTCTCAGGACAGGCCCTTGCCCGACTTCCTCGCGAGGCTCGTGGCATGACCGCGATCTTCTTCCTGCCCGGCGCCGGCGGTTCGCCGGATTTCTGGAAGCCCGTCGGTGATCGCCTGCCGGCCGACCGGTCCAAGCGCTACTTCGGCTGGCCGGGGCTCGGGCGCCAGCGGCACGATCCGAAGATCCGCAGCTTCGACGATCTCGTGCAGATGGTATCGGACGAGATGACCGAGCCGGTCGACCTGGTGGCGCAATCGATGGGCGGCGTGATGGCGGCGCGGCTCGCGCTCGCCAAGCCCGCCCTCGTGCGGCGGCTGGTGCTCTGCGTCACGTCAGGCGGCGTCGACATGACGGCGCTCGGCGCTTCGGATTGGCGCGCCGACTATCGCCGTTCGTTTCCGGATGCCGTCGACTGGATCACCGCGCCGGGTGCCGCGACTGCTCTCCCGGTCGAGCGCATCGCCCAGCCCGCGCTGCTGATCTGGGGCGACGTCGACCCGATCAGCCCGGTCGCGGTCGGTCGCCATCTTGCCGGGCGCCTGCCCGATGCCCGCCTGCACGTCGTTTCCGGCGGCGATCACGATGTGGCGCAGACACATGCCGGGGAGGTCGCCGCACTGGTTGCCCCGTTTCTCGCGTAGAATGGTACATTAACACTTTACTTTTGCGGCGGCCCATGCATAGTCGGGCAAGAGACCGCTTCCGGTTTGCCGGCTTTTGGCGGCCGACTCCAATCCAGCAAAAAAAAGACCTTCCAGGACCCCAGTCCCGTTATTTTTCCGTTTGTTTAACGGGAAGGGCCCAGTTGGCGCAGTGGCGCCGCTCGATAAAAATTTTTTCGCTCAGGCGATCGGCGCGGCGATCGCCGCCTGGAGCGTCTTGATCACTTTATTTGCCACGGGCGAATGGTCGTTGATGTCGGGGCGCATGAACCGCGCGAGAAGGCGGGCCGCGAGCTCGTGCGGATTGGGGGTCGACGGCAAGCTCGACCGGTCGTCCGCCCAGAAGGGCTTCTGCGGAGGCCAATAGCCCGACACCTGCAGGAACTGCACGCCCCAGTTAAAGGAGTTGACGATCGACATGTCCTTGCTCGGGGCGAACATGTCGCCGACCAGCGACGTGGTGAGGCACCATTCGATCAGGTTTTTGATCTCCGCGATCGCCGTGTTCCGTGCCGTCTGATCCATGAAATCCCACATCTGGGCGAACATGGTGACGAGGTCGTAATTGTTATGGTCGCTGTAGTCGGGCGGCGGCGGCTTCAGCCCGTTGGGATAGGAGTAGCTGTCGACCTCGGTGGTCGTGGCGACGATATCGTCGATCTTCGGCAGCTTCTTCTTCTCGCCGTCGTTGTAGTACTTCACGATATGGAAAGTGTAGGAGAGGTCCTGCACATCGATCACCTCGTCCTCGAAATCGTAGGTCGGGCCCCAGTAGCCGGTCGAGCCCTGGATCTTCCAGAGATACTTCTGCAGGCTCATGACCGAATCGTCCGACACGCTGAATTCGGTGGTCGGATGCTGGGTGAAGAAGTCCCGCATCGCCTTCTTGAAAAAGAGCTGCGTGAGCGAGGTGATCATCGAGCCGAACTCGTCGCGGTTGTTGCGGCCGTCGAGGTGGATGCGGGTGACGCGAAGGGCTTCGAGCTTCGTCCGCACCTCGTCGGGCTTCATCAGCCACTTCATGAAGGTGAGGGGCTTCGGCGACTTCCCGGTGAAGTCTTCGTTCTGCAGGAAATCGACGGTCGGCTCGAGCTTGCGGTAGAACTCCGTGGCGCCCGGGCCCCAGGAACCGTCATCCTGTTGATCAAGGGTTTCGCTGGCATTGCTGCTCGCGGCCTTGTCGAGCGAGGCCGCGAGGCGCTTGAGCGTGTCGTCGGCGCGCTGCCAGTCGTCGGAATAATTGATGACCCACTGCGCCTCGAGCGAGATCTGCTGGGACACCGGCAACTTCAGATGGGTGTCCGCGATCAGCTTGCTCATGCGGGCATTCAGCTCTTCGAGCCGGCCGCCATAGGACCACTTGGTCGTGCGATAGAGCTTGTTGCGCTTCTCGAATGCCGTGCGGATCTTCGCCATCACCTGCGGCAGGTCGATCGTATTGGCGGCCATGTCACGCTCCCCCTCGGGCGGGGAGCGTAACAGGCTTCGTCATGCAACCGAAGCGAGAACCGCCTACGGCTTGACCTTGCGCTTCAGCATCATCTCGTAGACGCGCAGGATCGAGGTGCTGTCCTCGGGGCCCCAGCCCATGCCCTTGGCGAGGCGCTGGAGATTGTGCGTCGAGGCACCCTGCTGCAGGGGCACGCCGAGCTCGTCGCCCAGCTCGAGCGCGAGATGCAGGTCCTTGTAGGCGAGGTCGAGCGCGAAGGAGGGCGGATTGTAGAAGCTCTTCAACGGCCGCAGGGTGAAGTTCTTGATGGCATTGGAGTTGCCGCTCGAATTGGCGATGGCATTGAGCAGCTTCTCCGGGTCGAGGCCGTAGCCCGTGCCGAGCATCATGGCTTCGCAGAGCGCGGCCATGTTGCAGAACGACAACATGTTGTTGCAGAGCTTGGTCACGGTGCCGCTGCCGAGGCCGCCCATATGGAGGACGTTGGCGCTGAAGGATTGCAGCACGGGCAGCGCGTCGTCGAACACCTTCTTGTCGCCGCCCACCATGATCGCGATGGTCGCGGCCTCCGCGCCGGTCGTGCCGCCGCTCACGGGCGCGTCGAGCATCGGGATGCCCTTGGCCGCGAAGGCGTCGCCGATCTTCTTCACCATCGAGGGCGCGTTGGTCGAAAGGTCGATGTAGGTCTGGCCCTTGCCGATGTTGGCGAGCACGCCGCCATCGCCCAGCGCCACCTTTTCGACATCCTTGGGCATGGGCAGCGAGGTCAGCACGATGTCGGCGCCCTTGGTCGCGTCGGCCACCGACTTGGCCGCCGTGCCGCCGATGTCGGTGCAGGCCTTCAGCGCGGCCGCGTTCAGGTCGAATACCGTGACCTGGTGGTTGGAGCGCTTGATGATGTTGCGGCACATGGGGCCGCCCATGTTGCCGACGCCGATGAATCCGACCTTCACGTTTCCCTCCGCCTTGGTTCGCAGTGGCGCACTATAGGGCCTCGTCACAATTCCGTCGCGCCTTTGCGCTTGCGCCTGCCGCTCCGCGGGCGGAAGCTTCGTGCCCAACCGACAGGAGGTTCCCATGGCCGATCCGGCGCAGAACTTCACGGACATGTTCCAGAAGCTCGGAGAGCAGCTCAAAATTCCGCAATTCGATGTCTCCAAGATCATGGAGCATCATCAGAAGAACATCGACGCCATGGGCCGCTCCTGGCAGGCGATGGCGAGCGGCGCCGCGGCAGTCGCCAACAAGCAGCGCGAGATCTTCGAGGCGACCATGAACCACGTCACAGAGATGGCGAAGGAGTACAAGCCAACCGGCGCGCCGCAGGAAGTCTTCGCCAAGCACACGGAGTTCGCCTCCAAGATGATGGAAGCGGCGATTTCCAACACGCGTGACGTCGCCGAGCTGGTGCAGAAGTCGGGCGCCGATGCGCTCAAGATCCTGCACGACCGCATGCACGAGTCCTACGACGAGATTCGTTCCGGCCTCGAAAAGAAGTAGGCTTCTCCCCTGAACAGGGGGAGCGATGGAGCGGTTCTGGCTCGCGAACTATCCAGCCGGCGTTCCGGCGGACATCGACGCGTCGGTCTATCGAAGCGTCGTGGCGCTGCTCGAGGAAAGCTTCGCCAGGTACCGCGACGCCCCGGCCTACATTTGCATGGGCAAGGCGCTGACCTTCGGCGAGGTCGATGAGCTTTCGCGGGCCCTCGCCGCCTGGCTGCAGGGGCGGGGGCTGGCGAAGGGCGCGCGGGTCGCGGTCATGATGCCCAATGTGCTGCAGTATCCGGTCGCCGTGGCGGCCGTGCTGCGCGCCGGGCTGATCGCGGTGAACGTCAATCCGCTCTACACCGCGCGCGAGCTCGAACATCAGCTGAAGGACTCCGGCGCCGAGGCGGTGATCGTGCTGGAGAACTTCGCCTCGACGCTCGAGGCCGCTCTGGCGGGCGGCGCCTGCGATGTGAAGCACGTCGTCGTGGCGACCATGGGCGACCTGCTGGGCTTCCCGAAGGGTGCGATCGTGAACTTCGTCGTGCGTCACGTGCGCAAAATCGTGAAGCCGTGGTCGCTGCCGGGACACCTCGCCTTCAGCGACGTGATCGCGGCCGGGCGCGCGATGAGCTACGCGCGTCCCGATCTCGCGCCCGACGACATCGCGGTGCTGCAATATACCGGCGGCACGACGGGCATCGCCAAGGGCGCGATGCTGCTGCACCACACCATCGTCGCCAACCTGCTGGCGTCGGAGGCCTGGATGCAGCCGGGGCTCCGCGCCAAGAACCTCACCGGCCAGTTCACCATCGTCTGCGCGCTGCCGCTCTATCACGTCTTCGCCTTCATCACCTGCGGCCTGCTCGGCATGCGCACCGGCGCGGTGAACCTGCTGATCCCCGATCCGCGCGACATCAAGGGGCTGGTGAAGGAACTCGCCAAGCACCGCATCAACATCTTCCCGGCGGTGAACACCCTCTTCAACGCCCTCGCCGACAATGCCGGGTTCGCCAAGCTCGATTTCTCCGGCCTCGCCATCTCCAACGGCGGCGGCATGGCGGTGCAGGAGGCGGTCGCCAGGCGCTGGCTCGCCATCACCGGCTGTCCCATCGTCGAAGGTTACGGTCTCAGCGAGACCTCGGCCGGCGTCACCTGCAATCCGACCGACTCGGACGCCTTCACCGGCTCGATCGGCCTGCCGATGCCCAACGTCTGGATCAAGATCCTCGACGACGACGGCCGGGAGGTGCCGCTCGGCCAGTCGGGCGAGATCGCGATCAAGGGACCGCAGGTCATGTCGGGCTACTGGCGGCAGCCCGACGAGACCGCCAAGGTCATGACGCCGGACGGCTACTTCAAGTCGGGCGACATCGGCGTGATGGACGAGCGCGGCTATGTGCGCATCGTGGATCGCAAGAAGGACATGATCGTCGTCTCCGGCTTCAAGGTCTTCCCCAACGAGATCGAGGCCGTCGTGTCGAGCCATCCGGGCGTGCTCGAATGCGCCGTTGTCGGCGTGCCGGATGTGCATTCGGGCGAGGCGGTCATGCTGTTCGTCGTGCCGCGCACGCCGGCGCTCACCAAGGCCGATCTCGAGGCCTACTGCCGCAAGGAGCTCACCGGCTACAAGCGGCCGAAATTCATCGAGTTCCGCAAGGTGCTGCCCAAGACCAACGTGGGCAAGATCCTGCGCCGGGAACTGCGCGAGGAGATGCTCAAGAAGGCCGCTTGAAGGCGGCGGCACGCAACCTCCGCTCCCCCTCCACGTTCACCCGGGCAGATGAATTCCGCTGGAGGATGGACATGAACCCGACCAAGCTTTTCGTCGTGGCGGCGTTTGGCCTGAGCGCCGGCGCCTGCACGGCTTATGAGTCCCAGGCCGTCGTGGCGCCGGGCCCGATGACGGCCTCGGAGCAGGCCTGCGTGGACTATGGCTTCACCCCGGGCACCGGGTCCTACGACCGCTGCGTCAGCCGCGAGCACGCCGCCCGCGTGGCCGGCCGCGTGTCGCGCGGCTATGCCGTGTCGCAGCTCAACGCCGATGCCCGCGCCGCCTGCTATTCCTATGGCCTCGAACCCGGCACGGTGAGCTATGACCGCTGCGTGGGCCGCGAGATCGACGCCCGCCGCTGGCGCGAGACGGCCTATGTCGAGCCCGGCTACGGCACCTATACGACCGTGACCACGACCTACAACACGGCGCCGCCCTATACCGCCTCGGCCCCGGCGACCACCCCGCCGGCCGGCGTTCAGGCCTTTAGGGACGAGTACGGTTTCCGCTATGATGGCCAGGGGAACCGGATCGACGCGTCGGGCAACATCATCAGCCCGCACTCGACCCAGCCCTAGGCTGACCTGATGGGGGCGTAATGGCGGGAGTGCGTTTCGAGATTGCTGCCACGGTGGGGGTGATCGTCGCGGCTTTGGCGATCACCGGGTGCGACAACATCAATTCGCTGCCCACGCCCCTCTATTCGCTGATCAAGACCCCGGCCTCGTATCGCACGGACAATGGCGTGCGGATCGACAATGCCGGCGTCCCGCTCGACGCCCAGGGCTATCGTGTCGACAAGCAGGGCCGGCGGCTCGACGTCGTCGATGTCGAGGCCAAGACCGCGAGCCAGACCTCCAATCCCATGGCGGGCTTCTACATCAGCGGCACCGGCAAGACCGCCGAGGGCAGCGTCATGGCGCCGAGCGAAGGTGCGCGCGAGGGCGCGGGCTACGGGCCGGGAAGTGCCACGATCGCACCGGGCGCCATGGTGGCGCCCGTGCCGACCACGCCGGCGGTCACCGTGCCGGCGCTCCCGGGCACCACGCCGCCGACGCCCCTGACGCGGTAGAGCCGGCTACTCGATCTTCACGCCGGCGGCCTTGATGACCGGCGCCCATTTGGCGATCTCGTTCTTGATGAACGTCGCCGTCCGTTCGGGTGTCGTGTCGGTGACGGGGACTGCCGCGATGTCCTCGAGGAACTTCACCGCCTTGGGATCCTGCATCATCTTGCGCGCGGCGCCATCGATGGTGCCGACGACATCGGCCGGCATGCCGGCCGGTCCCAGGATCAGGTTGAACGTATAGGCCTCGTAGCCCTTCACGCCCGCCTCGTTCATGGTCGGGATCTCGGGCGCGATGGACGCGCGCTTGGAGTAGGCATAGGCCAGGATGCGGGCCTTGCCCGAGCGGTGGAGCTGCAAGGTCGTCGAGAAGGTCTCGAACATCCAGGCGATCTGGCCCGACATCATGTCGTTCAGCGCCGGCATCGAGCCCTTGTAGGGCACGTGCTCGACATCCATGCCGCCCACCTCGCGCTTGAAGTACTCGGCGGCAAGATGAAGGATCGAGCCCGCGCCCGAGGATCCGTAGGAATACTTGCCCGGGTTCTTCTTCATGAGATCGACCAGCCCCGGCACCGTGTCGGGCATGTCGGGGCGCACGACCAGCACCAGCGGGTTGACGCAGATCGAGGCGATGGGCGTGAAGTCCTTCACCGCATCGTAGGCGGGCTTCACG
>Ga0335083_10001417_pt1 | contig 33168 bp, 25 predicted proteins | sample Lox_Sample_42_FD_206716 | JGI IMG/M metagenome (GOLD analysis project Ga0335083, IMG submission 206716) | Soil microbial communities from Loxahatchee National Wildlife Refuge, Florida, United States - Lox_Sample_4.2 | ecosystem: Environmental > Terrestrial > Soil > Wetlands | place: USA...
GCCGGATTGAGGACGCGTCACAGGCAATCTCGTATTCCGGCGAATGGACGAGTTCACTGGGAAATTACTCAGGAGGGTCGATCCACTCGACCTCGGCCCCCGGAGCATCGATTTCGTGTACGTATACGTGCCTGACATCCCACGTCCTGTACCTGGGGACGAGGTGCCTGGCAAGCGCAGCCACGATTTCGGCACAGATCGACAATTCACCAGCGGTTGAGTTCAATCTGGCTCTGGCGGGAGAGGACGTTCTGACGCGGGTTCCATTGGGTCAACAGTCAGGCGGCGGGGCGCATGCCATTACGTTGACTCATTCGGGAAACGCGGGATCGACGTTCTTCTTCGATTTTCTGGAAGTCGTGTTGCCATCGACGGGACTTCCAACATTTCCAGCCGCTCCAGTCACCAGTCTGGCGACGGATTGGGACACCTTGCACTCACAGGCACTCGCACCCGAGCGGACTGCCTGGCTGATCAATTCGCTGGGATTCCGAGCTCGGGAGAATCACTATGCAGGGGCGCTTTGGTTCTACGAGTTATCCGCCCAGGGGCAGCAATACGCGTCGGCGACAATTTCATTCGGGGGCGCGCCGACATTCGGAGATGTAACCGAGTTGTGGTTGGGCCCAACGGCCATCCAGCACGTGAATCTGACCGGCGACACTTCGCAGACGGTCGCTGTCAGCCTGGCCCTGCTGATCAATGTGGGCTCAACTGGCGTCTGGGCAAGCGCGAGCGGCAACGAACTGACCATAACGTCGCGAGAGACCGGGGCGCAAGGAAATGGTTTGTCGATTTCTGTCGTGACGAACAACGCCGCCTTCACAGCCAGTCTAAGTAGTCCGACCTTGGAAGGCGGCAGGGACGGGAAGTGGCTGACGGATTTGACGGCGACACCGCGGATCAATCGCGCGGCCCGCGACTGGACGGTGAGTTTCCTGGCGGCACTAAGAAGTTACGGAATCAGGTCGACGGTCTCGTTCAGCATGGAGTTGGGGAATGGCGATGACTCCACAACGTCCAATATCGCGCAGAGGTACCCGGATGGCTGTGCGGTATGGCTGAACACCCCGTCGCTACAGACCAACTTCGGCACGTCGAGCCTGGCATTCTGGCAGGAGACGTATGCGGATATGGCATCGTTGATGGGCGCGGCGGGAATGACTCCGTACCTGCAGTTTGGGGAGGTTCAGTGGTGGTACTTCTCAAACAGCGCCGGGATGCCGTTCTATGACAGCTACACTACCAACCTCTTCCAACAAATCTATGACCGGCCGATGGCCGTAATCTCGAGTCAAAGCGCGGACCCCTCAGACTATGCTCCAGAGTGCGGTTTCCTGGCTGGGCTGATCGGCACGTTCACCGAGACAATCATGCAATACGTGAAGCAGTCCCATCCGAGCGCTCTTTTCGAGGTTCTGTATCCGACTGATGTGAACGATACGGCTTTGAATAAACTGGTGAACTACCCGAAATCGACGTGGACACCGTCGAATCTCGCCTGTTTGAAGACCGAGAACTTCACGTTCACGGGCGATCGAAACCTGGATGCGGTTCGATCCTCGATTGCGTTCCCTCTGGGCGACGGGTTTGCTCCGGGTCAATTCAGCCACCTCACGGGGATCAGCGATTGCACGACTCCATGGGGGAGGGAGCGTGAACTGGCTATCGCGGCGGGAGTAGAGTCGGAGGTTCTATTCGCGCTCGATCAGTTTTGCCTGATCGGCTACGCACTGCCTTTGAGCACCAGGCAGAGACGGGCGTGGTTCCAAGGGTCGTGACTCAGGCGGGTCGCTGGTTGAAGACGCCGGCTTCGAGCGCAAGGTACCCGCAGGCGACGACGGTGAGGAACATCGCGAGAAACTCGCTGTCGCCAAGGTTGTACTCGAAAACCCCGTCAATCATAGTGGCCAGAATGACGGCGATCGCGCCATGAAGGAGGAATTTCGGCACGCCTCGCCCGGGCGGTTGCAAACGCAGACCTCTCGCGAAGTCGAGGATCGCCTGGATCAGCAGCCAGATCATCACTAGGGCGGTAGGGATTCCGCGGTCGGCGGCATATTGCAAATAGAAGTTATGGACGTGCTGATAGAAGCCTTCCGGTAGGGGCCTGGGAACATCGGCGGGGATATACTCGGGGAGGTGGAATTTCGGCCCGTCCGGACCCAGGCCGAGGAGCGGATGGCGTTCGATCATGGCGATGCCGGCACGCCATACAATCGTGTGGAATTTGTTGGAGTCGACCTGCTCCGGGCGGAGAATGGATCGCATGCGCTGGCCGACTATCGGAGTGAACCAAAGAACCGCGGCGATCACCGGAAGCAACAGGGTGAGCTTCGGGCGCCAGAACCAGACGAGGTAGATCCCTGCTAAGGCAGTTGCCAGCCAGACCGCGCGCGTTTCCGCCAGCACAATCCCAATAGCCAGGAGGCCAGCGCACGCAAGCCAGATCCAGATCTTTCGCGTAAGAGGAGCGAAGAATAGGTACGAACACAGCATCAGGAGCACGAACATTTCCTCTTCCGAGAAAGTGTTCCAATGGCTCATGAAGCCAGTGATCCGATCGGGCGTGTAATACAGGCCGAAGCTGATGCCGGCTGCTCTCGCTTCTTCATACTTGAGGACGAACTGGACGATTCCGGTGACAGCCGCCATGGCGCCCAGCACCGTCCACGAGAGGAACACCGAACGAATGGCGAGGGAGGATCGAAGGCACGAGAAGACGGCCAGCAGCATCAAAAATACGAAGAACTTTTTGATCTGCGGAAGTCCGTGCACGATTTCACCCGAGAACGCGAGCGAGATTATCGTCCCTGCGATGAACAATGTCAGCGGCAACTTGATGCCCGGAAGACGCGGCGTCGAACCCGAGAGGATTATGGACGCGACGGCAAGCCAGAGCAGCATCTGCGACAGCCATATGCTGACCAGGATTGAGATCGCGGAGCCGAAGGTCAGCCACACAGCGCACTTATAAAGCCGGGCCTGGAGGGGCGTGGCTTGAGGCGGGACATCCGAAACTTGGGGCCAGTTCACTGTTTATCTCCGCGTTTGTGCAGCTCTTCGCGGTACCGGTCGAGGGCACGCTCCACGGATTCCCGCTGCCCTGTCTTATGCTGACCCGGTTGCAGGGGAGGGAACAACGCCAAAGCGCGTTCTTCGGTCTCTACCGCGTGGGCGTAATCTCCGAACCCCGCATAGGCCTTCGAAAGTACGTGGAGCGCGAATTCGTCTTTGCCTTTGCTTGCCTCGACAGCCTTGAGTGCATAAGGCAGGGCGCCAGCCGGATCCTGCAGATCGGATGGATCCATGGTCACCGCGAGCCATGCATAGTTATATAGGTGATCGAATGTCGCATTTGGGCGGTCGGCGAGCTCCTTGGCGATGGAGAGGCTTCGTTGGGCCGGACGGCGCGCAGCCTCCTTTTGGCCGGTCTCCAGAAGCGTGCTGGCGACATACGAAAGCGTCTCCGAGAGCCTTTGTCTGGCTGCGAGATTCTGAGGGTCTGCCTGAATTTCCTGCTCCAGCAGATCGGCGGCGCGGCTGTAGCAGATCAGGGCCTGCTGCATTTCATGAGTCCCGTAATAGAAGTAGAGGTCGCCCAGATTCTTTTCGGTAACGATGACGCCACCTTTGGCGGATACATTATTGGGGTCCAGTTTGAGGGCGGTTTCATTAATGGCTTCAGCCCGACGGTACGACTCTATGGCGGATCTCGTATCTCCGGTATTCAGTTGTGTGTAACCGATCTTGTTGAGGATGGCAGGCAATAAGCTTCTGGCCTTTTCGTCGTTGGGCGCCGCGGAGGAGAGTTCTTCGGCAACCTGGAGCGCGCTCTTGTACGTCTGCAATGCCTCCTCCGGTTCCCTTCGACGCAACTGCAAGTCCGCCAACTTTGCCGTCAGAACTGCCCAGGCGCGTTTGACTTTCGGTCCATCGGTGTTGGACGGCGAAACACCGGGTAGGACCTGTAGCGCCCGATCGTAGGCCGCGGCGGCGTCATCCGTGCGGCCGAGGCTGACGGATTGCATACCCCCGGCGACGTCGCCCAACGCTTCCTCGGCGTGCGAGACATCGAGCCGCGACTCGAAGTCGCCCGGCGCGGCGCGAAGGATCTCGCGGTAGAGGCTGACCGCATGTTCGACGTGATGGTAGCCTTCCTCGACCTCTCCGGTGAATGGCAGAAGACTGCCGAGTTTCATCTCGGCTAAGGCGAGCGTTCGGCGGGCCTTGAGACCGGACGGCTGAGCGGCGGCGAGCCGGGCGGCAATGGCGAGCGCCTTTTGATAGTTCTCAAGAGCCTTGGCGGATTCGCCGAGATTTCCGCTGAATGGATTCCCTTCCACATCCGCGACCTTGAGATAGCCCTCGGCCACTTCACGCTCCAGTTCCGCATCCGTGTGGGATTGCTGCGCCAAACGGTCGAGGTAGTCGGTGCCGGTAGTCGCAATGAGCGAACGGGCCGGGGTCGAGCCGGGCAAGTCCTCGATGGCGTCATAGACATCGAACAGAAATGTGCGGGCCAGTTTGCGGACGTCTTGAAAGCGATTCTCCGCCAGGGCTCGTTCGGAACGGGCGACCCGGGCCTCGATAAGGGTTGAGATCATTCCGGCCACAAGAAAGGCAGCAGCCGCGGCGCCCGCGATGACGGGAAGCTTGTATCGGCGGACAAACTTTCCCAGGCGGTATCCCGGCGAATCCTGGTGAGCTGTTACGGGGAGATTCTCGAGGTGGCGGCGCAGGTCTTCGGAGAACTGTTCGACGGACACATAGCGGCGCTGCGGCTCCTTGCGCATGGCCTTGAGCAGGATATTATCGAGGTCGCCCTTCAGCCGGCGGTGCAGCTTATCGGGCGGCGAGGCGCGTTTGCGGCTGATTTCGTCGAGGGTGGCGCTCTCCGGTTCGCTGGTCTTGGCCAACTTCGTGATGGCGGTGCTTGGCTTGTCGGGCTCGTCTTCACACACGGCGCGGGCGATCTCGTGCGGAGCATTGCTTCGCAAACGGTATGGCCGCCGGCCGGTGAGTATCTCGTAAAGAATGACGCCCAGGGAATAGACATCACTGGCCGTGGTGATCGGCTCACCGCGGACCTGTTCGGGGCTGGCGTAGGCGGGCGTCATCACGCGGTGATCGGCGCTGGTGGCGTCGACGATGGTGGCCATCAGCTCGGGTTTGAGGAGTTTGGCGATACCGAAATCGAGAAGCTTCAGCACGCCCTCGCCGGTCACCAGGATGTTGCTGGGTTTCAGATCGCGGTGAACGATCAGGTTCTGATGAATATACTGAACGGCGGAGCAGAGCTTTTGGAACAGCACGACGCGGTCGCTGATGGAGAGGTTGCGGCTGTCACAGTAGCGATCGATGGGCATGCCTTCGATGAATTCCATCACGAGGTACGGCTCGCCCGATGGTCCGGCGCCGCCATCCAAAAGGGTGGCGATGTTGGGGTGACTGAGGGTCGCGAGAATCTGACGCTCGTGGCGGAACCGGCCGAGCACCTCTGGATCGCTGAAGTCGCTACGCAGAATTTTGAGGGCCACCCGTTTTTTGAAGTGATCGTCGGCGCGAGCGGCCAGGTAGACTTTTCCCATTCCGCCGCGGCCGATTTCTCGCAGAATCTGATAGGCGCCGAAGCGCTGTCCGGATGCATCCCTCTCGGGCGCGTCGGCCGCCGTGCCAGGGTCAGGCAGTCCCGACTCCGCAAATGTTGGTATGTCATCTCCAGGAGTTCCGGAAGGCAACGCGCTCTCTCCCCGCAATCGGAAGTCGTATTATAGCGCCCGCGCGCGGCGCGCCCTCATGGCCGGAATTGGGACCGTCGGGTGGCGTCAGTTTCGTCCTAAAGCCGTCAAAGCAAGACCGGTGGATGTGGATTCGGGCAGGCGGATCTCGGACAACTCCGTCACCAGAGTTCCGGCCCAACGGAAGATGTTGTGTTCACGAACACAGGCGCGCATTCGCCGCATGCGGGCATGGCGTTCCGAAGGATGCATCTCCAAGGCCATCTGAATGGCATTGGCGAGTTCCACTGTATCGTAGGGGTTGACAGTGAGGGCATCGGTGAGTTCATGACTCGCGCCGGCGAAGCGGCTGAGCACGAGAACGCCGTCTTCATCCTGGCGAGAGGCGACGAATTCCTTGGCGACCAGGTTCATGCCGTCGTGAAGCGGAGTCACAAGGCAAAAGCTGGCCGCGCGATAGTAGAGGAGGATCTCCGCGTGACTATGTTGGCGGGGAATGAACAGGATCGGCTTCCAACGCCCGTTCTGAAACCGGCGATTGATTCGATCGGCTTCGAACTGCACTTCCTCCATCAATTCCTGGTAGCGCCGAATGCGTGTGCGGCTGGGGGACCCGATTTGTACAAAGGTGAAGTGCTGCCGGTATTTGGGGTATATCTCGAAGAGGCGCTCCAGGGCGCGGAACCGTTCGGGAATACCCTTGGTGTAATCGATGCGGTCCACGCCGATTCCGAACGCGGATGCTTCCAGACCATGGCGATCGAGGATGGCGCGCCGCGAGTCGAAATCGAAGTCGCGGGGAGATGCAGGCGGACTGAAACCGACGCTAATCGGGATGGCCCGGACGCTGGTCATGTGGCCATACCGGCTTACGGCGACCTTGTCGCGGTCAATCCGGCACTCGATGGCGCGGTCGACGGTCTCGAGAAAGTTGTTGCAGTGGGACTGGATGTGGAAACCGACCAGATCGGCGCCCAGAAGCCCGTCGAGCAATTCGTGCTGCCACGGACATATCCCGAAGCCCTCGAAGGTCGGCCACGGGATGTGCCAGAAAATGGCGACATGCGCATCGGGCAGACGCTGCTTGATGAGCCGGGGCAGGAGCGCGAAATGGTAGTCCTGAACCAGGATGATCGGATTGGGCTCGCCGTTCACCTCGTCCAGAAGCGCTTCGGCAAAGCGAAGGTTAACGTTACGGTAATGTTCCCAATCTTCGGCGCGAAAGATCGGCCGGGTATGCGCGATATGGCAAAGCGGCCATAATCCTTCGTTGGCAAAGCCAAAATAGAACCCCTGTTCTTCTTCCCGCGAAAGCCAGACGCGGCGGAGGGTGTATCGCGGAGCATCGGGCGGGACTCGCAGGCGGTCATTGACGTCCACGGCGTCGCGGTCCGCATCCCCGGTGGCCTGTGCGATCCAGGTGCCTCCACATGCCGACAGCACCGGTTCGAGCGCGGTCACCAGTCCGCTGGCCGGGGTGCGACACTCGATGTGGTCGCCGCGATGCACGTGTTCGTACGGTTCGCGGTTGGACACCACGAAGAGGGGGCTGCCGCCCAAACGATTCTGCACATGAACGCGCAAGCGATCGAGAGTCCAGACCGACTCGGCGGCGTCGCGTAGACGGGCCTCTTCGCGAGCAGCCGCGCGGGCAGCGGTCAAACTGGACGCCATTTGTTCGAACTCCCGCGCTACCGGGTGGAAGGTATCGTCCGGCGGCAGGGGCGGGGCGGCGGAGGGACTGCCGGAGCGCAGGTCGCGTAACCATTGGGTCATCCGGCGCAACGGCCGGCGCAGGCTGAGATGGAGAATCAGCAGGGTAACCGCCAAGATGAAAAACGTTTGAATTGCGACATGGGCGACGGCCTGCCGCCACACGGCCACGCCGTGGCGGTTGATATAGGAGACGTCCTCAAACACCGCGAGGGCCATCCGCTCGCCGCCGGGTTGCAACGGCTTCACGAATACATGAAAGGGTTCGCCGGCGAGGCGGGTGAATTCCGAATGCGGGGAGTTATCCGAGAGGGCCTCCAGGACTGGTCGCGGGGCCTGTCGCACCCATCTGATGATGGCAGAGGTCAGGGCCAGGGGATGAGCCGAGGCATCATAGATCGCGATCCCCGACGGAACGCCATCCCGGGCGGTTTGATCGGCGATGTGCTGCAGGTCCTCAGGAGCGTGTTGCGCGACCGCGTTTTCAACCGACTCTTGCAGGCTCATTGCCAGGGCCGCCGCGTGCCGCTGTACCTGATTTTTCAAGCCACGAGTTTCGGCGTCGTATTGGTAAAACGCGAAACCCAATGAAGTGACGGCGGCGCCAGCGATCAGCGCGAGATTCAGGCGGTAACTCAGGTGCACAAATCCTCCGGGCAACTGCGTTTCGCAACGCGTATTCTTTGCACCATTGGGGCCATCCTGGCTGTCACGATCGTTTCCGTGAATTGAGTCACTTAGGAAGCGTAGGAAAGCGTACTCAGGAAGAAAGTGCAGTTTGCGAAGGGAGAAAATGCACGGAGTGGCGTCCTCCCAGTGTATGCTGTACCTTTATGCCAATTTCGCAGGTACTTGTCCTGGCGATTGTCCAGGGCCTGACTGAATTTCTGCCGATCAGCAGCACAGCACATCTCTACCTGACCTCGTGGCTACTCGGCTGGAATGACGGCGGCCTGAGTTTCGACATCGCTCTTCACATCGGGACGCTATTGGCCGTTTTGTTGTATTTCTTCCAGGACTGGGTGCAAATACTGGCGCAGGGTTTCGGGATTCGTTATGGCAGTGACGAGGAACTGAGGCACAACCACATGATGCTTTGGCTGCTGGTCATCGGGACGATCCCGGCCGGAATCGCCGGCCTCCTGTTTAACAAACAAGCCGAAGGCCCCTGGCGGAATCCGCTGGTGATTGGCGCCGCCATGATTGTTATCGGACTGTTCATGTGGTGGGCGGAGAGTTTCGGCAAGAGATTACGCGATCTATCGGCCATCAGCGGGCCGGACACAATCGCGATTGGCGCCGTACAGGCCCTGGCCGTGGTTCCCGGCGTATCGCGAAGCGGCAGCACGATCAGTGCGGGTTTGCTTCGCAACTTATCACGAGAAGCCGCGGCCAGATTCTCCTTCATGCTCTCGGTGCCGGTGATCGGCGCCGCAGCGGCGAAGGATCTGTGGGAGATGTACAAAACGACCGGGCTCCACGCCTTCACCGAAACCAACTTTCTGATCGGAATCCTGGTGAGCGCGGTGACCGGCTGCGCGGTGATCGCTTGGTTTCTGCGGTACCTCCGGCGTAGCTCTCTCCGTCCGTTCGTGTACTATCGGCTTATTTTTGGCATAATAGTGCTTGCTCTGGCGTTCATCCGCCGGCCAGCGTGATGAAGCTCTTATCGCCGACGCAGCACCGCAGGCTCAATGAAGCCGTAGGATTTCTGCTGCTTTTCTTCGGATTGGTACTGCTGCTGAGCCTGGTCTCGTACCATGTTCAGGATCCCTCGCTCAATACAGCCAGTGACGCCCGTCCATTGAACCTCATCGGGTACCCGGGATCTTACCTCGCCGACGTCTTTCTGCAGGCTTTCGGGGCGGCCTCCGCTTTGTTCCCCCTCCTTATATTTCTGCTGGCCTGGAAGTGGATTCGCTCAGAAGCCATCCAGGCCGGTGTGGCCAAGATCATCGGTTCCGTGCTGCTCACTTTCAGTGTGTGTGCGGGCTTGTCCTTCGCACCGGTGCGCATCATGGGCGAGCTGAGGATCGGAGGGGCAGTCGGACACGAGCTGGCGAGCTGGCTGGTGGATTCGCTGAACATCGCGGGGGCTTTACTCGCGACGCTCACGGCCATGATCGTGTCGGTATACCTGGTATCTTCCTTCACACTTGAACGGTTGAGTGCGTGGATGGCCATTCCGGCGGCCTGGATCGCGAAGCGTCGCCAGGATTGGCGTGGCTGGCGCCAGCAGATGCGCTTGAAGGCGATCGAGAATGCGAGCCGGCGGACGAAGCGTCGCGAAGAGCTATCGGAAACGAAGCGGTTGAAGGAGGAGCAGAAACGGGCGAAGAAGGAAGCCAGGAGCCGGACGCAGGACGCCAAATCGAAGTCGATGCTTGACGGACCGGCCGCCGGTGAAGCGGAGGATCAGCCGGCTGAGCCTTCTGCAGTCGACCCATTCGCCGAGACGCCGCCATGGGAGACGCAGCCAGAAGCAGCGGCTGCATCTGAGGCGCAGGCGGAGCCCACGACGCCCGAGGTGGAGGAACCGCAAGCCATTCCGATCTGTCCGGTGGATGAACTGCCGCCGGTGCCGCCACCGATGCCGCCGCCGGCATGGACCGCGTCAGCCGAAGACGACGCGCGGAGGCCGGCATTTTTCGAACTGCCGTCCACCGACCTGTTGAACGAGGTGCCGGCTCGTAGCGCATATGACGAGCAGGAGCTGAAGGAAACGGCCGGCCGCATCAAATCCAAATTTGAGGAATTCAACGTTTTCGGCAACGTGGTGCAGATCAATCCCGGTCCGGTGGTGACTACCTTCGAATTCAAGCCGGAGGCAGGAATCAAGTACAGCCGCATTACGAATCTCACGGAAGATCTGTGCCTGGGCCTGCAGGCTGAATCGATTCTTATCGAGCGCATTCCGGGCAAACCGACGGTCGGAATTGAAGTACCCAACACGCGCCGCGAACTGATCGGCTTACGGCAAATGCTGGAAAGCGAAGAGTTCGCGCAATCGCACTCGCACCTGACGATTCCGTTGGGCAAAGATATCAACGGCCGCATCCGTGTGGCCGCGTTGGAGGCAATGCCGCATCTGCTGATCGCCGGATCGACCGGCTCCGGCAAGAGCGTGATGATCAATTCCATGATCATGTCGATTCTCTACAAGGCGACGCCGGACGAGGTGCGCCTGATCATGGTGGATCCGAAGCGGGTCGAGCTGGGGATGTATGAGAACATTCCACACCTGCTGACGCCGGTCATTACCGACCCGAAGAAAGCCACCAACGCTCTTCGCAACGCGGTTCTCGAAATGGAGCGGCGCCTGCGGTTGCTGGCGGAAAAGGGCTGCCGCAATATCGACCAGTTCAACAAGAAGGTCCGCAAAATGCAAGAGGAGCCGCGCGACCTGTTCGACGACCAGGAAGCGACGGCCGAGGACTGGAAACCGCTACCCTACATTCTGATTCTCATCGACGAGTTAGCGGACCTGATGATGATCGAAGGCCGCAACGTGGAGGAGAGCGTCACGCGGCTGGCGCAGATGGCGCGCGCGGTCGGCATGCACCTGGTGCTGGCTACGCAGCGGCCCAGCGTCGACGTGATTACGGGACTGATCAAGGCCAACTTCCCGGCGCGACTTAGCTTCCGCGTCGCCACGCGGGTGGATTCGCGCACGATTCTGGACGTGATGGGCGCCGAACATCTGCTGGGAAAGGGCGACATGCTGTTCCTTCCGCCCGGATCGTCCCGCCTGACGCGTCTGCATGGGGCTTTCGTCACGGAGACGGAGATCAATCGCGTCACGGATTTCTGGAAGGCACAGGCCAAGCCGGAATACGACCAGTCGTTCCTGATCGCTCCGCCCAATGAAGAAACGGATGCGGAGGAGGAGCCGGCGGATGAAGAGCAGGACCCGATGTACGAGGAAGCCGTGCGGCTGGTGCTGCAGATGGGCAAGGCCTCGACATCGACCCTGCAGCGTCATCTGCGTTTGGGCTATGGCCGCGCCGCGCGAATCCTCGATATGATGCAACGCGACGGCATCATCGGACCGCCCGATGGCAGCAAGCCTCGCGAAGTGTTGAAGCGGCCGGACTGGCTCCACGAAGTGGAATCGAGACATTCCGCGACGGGATGACCGCACCCCATGCGATCTATGGCGGCACCGACGAGGAAGTAGCAAACGAAGTGACCAAAAGTCCGTGCTGCGTCTCCGAAGAGGGTGAGATCGGAGCGAGTTTCCCGATGAGCGGTTACAGGCGAACTTCAACGCCTTCGTCTCTCATTGCGAGGATGTACGCGGCATACCCCGTCAAGAGCAGGTTGGGATCCCCAAGCGGCCTACTTTCGCGGATCTAAACGGGTTGAGCACGAGCGCGTATTCAGGTTATGATGGAGGCCGTAGTAGCGGTGGAGTTCGCGTAACGCCGTTCCTCGCGGCCAATCACTCCTACAGCGGTTCTCGCTGTGGGAGCGCTGCTCGATCCTCAGCTAACCACAGAGAGCAGAATTGGAGATCCACTTATGGATCAGGTGTGGTTTGTTGCAGCCCTGTGGCTATTACTCGCCCTGGTGGCCGTACTTCTGGCCAACTGGCTCAGAATCTGCACCGCCCTCTCGAAGATCCCGGTTGGAACGGTGGCGTAGCTCGCGAGGGGCGCGTTCGTGGGGAGCGAAGCACTGGGCGCAAAGGCGCCATGGGTGACCTTCCTGGCGGGCACGGGCGCGATTGTGCTGACCTTTCTGGCGGGCGCGGAACTCGATCCCGCTGTATTCGCGAAATGGAAGGAATCCATCGGCGTGGGCCTGGTGAGGTTCTTTGGACCATTCCTCGGGGCTGCAATGAACGCTCACTATTTGCTGGGATGGGGATGGCGGCCGAGCTGAGTTTCGAGTACGAGACCTACCAGGCCGTGCGCGACGGCGCGCGCGCAATGGGGCTACTCTACGTAACGGGGAGTGTATTGGCCGGCTACCTGGCGGTTTGGTTGGGGCTATTCTGGTGGCCCGGCGATGAGGAAGGAGAAGACGTCATGCTAGCCAAGGGACCGGCAAAGAAGGTCACGATCTACATCAACGAGACCACGCAGCACCACATGCAGTCGCTGCACGACGCCATCCTGACGTACCTCATGCATAAAGGCATTGGCGGCGCGACGGCCACGCGGGGGTTTGCGGGATTCGGCGCTCATCAACAGCTCCATACACCCAAGATTGAGATCCTGTCGATGGATCTGCCGATCCGTATCGAATTCGTGGAGACGGCGGAGAAGGCGGACGAAGTACTGCCCACGCTTTACGAGATGATTACTGACGGCCTGATCGAGGTGCAGGATACGACCGTCATCAAGCACGCGCGAAAGAGTCCGTGTGGGGAACCGAAGCCCCCTCATGAGCGGAAGCAAGGGCCGGCGAAACTCCTGCGGGTGTACATCGGAGAGGCGGATAAATGGCATGGCGAACCGCTGCACGACGCGATCGTCAAAAAGATGCGGATGATGGAGATCGCGGGCGCGACCGTATATCGCGGCATACTGGGTTACGGCGCAAAGGGGCATGAGCACAAACGGTCATTCTTCCATCCCGTGCGGGACTTGCCGGTGATGCTGACGGTGATCGATTCGCCGGAGAAAATCAACTCGGCCGCCGAGGTCATTGAAGAGATGCTCGAAGACGGCCTGATCGTTATCTCGGATGTCGAGGTTATGCGGTTGGTTCGAAGTCAGGTGACGGAGGCATCTAGTGAGCCAAAGGTACGCCGCTAAACTGTTGAGGATTCACGTTTCGGAATCCGACCGCTACCAGGGCAAACCGCTCTACGAGGCGATCGTGGCGAAGTGCCGCGAACTGAAGATCGCAGGCGCCACCGTCTTCCGTGGGCTCGAAGGCTATGGGGAAACGGCGGAGATGCATCGAGCCCATCTGGTGCGGCACGACCAGCCGATCATCGTCACTGTGGTCGATTCGGGCGAGAACCTGGCCATGTTGATTCCGGTTGTGGAGAACATGATGGACACCGGACTGATGGCAGTCTCGGATGTGCAGGTGACCAGGGTCCAGAAGAGAGCCGCGGCTCCGTATGGAAAAGGCGATTGAGGCGCGCCCGTTCACAGAAGTCGATCTGCCGCTGATCGGCCGGCGCGACGAACTCAAGGAGTTGTCAGCCGCGTTGCGCGAGCGGCACTCGCGCGTGCTCCTGGGCCCTCCTGGAGCCGGCAAGACCCGGCTGATACAGGAAGCAACACGAGTCGGCGGGGAGACGGTGGTCATGGTGGAGCGGCCGGGGCAGCTTCACAACCTCCTGGTGGAGTGCGCCTGACAGCTACATTCCGCGACGAACGCTTTCCGGCCCTGGACCGCGCCACCAGCATGGCTCTGAAGCCAGAAACGTTGGGACTTCAGCGGCTGGGGGTGCCAGGGTCCCGCCTGCTGCAAGGTCGCTCTGCGGCGCAGTGAGCGCGGTCGTGCGTTTCTGGATCCCCGTGCGGATCAAAACCTTGTCGTCCTCGGCGAAGCGCAGTTGTTCCAACCGGATCCAATAGAAATCGTCCTGATCCCAGTGCGCTTTCATGATGCCCCTTTCGGAGTGCCGGTTGGTCCCTTGGAGGATATGGCCGATCTCGTGTGCCAGGACGTAACCCAGAAGGTGGGGCGCCAGTGCCGCTCCGCGGTCTTCAATCCGGTCCAGGAATATGCGGACGCGAGTACCTTCGAAAGGCGTTGCATAGGCTAAGGCGCCGGGATAAACCTCGCTTGGCGTGTTCCGGCTGATCCGGATCCGGATCGCGTCTGAAGGACACCGGGGTCCGACCCACGTCAGGGCAACGCCGATTTGTCGGTAGAGCCTGGTAGCGGTCTTCAAGGCAAGGAAATCCCCGTTGAATTCTCCATCGATTTGCACGCTTGCGTTGACTCTCGGCATTTTCGCCGCAGGTCCACCCGCGGCGGTGAGGGCCGTCGTTATCAGTCCGGTCCAGGTAGTCGCCACGGCCAGTCGAATGAGTCTCATTTTTTGCTCCGGCCAAGACGCGCAATCCGCCAGAATTCACTGCCAAATTTCGGGTATTCAGGTTTAATATTGGATAGCAGCGGAAGGCGGCCCTAATGGCGGAGCCACCTGGGGAAGTATCGGTGCTACTGGCCGAAATGCGATCCGGCCGTAAAGATGCGTTTGCTAGAGCACTTCCATTGATCTACAACGAGTTGCGGCGTCTGGCTGCGCGGTACATGCGCGACGAGCGCCGGGCGCACACCTTGCAGCCGACAGCCCTGGTGCATGAAGCGTATCTCCGTCTGGCGGGTCAGGATCGGGCGGACTGGCGGAACCGGGCCCAGTTCATCGCCATCGCGGGACAACTGATGCGGCGAATCCTGGTCGATCATGCCCGCAAGCATTACGCCGCCAAGCGCGTCGGGTCGCTGGTCACGCTGAAAGAGGGCTTGAACGATGGGCGTCCCGAGTCTGTGGCGTCGGAGGAAATCCTGGCAGTGGATCAGGCATTAGAGAGCTTGAGCCGCCTGGATCCCCGGCAGGTCCGGATAATTGAATTGCGCTACTTTTGTGGTCTTTCCACGGAAGAGACTGCCGAAGCTATCGGGATTTCCGAACGCAGCGTCGCGCGCGAATGGGCGCTGGCGAAGGCCTGGCTTCGCACCCAATTGGCCGAAAGGACGCGCCCGTGACGCCCGAACGGTGGTCCAAGGTCAAAGAGGTCTTCTTCGCGGCGCGGGACGCGCGCGGCCAGAGTCGAGCCGCGATTCTCGATTCGGCGTGTGGTAGCGATGAGGCGCTGCGATCTGAGGTCGAGCAACTTCTCGCCGCGGAAAGCGAACCGAGCCTGCGGAGTCCAACGGCGGATTCTCTTTTCGACACGCCTGTCCAACTGAAGCCCGGCGAAAAGGTGGCTCATTACCGCATCGAATCTCTGCTGGGAGAAGGCGGGATGGGTGTGGTGTACAGAGCCTGGGACGAGCAGTTGGAGCGGCCGGTTGCTATCAAGACCGTCCGTTCCGTGAGCAAAGACCGGGAATCGCGGGAACGTCTGTGGCGGGAAGCGCGGTCTCTGGCCAAAATCAGCCATCCCAATGTGTGCCAGGTATTCGGCGCGGAAGACGATGGGCAGACCCTGTTCCTGATTTTGGAGTTGTTGCAGGGAGAGACTTTGGCCGATTGTCTGAAGGGCGGCGCGCTGCCCGTGACTGGCGCCATCGCGATCATCAGCGAGATCCTCGGCGCCCTGGATGCTCTCCATTCTCTCGGTATTGTGCACCGCGATCTGAAGCCGTCGAACGTGTTCCTGACCTCGCACGGAGTGAAGTTGCTCGATTTCGGATTGGCGCGTTACACCCGCAACCCGTTTTCAGCGCCTGGTGAAACGGCGCTGACGGCAACGGACCACACGGCTCCCGGGACAATTCTCGGAACACCCTACTACATGTCGCCGGAGCAGGCCGTGGGCGGATTGGCCGGTCCGGGCTCCGACATCTTCGCGGCCGGCTGCATCCTGTATGAAATGCTCAGCGGAGAGCGGGCTTTTAGCGGCGATTCCGTAGTGGACATTCTGTACCAGGTGATCCACGTGCAGCCGCAGCCGCTCGAACCGGCTGAAATTTCGATCTTCAATGAAGTGATCCGCCGCGCCTTAATGAAACGTCCCGAGGACCGCTACAAATCGGCCGCCGACATGCTTCGGGAGGTGAGCAAAGCCGCGGCGCCGAAGAATGTCTGCGACCGGTCAACGGACGGCCCGGTGACGCGGCTGATTGTGTTGCCGTTCCGAATCCTTCGCAAAGATGAAGAGACGGAATTCCTGGCCTATAGCCTGCCCGACGCCATCAGTTGCTCCCTTTCCGGCGTCGACAAACTTACGGTGCGGTCGACATTGGCTGCGCTGCGTTTCGAAGGACAGGCCCCGGATCCGAAACGGATTGCCGCCGAGGCGGATGTCGATGCCATCCTGGCGGGAACGCTGTTGCGCGCCGCCGGTCAGCTCCGGCTGTCCTGGCAATTGATGGAAGCTCCGAGCGGGACCTTGATTTCTTCGGACGTGCTGGACGTGTCCATCAACGACTTGTTTCAGGTTCAGGACGGGTTGGCTCAGCAGATCGTGACCTCCCTGATGCTGCCCCTTACCGCACGTGAACGCCGGGTTCTGAGGCACGACGTGCCGGGAAGCGCCAAAGCCTACGAATATTACCTGAGGGCGAATCAGATCGCGGTGCACCGCACCCTCGAGAATATGAGACTGGCGCGCGATCTTTACCTTCAGTGCGTGGCGGAGGATGCCAACTATGCGCCGGCATGGGCCAGGCTGGGCAGAGTCCATCGCTTCCTGGAGAAGTTTGGCGGAGAAAGCGATGAGAACATTCGGCTTGCGGACGAAGAATTTCGCACCGCATTTCGTTTGAATCCGGATCTCACTTTGGCCCACAACCTATACACGCCCATCGAATGCGACCAGGGCTCCGCGGCGCAAGCCATGGTGCGGTTGTTGAAACGCGCCCGCTACCGCCGGCACGATCCGGAATTGTTTGCGGGCCTGGTTCAGGCGTGCCGCTACTGCGGCGAGTTACAAGCCTCGCTGGCAGCCCACAACCGGGCCCGCCGCCTCGATCCGAACGTGGTGACCAGCGCCGAGCACACGTATTTTTTGTTGGGAGAGTATCCCAAGACGCTGGCCTTCTATGACAACAAAGCCGGATACTATCTCGACGCGGCCGCGCTGGCCGCGCTCGGCCGTAACGAGGAAGCATTGGAGCGGCTGCGTCATCGAAAAGCGGAGGGAGCCCCGACCGGAATCGTCGGGGCCGCCGTGGAATCTCTCAGGTGCTATCTGGAAGGGGATATTGAAGGCTGCTTGATGGCTGTCCCCGCGCTGGAATCGCCTGACCGCGTCGATCCCGAATCCCTTTTTTATATTGCCCGCCATCTGGCGCGAATCAATCTGGGCGAGCGTGCCATCGCAACCCTGGGCAAGGTAATCGATTCCGGATTCTTGTGCGCTCCATCGCTGGGGAACGATCCCTGGCTGGCGTCGCTGCGGAGTGATCCTGGATTTGGCGGCCTATCCGAAAAAGCTGAGCAGCGGCGGATCGAGGTCCATGCCGCTTTTCTCCAGGCCGGTGGTGAAGACGTACTGAGGGAGAGCTGAGCCGCGGAGACCGAGTCAATTCGCGGCCGGCCGTTTGGCGGAATCGATGACAAAGTACGAGACGGGCACCTTTTGCGATTCCATTTGCAGCCCCAACTGGCTCTTCAGCGCGGCGGCTAGTGAGAGACTGGTGCTTTCGTCCCAGGAGAGTGTGAAATCATAGAAGCCTGTCAGGCCGGTCTTGTCGATGCCCGGTCCGTTTCCGCCGAACGTTGAAAGATAGCTGACCAGCATCTCCATCGAGCAACGGTGCGCCCTTACGGTTGTCGGCTGGCCCGGTGAAGGTTTGCCGCCGCTGGCCAGCTTCAGATCGGAATCCTGGCTTTTCGATTCCTCGAGTTTCGGGCCGCCCCTGGCAATTGTGAGGGCGAAACCGGATTCTTCCGCAGGCTTGCGGTGGTACTTCATCTGGAACCGCTCCACAAGCAGGTTCTGCAGCATTTCGAGCAGTTGCTTCTCGGTGGTCTTTGCCGGGTTCTCAGCTTTCGCCACTACATCGAAGCGCTCGGCGCCCATGGCGACCCATTCCGGACCGCTCTCAATGAACGACATTGGACCGACGCCCCAAGCGATGTCGACCAAGTGGCTGAGACGTGCGCTGGTGATGACACATCGGCCAAGCGGTGGAGCCCCGTCCTTCTCGCCTGGCGTGTAACTTGTGTCGATGCCATGGCAGCCGCCGCGAACGCCACTTAATTCGGCGGCCGGCTTGATGGAGGCGACTTCGAAATGCAGCGGCGCAGCGGGCTGTGCTATTGCCCCCAGGGCGAACAGGCTGATTATCACCGCGGCGATATGGCGGGCAACTGGCATGGCATTCATTGGACTGGCTGACGTCATTGTAGGATAGCGATGTAGACAAATGAAAATCGCGACCTGGAATATTAACTCGGTGCGCCGGAGGCTTCCGGCGGTGATCGCATGGCTGGAGTCGAACCGGCCGGACGTCTTGTGTCTGCAGGAGACGAAAGTTCAGGACGGCGACTTTCCCGTGGATGCCTTCCGCGATGCCGGATATCATGCCGTTTTCCGCGGCATGAAGGGCTACAACGGAGTGGCCACTCTAAGCCGCAGAGAACCTGAATCAGTGCTCCATGGTCTGTGCGAAGGCCCCGACAGCGAGGACGTGCGGATGCTCCAGACGGTGTTTGACGGCATTCCCATCGTCAATACGTATGTTCCGCAAGGGCAAAAGGTGGGGAGCGAAAAGTACGTCTTTAAGCTGGAGTGGTTTCACCGCGTGCGACGGTATTTCGGCGAGCGGCTGGACCCGGCCAAACCGGCGATCTGGCTGGGGGATCTGAACGTCGCTCCGGAGCCGATCGATGTGTATCATGCCGACCGCCGCGTTAACGATCCCGACTTCCATATCGACGCCCGCGAGGCGTTTCGCCACGCGGTGAGCTGGGGATTCATCGACGTCTTCCGCAAGCTGCATCCCGACCGCGTGCAGTACACCTATTGGGATTACTTTCGCAACGCCTTCGGACACAATTGGGGATGGCGCATCGACCACATTCTCGCGACTGCGCCGCTCGCCGAACGATGCCGTGCGTGCGATGTGGACGTGGAACCGCGCCGTGCTCCCGAAGCGTCCGATCATACGGTGCTTTGGGCGGAATTTGAGAATTAGCCGGGCGCGGCAGGGTCAAGTTCACTTCACGTCGGCGCCGCGCTCGACGAATAACGCGCGCAACACGGACCGATGGCAGCGCCTTTCATCCTCACAATAGCAGCCCACCGAAAAGTTCGTGGAACGCGATAGCGCCGCGAGCATGTCCAGTTCGCGGCTGCGATCGGGCGCGTTCATCTCCTTGCGGAATTTCCGAACGAATGCGGCCCACGCGCGACTGTCTTTGGCATGGAGGGCCTCCTGCACGAGATCCGAGCTCGGCGAGAGATTGGGGAACCAGACATCGTAATAGTCCAGGCGGGCGAAGTCCGATTTGGGCACGCCACGCGGCGGCCGTCGTACGGTGCCGATCCGCAAGCCCTCCACGGACTTGCGCGGCGTGCCCAGCCGCACGATAAAGACAGACATGGTCCTTCAATTCTCCGATGGTTTCTCGGCGTGATCGATGACGATGATCTCCACCGGCTCTTTGGCCGACACTACTTTCAGCCCGACCTTCTGCAGGGCGGTGTAAATGGTAGGCCCGGCTTCGCCGACCGGCACGCCGGCCGAGAGGTCCTTCAGGTTGCGGCGGTATTCCAGCGTGATGTCGTAGCCGCCCTGAAGGCCGGTTTTGTCGAAGACCGGCCGGTCGAAATTGGAAGCAATGCGCCCCACCAGGTCGGTCATGGAGATGTTGGTGTAGGTGGATTTCCAGATGCCGCGCGAAAACGTGCCGCTGGCCTTGCTTTCCGTGTCTGGCGCGGCCGCCTGCAACTTCGGACCGTTCTTGTCCACCACGAGAGCGTATGCTGGCATCTCCCTGGACTCGCGATGGAACTTGACGTGGAAGCGGTCGGCGAGGAGAGTTTGCATCATCAGCCTGGCTTGCTGTGGCGATAGGACTCCATCGCCTTCCGCTTTGGCCTGGATGTCGAACACGACTGGATTGCCATCGCGATCGGTCCATTCGGGGCCGCCGGAAACTGTGTGAAGGCGCATCCCGTAGGCGCCCATAATAAATGTGGCCAGCGATCCCGAAGTGGTCACGCGATTGCCACTGATCTGGAGGGCGCTTGGGCCGCCGACCTGGAGGCCGGTCATGCCAGGAGGAAACTCGTGGACCTTGATCGACGCCACCTCGAAGGCGGGCGCGGCGGGCTGGCTCCACGCAATCGGACAGGAAAGCACCAGACAACCGCTCAGAATCATCGCGTGATTCATGGCTTCCCTCCGACAGGATACTTTACAGTACGAGCCGGTCGGGCCGCAACGGCGGAGAGTTACTCCTCGCGCAACAAGGTCGACGGGTCGAGCGAAAGCGCGCGCTGTGCGGGAATCCAGGTAGCCAGAAGCCCCAGCATCATCATCGCCAGCACCACGCCGCCCAGCACCATCGGGTCGCGCGGAGTCGCCTGGAAGACGACCGCGGCCAGCACGCGCGCCGAGAGCATTCCGAGAATCAGTCCCAAAACCGAGCCGATGGCAAGCAGCTTCACGGCCCGTCCCAAGCCAGCCTGCAAGACTTCGGAACGTCGCGCGCCTAAGGCCATGCGGATTCCCAATTCGCGCAAGCGCTTGCTCACCGAATAAGCGGCCATGCCAAAAATGCCGGAAACAGCCAGCACGGCGCCCATCAGGCCCAGCACGCCCAGCGACACCGTCGCCACGCGGGCGGCGAACCAGGCGCTATCCATTTCCTGGCTCCAGGTTTGGATGGTGACGGGCAGGCTCTGGTCCAGGTTGCGCAAGGTCTTCCGCAGGATCGCCGCCATCTGACGTGGCTCGCGGTTGGACCGCACAATCAGCCAGGTCACGCTCGAAGGGGACTGCATGAGCGGGTGAAACATGGCCATCTCCGGATCCTCGGTCAGGCTGCCGTACTTCCCGTCTTCGACTACGCCGGCCGCTTGTACACGCGTTCCATCCCGCAACTTGAAATAGTGGCCTACCGCGCCCGGAACCGAGCCGAAAATCTTGCGCGCGAACTCCTGATTCACGACCGACACGCGCGGGGCGTTTCTGTCGTCATGCCAATCGATGGCGCGCCCAGCCAGCAATACGGTGCCGGCCGCGCGGAAATATTCGGGCGAGATGTTGTACGACATCGCCCGGCCCAGGGCATTCGCGGGCCGGAGGTCGGTGGTCTGTTCCGCAAAGACGACCGGGGCTTTGCCGTCCTCTCCCAGCGGCGGTTGATCGGTCAGCCCGACGGACGTCACGCCCGGGATGGCCGCAACCGCATCCATCATGCGCTTCTGCATGGCCGGCACGGCGTCACCGTTGTAGCCCGCCATCACCAGATCCGTGTCGGCGAGCATGACATTGGCGGGCTCAAACCCGAGTCTTGCATCCATCGATCGCGTCATCCCGCGTACGGCCACCATGGAAGCGGTCACGAGCACGGCGCAGATCGCGATTTGTCCCACCAATAACAGGTCGCGAAGCGTCACCCGTCTGCCGCCGATTACTCTCGTCCCCGCTTTCACGACTTGGTAGGGATCGGTCCGCATCACCTGGCGCACCGGAACGATGCCGAAGAGCAAACCGCTCAGCAGAGCCACGACCAAAGCGAATGCGTAAACGTTGCCGTCCGGCGCCAGCAGCAAATGGATCGGAAAACGCGGCACCGGCTGCCACACGCTGAGCCAGTCGAGCAGTACTTTACTACCGATCAGTCCGGCAACGCCTCCCAGGAGTGAAATCAACACGGCTTCGGTCAACAGCGTCCGGAGAATGCGGCTGCGGCTCGACCCGAGCGCAAGGCGTAGCGCCACTTCCCGCGCCCGGTCGGAAGCGCGGGCGGCGAAGAGGCTGCCCAGGTTGGCGCAGGCCGCGAGCAGAATCAAACCCGCCAGCAGTGTCAATGCCGCAAGAAACGCCCGCACCGGCCGGCCGAGATAATCGCCATACAGACCGGGAGGCGCCAACTGGAAGGTCATTTGGCTATCTTCCTTGGGGTAGGTCTTCTCCAGGTAGTTTCCGATCGAGTTCAGGTCGGCGACGGCTTGCGCGGGCGTGACCCCAGGTTTCAAACGCCCGAGCGCCTGAAACACGGAGCGATTATTGGCCCGCGAGTCCAACAGGTTCACGCCATCCATCTGCTCCTGGTCGACCAGCGGCACGTAGCCTGCGGGGAAGAAGAAAAGGATGGCGCCCTGGAAATCCGGCGGCGTCACGCCAATGATCGTAAACGGATGCTTGTTGAGGCGGACGACGCGGCCCACGACGTTGCGATCGTCCTGGAAATGGCTGTGCCAGTATCCGTAAGAGAGCACGAGATAGGGGGCGCTGTCGGGACCGTGCTCATCGGAAGCGTGGAAGAATTTGCCGAGGTAGGGCTGAACACCCAAGGCATCGAAGTAATTCCCTGTAGCTTCAAGTAGCCAGGCGCGTGTAGAGGTGTCGCCGGTATCCAAGCCAACCGAAGCGACCCCATAACCGGCCAGGGATTCGAAGCTCCGGTTGCGGTCGCGAAGATCGGCATAGTCGGGGTAAGACAGGCGCCCGAAAAATGTCGGCCGCTGCAATCCGTAGAGGCTCTCGGCATGAGGCAGGCCGAGCGGGTGCAGGATCAGCCGGTTGGCGACGCCGAAGACCACGGCGTTAGCGCCGATCGCCAGGGCCAGCGTCAGGGCAGCCACGGCGGTAAAGCCGGGAGACTTCTTCAGGACGCGAATTCCGTAGCGGATATCGTCGATGGTGTCTTCGATGAAGCCGACGCGGCGGGCTTCGCGGCACTGCTCCTTGCGTTGGGTCAGGCCGTCCATGGCACGCAGGGCGGCGCGGCGCGCCTGAAGCGGCGGGAGGCCCTGCGCGAGGAACTCGCTGGTCTTATGGTCGAGGTGATCTTGCAGTTCGTCGTCCAGGTCCCGCTCGACGCGCCGGCGGCGAAAGAGCGAGCGAAGACGGAGCGGCAGCGTATAAAACCAATGCTCGATGCGCATGCGTCATGCCTCCTCCAGCCGGACGACTTGCGTGATGGCGTCGGATAGCCGAGTCCAATTGGCGGCTTCGATTTGTAGCTGGCGACGTCCCAGGCGGGTGAGCGAGTAGAACTTGGCGCGCCGGTTGTTTTCGCTGGGCTTCCATTCGGAGGCGATCCAACCTTCCTGTTCCAGCTTGTGCAGGGCAGGGTAGAGCGAGCCGTCGCTGACCTGCAGCACTTCGCCGGAGACAACTTTGAGTCGCTGGCTGATGGCCCAGCCGTTTAACGGTTCGAGCGCCAGGATCTTCAGAAGAAGCAGGTCCAGCGTGCCCTGGACCAGGTCGGACGGTCTGCTCACGGCTCCTCCTATCGGTTACCGAGTACAGCGTATCACGGATTCCCCTCGGTAAGCAAGGGGAAATGGCGATGGCCGAAGCAATACGCCTGCTCAGTGATGGATCGGAATCAGAACCGGTCCTGGCGGACTGGAATTCACGGTCGGCGGCGACGATGTTCCGTCGATTGCAATCGAGATGGGATACACTCCCTCGGGCATGGAGCTGAAGGATTGGGGCAGGGTGAAGTTGACCTGATACTCACCCGGAGCCACCAGGCCCGCGAACGACGCGAGAATTGTCACGGTCCCAACAGTCACCGACACCCCGTTGAGCGGTGTGGTCGTCACGGTGGTTCCCGCGGGCGATGCGGCCAGGCCCGTGGCGAACAATTGCACCACGTCTCCCGGAACCGCGTTGCGGAAGCCCGGTCCAATCGAGGGATCACCGGCGATCTTTCCATCCAGGAAGACCGCCGCGGCATAGTTCACGCCGTTCACGATGACTGGAAAGATCCCCGGCGAACTCGCCACGGCCTGAGCCGTCATAACGTTGCTGGCAATGCCATCGCGCGCCACCACCACCGCGACAGTTCCCGAAACGCCGGCCGGCACCTGGAAGTTCACCTGTGTCGGACTGATGTAATAGACCGCCGCCGGCGTTCCGTTTACCAGCACGCGAACACCGCTCAATAGCGTCGGAAGCGCGTTTCCGAGGCCCGTGAAATCGGCCGCCACCCAGGGGCGCGTCGTATCCGACAGATTCATCCCCTTCACCTGTGCCCACGATCCCGGCACGAGCCCGCCCGCCACGTAGGTGGCCCCGTTGGCCGGCGCCGAGGTCAGCACCGGCGCCGATCCCATGAGTCCGAGCGACTGCAGCGCCGCGATGTTCGCGGCGCGGAACGCGCCCTCGCAGATATTATCTGAATGGTCGACCAGGTTGAAGCGGCGTTGATTTTGGGCGTGCGCCGGCGCCAGCCATGACACGAACAGACCCGTCAGTAGCAGCCCGAATCGCACGCGACCGGCGCAAGTCTTCGGGTAGTCCATCTCCGACATGTTGTCTTGGAAATTATATCCGAGACAGCCAGGCAGCCGGGCTCTAGAAGTAAATCTTCACGGCCAACTGGATGATTCGGGGGTCGGCTGCCCCGTAAATGCCGCCGAAGTTGCCGTCGTTTCTGGTTACGTCGGGATCGTTCAACTGGGTGTGGTTCAAAATGTTGAAGAACTCCCCGCGCAATTGCAAACGTAGGGTTTCGTTTTTCGGGAACGGGTAGAAGTTTTTGATCAATCCCGAATCCACATTGAACTTGCCGGGGCCGCGGAACGCGCCTTTGCCGACATTGCCGAAACTCCCGATCACCTGCTGTGCCACCGGCAGGAATAGCGAAGTGTTGAGCCACGGAACGCAGGTAGCGGACCCGCATCCTCCGCGTGAAGCCGCCGGAGCCACGCCGCCGTATTGATCCAACGGTCCGACGAATGTTGCGCGGTCGCCGTTGAGGGCTGTCTCGGACACGTCCTTCCCCAACACGATCGTCATGGCGTCCCCGGTCATGTAGGTGAAGATTCCGCTCCATTGCCAACCGCCGAGCACCGCGCGAATGGCGGCGCTCGATCCGGTCATCTTGGGCAGGTCCCACACAAAAGAGGCGACGAAACGATGTGTGCGATCCTGTCCCGGAGCCGGACCGGTGTCAAATTTGCCCTGGTTCGGGTAACCGAACGGCATGCCGGACCCCACGCTCGACCCCAGGTCCGTGATGCCGCCATTGGAAGCCAGTGCGATCTCCATGGACTTCGAGAATGTATAGTTGCCCAGCAGCGTAAGATTCTTCAGAATGCCCCGGCCGCCTCCCGGGCGCTTCTGCACGTTGATCTGCAGCGCCTCGTAGTCGGACATGCCGGTGTTTCGGTTCTCGAGAATGTCGACATAGCCCTGGAAAGGCCGGCTGGCATCGGTTCCCACCCCGGCAGCCCGAGGATTGTAATCGATGTCCTGACGGAGATGGACGCCGCGAAGTCCGACGTACGAAATGTTGACGATGGTGTCCGGCAGTAACTGATGCTCGACCGTCAGGTTCCAGTCATAAGTCGTCGGCGTAACCCACTTCACGCCTGGTTCGAGACTAAACAGCTTCACAGGCAGGATCATGGGCACGCCGGCGGGGGGAAGCGTCTTGAGCGTATAGAGCAGGGGCCATGTGGCCGCATACTGTGGCTGGCTGGCTAAGGGGTTGGAGAATGGAATGAGGTTATTCGGCGAGTTCGGCTCCGTGATGGTCGTCGCCAAACTGAACGGCTGGTTGATGGAGGCATCGTTCAGGAAAAGACCGGGCAGCCGGGTGGAATAGAATGCGCCGGCGCCTGAGCGCACGACGGTCTTTCCGTTGCCGAATACGTCCCAGGCAGCCCCAAGCCGGGGCGCGAAATTGTTGTAGTCGGGCGTATTGCCGGTTGCCGGGAAGTTCAGACCATTATAGGAATCGCCGACGAACATCATCCCCGGAGGCGCTGTGGGAACAACCTTGGAACGTACTCCGGCGTAGTAAGCCGATGGCCAGAATTGTTCCGTGCGTCCGTAAATTTCCTTCTCCACGAACTGGGGCTCCCATCGAAGACCCAAAGTGAGGGTGAAATTCTGCCGAAGTCTCCATTTGTCCTCGCCGAAGAAACCGATGACCTTCTGCCGCGAGTCGGAATAGTCGCCCGACGACTGGCTGTACGCATGCAGATGTCCCACCACGAAACTGGCCAGCCCCAAATTGGAAAGTGTATCCGCAAATTGCCAGTTGCCATTCTCGATATCCGTGTTGCGGATATTGGACTGATCGTATTCCACGTTGCCGCCGAACATAAACGTGTGGAGTCCATGCGTCCAGGTGACCTGATCGCGGATCTCATAAGTGTTGCGGATGAACTTCGCGTCGGTGAAATTACCCAGTCCAAAGTAGCCGTTGGTGATGCTGAAAGCGCGGATTCCGCCTTCCGACTTGGGCAGTTGCGGCACCGTCGCCCCGAAATCGTTGAACTGCGGAGTCTGGCCTCCCTGGCCTCGGTCTGAAGCCGAGCGCATGTAGGTCGCCACGAAGTTATTGACGAACGTCGCTCCGGGAACCCAGGTGTAGCCGGCGGTTGCGTTCGTGGAACGCACCGTAGACCCCGGCGTGCCGGTCAACAGCAGGTTGTTGCAGCAATAGCCGGGCGCATGATAATACTTGTCCGTGTAGTAGCGGGCATAGAATTTGTCCTGCCCTCGGAATATCCTGTCAAAGCGGCCCACGTATTCGTCGAAATTCTGCACCGTTGGGACGCCGTAGGTGATGCGCCCGTTCGGCAACGCTTGTGAAATCGGCAGATATTTCGACAGGTTCACGGCGACCGGGCTCACCTGACTTTGCGGAATGATATCGCCCGGATATGCATTACCGGTCGTCGGGTCGTTGATCTGAATTACTTTCCCTTGCGGATTGACTGCTGAACTCGCGTTCAGGTAATTCGAGAAATCGCCTGTCAGGTTGGCGGCGGTAGGGAGAATCGTATTATTGGCGTTCCCGATGGTCCGGATGCGCGTTCCCTGATAACCGAAGAAGACGAAAGATTTGTCCTTCTGAATCGGGCCGCCGACCGTGCCGCCAAATTGATTTCGTTTTAGCGGATCCGTCGCGGCCGCAAAAAAGTTGCGCGCATTGAATTCGCGGTTGCGCACAAATTCGAACACATCTCCGTGCCACTGGTTGGTTCCGGACTTGGTCACCACGTTCACCACCGCCCCCGCGTTCGTCCCATACTGCGTATCGAAACTGTTGGTCTGGACGCTGAATTCCTGGAGGGCATCCGGGAACGGGAACGGATTATTGGTGTTGCTCATCAGATCCTGGTTGCTGCCGCCATCCAGGTTGTAGCTGATTTCGTCGGGACGGGCGCCGTTCACCGACATGGCCTCCGTGCCCGGAACCTGTTTGGTGTCTCCTTGAGTGGTGCCTGCGGAATTATTGGAATCCAGGACGCCAGCAACCATCTTCGTAAGATCGGCGGCATTGCGGCCGTTCAAGGGCAGCTCGACCACGCGGGAGCGCTCGATCACCTGGCTCAACACCGGGGTAACGGTATTGACCAGCGTGGCCGTGGCCTCGACCGTCACCCTCTCCTGTGTTTGCCCCAATTGCATCGAGATCAGGAGGGAGCCCGTCTGGTCGGCGAGCAGCGTCACGTCCTGGACATACGTCTTGAACCCCGTGGCTTCAACCGTCACGCGATACGTCGCGGGCGGAATGGAGGGAATGGTGAATTGGCCGCTGACGTTGGTGGTTGCGGTGCGTTTCACCTCCGTCCCCACCTGGGTCATAGTAACGCGGGCTTGGGAAACCAGGGCGCCGCTGGGGTCGCTAACGGTGCCACTCATGGCCGCGTTGCCGCCACCTTGACCATATGCTCCAGCAACAATCAGAATAACGCTGCCACAAATCGCGACGAGTTTTCGCATACAACCTCCAAATAATCCATGGCCCGAATTAATTGAATGTTCTTAGAGGTCGGCTTGATAGGAAAGAAGCGTGCTTCGTCTCAATGTGTCCAATTGAGACCGGGAGGAGATCGGCTACCTCGATGCCCCCAGACTAACGTTAGCCCTCGAACGTGTTGAGAATTTCAACAGTCGACGGCTGAAGCCGCTTCCCATTTCTTCACCCACCCCGGAACCCCGTTCATTGCGCGGAAAATGATCTCGGCACATCACCCGAGCCGGAGACTCCGCCATTTGTTCAACGGTCGAAGTATCTCATTGGGCTTGAGATGTGTCAAGCAAAAAAGGCCTTCTTAGACTCATCCGATTCAGCAACTCCCGATGAGACGTTAGCCGTTAGTATGTGGCGCGCCTTTTGCCGCCGTCCAACGATCCGCTCGATTTCGAGACCAGCTTGACTTCGAGCCTGTGCTCTTGGGCGGCGCCTTCAGATGATGGAACGAAGCCGACGATATATTGAGATAAGCCGTCGTTCTTCACGTTTTCGAGGATCCTTTCCAAGGCCGCGGCATCGATCGACGTGTATTCCACCGAGCGGCCGCCGGTCATCTTTCCCAAGGCTTCGAATTCCCGCATGCGGAAGAGGTTTCTGGGATATTGCGGCTCGATGTGACCCAGGTAATTCGTCGCGACCGGGTAAATCGGGATTCCCAGGTCGAGCGCTTCGTTGCCGACGTCTTCGGGGACGGTGGTAGTGGCGCCGATTCCTTCGGAAAACATCACAAAGACCCGCGCCACCTTGTCCTGCGCCGCGGCTACGTCGTTCAATGTCCCGATAGCTGCCTCCATGGGCCAGCCGCGATGTTCGGCGGATACGAAGTAACTCGTTGGGTAGTCGTTGGTAAACGGACCGCGGCCCACTGCATCCCTTTTGGGGGGCATGCTCAAGGAAAAGGCCTGAATGCCCTCCAGTGTAGGTCTTGGTGTCAGGAGGCCGCGAATGGCGGCAGTGACTCGCCGGGCATCGGTTCCGGCCGGGCACAGCTTGTAAAGCTTCTGACCGAAGCAACTGTAGACAGAAACCCGGATGTCCGCGGCTTCCTTCTCCAGAATCGCCTGGGTCAGTTCTTGGTTCCACTGTGGGATGAAACGGTAGACAGCCGCTGGATCCCAGAAGTATTCGATTCGCGGATTGATATCGAATAAGAGGACCAATTCCAGCGGCATGCGGCCCAGCGTCGCCGGACTGTCGAAGATCGAAAACTGGCGTGGCTTACCGTCCTCCAGCAGCACAATGTCAGACTGTTTCAGATCCGCCACGTAGTTCTTGCCGTGCGTCACATGGAAAGAGAGCAGGACCAGGCGGGTCTGCGAATGAAACATGACTGCCGGGATCTCGTCCTGGGATGGTTGCGCGAGAGCCAAACTGGCGCTGAACAGAATGACGGCTAATGTCACGCGACGCATCGAAAGCACCTCTGTGAGCTGCTCTCGACGCTATCACGGGCGTTACACCCAATCAAGGTGAAGCTGATGAGCGGCCTTACTTCCTGGTGGGCGGCGCTGACATCTGTTCAGTGGAAGGCGGAACGATGTTCTTCATCCGCAGGTACGTCACCATGTTGCCGTAGTGCTCCGCGCTGTGCATGATGTTGACGGTAAGCACATCGAGTTTCGGCATGTCAGTTCCGTAGAGCTTATACATCTGCGTGGCCGAAGCGTCGGTCATGCTGTTGTAAGCGCGGTCACAGTAGGCAAACGCGCTTTTGAGCGCGGCAATCAAGTCGGCCTTTGAGGTTGTGCTCTGCTCGATCTTCAGATCGGGATTCTTGTCGCTCAAAACCACCGAGCAGAAGATGTACTGCGCGTCGGCAACGTGTCCCACTAACTGGCCGAAACTGCGGACGGTTTCGGCAGGTTTAAAGCTGTAGTTCTCCTCGGGCATTTTTTGGGCAGAACCCAGCAGCCAGTTCTTCACCTGTCCGTAGGCCGTTCTATTGAATGCGCTCAACGGGTTCTCCTGGGCCCCGGCAACGGCGGCAGTCAGGACAAGACAAACCAGTATGTTTCGCATGAAAAGCTACTCTTCTCGCAGCAAAGTCACGGGATCGAGGGACAGGGCGCGCTGCGCCGGAATCCAGGTGGCCAGTAGGCCGAGCAGCGACATCGCTACAATCACGCCGCTCAAAACCAGCGGATCACGAGGATTCGCCTGGTAGACAATCGCGCCGAGCACGCGCGTGGCCAGGGTACCCAAGACGACCCCCGCCACGGAGCCCAATGCCAGGAATTTCACCGCGCGGCCCAAACTTGCCTCGAGAATCTCAATGGGTCGCGCGCCAAGAGCCAAGCGGATGCCCAACTCCCGCAACCGGCGGCTGACCGAATACGCCGCCATTCCGAACACGCCGGTTACCGCCAGCATCGCGCCCATGGCTCCCAGAATGCCGAGGGCCACGGTCGCCAGACGCGAAGGAAACAGCGCGATCGACAGTCCTTCATCCCATGTCTGGATTTCCGCCGGCATGCCCGAGTCGAGCCTCCGTAAGGCACTCCGGACCGCCGTCGCGAGTTGCCGGCGATCGGCACGTGACCGCACGACGAGGTTGGTTCCTCCCGATGGTGGCTCCTGCACCGCGGGAAGAAACGCCGCGGCCCGGGCATCTTCCGTGAGCATGCCGTACTTTCCATCCACCACCGCGCCCACCACCTGGATTCGCGTGCCGTCCTGCGTCCGGTAATACGCGCCAATCGCGTTGGGGACGGAGCCAAAGACGCGGCGCGCAAATTCCTGATTCACGACGGCCACGCGCGGAGCGTTCTGATCGTCGTGCCAGTCCAAAGTCCGGCCCCGGATCAGTGCGGTGCCCGCCGCGCGGAGATAACCCGGCGAAACGCGATACATCGCCGGGTGGGCGATCGCCTTTTCCGGTTTCCGGTCGCTATCGCCGTCACGAAAGACGGGCGCCAGATTCACGTAGGTCGTGAGCAGCGGAACAAAGTCGGTGATTCCCACCGATTCGACGCCCGGTATCTTCTCCAAGGCCTCGACCATGCGCTTCTGCATTGCGGTCACGGCTTGTCCGCTATAGCCGGCCATGTTCAGGTCGGCATCGATCAACAGCGCGCCCCGTGGGTCAAATCCCAAGGTGGCGTGCATCGACCGCTGCAATCCGCGGAGCGCGACCATCGAGGAAGTCACCAGCACGGCGCAGATGGCGACCTGCCCCACCAGCAGGAAATCCCGCGTCATGATCCGCCGGCCGGGGGTGACGTTCAATCCCGCCTTGACAATCTGATATGGATCCGTTCGCAGCACCTGGCGAACCGGGACGATTCCGAAGAGCAGTCCGCTCGCCACCGCCAGAGCCAACGCCACCGCGTAAACTTTCACGTCGGGGTTGACCGGGACGTGCATGGGCGCGGTTGGAAGCGGCTGCCAGGAACTGATCGCCCGCAGCAAAACCACGCCGCCGAACAAGCCGAGAGCCCCGCCCATCAGCGAGATCAGCAGCGACTCCGTGAACAGAGCCCGAAGAATGCGGCCTCGTCCCGCGCCCAGGGCCAACCGCAAGGCCACTTCCCGCGATCGATCGGCGGCGCGAGCGGAAAACAGACCGCCGAGGTTGGCGCAGGCCGCCAGCAAAATCAAACCGGCGAGGATCAGCAATCCGGTTAGAAACGCCTTCGCCGGGTTTCCCAGATAATGGCCGTAAAGGCTGGGACGCGCTAATCGAAAGCGGGTTTGGCGGTGCTCCTTGGGATATGTCTTGTCCAGTTCGGCGCCGATGGAGTTCAGATCCGCCTCCGCCTGCTCCGGGGTCACGGCCGCCTTCAGATGGCCGAGCGTCATGAAGACCCAGGGGTTGGTGCGGTCGTTCAGAAGGTCGGACCCCATCAGGCTTCCCCATTGCACCTGCTCGCCGTTGACCAGCGGCACGTAGAAATCAGGGAATGCGAACAATAAGGTGCCATGGAAGCCGGCGGGAGCGATGCCGATTACAGTGAACGGGTGCTTGTTCAGGTGGACGACGCGGCCGAGCACGCCTCGGTCATCCGAAAAGTGATCGTGCCAATAGGCATAGGAGAGGACCACGTAGGGCGCGCTATTCGGGCCGTGCTCGTCGTAGCTGTGAAGGAAGCGGCCGATGAGCGGCTGAATGCCGAGGACGTCGAAGTAGTTGGCGCTCACGGCCTGTCCAAACGTCCGCACCGAGCCGGCGCCGGTATCCAGTCCGACCTCGGTAAGACAAAACGCCGCCAAACCTTCGAAGCTGCGATTCCGATCGCGTATGTCGACGTAATCGGAGTACGACTCCATCATGGTGTATTCATCGGCGTGCTCGAGTCCGTACAGGCTTTCCGCGCGCGGCACATTCAGCGGCCGCAAAACCATTCCATTGAGGACTCCGAATACCACGGCGTTGGCGCCGATGGCCAAAGCCAGCGTGACCGCCGTGACCGCGGTGAAGCCGGGTGACTTTCTCAGCAGGCGCGCGCTATAGCGGAAGTCGCGATACAGATTCTCGATTCCGCTGAGCTTCCGCGTATCTCGGCACTCTTCTTTTCGCCGCGTCAGCCCATCCATGGCCCGCAGGGCAGCCTGGCGTGCCTGCTTGGGGGGCAGACCCTTCTCGATGTGCTCCGCGATCTGCTGTTCCAGGTGGAATTGGAGTTCGTCGTCGAGGTCCTGTTCCACCCGGCGCCGGCGGAACAGCGATCGGAATCGCAGCGGCAGGGTGTAGAGCCAATGTTCCAGGCGCATGACCGGTCGTCCCCCTATCGGTTACCGAGATCAGCATACTATGAACTCCCCTCGGTAAGCAAGAGGAAAGTGGGTCCCGACGAAGGTGCCGCCGGAGAGCTACGATTTCAGCGAAAAAAACCCGCTCACATTCTCCCAGAGCAACTGTGGAAAAGTCTTGTCCAGGTATGACCGGATCGAGACGTAGCACTCGTCGCATCTGTTTTTGCGCGTGAATTCGCCGATCATCCGTTCCCGCTGCTCCAGCGGATAGCGTTGGAATTGCATCGAGCAGGGCTGGAGGGCGCCATCCGCCGTCACCACCAGGAACCGATGACCAGCTCTGCAGCCGGGCATCCCCCCGTTTTCGAAATAGCGGCGAGTAGCGTCCAGAGTGCTGCGGCTGTTGACAATCCAATTGGTCGCGTCGCGGCGCTGCTCCACGCCGTCGAGGTGGGAGTTCAAGGCGGCAAGTTC
>Ga0335083_10001419_pt1 | contig 33113 bp, 28 predicted proteins | sample Lox_Sample_42_FD_206716 | JGI IMG/M metagenome (GOLD analysis project Ga0335083, IMG submission 206716) | Soil microbial communities from Loxahatchee National Wildlife Refuge, Florida, United States - Lox_Sample_4.2 | ecosystem: Environmental > Terrestrial > Soil > Wetlands | place: USA...
GGCGACTTTGGACTCATATTGTGTGTAAATTTTGCTGGCGAGCAATTTGAACCCGGCGTAGCGATCGTCCTGACCGATGGCCAGTTCATAATACGCCCGGCCCAGCAATCCCTGAATCATCGCCATTATGCGTTCCTGGGACGAATCGCTGACATCCGCCTGGATGGCCGCAACGGCATATTCGTCCAGGGTCATCCGCGAAGGCAGGGAATCCGGGAGGACGGTAAAAAGGGGTTTGTCAGGATATTTCCGGCTGAGGTAGCGATACCATTTCGCCGCTTCCGCGATGCGGTTGTCCTCATAGAGAAAACTGATCGCATCCAGCAGGAAATTCCGGTGGGCCGAATCAATGTTGTTCTTTAAGGCAGGGTCGGGTTCCTCGGCATACATGGTTTCGTAGGAGTCGTTGACTTTGCCGACCAGGTCCAGGTTCGGGTACAGATCGAAGGAGTGGTCAAAGGGATTAATGATCAGGCGCCCGTGTTGAAAAGCCTGTTGCATGTCCTGGTAAATGGAGCGGCGAAGCGTGATCAAATCGGACGGTTTAACCACTTTTCCGGGATTTTCCTTCGCCTGTTCCAGGCCGAGCGCAGCCCAGTAGATCGCGCTGGCTTCCGGCAGGCGCCAGTCGAGCGGCCCCCATTCCTCATTCACTTTTTTCACGAAGACCGGGTCCATCTTGTATTTTTTGCGTAACCGAAGGGCGTTGGTGACTTCTGCCGGAGTCTGGGGGTGAACCAATGCGTCAATGTTCGTTCCATTTGGTCCAAAAAACGGCGTCATTTCTTCGGCCCACTGTTGCTTGTAGTACTGATTGGCGTCGTCCATGCTTTGCCCCATCTTGCTTTGGAAAATCCAGCTCAACTGCTGGTAGAGCAGGATGCTGTTCGGGTTGTAGCTCAGCCCGCTGTCGCGCAGCAATTCCATCCCGCGCTTCACCCAGCGCCACCGGTCGGAAAAATCATCGAACTTGACCGAAATGTTCCAGGCCATGTTCCAGGCCTGAAAAGCCCAGACCTGTTCGAAGTGCGGTTCCAAATCCGTGATCCAATCGGCCAACTGCACCATTTCAAAAAACTTGTCCTCCTGTTGCAGGTCATTCGCCCGAATCCAGAGGAAGTTGGAAATCAAACCGCGGAACCCGCCCAGGGCCACGGTGGTGAACGCCAGGAGCGGCGGCGCGTTTTTCAACGGCAACGCGCGCGTCAGATTCAGCGACTTCCGGTCGGCATTCAGCGACTTCTGCACCTGTCCGGAGCCGAACAGCAACGCCACGGCCAGCGAAAGCAGAATTATTTTTTTGACGCGCGTGTTCATCAGAATCGGGTACCGGAAGGCGGCGGACAGAAAGCTGCCAGCACTCGGTAAAGGCCCGGGGGCCGGCGGGTGGCGGCGGATGGCCGACCTGTGACTGCTGATTTCATGCTCATGAGTTGCCCTGCGCCGTGGCCAGTTCACGGCGCGCAAACAGGCGGATGCCAATCAGACTGATGATACCCCCGCACAACAGTACGATCTGCCCGAAGGCCGCCCCCAGTTCGCTCCATGCAATCGCCCGCCCGCTGCTCAACGAATCAATCGGCGAAAAATTTTTCACCAGATCAATGACCGGCAGCATTCCTTTGAAAAGCGGGATCAGTATCCGGTCGGCCAGCCCGGGACCGGATCCGGGATTGCCCATTCCGGTCGTGCCCAGGGTGACCACGTTGGCCAGGGTTCCACTGGAGAAGACCACGATCAGCAGCGCCAGTGAGAAAAACGTGGCGACCGGAAACGAAAGGAAACTGGCCGAGGCCAGCCCGATGGCCGCCAGCAGTGCCATCCAACAAAAAAGAATCGCCAGGCCCTTGGCGAAATTCATTGTAAAATTGCCGCTCGGGTATAATACCTGCATCCCGTCTTCGATCGGAAACAACAGCGTCGTGTTGTTGGCGTTCAAAAAATCAATCGTCAGTACACCGCGCTGGTCGAAAAGATCGGCGGGGATCTCGAATTCATGGTACGTATTCGGCGCGAGGCTCATCGGGTCACTGCGCCAGACATTGGCCGTTCCCGGAACGCCGACCTGCCATAACCCGACATAGGTGCCGGAGGCGCTGCCCCGAGCGGCGTTGAATTTCACGCGCAATTGCAGTGGTTTGCCGTGCAGGAAATTTTTGGCGAGGCCGAGGTCAATCAGCCATTCGCGGGTATATTGGGGCGGCACCAGTTGATAGGCCGCCTTGACTTGTTCGCGGATTTGTTGTCGGGCCAGTGCCAGATCCGCGCCCGAAACCCGGGTCTGTTTCAAACGTTCCTGCAGCAATTGATCCGTCCGGGTGTCAATCTCCGCGTTGGAATCCTGCGGTTGCGCCACCCCGCGCGCCACGAGCACCTCCGTGCGCAGGACTTCCTGTTCCGCCGCGGACAATCGGGTGGCGCGCCATTGCAGCAGGCCGTATACGCACGCGCCCGACATCGCCAGCAGTACGGCGTTGAGCGAAACAATGCCCAGCCATTTGCCCAGCCAGATTTGCCAGCGGGCAACCGGTTTGGTCGCGACCACCTGGATCTGGCATTCCTCGATGTCCCGTGCCAGCGTGCCGCAAGCCAGCCAGAGCGTCGAAAGACCGAGCAGCGCGGTGATGACGCTCAAGGTGTAGGTGATTAGAATCTGCGTGAATCCGCGCGCCGTCCCGTCGTCCTTGAGCAACAGTGGCAGCCCGACCACCGTCGCCAGCAACAACACGGCAATGACCGTGAACAGCCGGAAGCGGAAAGCGGCCTTCCAGGTTAACCAGCAGATGGCGAGAATTCTTTGCATTAAATTAAGACTACCCATGGACGGACACGAATGAACACGGATTCAGGCGACCGCTTTTTGTGATGTTTTTGGGACGCAAACGGCAACCGGCTTCTCGCCGTAACAAACAATTATCACTGCATTATCAGCATCATTGGCGCCCTGAAAATTGATTGTGCCTGCTTCTTTCATCCGTGTTTATCCGTGTCTGTCCTTGGTCGAAATCACTTCGGTTTATTGAGCAGCGACGATAATTTCTCATCCGCTTTGGACAAATCCGCCGGTGCCTCCTTCGGGGCGGGGCCAGGTTTTACCGGTGATACCGCCGGTTCCGCTGCTTTGGTCAAAGTTTTGAGCTTTTGCTCGTTTACGCCGGGTTCGGTTTGGGGCACAGGTTGCGGCCGGGCCGCCGGCCGGGCCGTTTCCGGCAGGGCCAGGCGTTCCAGGATCTTTTCCGTCTCCGTGGTTTGCTCCGAAGCGCCCGCCCGCAAATATGCCGCCACGCGCGCGCCGGAAATCGCACCGCTCGTTTCGGCGGCGGCCTGCCGTGCCCGCTGCACCACGTCGAGAAAATAACTCTCCAGATTTTGCGTCGGATTGTCCACGCGCACCTTGTCGGCGGTCGCGTCCCGACGGATGATTTCCAGGACGCGCTCCAGGGTTTCGCGGGGCAGCACCGGCGTCGTGATGCGCAGTGTGTCCGGCCGGGCGAGCAGTTCCTTGAGCGTGCCCATGGCCTGGATTTTGCCGCCGTAATAAATCACCACGCGGTCGCAAACGTCCTCCACGTCCGCGAGCAAATGGCTGCTCAGAATCACCGTCTTGCCGCGGCGCGCCAGCGCCAGGATCAAATCCTTCACTTCGCGGCAGCCAATCGGGTCGAGGCCGGAAGTCGGCTCGTCGAGTATCACCAGGTCCGGATCGTTGATGAGTGCCTGCGCCAGTCCGATGCGGCGCTGCATGCCCTTGGAAAATTCACCCACCACGCGCGTCTGGACCTTGCCCAGTCCGACCATTTCCAGCAATTGTTCCGTGCGACTGTTGCGTTCGCCCCGGGGCAGGTGAAACAGGTTTCCGAAGAAATCCAGCGTCTCTCGCGAGTTGAGGTAGCGGTAAAGATACGATTCCTCCGGCAGGTAACCGATGCGCGCTTTCGTCGGCACGTGCCGCGGCGAATGGCCGAACACTTCGATGTGGCCCTTCGTCGGATACAACAGGCCGAGAATGAGCTTTACCGTGGTGGATTTGCCGGAGCCGTTCGGACCGAGCAGGCCGAAAACTTCACCCTGCCGCACCTCGAAATCCACGTCATCCACGGCGCGTGCCTTCGGCCGGTTCCAAAAATCCTTGAAGACTTTCGTCAGCCCGCGCACGGACACGACGACCTCCGCGGATTTCTGATTTCCGATTTCCGGTTTAAGATTTGCTGCGGCAACAGCCATAAAATAAATGGTAACGCCCGTATCCCACAGGCCGAAAACCGTCCGCCCGAGGCGGGCGCCCCCTCAGGCCATCTTCGGCATGAGTTGTCCGGTCGCGGCGCGCGGCGGTTCAGTCGGTTCGGGATTGAAATGTTCCAGTTCCTCGCCCTTGCGCACGAGCCGGGCGCTGTTGAAAATCACAATCAGCGAACCGACGTTGTGCAGAATGGCCGCGGGAATCGGACTGACATAGCCCAGCGTCGTGACCGTCTGGCCGACGATGATGAACAGCACGCCGAACAGGAAGTTCTGGTTGATGACGGTGCGGGTGCTGCGCGAAAGCTTCACCAGGAACGGCAACCGGCGCAGGTCATTGTTCATCAGCGCAATGGTCGCGGTGTGGATGGCCACTTCGCTGCCCGCCGCGCCCATGGCGATGCCAATGTCGCCCGCCGCCAGCGCCGGCGCGTCATTCACGCCGTCACCGACGACGGCCACGCGGTAGCCTTTGTTTTTGACCCCGCGAACAAATTCGACCTTGTTCTGTGGCAGGCATTCGCCCTTGGCTTCTTCGCAGCCGATCTGGGCCGCCACGCGCGTTACCACTGGCTGGCGGTCGCCGGAAATCATGGCCACGCGCCGGACGCCGCTTTCCTTCAACTCAGCCAGCGATTCCCTGGCCTCGGCGCGGGTTTGGTCCTGCAAACCGACCCAGCCGACGCACCGGCCATCGCGGGCGACAAAAATCAGACTCCAGCCTTCGGCTTCATTCAGGTCAACGGATTTTTCAAATTGCGAATCCACGCCGTTGTCGCGCAGCCACTGCGCGCGGCCAACCAGAATTTTCTGGCCGTTGATTTCCGCCTTCACGCCCAGGCCGGCGGTTTCGGCAAAATCCTTCGGCTCAACGAGTGGCACGCCGGCTTCGTCGGCCAGTTGCGCGAGCGCCTTGGCCGTCGGATGGTTGCTGTATTTCTCGGCGGAGGCCGCCAGTCGCAGCAATTCGGCGGGTTTGACTTCGCCGGCCGGAGCCAACCGGCTGACGGCAAGCTGGCCGGTTGTCAAAGTTCCCGTCTTATCAAAAATGAAAGCGTTGATCTTTGCCGCCAGTTCAATGTCGGCAACGTTCTTGATCAAAATGCCGAGGCGCGCGGCGGCGGAGAGCGCGGCGACCATCGCCGTTGGCGTCGCCAGAATGAACGCGCACGGGCAGGACACGACGAGGACGGCGATGACGCGATTCAAATCGTGCGTGAACGCCCAGACGAGCGCGCCTTCGACCAGCACCAGCGGCGTGTAAAAGGGCATGTACTGGTCCACGATCTTCATGATGGGCAGCTTGGTTTTTTCCGCCGCCAGAATCAGTTCGCGCACCCGGCCCAGGGTGGTGTCCTGGCCGGCGCGGCTGACCTTGATCTCCAGTACCCCGGTCAGGTTTTGCGTGCCGGCAAAAACGTCGTCGCCCGCCTTCTTGTCCGCGGGCAACGATTCCCCGGTGATCGTGGCCTCGTTGAACGAACCCTGGCCGCGCTGAATGACACCGTCTGCGGCCACGTTGTCTCCGGGGCGGATGCGGATGACATCGCCTACGACCAGTTCACTGGCGGCGACTTCTTCCTCGTTGCCGTCCGGTTTGAGGCGGCGCGCCCGGGTGGGCGTGAGTTTGATGAGCGATTCAATGGACAGGCGCGCGCCCTCGGCGGTGCGGGATTCAATGATTTCGCCGGTGAGCATGAAGAAGGCAACCACGCCGGCGATCTTGTAATTGCCCGACGCGAACGCGGCGAGCACGGCGATGGCGACCAGTTCATTGATGCTGAGGCGGCCGACGCGCAAATCCTTGACGGCGGTGACGACGATGGGGTAGCCCAGAATAATCGAGCCGAGGCAGGCGCTGGCGCTGGCCACGCCACTACCCTGGGTGAACAGCCAGTCCACCACGTAGGCGTTGATGACGAGTACCAACCCCACGACGGCCTGCCACAAATGCACCACCGAGTGTTCGTGGTCATGGTGATGCTCGTGTTCGTGATGGCTTAATAGCGATGTAACCTGCATGGCAAATTTATGATTTACGATTTACGATTTCAGCACGGGCGGCGGCGGCCGTCGTCCAAGACACGTCCATGTTACAAACCAAAGTTTTCATTTTACTGGCCCGCGGCGCCGGTTTTCGGCCCCGGCGGCTCGCGGTTCAACAATAACCTCAATTCAAGCGGTTCGCCATTGGCTGAAGTAGGCAAATAGGCCTTGAAATCCGCGTTGGTCAGCGCCTCGCCCATCACTTGCAACAGTTTCTGTTGTTTAAACAGGTTCGGATTGATTTGATAATTCGGCAACAAGGCGCTGAAGGCTTTCGCTTCGGCCTGCAGCGACTGGACATAGCGGTTGCGCGCACTTTGGGCCTCGCTGACAATCGCCGCGGCCTGCGCGCCGGCGTTGTTGGTGACTCCGTTTTCGTAGGTGTGCGCGTCGTCGAGCACGCGGGTCTGGTTCTGGCGCGCCTCGGTGACCTGGGCAAAGACATCCGCCAACTGCCGCGGCGGCGCCTTGTCCACGGTGCATTGCTTGACGGTGATGCCCAGTCGTTCCTGGTCGGCCAGCGTGCTGACCCGCTGCTCCACCGCGTCCTGAAACGCGGCAAAGTCGTAGTAAAGCACGTCATCCACCTTGAAATGCGCGGCGGTGTAGAGCAGGGCGTTGTTCAGCGCGTTTTGGACGGTATTGGAGGCCGAGGCAAATTTCAGGGCGTAGCGAACGGGATTATCCACCTGATAATAAAGAGTGGCGCGCACGTGCAGGATGTTGCGGTCGGCGGTAATCACGTAGCCGTCCACACCCGGAATCAGGGAAGGACCGGCCGGTGGCAGGTTGCCACTCAATTCCTGCTCCGGCGTCACTGCATACCAGCCGATGGTCGAGCTAACCTTTTGAATTTCCGTAATCGGGATTCTGACCACTTCATCTATCGGATAAGGGAACGACCAGTGCAATCCCGGTCCCAGCAACGCCTGCGGCTCTTCGCCGACAGGCTTGCCGAAACGCAAAATGATCGCCTTTTCCTGCGTGCCAACCTGGAAAAAACCGGAGCCGAAGAAAATAACCACGAGCACCACCATGACAAATTTGACGATGGCAAAGCTGCTGCGCAACGCCTCGGCCAATGCCTGCGAACCAGCGTCCTCCGGCGCGGCCACGTGAGGCTCGTGCGCGTGATCGTGATGGTCGTGTTCGTCACTCATGGTCAGTGGCCGGGCAGGTTGGTCTGGATGCCCTGGAACAAATCAAACGGCGGGGTGCGCTGGTCGAAAATCCAAGTCGTCTTCTGGCCGAGCGATTGTTGTAGCGCATCGATGCGAAAAAGGAAGACCGCCAGGTCGGGGTTTTCCTGTAAGACGGGCAGGGTTTTGGCCGCTTCGGCCTCGCCCTCGCCGCGAATGCGCGTGGCCTCGGCCCGGGCGTCGGCGAGCGTGATGTTGGCCTGCCGATCGGCATTGGCTCGGATCTTGATGGCCTCGGCTTGTCCTTCGTTCTGCGCCCGGCTGATGAGGATGTTGCGCTCCGCCTTCATGCGGTCGAAAACCGCCTGGGTGACGCTGTCCGGCAGACCGAGCTGTTTGAGGCCGAGAAATTCGACCTGAATGCCATAATTATTGGTTTGTAACTCATTTTGAACCGTCTCCTCGATTTCATTTTGGATTTGGTCAAACTTCAACTGTTTCGTATCCGCGTTGACAAAGTCCGCGAGGGTATTGCTGCCCACCACGGCGCTTTTGGCGCTGGTCAGGATGCTTTGCAACTGGCTTTGGGCGGCCGCCACGGAACCGTCCTTGAAACTGTTCAGAAAGGCCGCCGGATCCGAAATCCGCCAGCCGACATAGACGCTGCTCAAAAGGGTGATGCTGTCCGCGGTCAGGTTCTCGCTGAACTTGTCCTGAAAGTCCTGGATGCGCTGGTCGAATTTATAGACTTGTTGAATCGGCCACGGCCAGCGCAGGTGCAGTCCCGGCTCGCGCGGAGCGCCCGTAATCCGGCCGAAGGTCGTGACGACGGCCACTTCGGAGTAACGGACCTGGAAGGTGAACAACAGCAGCACAAAAATAATGATCAGCACTGCGGCGGTGACAAGGGTGATGAGATTCCTTTTCATGGCGAATTGGTGGGTACATTCAGGTTCAAAAGGTCTTCGCGGATTTTGTCTTCCAGGTCGAAGATGACCACGTCGTGCGTATTGGTCACCAGCAGGATATATTTGCGCGAATTCGCGGTGGCGACGGGGAACATTTGAAAATACGCGCGCTGTCGATAGACCGACGGCGCGGCATTGTAGGCGGCGATCTGGTTGGTGAACAAGTCGGCCCGCGCAAAAGCTGCCGATTCGGTCTGTTGCCGTACCGCCCGGGCCTGGTTGATGTCGGCAAACGCCAGCGCGTTGGCCAGCGCATTCGTCTGGATGGCATCGGCCTGGGCAAAATTATTCGTGGCGATCCGCTCCTGCTCCGCAGCGACGACTTTTTCATAATCGTCCGCCACTTTGACCGGCGGATGCAGGTCCTGCACGCCAACAAACAGGATTTTCACGCCGAGCTGGTGGCGGTCCGCGTCGGCCTGGATGCGCTCGCTCAAATGCCGGGCCGCCGCCACCCGTGACTCGGACAAAACCGAATTTAAGTCCGAACCGGCGAGGAAGCGGACCACCTCGTGCGTGGCCACATCCTGGAGCAGGTTGGTCGGGTCGGCGACCTGGTAGGCCCAGTCCAACACGTTGGTGATCTGAAACTGGACGGGAATGCTGATGTCGATCAACCCGATCGGCGCCATTTTGACCAGATCGCTGCCGGCCGCATTTTCGTTTGTGATGGTGGCGGGTTGCTGGTTGCCGACGAGGAAATTGACCTCGGTCGTATAGTGCGCCACGCTCCACAAAAGCGTTTTGGCCGCCTGGCTTTGGGCATCGGGCACGTAGCCGACCTCAAAGGTTTGAATCTGGCCGGTGCGATAGCGACGGACCTTGTCAATTGGCCATGGCCAAAGCCAATGCCCGCCCGGTTCCAGAATGGGCCGGGCCGCCATTCGGCCGAAGTGCTCCAACACACCCTGTTCGCCGGGATCAATGAACACCACGCACGTGGACAGCAGCAACGCCGCCAATTGCGCCAGGAACAGCGCCGGCAGGCTTCGGCGGAGCAACTGGAAAAACCACGTTTCCGAAACCTTGAAGCCGAATTGATAATCCAGCGCCTGCGCCGCCGTGGTGAACAGGCTTTCCGGCTGGGCCAGCAGGCCAACGAACCGGCTGTCGTAAAGCGGGCGGGCGATCTTGCCTTTTACGCGCGGGCGGTAAATTTCCAGCAGCAAGGTCATGAAGGTCTCCGCCGCCATCAAAGCGAGCAGGAGACACAAGGCCCGCGCCAGCCAGGCATCAATCCTGGGAAACTCCGTCTTGACCCCGGCGATGCCGAGGGCCGTCAGGAAACAAATATAGGCGCCGGCCAGCAAAAAGCTCGCGCCGGGCCGCAGCAGCCGGTGTAGCTCCAGCCGCGCGATGGTCACGGAAAAACGGCCAACGAGGAACAGCACCAGCGCGAAAATGCCGAAAAACGCCAGCGCCGGCATCGCACGTTCGGGCGCAATACCGCTGGTCGTTTGAGAAATCCAGCGCCAGAGCAGATAGGCGCCACCGCCCTCGAGCACCAATAACAGCACGCTGAAGCCCGGCACAAAAAATTTGTCAAACTGCTCGCGGGCTCGCTGCGCGGGGAAAACCTCCGCCTCCCTCGAGGCAAACAGCGTGGTTTCGCCCCGTCGGCGGGCGAGTTCCTCCACCTCCATTTTTTCCAGCCGTTCGTTTTCCTCCAGCCGCATCTGGAACCAACTGGCGAACGTCACCAGCGTCCCCAAGCCCAGGAAGATCACGGCCGCCTGCCCCGCCAAGGAATTGACGTAGGCGGTCACGGCGAAGGCGGCGATGAACATCACCACGGCGGTGGTCAGATTCACCAGGCCATTTTTCTGAACGTTGCGGTCCATTTGTCTCGTTAAATGGGTAACTGGTTAAATGCGTTACATAAGTAATTTGTTAAATGAGTGAACGCGGCAACGCACCGTCTGTTGCCGAGGTTTAACATGTCAGCCCAATCACTCATTTGACCAATTACTTATTCAACCAACTAACTTAATTCGCGTTCTTCAAACAGCGCCGTGCCAATGGCCAGCGCCGCGCCCGCATAACCGACGGTATAGGCGAAAGCTTTGGCCACGTACTCCCAGTGGAATGTGCTTTTGCCCATATCCAGAGCGTCTGCGAGCCAGAAAAGCTGCCAGTTTGGGATGACCGTGTAAAGCGTTGAAGCCCACCAGGGCGCATTCCCGGTGGCTCCGCCTGCCATCGAGTAAAAGTAATCCGACATCAATCCAATCAGGAAAACCGCTGAACAGAAGGCCAATGTCGGAATCGTGTCCAGCCGGGTGGAACAGGCCAGGGCCACCGCCGCCAGGATCCATAAAGCGAATAAAATCAGTATACCCGCCGGTACCAGCCGCCAATCCAACCCCCCGGCCGTGAACAGGGTTTGTTGCTGCTGGGTGAACCGGATGATGATGAACGCCGCCAATGTCACCATCACCACCAGCGCCAGCACCGCGTCACTCACAAACGGCCGGCGCAGGAAAAAATTGCTGAACCCGGCCAGCGCGTAGGCGATGGCCACACCGGCGGCGAAGATGCCGAGCGCGGCCAGATCCGTGCTGCCATAGGCGTCAAAGGCCATTTTGCTGCACAGCAGCACGCCGACGAGGTTCACGTACGTCAGCAGCGTCAGCGCCGCAGCCACACCGGCGAATTTGGCCAGTAAAAATTGCGCCCGCCCGATCGGTTTGGACAGGACCGCCAGCGCCGTACCCACGCGGATTTCGCGGGCCAGCGAGGCGGAAGCGTTCAGCACCGCGCCAAACAGACCCGACAGCAACATCAACGCCAGGGCGCTGTTTTCGATCAGCTTCGGCTCATCGCCGAGGGCGAAGTAATAAGGCACCGCCAGAAAAAGTTCGAACGACACCGACGCCGTCATTAACAGCAGGAACACCGGCTGCCTTATCAATTCCATAAAGGCATTCGCGGCGATGGTGAAAAACTGGCGCATCTATCGGTCCGCACAGGTTACGCATCCGGCGGCAAATTTCCAGCGGTTAATCCGCTGGCAGACGGGATCGTCGGAATTAAGAGCTGCCATGTAGGCTTTTTGTTCAAAAACACCGGCGGGAAAGATTTTAAAGCTCTTGAACTCAAGCCATTGCCCGCGCAATGGCGTTCCACCAGGCGCCGTGCAGTTCACTCGCCGGGATCCCGAATTCGCCGCTGGAGGACTTGATGGTCAATTTGTCGCCGCCGACTTTTCCGATTTGAACCGCCGGAACGCCCATCAACTTCGCCCGTTCAATGACCTTCACCGTCTCCAAAGGCCGGCAGGTGATGACGATGCGCGACTGGGTTTCGCCAAAGAGCAGGGCATCAATCCGGTGGGGCGAGGCTACCGACGAGCCGCCGTCCGCTTGTCCATCGGCTCGCGAGGACGCTCGCCCCACCGATGACAAATCCACCGTCGCGCCCATCAGCCCGGGCGTTTCGCGGGCGACGAGCTGGCTGATGCAGCTTTCCGCCAAACAAACCGCCAGCCCGCCTTCGCTGCAATCATGCGCGCTTTTTACCAGCCCGCTTTGAATCAGGCCGAGTAGCGTCGTGTGCAAGGTCTTGGCTATCTCCAAATCACATCGCGGCGGTGTGCCGGTTTTCTTCCCGTGCACGGCCTGCAAATAAGCCGACCCGCCGAGACCCAGCAGCGGATCGTTCGTGTCCACGATTTCGCCCAATAGGATGATGGCGTCGCCGTCGTCCTTGAACCATTGCGTCGTGATGTACTCCGGCTTTTCGATGAGGCCGACCATGGCGACCGTGGGCGTCGGGTCAATCGGCCCAGCCGGGCTTTGGTTGTAGAGCGAACAGTTGCCGCCGGTGACCGGGGCGTTGAACGCCCGGCAGGCGTCCGCCAACCCGCGCACGGATTCCTTAAGCTGCCAGAACAGTTCCGGCTTCATCGGGTTGCCGTAATTCAAATTGTCCGTCACCCCCAGCGGGGCCGCGCCCGAACAGGCCAGATTCCGCGCCGCTTCGGCCACGACAATTTTGCCGCCTTCATAGGGATCGAGATAAACATAGGTTCCGTTGCCGTCCACCGTCAACGCGATGAGCTTTTCCGGAAAGGTGGAGCGAGAGTCCTCGCGAGCCGCATTTTCGGAGGATTTGGGCTCGACGGAGTCTCGCCCCACCGACTCGGGCAGGCTGTCTGACTTGATGCGCAGCACCGCCGCGTCGCTGCCCGGACAAACCGCCGAACCGTCGCGTACCATGTGGTCGTATTGCCGGTAAACCCAGTTCTTCGATGCAATCGTCGGCCAGGCCAGCAACTTCAGAAGATCCGCTTTGGGGTCCTGGGTTTGGGGAATCTGGTCGAGGCGGAATGCACGGACTTCCTCCAAATAAGCCGGTTCCACGGCTTCGCGCTGATAAACCGGCGATTCGTCGGCAATTTTTTTGGCCGGGATGTCCGCCACCACCTGACCGCGATGCTTCACCACCATTCGTCCGGTGTCGGTGACAAAACCAATTTCAGACCACGGCAGGTCCCATTTGTCAAAAATGCGCTTCACTTCCTCTTCGCGGCCCTTGTGGACGATGATGAGCATCCGCTCCTGCGATTCGGACAGCATGAGATCGTAGCTCGTCATGTTCGGCACGCGTTGGGGAACTTTGTCCAACTCGATTTCGATGCCGGTTCCGGCCCGGGCCGCCGTCTCGCACGTGGAGCAGGTCAAACCCGCCGCGCCCATGTCCTGAATCCCGGCGACCGCGCCGGTGGCGAGCAATTCGAGGCACGCCTCGCAAACGAGTTTTTCCATGAATGGATCGCCCACCTGTACCGCGCCGCGCTGTTGCTCGGCGGATTCCTCGGTCAGATCCTGCGACGCGAACGCTGCGCCCGCGAGGCCATCCCGGCCGGTCGGCGGGCCGACGTAAAAGACCGGATTGCCGATGCCCTTGGCCGCGCCGCGCGCGATTTGTTCGTGACGCAAGACACCCAGACAGAAGGCGTTCACCAGCGGATTGCCCTCGTAGGATTTGTCAAAGTAAACCTCGCCGGCAATGGTCGGAATACCGAAACAATTGCCGTAATGGGCGATGCCGGCCACCACGCCGGCAAACAATCTGCGATTGTTTGCGATTTGTGATTTGTGATTTACGTTTTCAAAGTTGGCGCCGGTGGCGGAGGTTGACTCGCCCTCACCCCGGCACTCGCCCCCGGGGAGAGGGAGCCCACTTGCGGACGCCGTTGGTGAAATTGTGCGGGCTTGCCCATTGCGGCCGCCGGCTTCTCCCTCTCCTGGGGGAGAAGGCCGGGGTGAGGGCGGATGTTCATCGCTAATCGGCCCGAAGCGTAAAGAGTTCACCGAACAAATAGGCCGGGCGCCCATGGTGAAAATATCACGGACGATGCCGCCGACACCCGTGGCCGCACCCTGGAACGGTTCCACCGCGCTCGGATGGTTGTGCGACTCGATCTTGAAGGCGATGGCCAGGCCGTCGCCGATGTCGATGATGCCTGCGTTTTCCTCGCCCGCGCCGACGAGAATTTTTTTGGACTTGGTGGGGAACGTTTTCAGCAGCGGGCGGGTGTTTTTATAGCTGCAATGCTCGCTCCACATCACCGAGAAAATGCCCAGTTCGGTATAGCCCGGTTCACGGCCCAGTACGTCGAGGATTTTTTTATACTCGTCCGGCGTAAGGTTGTGTCGGGCAACCAGTTCTGGAGTAATGGCGGGTTCGGTCATTCGGAAAACCTTTCAAGCGGCTTGCGCGACGGTTTCATTAGGCAGCGTGGCGAGGATGCTGGTAAAAATCCATTTCCCGTCGTCGCTGCCCAGCAACGGTTCGCAGGCCCGCTCCGGATGCGGCATCAGGCCGGCCACGTTGCGGCGTTCGTTGCAGATGCCGGCGATGTTCATCAACGACCCGTTTGGATTCGCCGTGTCAGTCAGGTTGCCCGCCCTGAGCTTCGCCAGCGTTTCCTCGTCGGCAAAATAGCAGCCTTCGCCGTGGGCGATGGGAATTTTCAACCATTTACCTGCCGGAATCTTGCTCGTAAACGGCGAGTCGGGCGTGACCGTTTTTAAAAAAATGTGTTCGCAATGGAATTGCAAATCGCGGTTGCGGACGAGTGCGCCCGGCAACAGGCCGGCCTCGGTCAGAACCTGAAAACCATTGCAAATACCAAGCACCAACCCGCCGTTGTCGGCGAATTGTTTCACCGCCTGCATGACCGGACTGAACCGGGCGATGGCGCCGCAGCGCAGATAATCGCCGTAACTGAAACCGCCGGGCACGATGACCGCATCGGCGTCTCCGAGCGAGGTTTCCTTGTGCCAGACATAGCGCGCCGAGTTGCCCAGCACGTCGCGCACGGCATGAAGGGCGTCCTGGTCGCAGTTGCTGGCAGGGAATTGGAGAACAGCGAAATTCATTTCGATTTACGATTCACGATTTACGCGCAAATCGGCCGGCGGACCGTCAATCGTAAATCGTATGTCACAAATTCTTCGGGTCATTCCATTTCCAGTTTATAATCTTCAATCACGGGATTGCTTAAAAAACGGTGACACGCCTCGTCGAGCGATTTGCGGGCGGTTTCCGGGTTGTCGCCGTCCAGTTCGATTTCGAGGTATTTGCCGACGTGCACGGCCTTGATGCCCTGGTAGCCCATCTGTTCGAGCGCGTTCCGGACGGTTTTGCCCTGCGGATCCACCACAGCCTTCTTTGGAGTTATGACAATTTTAGCTTTCATCTTCGCGCCCCAACAACCTGGGAGCTGCCGGAAACATCTTGTGAAAAAGCGCCGCGCCGGGCGAGCAATTTTTGAAAGCCGGACAATTTTGGTAGCGCTACATTCTGTAACCTTGGTGGGCGAGCGTACTTGCGAGCCGGCTCGTCAGCAGCCTCGCCCCACCAAACGGTATGAACCATTGCCCACCTTTTGAAATGCTGGGCACAAGAAGCGTTGAATTTGTCCGTCTCCTGCGCCATTGTAGTCGCCGTGAATACATCCATTTCACAGGAAGAACCGGCCGCGGGCCACGCCGGCGCCGACCGCAAATCGCTCGAACCCTGTTCCATCGTCATCTTTGGCGCGAGCGGCGATCTGACGGCGCGCAAGCTCATCCCGGCGTTTTATCACCTCTGCAAGGACAAACAGATGCCGGCTTCGTTTCGGGTCATCGGCTTTGCCCGGCGCGACAAGACCCACGAATCCTGGCGGAACGAATTGCGCGAGGAACTCAACCAGTTCTCGCGCACGCAGCCGGTGGACGACGCGGTGTGGAAGGACTTTGCCAAAAACCTTTTTTACTGCCGGGGCGACCTCACCGATGCCGCGGCTTACAAAAAACTCGAAGAGATGCTGACTTCGTTCGGCAGCGGCCCGTTGCGGGAAAACCTGATGTTCTATCTTGCCACCCAACCGAGCCAGTTTGCCGAAGTCATCGAACAAATCCATCGCGCCGGTCTGTTGCACAAGGAAGGCGCCGGCTGGCAGCGCATCGTGGTGGAGAAACCCTTCGGACACGATCTTGCCTCGGCCGAGGCGCTGAACCGCGAGTTGACGCGTTACGCCCACGAGCAGCAGGTCTGTCGTATTGACCATTACCTCGGCAAGGAAACGGTGCAGAACATTTTGATGTTCCGGTTCTCCAACTCGGTTTTTGAACGGCTCTGGAACCGCAACCTGATTGACCACGTGCAAATCACCGTCAGCGAAAAAATCGGCGTGGGCGACCGCGGCGGTTATTACGAGGAAGCCGGCGCGCTGCGCGACATGGTCCAAAACCACATGCTCCAGGTGCTGGCGTTGATTGCCATGGAACCCCCCGTCTCCCTCGAAGCGGAGTCCGTCCGCGACGAAAAGGTGAAGCTGCTTAAATCCATCCGCGCGCTGATGCCCGAGGACGTGGCGAAACAGGTCGTCCGCGGTCAATATTTCGCCGGTACGGTCAATGGCCAACCGGTGCCCGGCTACCGGCAGGAACCCAAAGTGAAGCCGGATTCCAACGTGGAAACTTATGTGGCATTGAAGTTCTTCATTGACAACTGGCGCTGGTCGGGCGTTCCGTTTTATTTGCGCACCGGTAAATATCTGCCCATGAGCGCCAGCGAGGTGCGGGTGCAGTTTCGGCCGGTACCCAACGTCCTGTTCGCCGCGCGGGGCAACAAGCTTGATCCCAACGCCATCGCATTGCGGCTGCAGCCCAACGAGGGGATTTACCTCCGGTTCAACGGCAAGGTGCCGGGCATGAGCCTCGGTGTGCGGCCCGTGCGGATGCACTTCAGCTACGACGCCGAGTTCGGCGCTTACACGCCCGAAGCCTACGAGCGGCTGCTGTTGGAGGCCATTGCCGGCGACGCGACGCTGTTCATCCGCCGGGATGAGGTGGAAACCGCGTGGCAAATCGTGGACTCCATTCGGAATGGCTGGGATGGCAAAGCGCTGACGAACCGGGAATTTTACTCCGCCGGCACCTGGGGTCCGGTGGCCTCGGACGATTTACTCGCGCAAGGCGGCCATGCCTGGCATGAGCCACAGATGGTCAAGTAATTTTTGATTTACATTTCCGATTGGCGGTGATTTACGTGCAATCTCATGTCCGAATACAAGGCAGTGATCAAATGGCAGCGGACCAGCCCGGATTTTTTGAAGGGCAAATATTCGCGGGAACATACCTGGAGCTTTGACGGCGGCGTCACCCTTCCGGCATCAGCCTCGCCTGCCGTGGTGCCTGCGCCCTGGTCGAATCCCGCCAGCGTGGATCCCGAAGAAGCGTTTGTGGCGTCGCTTTCAAGCTGTCACATGTTGACGTTTCTCTATCTGGCATGCAAAGCGGGGTTCCAAATCGACAGCTATGAGGATGCGGCAGTTGGCCAGGTGACCAAAAACAAAACAGGCGTGCCGTGGGTCAGTCTGGTCACGCTCAATCCCCGGATCACTTACGGGGGTGAGAAGTTGCCCACGCCCACCGACGAAGAACGGTTGCATCATCTGGCACACGAACAGTGCTACATTGCCAACTCGGTTAAAACGGAAGTTGTCGTTGGAAGGGACGGCGTGTCGCCTTCCCTCCCAACTCAAAGTCATCTGTGAAGAATTATGAACTGATTTCGTTTGCCAGTGCCGGGGAACTGGCGAGTACCGTGGCAGCCGCGTGGCTGGATGAAGTGGAAAAGGCCGGTCGCGCGGGCAAACCGTACGGTGTCGCGTTGTCCGGAGGACGAATCACGCAGAAGTTTTTTGCCGCGATTGTGGCACGGGCTAAAACGCGAAGGATTGGGGACAACGACGCGCCATTCCTGCCCGGCTGCGTGCATTTTTTTTGGGCGGACGAGCGGTGTGTTCCGCCAGATGATCCGGAAAGCAATTTCAAGCTGGCCCGTGAGCTCTTGTTGGCGCCGCTGGGCGTTCCTGAAAATCAAATTCACCGTATTCGGGGTGAAGATTCGCCATCCTCTGCCGTAAAAAGTGCTGAAGCCGAACTCCAGCGTATCGCTTTGGGTGCGCCACTGGATTTGATTTTTCTGGGCATGGGCGAGGATGGTCATGTTGCGTCGTTGTTTCCCAACGCCCCGAAAGAAGTTGTGAATTATCCGGGACCATTTTTGTTGGTTGAAAATTCGCCCAAACCGCCGCCCCGCCGCGTTTCGCTGAGTTACGCTGCGATTGTGGCGGCTTCCCAGGTGTGGGTCCTGATTTCGGGCGCCGGCAAGGAGAAGGCATTGCGCGAATCGCTCGATTTTTCCGGAAAAACGCCGCTGGCGCGGGTGATACAATTGCGTCCAAATACCCGGATTTTCAGCGAAATCGGGCCAAATTGAGCAGTTTAAAATAATTTTGAACTTTTTTGCCTTTTCCACCGTCTATGATATGTTGCGAGTGAAGCTTTCGCTGTTCGTTTAGGGTTGGCATAGAGGTTTTGCTCGTGGCACGGCTCGAACAGCGACCCCCAAGTTGGCCGTGTCACCCTTCTGAGCGCCTCGGTGAAGGCGTATAAACCTCGTCATCGCGGGGGCCGGACGAAAGTCCGGCCTTTCGCATTTCTGGAATTCAGCATTGATTGTCCGGCCAAAAACGTATAATTTCCAGACACATGAAACATCAGCTCGATTTCGAGAAACCGATTATCGAACTGCAAGCCAAGCTCGACGACCTCCGGGAACACCCGGAAAAGCACTCCATGGGCGTCAGCTTCGAGGAGGAAATTCAGCTCATCGAAAAGAAGCTGGAGGAAACCCGCCGGCAGATTTACTCGAACCTCAATGCCTGGCAGCGCGTCCAACTGGCCCGGCACCCCAAACGTCCTTACACGCTGGATTACCTGGCAAAGACTTTTACCGATTTTCAGGAATTACATGGCGACCGCCTGTTTGCCGAGGACCGCGCCATGGTGGGAGGCTTTGCCCGGCTCGGCGAACACCGCGTCGTGGTCATCGGCACCCAGAAGGGCCGCGATACCAAGGAGAATATCCTGCGCAATTTCGGTTCCGCCCATCCCGAAGGCTACCGCAAGGCGCTCCGCCTGATGCGGCTGGCCCACAAATTTGGTCTGCCCATTATCACGCTGATTGATACGGCCGGCGCTTATCCGGGCATCGGCGCGGAGGAGCGCCATATTGCCGAGGCCATCGCCGTGAATCTGCGCGAAATGACGCTGCTGGAGGTGCCCGTGATCGCCGCCATCATCGGTGAAGGCGGTTCCGGGGGGGCGCTGGGCATCGGGGTGGCGGATCGCGTTTTAATTCTGGAAAATGCCTATTACTCGGTCATCAGTCCGGAAGGTTGTGCGGCGATTTTGTGGAAGGACCGGGCCAACGCGGCCAAAGCCGCCGCCGCCCTCAAAATCACCGCCAAAGATTTGCTGGAACTCAAGCTCGTGGACGAAATTGTGCCCGAACCTCTGGGCGGCGCCCACACGGATCTGGATGTGACGGCGGATAATTTGAAGAAACACCTGCTCAAACATCTTGAGGAACTCATGGTCTATCCCGTCGCCGAACGGCTGAAAAGGCGTTACGAGAAGTATCGCGCCCACGGGCAATTCCTCGAAAAAGTCCAGCCCCCGGTCCAGGAAACCAGGCCGGCACCCGGTCCCGCCGCCAATGTTATGGCCCGCGCGGCGGCTGCGGTCTGACCTCCGTGCTCTATCCGCTCACTTTTCGGCCGATTTTCAAGGATCGCGTCTGGGGTGGACGCGAGATCGAACGCCTCTACGGCAAGAATCTTCCACCCGTTACGCCCATAGGCGAATCATGGGAAATCAGCGACCGGCCCGGTGACGCCAGCGTGATCGCCAATGGCACGCTGGCGGGCAGGGACCTGCGATGGCTCATGGAAAACCACGCGCGCGAATTGCTCGGTGACGCAAAACCGGCAATCGGAAACCGTTTTCCGTTGCTCTGCAAAATTCTCGATGCGCGGGAAAAGCTTTCACTCCAGGTCCATCCGCCGGCCGGCAAGGCCGCCGAACTCGGCGGTGAACCGAAAACCGAATTATGGTTCATTGCCGATGCCGTGCCCGGCGCGGAATTGTATGTGGGGCTCAAACGCGGTGTGACCCGGGGGGCCTTCGAAAAAAGAATCCGGGACGGCAGCGTGGCCGAGTGCTTCAATCGCCTGCCGGTGAAAACGGGCGACGTCATGTTTTTGCCGAGCGGCCGTGTCCACGCCATTGGCCCCGGTCTCGTAATTTTTGAGATCCAGCAAAACTCGGACACCACCTATCGCGTGTTCGACTGGAATCGTTTGGGTCTCGACGGCAAGCCGCGCGAACTGCATGTGGCGGAGTCGCTCGCCAGCATTGATTTCAACGATTTCGAACCGGGCCTGGTTCAAAGCCGGCCGGCCGGCAACGAGATCAAAACCCGCCGGCTGGCGGACGATCCGCTGTTCAACGTTGAAATGGTTGAGCTGAAAACCGGCGCGACGTTGGATTTGGTACCGCGCGAACTTCAAATCCTTGCCGTGGTAAACGGTCGCCTTGAAATCGAGGGTGGTTCGACGACGGTGATTTTGGCCGCCGGCCAGTTCAGTCTGGTGCCTGCAGATTTGGAGAAAACGAGAATATCGGTGAAATCAGACGCAACATTACTACGCGTCGAACCGAAATGAACGGTACCCTCGCAGGAGCAGAAGTGGCGAGGCTCAAAATACCTTCTGAATCCAAAGGTCGAGTTTTAAGGCGAGCCTCCTGACGTCGGTTTCTGCTCTTCAATTCCGCGATAAATCGTCCGGTGTTTGGGAGAGAAGCCGGTTGCGCCAGCCGCCCTTGTTCTTGAGAATTCTTTGCCACAACTGCGTGGGAGGTGTCTCGAAGACCAGTTCCAAGGAAGCCGGAAACGTGAGCCATGACTTGAGTTTCATTTCTTTTTCCAACTGACCCGGTGACCAGCCGGCGTACCCCGCGAACATCCGGACTTTTTTCCCGCTGGAAAACGATTCGCCGATGTCCACCAGTTCATCGATGGAATGGCCGAGCGCCAGATTGGGCAGCACGTCGGCATGGGGAATGAAATTATCCGTGTGCAAATAACTCAAGGCGGCGGGCTGCACCGGGCCGCCGAGATACAGCGGCGCTTCCCGAAGCGTGTCCGGCAGATCGGCCACAATCATTTCGCCGACGGTCTTGCCAAGGGAATGGTTGAGGACCAGGCCGAATGCCCCCTCGGCGTCGTGCTGGCAAATCAACACCACGGACTGGTGAAAGAACGAACCCGTCAGGTTGCCGCCATCCAACAGCAACTGACCTTTCAGGAATTTGCCGTTTCCACTCATGACCCATTCCAATTTGCCTCACCTGAGCCGGATTGGCAAAAAGAAATCCGCCCAAGTCCATGGAATATAAGGAAAAACGCGGAGAATATTCTCCGCGTTTCCTAAGAAATTCCGAAAAGACCCCGGTGATTTTACAGTGCCTTCACCTTTTTGATAATGGAAGCGGCGTCGATGCCGAAGTGCGCCAGCAATTCCTCCGGCTTGCCGGAGCGGGGCAGGGCCGTCACGGCCAGCTTGTGCACCTTGACGCCTTCAACGCTGAGTTCGCCGGCGACCGCGTCACCCAAACCGCCTTCGGCATAATGATCTTCCACGGTGATGACGATGTGGTTCGACTTTTTCGCGGCGGCCAGGATCACTTCTTTACCCAGCGGCTTGATGCTGTAGGCATCGATCACGGTGATGCCAATGCCTTCGTTCTTGAGGGCATCAGCCGCCTTGAGCGCCTCAAACAAGGTCACGCCGGCGGCAACCACCGTGGCCTTTTCGCCTTCCCGCAGCACCTTCGCCCCGCCAATCGGAAAAGCTTCGTCACTACTATAAATGACCGGCGTCTTGGGGCGCGACGTGCGCAGGTAGCAGAGGCCTTTGGTTTGCGCCATTTGTTCGACCAGCTTTTCCGTCGCAACCGCGTCGCTGGGATACAGCACGGTGCTGCCGGCAACCGCGCGCATCATGGCCAGGTCTTCCAAACCCATTTGCGACGGACCGTCTTCCCCGATACTCACACCAACATGTGAACCGGCCAGCTTGAGATTTGCCTGCGAAATGCCCGCCACACGGATTTGATCGAACGCCCGCGTGAAGAAGCACGCAAACGTGGACGCGAACGGCACCTTGCCGCGCGCACCGAAGCCGGTGGCGACGCCGACCATGTTTTGCTCTGCAATGAAACATTCGATGGAACGGTCGGGAAATTTTTTAAAGAATTTGTCCGCGTAAGTGGAATTCTTTGTATCACCATCCACCGCAACAATCCGCGGGTCCACTTCGCCGATGCGAGCAAGCGCGTTGCCGTAGGCTTCACGCGTCGCAACGGAGTCGCCGATTTTGTAGCCGAGCGGCGGGTAACCGGCGGGCGCCGCGTCATTCGGCGCGGGCAGTTGATTCGGCGCCGGAATCGGTACGCCGATACCGGATTTGGCGGTCGGTTGGAGTTCGGCGATGGCCTTGGCGGCTTCCTCCTTGTTCAACGGTTTGCCGTGCCAGCCTTCCTTGTCCTGCAAAAACGAAACCCCGGCACCTTTATAAGTCTTGGCGATGATGGCCAGCGGCTGGTCGTTCAGCCCGACGCCGCCCAGCACTTCGGATATTTCCTCAAGGTCGTGGCCGTCAATGTCTTCCACGCGCCAGCCAAAAGCCTCAAAACGTTTGCGATACACGCCAATGTCGTGGCCAAAGGCCGTCGCCTGGCTCTGGCCCAGGCGATTGGCGTCCACGATGGCGATGAGGTTGTTGAGCTTGTAAATACCGGCGAGTGAGGCTGCTTCCCACACGGAACCTTCGGCGATCTCGCCGTCGCCGAGCAGGACGTAGGTGTTGTAATCGAGCTTGTCGAACCGCGCCGCCAGCGCCATACCGACCCCGACGCTCAGGCCCTGGCCGAGCGAACCTGTGGCCACGTCCACAAACGGCAACCGCGGCGTGGGATGACCTTCGAGGTCGCTGCCAAATTTGCGAAGCTTGAGCAAATCCTCGGTGGGGAACAATCCGGTTTCCGCCCAGGCGGCATAAAGCAATGGCGCGGCGTGGCCCTTGGAGAGGACAAAGCGATCGTTGTTGTAGTAGTGGGGATTCTTCGCGTCGTAACGCATGTGGCCGAAAAACAAGGCCGCCACCACATCCGCCGCCGAGCAGCACGAGGTCGGGTGCCCGCTGCCGGCCGCGGTCGTTGCGGTAATCGAATGAATCCGCAACTGATTTGCGATCCCCTTCAACAGTTCAATATCAGTATCAATCATGGAACCTTCAGTTTACCCGACAGGCGGCGAAAGCCAAGAGTGAAATGAGGGGTTGAATCTTGAATCACCGGGGGAAAAATGTGACCTTCGGCCCATGTGCACCAAACCGCCCGCTGTTAAAGCTTTTTCCCCGCGCCGGGCGGGCCGTTTGCTGCTCCTGGCCTTGTTTCTCGGAAGCGCCGTTGCGGGCCATTCCATGGACTTTTCCACGCCCGCGCGCGAAATGAAGGCGCAGTTGGCCGGGAGAATTCTGCCCTACTGGTACGATACCGGGCAGGACACCCGGCGCGGGGGCTATCTGCTGGCCGATGATGCCGTAAAAGGCCGCAGCACGCCCGACGAAAAACAAATCGTGACCCAAAGCCGCATGGTCTGGGCCTTTTCGCTCGCCCAGCTTGAGGGTTACAGCGATGCGAAACGGAATTATTTGCCGGCGGCGACGCAGGGATATCACTTTCTGCTGGACCATTTTCTCGACCGGCAGAACGGCGGTTACTTCTGGACCACCGACCTCAACGGCAAGCCAGTGAACGATTGCAAATTGCTCTACGGCCAGGCCTTCACGATTTACGCCTTTGTCGAGTACTACCGCGCCAGCGGCGATAAGGGGGCGCTGGCCCACGCGTTGGACCTTTATCACACGGTCCAGACGCACATGCATGATGCCAAAAATGGCGGCTGGTTTGAGCACGCAGATCGAACCTGGAAACCGCTCGCTCCGGGCGACCCGCGCAATCAAGTCGAGGTGATTGGCTTCAAAAGCGCCAACACGCACCTGCACTGGATGGAGGCGCTGACGGAATTGTATGCCGCCACACACGCTCCGGACGTGAAGAAGTCACTGGCGGAAGCGCTGCACATCAATGCGACGTATTTCTATCCGGACGACCCGTCAAAGTGCGCTTTTCACCGGCAACTCGATTGGCAGCCGGTGACGCTGGCCAGCAGCGCGGGACTTTCCTACGGCCACAACGTTGAATTTGCCTGGCTGATGATTCGCGCCGAAAACGTTCTGGGCGAAAAACCGTCGTGGGATCATTTTTACGCGCTGCTGAACCACGTGCTCAAGAACGGTTATGACCACCAACGCGGCGGGCTTTATTATCGCGGCTTCGACGATCAACCGGCGGCCGACACGGAAAAAATCTGGTGGGTGCAGGCGGAGATGTTGTCCGCCTTGACCACAGCGCTGAAACATCAGGACAAAAATCCCATTCCGAAAGAAGGTCCACGTTATGAAACCGCCTTGAGTCAGGAATTGCAGTTCATCCAGACTTATCAGGTCAATCGCGCCACCGGCATCTGGCTTTACACGGTGGCCGCCAACGGCCGACCCGTGGACACGACACTGGCGAACAGTTGGAAGGCGAACTACCACGACGTGCGCGCGATGATGAAATTCGTTGACGCGTTCGCCGGAGATTGAGGCGATGAGTCAATTTCATTGGCAGGCACGCAGCGCCGAGACTGCCTCAAAACTCAGTGTCTGCCTCCTCGCCCCGGCCCACTCCTCCATTTTATGGAAGAGAAGGAGATGAATACGGCGTTCCTCAGTTTTGAAACAGCCTGCGCCGCGGCGGCCGAACGGCTCGCCGAGCCGTCCCTGACTTTCAGAATAGCCCGCCGCCGGAATTGACGATTGATTCATTTTCTGAGAGAGAAAAAGGCATGTGTTTCATCAAACCGATGGTAAGACTGCTTCTGGTGGCAGGCATTGGCCTGCCGATGATCTGGTGCGGCGTGGCGGCGCCGACCAATCCGCCGGTCGCAACGATCGAGAATGTCACAAATGTTTATTACGGTACGGCGGTCGTTGATCCGTACCAGTACATGGAAGATTTGTCGAATTCCAACGTGGTGGCATGGCTCAAGGCGCAGAATGATTACACTCATTTCCTGCTGGACCGCATACCCGGACGGGCGGCGCTGCTCGCCCGGATTCAGGTACTCGACAATGCCGTTACTGCGCGGGTGGAAGATGTCCGCCGGATGCCGGATGGGCGGTACTTTTATCTCAAACGATTGCCGCAGGACAACACTTTCAAACTATATGTGCGCCAGGGGTTGGCCGGCACGGAAACACTGCTGTTCGACCCCGAAAAATTTGCCAAAGCCGCCGGCAAGCCGTTCGCCATCAATTATTACGAGCCATCGTTGGATCATCTGCTGGAAACGGCCACCGGCCGGGAAGTGGATAAACCCATTGATCGCGCCCAGTTCGGCGGAGTCAGTTGGCGTCCGGACGGGAAATCCTATTTCTACAATCGCCTGCAAAAAATGGAGCCCGGCATGCCGGAGACCGAGCGTTACCAGAAGAGTCGCGTGTTTTTGCACGTGATCGGCGCCGATGCCGACCGGGAACCGCCGGCCTTTGGCTACGAAGTCTCGCCGCGGGTGAAAATGGATCCGGCGGACGACCCGTTTGTCAGTGTCTTTCCCGGCTCGAAGTATGCCATCGGTTCAATCGAACACGGAACGCAAAATGAGGTGACGCTGTACGCCGCTCCACTGGCGTTACTGGGCAAACCCAACACGCCGTGGCGAAAAATTTGCGATGTGGATGCCGACGTCACGGATTTTGCCGTGAAAGAAAAGGAAATTTTTCTGCTGACGCACAAGGACGCACCGCGGTTCAAAGTGATTGCGACTTCCGTGACCGAACCCGACCTGGCGGCGGCCCGGACGGTTGTCCCCACCGGCAACGCCGTCGTCACCGCCCTGGCGGTGGCCCGGGACGCACTGTACGTACAACTGCGCGACGGCGGTATCGGCCGTCTCTGGCGCGTGCCGTTCCACGGAAAGATAGAGCCGGTCCAACTGCCGTTTGATGGGTCGGTGTCCATGGTCGCGGTGGACCCGCGGCTGGCCGGTACCTGGCTCGAATTGGGTACCTGGACGAAGGCTGACCAGATTTACGCCTATGATCCGGAGACGAAAAAAATCACCAACACCGGCCTGCAACCGTTGGGCGAGTTTGATGCGCCGGACAACCTGGAATCGGTCGAGGTGAAGGCCCGGAGTTACGACGGCGAAATGATTCCGCTGTCCATCGTTTACCGGCGCGGGATTAAATTGGACGGTTCGAATCCCACGTTGCTGTGGGGGTATGGCGCGTACGGCATTTCGCAGGACCCGGTGTACGGGCCGGTGTTGCTGGCGTGGTACGAAAAGGGCGGTGTATTTGCCCTGGCTCACGTGCGCGGCGGCGGCGAGTACGGCGAGGATTGGTACAAGGGGGGTTACAAACAAACCAAGCCGAACACGTGGAAGGATTTCATCGCCTGTGCCGAATATCTGGTGGAGCACAAATACACGTCGCCGGACAGGCTGGCCGGCACGGGTGGCAGCGCCGGCGGCATCCTGATTGGCCGGGCCATCACCGAACGCCCGGATCTTTTCGGCGCAGCCATCATTCAGGTCGGCTGCCTGGACATGCTGCGCATCGAGACGACGCCGAACGGCGTGCCGAACATTCCGGAATTCGGCAGCGTGAAAACCGCGGAGGGCTTCAAGGAATTATATGAAATGAGTTCGTATGCCCACGTTCAGGACGGCACGAAATATCCTGCCGTGATGCTGACGACGGGCATCAACGATCCGCGGGTGGAGCCATGGCAATCGGCGAAAATGGCGGCGCGCCTGCAGGCCGCCACGACGAGCGGCAAACCCGTCCTGTTGCGCGTGGATTACGAAGCCGGCCACGGGATCGGTTCAACCAAAAAGCAAAATGAAGTGCTGCGGGCGGATATCTGGTCATTTCTTCTGTGGCAATTTGGCCTGCCGGGCTTTCAACCGCCGGCCACGAACTGGAATTTGCTGTAGCGGCAGTCTATGACCGCCGCCATTTCCAAAAAATAGAAAAATAGAAAGAATGTGGCGCTTACAAGCGCCTCAACCGGGTGCACCTTGGAATGATCCCCGGTAGGGACGGCGCGCTGCGTCCAGCGGCGCATCTCCCCGCGAGCGTATTGAGCTCCCGTTCCGCCTTCGCCCACACATCACTTCCCATGCCACCACGTCCGGATGTCATCCGCGGCCTGATGGACGAAAGCAGGAAAACTGTGAATCGCGTCGTGCAGCTCCGGAGAATAACGCGCGGCCAGCCACAGGAGGGCCACGATCACGACGAACCAGACGACCCCATCCATGAAAAACACGAAGGACCAGGCCCACCGCGGCCGGCCCAGACTGTAAAAGCACGCGCGCCGCGCGAATTTCAGCGGCCCCACGAGAATGCCGTAGGCGATGAGCAACAGCACCGGTCGCCAGCAGCGAAATAATGGCGCAAATCCACACGACCGTCGCTGCGCCTTGCAGCAACGAGAGGAAGGGCAGCACGAAGCCCATGCCGGGATGTATGGGAGCGTGTTCCGCCCAATAACTGTGCCAGTTAAACCGCCATTGATCCGCGTGCGCGCGCATTTCCCGCTTGAACTGGCGTTTCCATTCGCGGCGCGCCTTGCGATCCGGGAAGCCCTTCATCGCTTCATAATATCCTTCCTTCGCGCGGCGGATGAATTCCTGCGCCGTCGCCGGGAAACCGGACGCCGCCGCCTTTTCCTCAGGCGATCGGGCCTCGGGCACCACAATCGCCATCACCACATAGACAAGCAAACCGGTGCCCCAAAAAATCGTCAAAAGAACAAAAGCCAGTCGTACGAGAGTGGGATCAATATTCATATGAGCGGCAATTCCATTGCAGACGCCAGCAATCATCGCGCCCTCTTGAATCCGATAGAGCCGCCTTGGCGATCCACTGCTTTCCGCCGCTTTTCCGCCCGTCGTCTTCTGCCCGCCCGTGCCGCTGGTGGCGCCGGCAGCCCTGGCACCAGGGCTCGCCGCTTCGCCCGGCTCTGCCTCAATCGGGCCCATCTCCGCCAGGACCGCGGCGACCTCCTTGGTCTCGACCACCGTTTTGTGACTCGCCAGAAGCGCGCGGAACTTTTCCGCGATTGCCAATTCGATGTCCGAGAGGATTTCATCCCGGTCCGGATTGCCGAGCAGTTTGACGGCGGCGGTTTCCAGATAGGCGCGCAAAGCGTCATAACCGCCTTCTTCGAGTTGATACGCGTTGCCGCCCAGATTGATGGTAATGACCTTGTTCATAGGTTGTTTTCTTTCTATTTGAGCCCTAGTTTTTTCACCGTTCCGTTGATCTGCCCCCAATACTCCAACGTTTCGCGCAGTTGTTCCCGGCCCTTTGCCGTCAGTTCATAATACTTGCGAGGCGGTCCGGCCTCGGACTCCTTCCATTCGTAATCCAGCAGCCCTTCGCGGCGCATCCGGCTCAATAGCGGATAGAGCGTCCCTTCCTGGGTGGCGAATTCGGTCGCGCTGAGCTGCTTCAGGATATCCGCCACATAGACCTTCTCCGCCGAGATGATCTGGAGCACGAGGAACTCGAGCAGTCCCTTCCGGATCGCCGAAAATTTTTCATTCACACTCATCGTCCAATATCGAGCAAGCTACCTTTTTAAAGAAAGGTAGCTGTTCCCGTAAATGGAGTCAAGGGGAAATTTCGGTGAAAATGTAAACCCAGCTTGAGTTTGTCGAAGATGGCCGAAGATTAGCTGAGAATGCCGAATATCAGCCGTTTACAAAGGATGAGACTACGGCTGTTGTCCACGACCGATTTCCTGGTCCCAACCATAAGTCACTGTAAATCAGCAATTTGAACTCAAGACCCGACAAAATCTACATTGACGTATCCCGGTCGAACCGGGGAGCGGTTAATGTTGCAATACAGCCGCCTTAAAAGGCCATTAAGTGCCTTCCAAAAGCTCGCGATCAGGGGCCAGGAATCCTTTTATGCCGGTGGCATCGGCACTGAGCCAGGACTTGCATCGATCCAGATCCAATGACTGACTAGGATCTCGTTCCCGTCCTCATCCGTCCACCCCGATTTTTCCAGCTCGGCACCGGGGCCACCCCAATACCAGATTCCCTTGCGGACGACATTACCACGTGCCGTCCAAACAACATAGTCCTCCGGTGGGAATTCCAGATGGGCATCCCTCCACCTCATGGGTGAATCAGCCATCGTTACAACACCTCCTTGTAACTCAAATATACGGAGTCAACGACCACAAGGCAAACCCCGATCCCTTAGAATAAGATCAGGTTTTAACCAAAGGGAATGAATGGGGCTGCCGGTTGCCCACACGAGCTTGAGTTTGGTGTAACCTTCGCAAAGCATTTGAATGGAAGTCAAGACTGGTACGCGCGGCGGGGGTTGAACCCACAACCTTCGGCTCCGGAGGCCGACGCTCTATCCAATTGAGCTACGCGCGCAAGGCAACCGCCATATTAACGCCGTACCCGGCTTGGCTCAAATGGAATCTGCAAGGGCGCCGGGTGAGGATCGTTGCACAGATTGCCAATCGGCGGTATCGCTGAATGACAGTCGGCAAACGCCTGCGGATTGCCAATCCGCGATACAGCAGGCTGCCAGCCTGCGCTAAGGAAATTGTAATCGTAGCGGCGGCTCGGCAGAGCGCCGCAAATATTGGAAAATGGCAGAGTCCGGCTTTCTGCCGAAAGCCGCTACGTCAGTTAGTAGCACCGGAAATTCCCATCAGATAATGTTTACCGCCCCGGTTCCGATTCCGGCGCAGGAAAGAAGCGCCGGTTTTCCTGTTGCATCCGTTCAAATTGGGCCTCCTGTTCGGGTGTCAGGAGGGCCGAAATCTGCGCCTCGGTGTTGGTGAACACCGCGACAACCTGGGGACGATATTCCTTGCGTAAATCCCGCAACTGAACGCGCGTATTGGTCAAGATCCGGTGCACCTCCACCCGCTGCCGGGGCTCGAGGTGAAGCTGCCAGCGTAGTTTTCGCTCCAGGAGGATCTGGAAATTTTCGGGGCGTTGAATGGCCGTGTTCACCCAGTGGCGGATGGCGACGCGGGTGCCGACCACGCCGGCGGCCACGCCGGCCAGAAACACCAGCGCCACCAGCACCATCAGTTTGAATGTTTTCATAATCAAAGCCCGGTCGGCGTCAACAGCCACTGTGCGGAAAGCTGCGACACGCCATCGCCCAAACCCGGGACTCCCGCCGCCGTCAGGCCGTAATCCGCAGCCACACACAGGACAATGACCGCCGACGCGGCCAGCGCCAGGCGGGGAAACCACAGGTTCACCAGTTCAAAAAGTGACATGGTTTCCGGCGCGGCCACCGGCGGCTCACGGTGAATCGCCCGCAGCACGTCCCCGGCAAAGTCCTCCGGCGGCGCCGGCGCGGTTTCCCGGCGTGCCGCCGCAAACAATTTTTTCAATTTCCGGTTGTTCATATTTTTTCTTTCGTAATTTTTTCCAGCGCCCGCTTCAGTTTCGATCGCGCCCGCAAGGCCCGCACCCGGACCGCCACGCCGGACACGCCGATGGCAGCGGCGATTTCCTTCACGCTGCGGCCTTCCAGTTCCTGCATCGTGATGACGACGCGGTCGGCCGGTGACAGTTCGCGCATCCCCAGTTCCAGCAGTTCCGCCGCGCCGCGCGCGTCCAATTCGTTTTTCTCGTCGCCGCTGCGCAACCAGTCCAGCGCATCCTCACCGAGTTCGGGCAGCCCGATTTCATTCTGCCGGCGTTTCTCTCTTCTCAAATGGTCCAGCGCCACCCGCGTGGTGATGCTGGAAAGCCAGTGTTCAAAGGGTGCGCGGCTGTCAAATTGCCCCAGCGCGCGCCAGGCCTTGACAAAAGCTTCCTGCGCGAGGTCTTCGATCTTGTGGGCGTCGCGTTCATATCGGTGCAAAATGGCGAACACGCGCGACTGGTGCCGACGGACGAGTTCGGCGAAATCGTCCGTGGCGCCGTTCCGGATGCGTTCCAGCAATTCGGCATCGTCGCTCACGTTTTAGTCGCCCAACCCGTCCCCCGCCCGGGCGATGGCCCGGTCCGCAAAATCGTCGGCGCGTTGTTGGAACTCGCTGATTTGCTGGCGTTGTTCATCGGTCAGGATGGGCGCGATTTTGCCGAAAATCTTCATTCGTTCAACCGCCAAATCGGCCTCGACGGCGGCAACCCTGGCCGACGCGACGCGCACGGCGGCTTCGTTGGCGTCACTGGCCTGAATCGCCGCCCGCAGGTTTTGCCGCGCGGTGTGCAGTTGTTCCAGCATCGGCTTCAGCGTGTCCCTCTCCGATCGCAGGACGGTTTTGATCTGCGCTTTTTGGTCGTCGGTCAGGTTCAGTTGTTGGGCGATGCGCTGGAAAAATCGTCCGTGCCCGGGTGCGGTTGTGTCCGCGGCCAGCGACGGGGCTGTGGTTAATCCGCCGAGGTTCAACGCGACGGCCAGGGTGAGGGGAAGCCATTTGTTCGTTTTCATACTGATTTTTATACGAAAACAGCCGCGGAAATGTTACAGCCGAAAAGCAGAAGGGACGGCTCGAAGCCGTCCCTTCGTCATTGTATGTCCCCACAAATCAGGCTTGCGGCGGTGCGCTGGCCGGCGCATTGGTGCCACCTTCACCCGGAGGCGGGCCACCCGGAGGGCGGTCGCGCGGACCACGCATTCTGGATTCCATTTTTTGCCATTGCTCGAACTGATCCGCGGTAAGAACAGCCTTCAGTTTGGCATCGGTGTCTTCACGGATGGATTTCATCTGGGCCATGCGATCGTCCCGGGAGAGATCCTGGTTCTGCCACAAATCGCGCATTTTTTGCCGTTGATCGTCGAGGATCGTCTTGATCTTGGGTTTTTGGTCGTCGGTCAAGTTGAGCTGTTGCGCGATCATGTCAAAGTTTGGTCCCCGGCCCCGCATGCCGGGTCCGGGCGGGCTACCGGGAGGCGGTGTGGAGTTGGTGGCATCCTGCGCAAGTCCTGCAGGGTTCAACAGCAACCATCCGCCCAGGGCCAACGTCGCGATCAGCGTCAATCTGTTGACTTTCATAATTTTGTCTTAGTTGGGTTTGTTTGTTCTACGCCGCGCCAGCAGGACTCAGCATCATAGCCAGTGAGACGGATGCGGAACGGAAAGGTTACAGCCGGCGCAATATCTTCGCCGCCGCGGTCACGGTCTGGTCAATGTCCGACGTCGTGTGCGCGGTGGAAATGAAGCCGGCTTCGAATTGTGATGGTGCCAGGTAAACGCCTTGCGCCAGCAGGCAGTGGAAAAATTTGGCGAACCGTGCGCGGTCGCTTTTCATCGCATCCGCCAGGTTATTCACCGGCTCGCCCGTGAAATAAGTGCAGAACATCGAGCCGCAGCGGTTGAATCGCACGGGAATTTTCGCAGTTTTCGCAGCGTCTTTCAGGCCGGCTTCCAGTTGTGCGCCCAGATGTTCGAGCTGTGAATAGGCGTCCGCGGACCGTTTGTTTGCAGGAGACGACGTAAGGAGTCTCTGATTTTCCTTGTGGTATGATGCGTGATGCGTGATGCGTGACCTGGAATGAGCCTCCTCACGTCGGCTCCTGCTCAATTCCTCGAGCGCGGCGATGCCCGCGGCCATCGCCAGTGGATTGCCACTCAACGTGCCCGCCTGATAAACCGGCCCGAGCGGTGCCAGCAAGTCCATGATCTCGGCGCGCCCGCCGAAAGCGCCGACTGGCAGGCCGCCGCCGATGATTTTGCCGAAACAGGTCAAATCCGGTGTGATTTTAAACCGTTCCTGGGCGCCGCCGGGCGCGAGACGGAAACCGGTCATGACCTCGTCGAATATCAGCAGCGCATCGTTGGTCTGCGTGATTTCGCGCAGAAACTCCAGGTAACCCGGTTTCGGGAGATAGACTCCGGCATTGCCCGGCACCGGCTCGACGATGATGCCGGCAATTTGATTTTGATTCGCGTCGAACGCGGTTTTCAGGGCATAAACGTCGTTGAACGGAACCACGATAGTGTGTTGGGTGAATGCCGGGGGCACACCCGCGCTGTCCGGATTGCCGAACGTGAGCGCGCCGCTGCCGGCCTTGACCAGCAACGAGTCTGCGTGGCCATGATAGCAGCCGTCGAACTTGATGATTTTGTCGCGCTTCGTGAAACCGCGCGCGAGGCGGATGGCGCTCATGCATGCTTCGGTGCCGGAATTGGTC